>ERZ795030.2371-NODE-2371-length-22625-cov-9.223394_pt1 | contig 22625 bp, 14 predicted proteins | sample MGYA00375122_ERZ795030 | MGnify/ENA primary metagenome ERZ795030 (study PRJEB30165, sample SAMN05720146) | activated sludge metagenome | isolation source: anaerobic digester from wastewater treatment plant | place: Japan | collected 2015-04-20 ... | reverse complement strand
CTGGTGGCAAAGGCCATCCAATTCGTCGTGTCGGTCGAGGCGTAAAGCGAGCCGTCCCACGAGACCTCCTGCGGCGCGACCGTGAAGGCGCCCGCGCTGGAGAAGGTGAGGCACGCGTCCGAGTCCGGAAACGGCACGGGCAGCGTGTAGTAGTAGGGGGTGCCGATCTCCGGGGCGTCTTTGAAGGTGCCGCCCGTGCCGTCGAACATCCTGTAGTTCCAGTTCGTTGCAAACGTCGTGGTGGCGTTGTTCGGGATGCTCCATTGTACTCCGGGGCCTGTGGTGTACACTTTGATGTTCGAGCATCTCTGGAACATTTTGTCGTAGCAATTCGCGACCAGATTCGTCGCCGGGAGCACCGGCAATTCCGTCAGCCCCGGACAGTCGTAGAACATGTACAGGTAGCAGGATCCCGCCAGCGTCATGGCCGGTAGCGCGGGCGCCTTGGTCAGGCTCCCGCAGGAGCCGAACATTTGGCGGTAGCAGGCGGGTGCCAGCGTCGTGGCGGGCAGCGCGGGTGCCTTGGTCAGGCTCCCGCAGCCGATGAACATGTAGGCGTAGCAGCCGAGCGCCAGATTCGTGGCCGGCAGCTCCGGTGCGCGCGTCAGTGCCGTGCAGCCCTTGAACATGCTGTCGTAACATGCGTTAGCCAGCGTCGTGGCGGGCAGCGCGGGCGCGTTCGTCAGGTTCGTGCAGCCTTCGAGCATGGCGCGGCAGCAGGCATACGTCAGATTCGCCGCCGGCGGCGACGGCGCACTGCTGAGTAGCGTACAGCCCTCGAAGAGGTGCGCGAAGCATTTTTCATCCATCGGCGGATGCTGGCCGTTTTTCACTGCCTTATAGTCGAGCAGGGTCGCGAGATTGCCGGAGCAGGCGACCCGGGTGTCCGGATTATCGGCGGTGATTTGCCAGCCGTGGGGGGGACTATCGGCTGTAATCCGGGTGTTGCCCGTTCCACGGACGTACAGCTTATAGACTCCGGAGTCGCCTACCGCTTCCATGTTGGCGGTGGTGTTCGTAAGCCATTGCTTCGCGTTGTCGGAGTATTCGAGCGTCCCGTCCGAGGATTTTTGCGGCCAGACATAGAATTTTAAAGAGCTTGAGAAGGTGATGTAGGGGTTCGTATCCGGCGACGACATCGGAACCGCCGCCTCGCCGGCGGAGGCGGCGACCGCGGACAGGCCCGCGCAGGCGAGCGCGAGCATGGACCGTTTCACGCAGAGACGCGGAAACGCAGAGATTGGTTTCTGGTTTCGGGTTTCTGGTTTCTGGTTTCGGGTTTCTGGTTTCATCCACAGGGCGGCGTTGTTCATGGTTGACCTCTTGGCTGGATTGAATGCGGGCAAACATCATCCGAAAACCGTTATGGGTATATAATGAAGAAAGGACGGGGGTGATGCAAGAGCGTTTTTGCTAAACGTTCAACGCTCAACACTCAACGTTCAGGTGTTTTTTCTCGCACGAAAAATTTAATGAACCGCAACGCCTCTCCTTGACGAGACCGTATCAGGTTTGGCATTGTTTACACATGTGGACAATGCAACACGAATACGTTGCGTTGTAAAGACAGAGTTTTGTAAATGGATAACCGCAAACGCTCATCCGGCACCAAGCAGGGATATTCGTTCGGCACTTTCGGCGGTGTCTTCACGCCGAGCGTGCTGACCATTATCGGCGTGATCATGTTCCTGCGTTTCAACGTGGTGGTCGGCTATGCCGGCCTGTGGAACGCCTTGCTGATATTGGCCGCCTCAAAGGCCATCACGGTCATCACCGCGCTTTCGCTTTCGTCCATCTCCACCAACATGCGGGTCAAGGGGGGCGGCGCCTATTACCTGATCAGCCGCAGCCTCGGGCCAGAGTTCGGCGGCGTCATCGCGGTCTTTTTCTATATCGCGCAGACTGTGGCTGTCACCATGTACATCATCGGTTTCACCGAGGCCGTCTTTTCCGCTTTTCCCAATATACCGCTGTCTTTCCGTGACGTCGCCACTTTAAGCAACTTCATTGTCTTCTTGGTGGTATATATCGGTGCCAATTGGACTATCCGCGTACAGTACTGGATCCTGGCCCTCATGATGCTTTCAATCCTTTCATTCTTTATCGGCGGCGCGCTGGGGTTTTCTCCAGAGATTCTGCAGTCCAATCTTGCGCCTGAATGGAAGGACGGACACTCTTTGTTCACGATCTTCGCCCTCTTTTTCCCCGCCGTGACCGGCATCATGGCGGGTGTCAACATGTCCGGCGACCTAAAAGACCCCAGCCGTTCAATCCCGCGCGGCACATTCGCGGCCATCGGTGCCACCGGTTTGATTTACGCACTGGTCACCTTCTTGCTGGCCGGCAGTGTGCCTAGGGCTGAATTGATCAGCGACGGCTTTGTGATGAAAGATCGCGCGCTTTTCAGCCCGCTCATTTATGCGGGTGTCTTCTGTGCCACTCTCTCATCCGCGCTCGGCAGTATGATGGGTGCGCCGCGCATCCTGCAGGCTTTCGCCCGCGATGATGTTTTCCGCGGCATCAAGTGGCTCGGCCGCGGCAGCGGTAAAAACAACGAACCGCGCTTTGCCATCGCACTGACTTTCGTGATCGCGCAAGCTGGCATCATGGTCGGTGACCTCGACACCGTCGCACCGGTCATCACCATGTTCTTCCTGATGACCTACGGTACTGTCAACTTGGCCTGCTTTTATGAGTTCATCTCGCGCAACCCCAGTTTCCGGCCGACCTTCCGCATCAACCATTGGATCATCGCGCTTGCCGGTGCGGTCGGATGCCTTGTCGTAATGTTCCTGATCAACGCTTTCTGGGCCTTCATCGCCATCTTGTTGGCGCTCTTGCTGTACAGCGTGATCCGACGCATCGAGATCATGGTCAAATGGGGCGACATGCAAAGCGGCCTGGCCTATCAGCGTGCCCGCAATGCCTTGTTGCGCCTCGAACAAGAACGTTATCACCCCAAAAACTGGCGCCCCACCATTCTCGCGCTTTCCGGCGGGGCCTACAACCGCATCCACCTCGCCGAGTACGCCTGTTGGCTCAGCGCCAGCCACGGCATTGTTTCGATCGGCCAAGTCATACGCGGCAATCTGGACAATCTCGTCGCCCGCCAGCGCGAAGCCGAGTTTTTGCTGCGCAAATTCATACGCGAAGAAGGGCTGAACGCTTTTCCCGCTGTGGTTGTCGATAAGAACATTCACGCCGGTGTGCAGGGGATGCTGCAATGCCACGGACTGGGCGGCTTGCGCCCCAACACCCTTTTGCTGGGCTGGAGCCAGGACGCGGAAAAGTCAGAGGTGTTCTTCGGGCTGTTAACGCTGGCCAAGCGCATGGAGCGCAGTATCGTCATTGTCGCCAACAAAGCGCTCGATAAGGAGGCTCACACCGTCATCGCCGACGGCGCGATTAACATCTGGTGGAACAATGAGCGCGACGCCTCCCTCTTGCTGCTGCTGGCCTATCTGCTCAAAAAGAACAGCGAGTGGCGCACCCGTCCCATCCGCATCCTGCGCCCGGTCCCGTACAAAGCCGATGTCATGAGCATCTCCGCAGCGATGCGTGAAATGCTCGAGGGCGCCCGTATCGAAGCCGAGATCGTCATTCTGCCTTGCGCGAACCCGACTTTTGCGGTGCGTACAGCCATGCAGCCTTCCGCCGTATTGTTCGCAAGCTTCGACCCTCCGGATGAAGACAATGAAGCCGCAACCGCCGCGCGCATGAAAAAAATCGTCGCGCTGCCGGGGGATGTCCTGCTGGTTTACAACGCCGGCTATAATTCCCTTCAGGCCTGAACGGGCACACCTTTCCTTTATGTTTAAAAACTTCGACATGTCGAACGTTTGCTCAAGGACTGAACCTTTTGTCTGAACACAACCATCGTGACATCCTGCTGGTGGCCGTCAACGCGCGTTACAGCCACTGTTCTTTTGCAGCGCGCTCGCTGCTCGCCAATCTCGGAACGCTGGAGCGCCAAGCAGCAATACTGGAGTGCGATCTGGAGATCACGCCGGTGCAGCTTGCCGAACGCATCACCGCGCACAACCCGCGCATCGTCAGTTTCTCCGTCTACCTCTGGAATGTGCGCTTAATCGAGTCGACCGCGCGCATTCTGCGGCTGGTAGCGCCGGATCTCAAACTCGTGGCAGGCGGCTCTGAGATCACCTCTGAATACCCCCACGTCAATTTATTCGACGCGGTAATCATTGGCGAAGGCGAAGCCGCCTTCCGCGCATTCTGCGAAACATCCATCCCGTCCCCCGCCCCCTCACTCTCAACTTCCCCCTCTCAACGAGATCCCAATTCTCAACTCCTAACTCCTAACTCCCAATTCCTAATTCCCAACTCCTTAACCCTTCCCTATCACCTCTACACTGATGAAGATCTGAGCCGCCGCACGATCTATGTCGAGACCAGCCGCGGTTGTCCATACAACTGCGGATATTGCGCATCGGCTGGCAGCGGCCTGCGGCTTCTCCCTCTCGACCGCATCTTGCCCGCCTTTGACCGCCTTTGGCAACGCGGGTTGCGGCGCTTCAAATTTCTGGACCGCAATTTCAACGCGCCTGTAGCCCACGCCTGCGCGGTACTGGACTTTTTTCAGGAGCGCGTCACGCCTAAAGACACCTGTCTACACCTCGAGATCAACCCCGAACGCCTGCATCCGGATGTGGCCGACCGCCTCGCGCGCTTTCCAGCAGGCACCCTTCACCTCGAGGCAGGCATCCAGACCCTCAATCCGCAAGTCGCCGCCGCCGCCGGACGCAGCCCCGACACCGCCACCACACTCGCCAACCTGCGTTTCCTCACCCGCGAAACCGGCGCTGACGTGCACGCCGATCTCATTTTCGGCCTGCCCGGCGAGGACGAAGCCTCCTTCGCCAACGGTTTCAACACGCTGGTGACAACCTGCGCACCACCCGAGGTGCAGGTCAACCTGCTCAAAGGACTCCCCGGCACACGCTTCGCCCGCGAAGCCGACAGCCTCGGCCTTGTCTTCAGTCCGGAGCCGCCTTACGGGCTGTTGCGCTCGGACACCATGGATTTTGAGACCCTATGCCGCATTCAGCGCCTTGCCCGCTGCTGGGAACGGGTCCACAACCGCGGCCGTTTCCCGCACGCCGTCCGAGCGTTCCATGCGGCCTGCGGACCTGATCTGTTCGGCGCGTACACGCGTCTCGCCGCGCGCCTCTATGCTGGCGAAGGCAGGCTTTTCGCGATCGGTATGCCGCGTCTGGCCGGATATCTGCGTGAAGAGCTGACGGAAACCTGCGGATTGGGCGCGGCGGAAGCCGATCGGCTCCTCACCGCCGACCTCAACGCCAAGACACTGCATGAAGGTTGAACACATCACCCCTTATGGCGCCGGCGAGGGTAAACGCGAGCAGATCACGCGCGCGTTTGACGCGATCGCGCCCGGATATGACCGGCTCAACCGTCTGCTGTCATTGGGCCTCGACCGGTTTTGGCGGTGGCGCGCGCTGCGCCTGTTGCGCGCCGCGCCGTCGGCCCGCGTACTGGACGTGGCCACCGGCACCGCCGACTTCGCGATCGCGGTGGCGCGCCGTCTGCCGCAGACGCGTGTCACGGGTATCGATTTGTCCGAAGCGATGCTGGACCTCGGGCGGGAAAAGGTGCGGCGCGCCGGACTGGGGGCGCGTGTGAGCCTCCACCGGGGTGACACGCTGGCACTGGATTTCCCCGACGCCTCGTTCGATACGGTCACGGCCGCCTTTGGCGTGCGCAACTTCGCCTCGCTTGCGGACGGGCTTCGCGAGATGCGGCGTGTGCTGAAGCCCGGCGGACAGGTTCTCCTCCTCGAGCTCTCGCGGCCGGAACGGTTCCCGTTGCGTCTTCTGCACGACGTCTATCTGCGGGTGGCGGTTCCGGTCATGGGACGCTGCTTGGGTGGCCACGCGCGCGAATACGCCTACCTGCCCGCCTCCATCCGGCAGGTGCCGCAAGGCGGGGCGATGCTCGATCTGCTGCGCGAGGCCGGGTTCCGGGAGACCCGTTGCGAGCGTTACACGGGCGGCATCTGTTCCGCATACTGCGGCGTGCGGTAAACCCCGGATGACGCACTCCACAGCGACAGCCAGCCGTCTTGACGCGGGCGGAGCCCGCAACCCTCACCCCGGCCTTCTCCCTGGGGGCGGGGGGTGAAAACAGCTTGTTTTTAAAGAAAAAAAACGGGGTCATTTGCTTGTGTCGGACGCCTTTTTAAGGTATCCTTTATTCATTCTCACCAACCACGGAAAAAGGTATGTCAGACGATACGCGAAGCAGTTCCCAACTCGACACCGCACAGGCAGAAACGCACACAGAAAAGTACACCGCAGCCAATATCACGGTGCTGGAAGGAATGAAGGCGGTACGCAAGCGTCCCGCCATGTATGTCGGGGACACCGGGGAACGCGGCTATCACCATTTGGTGTATGAGGTGGTGGACAATTCGATCGATGAGGCGCTGGCAGGGTACTGCACGCATATCGATGTCACCATCAACCCGGACGGTTCCCTTTCCGTTGTGGACAACGGGCGCGGCATCCCGGTGGATTTGCACCCGGTTGAAAAACGTCCGGCCGTGGAGGTGGTGCTGACCACTTTGCATGCGGGCGGCAAGTTCGACGGCTCGAACTACAAGGTCTCCGGAGGGTTGCACGGGGTGGGCGTCTCTTGCGTGAATGCCCTCAGCGAGTGGATGGAGGTCGAGGTCCGCCGCAATAACCGGATCTACCGCCAGCGCTTTGAGCGGGGGCATCCGGTCACGAAGCTTGAGGTGGTGGGCGAGACGCACGGCACCGGCACCAAGGTGACGTTCTATCCGGACCACACGATCTTCACCTGCCACGAATTCAAATGGGACATCCTCGCCAACCGCCTGCGGGAGCTGGCCTTTCTCAACCGCGGGGTCTCCATCCGGTTCCGCGACATGGAGCACGAGCAGGAGCGGGACGAGTCGTTCCTGTTCAACGGCGGGATCGTGGAGTACGTCCAGTTCCTGAACCGGAACAAGACGCCGGTTCATGACGAGGTGATCTACTTTTCCGGCACGCGCGACCGGGTCGAATGCGAAATCGCGATGCAGTACACCGATTCGTACAACGAAATCGAATACAGTTACTGCAACAACATCAACACCATCGAGGGCGGCACCCACCTCTCCGGCTTCCGTTCGGCCCTGACCCGTACCGTCAACAAGTACATTGCCGACAACAACCTGCAGAAGAGCAATGAGGAGGCGCTCACCGGCGATGACATCCGCGAGGGCATCACGGTTGTGGTTTCCGTCAAGGTTCCGCAACCCCAGTTCGAGGGCCAGACCAAGACCAAACTCGGCAACGGCGAGGTCGAGGGCATCGTGGCGCAGATCGTCAACGATCAACTCGGCACCTATTTCGGGGAGAAGCCGGCTGTGGCCCGCAAAGTGGTCGAGAAGGCCGTGCTCGCCGCACGCGCCCGGATTGCGGCGCGCAAGGCGCGGGATCTCACCCGCCGCAAGGGCGTGCTCGACAGCCTGGCCCTGCCCGGCAAGCTGGCAGACTGTTCCGAGCGCGACCCTGCCAAGTGCGAGCTGTATATCGTGGAAGGAGATTCGGCCGGCGGTTCTGCCAAACAGGGCCGTAACCGCGAGACTCAGGCGATCCTGCCGTTGCGCGGCAAGGTTCTGAATGTCGAGAAGGCCCGGATCGATAAGATTCTCAACAACAACGAGATCCGGACCCTGATCACCGCCATCGGCGCGGGGTTCGGTGCCGACGAGTTCGACATCTCCAAAGTCCGCTATCACAAGATCATCATCATGACCGATGCGGACGTGGACGGCGCGCATATCCGGACCCTGCTCCTGACCTTCTTCTTCCGGCAGATGCCGAAGCTGATTGAGAACGGGTATATCTACCTGGCCCAGCCGCCTCTTTACAAACTCACGCGCAAGCAGCGCGAGGAGTACATCGAGAGCGACGACCAACTCACCAGCAAACTGCTGCTTTTGGGTGCGGACGATATGACGGTCCGCACTCCGGAAGGACGGGTCCTTGACGCGAAGGAGTTGCGCCGCCTGCTCGAACTGCTGGCCCAGATCGAAAACACTCTCCGGGCTGTGGCCCGCCGCGGGATCGATCCGGACACGTTTCTGAGCCTGCGCAAACCCGAGACCGGCGAGTTTCCGCGGTTTGCGACCATCCTCGGCAGTGGGGAGGATGCCGTGTTCCGCTTCGTGTACAGCGATGCGGATCTGGCGAATGCGCGGCAGGAGGCCGAAAGCAAACTGGGCGCGGCGATCGATTTGACGGAGACGCAGGTGCAGGCGTACCACCCGACACAGCCGATGCCGTTCCGCTGGCTCGAGATGTACCGGGCGCATCTTCTCAAGAAGCAGATCGACTCGCTGGTCGGCGCGGGCTTCACCGTCGAACAGGTCGCGGGGGGCGACGCTCCGGCTGTGTTTATTGAGGAAGAGGACGAGTCTATTCCGGTTCGCGCGCTTCCCGAACTACTGAACACGGTGCGCGAGCGCGGACGTAAAGGGCTTTCGATCCAGCGGTACAAAGGTCTCGGCGAAATGAAGCCGGAACAACTTTACGATACGACCATGGACCCGGCGAAACGCCGTCTGTTGCGCGTCCGGCTGGAGGATGCGGTGAAGGCCGATGCGATCTTCACCCTGCTGATGGGCGACGAGGTCGAGCCCCGCCGCAAGTTCATCGAGGACAACGCGCTCAACGTGCGCAACCTTGATGTCTGACCGGTGGCGCGGGTCGGTCTGTACGAAAAAGGAAAGGGAGGGAAACATGCGTTTGAATTTCACGTTCATTGGGATCGTTGCGCTCTGCGCGGCGTTTCCCGCGATGCTGACGGCCCGGATCACGGATCAGTGGCGGTATACGCTGCAGGAGCCGGAAGGGGCATGGCAGGCGCCGGATTTTGATGACACGGCTTGGAAAAAAGGCTCGGGCGGGTTTGGCACGGCCGGGACGCCGGGTGCGCGTGTGGGGACCCAGTGGCGGACCCGGACGATCTGGCTGCGCAAGCGTTTCACGTTCGCGCGCGATGTGGCGGAGCCCGCGCTCCTGGTCCATCATGACGAGGATGCGCAGATTTTTCTCAACGGACAGCCCGTGCTGTCGCTCAACGGATTCCTCAAGGAGTACAAGGTCTTTCCTCTTGATGCGGCGCAGCGTGCCCTGCTCAGGCCGGGGGAGAACCTGCTGGCCGTGCATTGCCGCCAAACGACCGGCGGACAGTTCATTGACGCGCATGTGATCGATGCCGCCGCCGTGCCTGAACTGCCGATTCCGGAACGCGAACTGTTCTCGAGTGCGCTGATCACGCCTTGGGGCGAGAAGGTGACGGATCAAAACGCGTGGGCGGGTTATCCCCGGCCGCAACTGCGGCGGAAAGCGTGGCAGAACCTGAACGGTTCCTGGGAAATGGCCGTGACGCCGGTGGCGCGGCAAGAGCCGCCGCTCCAGTGGCAGGGCCGCATCCGGGTGCCGTTCTGTCTGGAATCGAAACTCAGTGGCGTGCAGAAGATGTTGCGGCAGGATCAGGCGCTCTGGTACCGGCGCACGTTTACCGTGGCGGCAGCCGAACGCACGCTGCTGAACTTCGAAGCCGTGGATTACCGCTGTCGGGTCTTTGTGAATGGCCGGGACGTGGGCGGACATCAGGGCGGATTCACGCCGTTCACGCTGGACATCACGGATGCGGTGCGCGTTGGGGAGAACGAATTGCTGGTGCGCGTGGAGGACGAGCAAGAGGGGTTCCAACTGCGCGGCAAACAAACCCTGATGCCGCATGGCATCTGGTATACGCAAGTCTCCGGCATCTGGCAGACCGTGTGGCTGGAGCAGGTCGGCCGCACGTATCTCGCCGACTTCGCGCTCAGAACCGATGCCGCGACAGGCACGATCACTGTGACGCCCAAGGTTACCGGCACGGCAGAGACACTGCGTGTCGAGGTGCTGGAGAACGCGAAGCGGGTGGCCGAGGTTGCCGGTAAGGCGGGCGCGCCGATCTCGGTCCGGGTTGAAAAGGCCAAATGCTGGTCGCCTGCCTCGCCGCATCTTTATGACATCAAGCTGACCCTGCTGGACAAGGACGGGAAGGTTTTGGATCAGGTCGAGTCGTACGCCGGGATCCGCACGGTGGGCAAGACCCGCGACGCCCAAGGGCACCTGCGCTTCACTCTGAACGGTGAGACGATTTTCCACTGGGGGCCGCTGGATCAGGGGTGGTGGCCGGACGGGTTGCTGACGCCGCCTTCCGAAGAGGCGATGGCCTTCGAGATCGACTGGCTGAAGCGTGCCGGATTCAACATGATCCGCAAACACATCAAGGTCGAGCCGCGCCTCTATTATTACCATTGCGACCGCATCGGCATGATGGTGTGGCAGGATCAGGTGAGCGGCGGAAAAGGCGCAAAGTGGACTTTTCTCAAACCCGAACCCCGGGACGCAGAGTGGCCGGAAGCACATCATGCGCAGTTCATGCTGGAGTTAGGGCGGATGATCGACACGTTGGAAAATCACCCCTGCATCGTCACTTGGGTCCCCTTCAACGAGGCGTGGGGTCAGCACCGAACGCTTGATGTCGGGGCGTGGGTCGCGCGGCGCGATCCGACGCGTCTCGTGAATATCGCCAGCGGCGGGAACTTCTGGCCGGTGGGGGACGTTGTGGACGCCCACAGCTATCCGCACCCCGCTTTTCCGTTCGAGATGGGAAAAGACGGTCGTTTTGATTCCTTCATTAAGGTGGTCGGGGAGTTCGGCGGACATGGATATCTGGCGAAAGGACATTTGTGGGATGACGAACGCGAGAACTGGGGCTACGGCGGTTTGCCGAAGAACAAAGCCGAGTACAAAGAGCGCGTCGCGAAATCCATCACACTGCTGAACGAGCTGCGACAAAAAGGCATCGCGGGCGGCGTCTACACGCAGACCACGGATGTCGAAGGGGAGGTCAACGGTTTGATGACCTATGACCGCAAGGTCATGAAGATCGCGGCGGAAGAGTTGGCCGGGCTGACCAGTGTGTTGTTCGCACCGTGACGCGGTTTCCGGCAATGCGGCATCTGGACTGCTGACGGGGTGCGTTGCGGTCCTCTGTGCGGGCGAGTGGTGGAATTGGCAGACACGCAAGACTTAGGATCTTGTGCCGTAAGGTATGCGGGTTCGAGTCCCGCCTCGCCCACCACCGAACGATCGGCGGTTCAAAAATCGATTTCGCGGTACTTGCCTACTTTAGGTTAATCCGATAAGATGTTTAACCTTTTATCAAACCAATCGGAAAGAGACCAAAGGCGTTATGGCTGTTATTTTGGGATTGCCCAAGGGAAGTTTGCAGGAAGCAACTTTCAAAATGATGCGAAAGGCCGGATTTGTCGTTCAGGCCGGATCGCGGTCTTATTCACCCAGCGTGAACGACCCCGGGTTGCAGTGTCGGCTGATCCGCCCTCAGGAGATTTCGCGCTACGTGGAACTCGGGCTTCTGGATGCGGGCATCACCGGATATGATTGGATTTACGAAAACAACTCCGATGTGCACGAGGTTTCGGAGATGTGCTACTCCAAGGCCACCTCGCAGTCCGTGCGCTGGGTTCTGGCCGTGCCCAACGACTCGCCGATCCAGAGTGTCAAAGACTTGCAGGGCAAACGCATCGCCACCGAGGCGGTCGGTCTGACGCGGCGGTACCTCGCCCAGCATCAGGTCGAGGCCGAGGTTGAGTTCTCATGGGGTGCCACCGAGGTCAAGGCGCCGGAACTGGTGGACGCCATCGTCGAGCTGACGGAGACAGGCTCCTCACTGCGTGCCAACAACCTGCGGATTGTGGACACCATTCTCACCTCGACCACCCGGCTGATCGCCAACCACAAGGCGTGGAAAAATCCGGCCAAGCGCGAAAAGATCGAACAACTCGCCGTGCTGTTGCAGGGTGCGCTGGCGGCTGAGTCGCGTGTGCTGATCAAGTTGAATGTGCCGGCCGACCGGCTTGACACCGTGACCGAACTGCTGCCGTCGCTGCATGCCCCTACGGTCAACCGGCTCAACAAGCGTGATTGGTATGCGGTCGAGTCGGTGGTCGAGGAACAGGTCGTGCGCGACATCGTCCCGCCGTTGCGGAACGCTGGCGCGACCGGGATCATTGAGCTGCCGCTGAACAAAGTCATTTTTTGAACAAAACAACAGGACACCCCATCGGGTACGCCCTGCACTTCCAGGAGAAAGAACGTGGGTTCGATCAAGAAAAAGCGCCGTGCGAAGATGTCGAAGCATAAGCACCGTAAACGCCTGAAGAGCAATCGCCACAAGAACAAGTAAGGCGCCGAGGCGCACACCGGCGCGTGACCGCCTGCGGATGGGATAGCCGTGCCCTTTCTCCCCGTTTCCCGGAAAGGAAAGGGGTGTGGCGTGTGATGTGTATTGGAGACCCCGACATGAAACCGATTGAGCTTATTGCCCTGCGTCCGCTGATCGGTTTGGGGTGTGCGGTTCTCGGTGCGGCGTTGTTGCCGTTGCTGGCCGGTTGTCTGATAAGCGGCGCGCCGCACGCCTCGCAAACAGACCCCTCCACTTCTGAAGAGGCCGACGCCCGTAGGGCTGGCGCTTTGGCGTTGATGGCCCAAGGGCTGCTTGTCGAGAGCGGCGAAGGTGCCGAAACCAATCGCGCCAAGGCTCAGGCTGCGGCCCTGACCGCTTTCCGTCAGGCGGTCCGGCTCGACCCCGACGGCCGCGAACCGCTGGACGTCCTGCTGAGCGCCCTCGCCGAACGCGAACAATTTGCCGAGGGATTCGCTGCGGCTGAGAATTTCCTCACGCGTCATCCGGACGACACGGCTATCCGTATTGAGGCGGTGCGTCTGGCTGAGGCGGCCGCCCGCCCGTTGGAGGCGGCCCGCCACTGCTCGCTTCTGATGGAGATTGAGCCGGACAACCGGGAGTTGGCTCTGGCGCGCATCCGACTCTATTTCATGGCCGATTGCGAGAATGAAGCGCTCGAAGCCATGCGCGCCTGTCACGCGCGTTTTCACGATCGCGGCAGTGCGGTGCTTCCGGCACACTGGGCGGTTCACTTTCTGCGGGAACAGGAGAGCAACCCCGCACGCGCGCTCCGTTGCGTCGATCTCGCCCTCGCGCAAGCGGACGAGGAGACCCCCGTGTGGCGCGGCGGCCTGCACGCTGTCGCGGCAGAATGCCATTTCAGCCTCGCTCAAACCAATGACGCCCTCGCCAGCCTGCACGCCGCCTGCCGGGAGGATCCCGGCGCCACCGGTCCGGTGCTGCGCCTCGGCGCGATCTGGGCTGCGGATCCGGATGCGACCAATCGTCTGGCCGCACGCGCGCTCCGGGAACCCGACACCGCTCCCACACGCCTGATCCTCGCCGCAGTTCATCAGGAACAGAACAACCGGCCGGCGGCCATCGCCACCCTGCGCGAACACTACACCCGTCGTTTGTGCGCCGGATACTTTCCGGACGAGCGTTTTTATCTCTGGCTCGCCGGATTGACCGAGGCGGAAAAGGATGCGGCGGGGACGGAACGGATCCTGCGTGAGGCGCTCACCGTGCACCCCACTTCGGACGCGCTCCAGAATTTTCTGGCCTACCTGTGGGCCGAGCAGGACATCCATCTGGATGAAGCCGACCGGCTGGTGACCGAAGCCCTGCAGGCCGCACCCGACAACGCCGCCTATCTGGACACCAAAGGCTGGATTCTTTTTAAGAAAAGCCGCCCCTATGACGCGCTCCAGTTTCTGCTGAAGGCCGCAGACCTCGACCGCAGCGAACCGGTCATTCTCGACCACACCGGCGATGTCCTTCAGGCGGTCGGACGTTCGGCGGAAGCCGCTGCTTTCTGGACGCGCAGTCATGAGATCGATCCGACGCCCGCCGTGACCGAGAAACTGCGGCGGCACGGGGTCGCGCCGAAACCGACCACTCCTTAACCCCTGCGGAACCGGGCCCCTTTCGCACGCACACGCTTGTTATGTCCGCTTTCCTCCATATTCCCTATCTGCCACCCTTCGACCGCCTGACCCCAGAGGCCGCCGCTTCTGATTTCCCGCATCTGTTGGCCGACGCTCATGCCGCAGTCACAAAGGTGGAGCAGGCGCTTACCCCGTCGTGGGAAGGACTGATGCGGCCTTTATATGACGCCTGCCGCCCGCTTTTCGACGCATGGGGGTTGCTTAGCCACATGCTTTCTGTGATGAACAGCGACGCCTGGCGTCAGGTTCAAGAACGCCTTCAGCCCGAGATCATCGCCTTTTCGCAGCGCGTCGCACAGAGTCCGCTGCTGTATCGGGGATATCTTGCCCTCCGCGAGGCCGACCGCGCCTCTCCCTGCCTCACGCCAGTCCGGCGGCGGATTCTTGTCAAAACCATTCAGGCCGTCGAACACGCTGGCGTGGGGCTTGACGCGGAACGGCAGACACGGTTCAACGCCATCCAGAACGAGTTGGCGCAACTCGCCACCGCCTTTCGCAACCATGTTCTTGACGCCACCCGCGCGTTCGCTCTCACGCTGCGCACACCGGAGGAGGCCGCTGGCCTCCCTCCCGCACTCCGGGAGGTCACGGCCCAGGCCGCGCGCGCGGCGGGTGAACCAGACGCCACCGCCGCCACCGGCCCGTGGCGCATCACCCTCGACACCGCTGTATACCTGCCGTTCATGATGCATAGCCGTAACCGCACGGCACGCGAACAACTCTGCCGCGCCTATGCCACCCGCGCCGCTTCCGGCCCCACGGATAACACGCTGAAGATCGAGCGTCTTCTTGCCCTGCGGCGCGAATTGGCCGGTCTGCTCGGATTCGAATCTTACGCCGAGTTGAACCTCGCCGATAAAACCGCGCGCTCGGTCGCTGCGGTCGATACGCTCATCGCCCGCCTCGCGGAAGCCGCCGGTGAAGCGGCCCGCACCGAGTCGGAAGAACTGCTAACCTTCGCCCGCAGCCACGGGTTCGACGAGGGCGCGCTGCAACCGTGGGACATCGCCTTCTGGTCCGAGCGCCAGCGCGAACACCTCTATGATTACAGCGACGAGGAACTGAGCCGTTACTTTCTCTTCCCGCGTGTTCTGGAAGGGCTCTTCAGCCTTGCGAACCGGCTCTTCGGCATCGTCATCACGCCCGCCGACGGCGAGGCGCCGGTGTGGCATCCTGACGTGCGTTTTTTCCGGGTCGCCGATGCGGACGGGACTCCGCTCGCCTGTTTCTTTCTGGACCCCTACAGCCGTCCGGAAACCAAAAGCGGCGGCGCGTGGATGAACGATTTCCGGACGCGGGACCGCGCGCCGGATGGTACCGTCACCCTGCCCATGGCCCTGCTGGTCTGCAACCAGAGTGTGCCGGTGGGGAATCAGCCGCCGGTCATGCGTTTTCAGGAGGTCGGCACGCTCTTCCACGAATTCGGGCATGCGTTGCAGCACATGCTCACCACCGTGGAAGAACCGGGTGCCTCGGGACTGAACGGCATCGAGTGGGACGCGATCGAGATCGTCAGCCAGTTCATGGAGAACTGGTGTTACGACCGTGCCACCCTGAAGGGGTTGAGTCGCCATGCCGAGACCGGGGACCCTTTGCCCGACGCGCTGTTTGACCGGCTGATCGCGGCGAAAAACCACCGCGCTGCCAGCGCGATGATGCGCCAGCTCTTTTTCGCTGCCACAGACATGGATCTGTACGCGCGATATCCGCGTCCGGAGTGGCCTGACGCTGACACCGTCAAACGCCTGAATGCCGCGCGCTACTCTCCGACCCCGCTGCTGCCGGAAGACCGGTTCCTCTGTTCCTTCAGCCATATTTTCGCGGGCGGGTATGCGGCCGGATACTACAGTTACAAATGGTCCGAGGTCTTTTCCGCCGACGCCTTCGCCGCTTTTGAGGAGGCGGGACTCGCGCAGGGCGATGCGGTCCGCGCCATGGGGCGGCGCTTCCGCGACTCTCTGCTGGCGCTGGGCGGCGGGACCGATCCGGCCGAAGTTTTCCGCCTCTTCCGCGGCCGGGATCCGTCGATCGAGCCCCTTCTGCGCCACAACGGCCTGCTCCGGGCTGAATTGCGAAACCCCGCTCCGCCCGCTTCATGAACATCCCGCCGATCATCCGACGCCTGCTCGGCCTTGTCGAAGCCGCCGCCTTTCTCGGTCTGCTTTTCACTCTGGCGGGACTCTTTGGCCGCTTCGGATGGCTTTTCGAGATCTTCACTCACTTCAAACCGCAGTTTGCTCTCTGCTTTCTCGGATATGCGGCATTCGAGTGCCTCGCGCGCCGCTACCGGCGTGCGGCGGCTGGTCTTCTGCTAGCTGGCGTCAACGCCCTGCCTGTGCTACTGCTTCTGTTGCCTGCGGCACCCGTTTCCCTACCCCGCTCCCCCCAACCGGCCGTGAGGCTCCGGTTGCTTCAGGCCAATATCCTCACTCACAACCCCGACGCCTCGGCTCTGTTGCGCCTCGTTGAACGGGAACAGCCCGATGTGGTGATTCTGCAGGAACCCAACACCCGCTGGCTCCGCGATCTCGCGTCGCTCACCAACCGTTATCCGGTTTACGCGTCCATGCCGCGCGAGGATCATTTCGGCGCGGCGATCTACTGTCGGACGAACGCGCTTGAAGCCGGAATCTTCCAGCTGGATGACCCGGAGGGCGCACCCTCCACCTGCGCACGTATCCGTATCGGTGACCGGACCCTCACCGTAATCGGCACGCACGCGCTCGCCCCGTACAACGCCGCCATGTGGGCGGGACGTAACCGTTTCATGCGGATGCTTGCGCAACACCTCCGGAGTTTGGGAACTCCGCTGGTCGTGACCGGTGACTTCAACAACACTCCCTGGTCCGCACACTTCCGAACCTTCCTGCGTGAGAGCGGTCTGATTGACAGCGCCCAAGGCCGCGGTCCGCTCCCCACTTGGCCCGCCTCTCTGCCTTTCCTCCGCATTCCGCTGGATCACGGCCTGCATTCATCCGATGTGCGGATCATAAATCGGCGCCGCGGCCCGGACATCGGGTCGGACCATCTGCCCCTGATCTTTGATCTGGCCTTTTGAGGCTGCGGAAAGCTTGTCAGCAGGAGGCGGTCGAGAAAATCATTGCGGGTTTCGGTTTTGCAGCCGTGCCGCTGGCGCACACCAGTTGGAGTTACGGACGCCATTTGGTGCCTTGTCGGCCGATAAGGCCAATAAAAAACAAGTTGTTTCTCACACGAAGCGAAGGATGCGAAGAGCACGAAGGGGAATGGGGTGTTATGGAAACCCCTTTGTGTCTGTTGAGCCTTTGCGTGAGGCTAAATTGGGTTGCCCGTATTAGGAGTTTGGCCTTTCTAGTCGTTCGGATTTTGCGGGCTCTGCCCGTATTAGGAGTTTGGCCTTTCCAGTCGCGCGGATTTTGCGGGCTCTGTCCGTATTAGGAGTTTGGCCTTTCCAGTCGCGCGGATTTTGCGGGCTCTGCCCGCATCAGGATTGGGGGCGCCCGTTGAAAGTGGACATGAAAAACCATTTTACCACTTGGACGACAAAGGGTTCTCAGACGAGAACACACTTGATTTGCGTCAATGCCAGCCGTATCCTTTTCACACCTTTCAAGGTGTGAAATGACGCCGGACAGAACCTATCATCCAGCGTTGTGGCGGACTTGCCGGGTTTTGGCGAACGCAAGGCGGTTGGCCTGCCTTCGGGTGGTCATGGGCACGCCGAATTTGTGCGTGCAGGAAATCGCGCGCGAAGTGCGGTTCGACGAAGCGCAGGTCAGTCTGGCGCTTCGGGCGTTGCAGGCGCGTGGTCTGATCGCCGCTTTACCATTTGGACGACAAAGGGTCTCAGACGAGATCACACTTGATTTGCGTCAATGCCAGCCGTATCCTTTTCACACCTTGAAAGGTGTGAAATGACGCTGGACAGAACCTATCATCCTACATTGTGGCGGACTTGCCGGGTTTTGGCGAACGCAAGGCGGTTGGCCTGCCTTCGGGTGGTCATGGGCACGCCGAATTTGTGCGTGCAGGAAATCGCGCGCGAAGTGCGGTTCGACGAAGCGCAGGTCAGTCTGGCGCTTCGGGCGTTGCAGGCGCGTGGTCTGATCGCCGCTGTGCGCATATCGCGTTGGGTGCGTTATGTGCCGGAGCCCGACCCGTCCGTCCCTTCCGCGAAACCGCTGCTGACCGCTCTCCGCCGTGCGTTGCGTTCTGGCGGAATGTCCGATGCGGAGATTATCCGGGTGGTCACCGCGTTCACCCATCCGCGACGTCTGGCCATGTTGCGTTGCCTGCATCTTCGTGCGCCGCTTTCCCTTGAAACGCTGTCGACGGCGTGCGGGATCAGTATGCCTGCCGCCAACCGTCATTTTCATAAGCTGCTGGCTCGCGGGATGCTCGTCGTCCGCAGTGATCGCATTTCGCTTGTGTCGCGCCACCCCTCGTTAACCCGCGCTCTGCTCCGTCTCGCCGTATGCGGTGAATAACGGACGTTGCGGAAACGCGGCGGTCTTTTGAAACTGCGGATAAACCCGCTTGTCACCACACACCGGATCAGAGTACCATACGGATATGACTCGATGGACGCAAACGAGGCTCGTCTTTCTAGCGGTTAGCACGATTTTGGTCGCCTCTCTTTGTTGGCGCAACCGCACGGTGCGTCAAGACGGTGGTGTTTCGGACATGCCTGTCAAAATTCCGCCATCCGGTCAGGTTGCGACTCCCTCCGCCGGTTCCGCCGCGCAACCGGCACGCGCTCGCCCGCGCCCGCGCCCGCCCACTGTCCGCCGCAATCCGTCGCGTGCCGCAAGGAAAGATGTTGCGGCACCGTCCGCCGCAGGCACCGCTGCGGTTGCGGAGGCCGCGGCGCAGTCGACCGTGCCTGCGGTCTCAAGTTCGACCGTCGCGCGCTCTGCTCCCCGCGAACAGGCAGTCAAGAAGTGGGAGGCGTTCGTGGACCAAATCACGGAGCGCGAGACCCCGCCGGAGGCCGGCCAGATGGAGCAATTCAAAAACGAGTTCATGCGCCTGCATGCGGACGATCAGGTGGACGCCATCCAAAATGCCCTCAACCTGCTGCCGGATGAACAGTTCGTCTCCCTGTTCGCCATTCTTTTCGATAAAACCCAAAACCCCGATGTGCTGGACGAGATCTTTAACGACGCCCTGAATCGGCCCGAAGAGATCAAGGTGCCGATGATGAAGGCTCTGCTTCGGGACAAGGGGCATCCGCTCCATGACGAGGTCGCGCGCATTCTCGATGCGACCGGCGAAGGGGATGCCGACGACGGAAACGGCGCAGAAGCCGCGACGCCTTAATCTGAGGAAGGCTTCGCGGCTCCTGTTCGGGCGCGCTGTCCAGCCACCCGCTACACGCCCCCGCACTCATACGCGGCCGCGCTCATCTCCGCGACGATCGCCCGCGCCGCCGCGCACGGGTCGGACGCTTCAAGGATCGGACGGCCCACCACCAGATGCGTCGAACCGTTTCGCACTGCCGCGGCAGGTGTGGCCACGCGTTTTTGGTCGCCGATCTCCGCTCCGGCCGGGCGCACACCGGGCGTGACCACGAGCGCGTCCGCGCCCAGCACCGTGCGCATGCGCGCCACCTCTTGAGGCGAGCAGACAATGCCGTCGGCACCGCTCTCACAGGCGAGACGCCCCAGCGCCTCGACCTGTTCGGCCATGCTCCGCGCCACACCGAAATCCGCGAGGTCCGCCTGATCAAGACTGGTCAGCATGGTGACCGCCAACAGCCGCGGCGCATCCGCGCCCGCACTCCGGGCGCCCTCTTTCGCGGCGCGAATCATCGCCCGCCCGCCCGCCGCATGCAGGGTCATCAGTTCTACGCCCAACGCCGCGCCGGCCCGCACCGCACGTTCGACGGTGCGCGGGATGTCGTGCAGTTTGAGGTCGAGAAAAACCCGCTTGCCGCGTTTCCTGACCGCCCGGACCACCTCCGGCCCCTCGGCACTGAACAGTTCCAGCCCGATCTTGTAAAACGAGACGGCATCACCCAGCAGGTCAACCGTCCGGGCCACCTCCGCTGTAGAGGCGACATCCAACGCCACAATCAGTTCCGCCATGTTTCCGTATCCTTTGCTTTGGTCGTATTAAGCCACAAAAGGACCGCGCGGGCAATCCCGGAGGGATCTGACTTTTTTTCGCTGTGACGGCAATACGGAAGTTAAACCGTCGTTTAATACAACTGTTTGAGACATTCGGCGGGGGGAACCCCCGCAGGCGTCAGAAAGGTGGGGACATGAACAACACACAGCGCATATGGGTTTGGGGGACGGTTCTGATGGCGGGCATGCTGGCGACTGTTCCGGCGCGGGCTGACCGCGTGAGTGTCGGAGTGGGATTGAGCACCGGCAACGGCTTCCTGACCTTGGGTATCAATCAGGGCGGGCATGGGCATTTCCACCGGCCGCGCGCTTTCCATCCTCGTCACCCTCTCCCGCGACCGCGGCCCATCGGCGTTCTGCCGCCGCCCGTGGTTGTCGTGCCGCCGCCGGTCGTGGTGGCGCCCGCTCCGGTGATGGTCCGCAGCGGCTATTGGCAGGAGCGTGAAGAACGCTATTGGGTCGAAGGGTGCTGGATCGAGACGCTGGACACGTTCGGACGCCGCTGCAAACAGTGGCAACCCGGACACTGGGAAGTCCGGCGCATCCGCGAATGGGTGTACTGACCGGCCAGGCCGAGTTCCCGATCAGGGAGTTCCAAGCCTTAAAAGAACGCCTCTTACGTCAAACGAAACGACACCGGATTCCGGTGTCGTCTTCGTTTGACGTAAGAGCAGATACGTGTATACTTTTTAAGAGCCGATTGCGCTGTTCAAGTTTTGCGCACCTGTATTGCGCGAAACGGGTGCGGGGAAAAGCGCGATCCCCCAGCGGATGTTTGAATTTCCTTGGAAACACGCGGGTCTGTTTTCCGGCGGGGGAAAAAACCGCTTTTTTACCCCATTTCCGCCAAGATAGCGCTTGACGCGGGGATCGGTTGCGGTGTATAGTGGGCGGCATGACCTTGTACGAGACCGACTCCCTCTTTCCCTGGAACCGTCTTGAGGACTCGCCGGACCTCCAGACGATACGGGACTTCTTCCGCCAGCTGCCCGACGGGCCTCTCCTGGCCGCCCTTGCCGCGCGGCGGGGGCGCGGCCGCGACGACTATCCCGTCGGCACGATGTGGTTCTGCGCGCTGCTCCAGCCGCTGCTGCGCCATCCGACGATGCAGCTGACGCTCGACGAGCTGAGGCGCAACGCGGACCTGCGGAGGCTGGGCGGCATGGAGTCCGTCGCGGAGGTGCCCAAGCCCTGGAACATGAGCCGGTTCCTGGCCCTGCTGGGCAGGGAGCCCTGCCGCGCGATGCTCGCCGGCGTGTTCGACGCGATGGTCCGGCGCCTGGGCGAGGCCGTTCCGGATCTCGGGCGCCACACCAGCGGCGACTCGACGCATCTGAGCGCCCGCAGGGGGCGCTCGCGCGCCGGGCGCGGGGAGATGCAGCCCGACGGCGGGCGCAAGGAGTACACCGACAAGGACGGCCGTTGCGTCAAGGTGCTGGATTGGTTCGGCTACAAGCTTCACCTGCTCTGCGACACCCGCCACGAGGTCGCCCTGTCGTACCGTGTCACCCCCGCCTCGGCGCACGACAGCAAGTCGATCCCCGAACTGGTGGAGAAGGCCCGCGGCAACCTGCCGGAGGGGCGCATGGAGACGCTGGCGTTCGACATGGCGGCGGACGACACGGGGACGCACCGCCTGCTGGCCGGCCGCGGGATCAAGCCGCTGATCGAGACGCGGTCGCTCTGGAAGGACGAGGCCGAGCGGGTTCTGGAGGATGCGGGCATCGGCAACATCGTCTACGACGAGGCCGGCACGGTCAGCTGCTACGACATGGCCAGCGATCCGCCCGTCCGGCATGAGATGGCCTACATCGGGCACGAGGCGAAGCGCGGCACGCTCAAGTACCGCTGCCCGGCGATGCACCGGAAATGGGACTGCCCGTGCCACGGCCGGTGCAACAGGGACAAGCGCTACGGGCTGACGGTGCGCGTGAAGCAGTCGATCGACCTGCGCCGCTTCCCGCCCATCCCGCGCGCCACGCGCACCTTCGAGCGGCTGTACAAGGGACGCACCGCCAGCGAGCGGGTGCAGGCGCGGCTGAAGATATTCTGGGGCGTTGACGACGGCAACGTGGCCGGCGGGGCCGGCTTCCTGGCCTCGGTCGGCCTGGTGATGGTCGCCCACATCGGCCTGGCCGCACTGCTGGCCGGCAGTCCGCGCCGCCGCGCGGGGACACTCGGCCGGGTGAGGCTGGGCAGCGTCGCCAAGGCGCTGCAAGGTAACCGGTAGCCGCCGGACAGCGGCAAAAGCGAGGCACCGGACAACCGCGCCAGGCGCGCGGCACGCTCCCGCGTGCCCCAAAGAGGCGCCCGGCTCTTCCTCCGGGACGCTTTCCCGCGCAATCCGCAGTTCCAGGGGCGCGGCAAACACGAATCCCGAGCTTGCCAGCCCACAGATATCCGCTCCCCGCCCCGCGCTACCCTCGCTCCAAGCTCACAGCGCAATCGGCTCTCGTGACAGGGGGCATGTGAGTGGAGCGCGGGCGTCTTCCGCGCTACGCGCGGATGTAGGATTTATTTAGGATTTAGGAGT
>ERZ795030.2355-NODE-2355-length-22748-cov-8.490548_pt1 | contig 22748 bp, 14 predicted proteins | sample MGYA00375122_ERZ795030 | MGnify/ENA primary metagenome ERZ795030 (study PRJEB30165, sample SAMN05720146) | activated sludge metagenome | isolation source: anaerobic digester from wastewater treatment plant | place: Japan | collected 2015-04-20 ... | reverse complement strand
CCTGACGCGGGAGGCGCAGGGCGGCGAGATTTCGTCGTATTCGGAAAACGGGCACCGGTATCGTGTCCACACATTCACCGAGAACGGCACGTTCACAATGCCCGCGTGGGGCCGTGTCTCACTGCTCGTCGTGGGTGGCGGTGGCGGTGGTGGCAACAACGGTGGTGGCGGTGGCGGTGGCGGTGGTGTTCTGATTGTTACGAATCTCGTTCTTTCACCGGGAACGTATCCCGTTACGGTCGGCACCGGCGGTCTGGGAGGCGGCGCGGGATCTGCAAATCCTATTGGCGGCACTACCAGCGGCGAGTCTGGTGGAGCCTCGATTTTTGCGAACTATTATGTTCCGGGAGGCGGATACGGCGGTTGTTGTAACGTCAATGGCGGCATCGGCGCTTCCGGTGGTGGCGGTGGACGGAGCAACCAGTCAGAAGCGAGTGTGCCCAATGCGGGATCAGGACGTGAAGAGTGGGGCGGGTTCGGCGGTTGCAAGGGAACATACGACAGTAGTAATGTGAACGCATACGGCGGGTCTGGCGGCGGCGCGGGCGGCATCGGAACCAGGGAAGTCGGTGGTGACGGCATGGCGTGCGATTTCTCCGGCGAGCTGAAATGGTACGGCGGCGGCGGTGGCGGCGGACACGGTTCCGGAGGGATCCATCCCAAAGGAGGTCTCGGCGGCGGCGGCGACGGCGGGATCGCGCTTTCCGTCGCAGCGGTAGAGGGTACGCCGGGCACAGGCGGCGGAGGAGGCGGAGGCGGGCATTCGGTGCACACAGCTGCAGCCGGGGCTATGGGTGGAAGCGGTGTCGTGATCATCCGTTACGAAGTTCTCCTAAATGGATTTTTGATCAGCATCCGATAATGGAAGGCTTCTTATGTTTCGATATGCAGGGACCGCCGCGATCGCTTCCGTCATCCTGTGTGTTGGCGTTAATGCGGGGATGAGGCCGATCACGGATGGGCATGCGGAGGAGTGGTTGTGCGCCGGGACGTGGGCGGGACCGGCGGGACTGACGCTTCTGGGTATCGATGCCGACAACGAAGTGCGGCCGTGTGCGGGTGATGTCGTGCCGGTGAAACGGTTTGATGAGACATGCTGGACCAACTGGACGGGGATTGTGCGAACTGATGCGGGATACGTCATCGCAGAGAAAGGCGGCGACTTCACATGGGCAAAGGGTTGTTCCTATGCGGCATTGTATGTGAAATCGGACGAGGCGAAAACAGTTGATCTGGAAGTGACTCAAAGCGGATACGAAACACGCGCGTTCGTGAACGGTGTGCTCGTGAGAGAGACGAATCGCCTCTGGCGGAAACGAAAGGAAAAAACCGTCGGCATCACCGACCAAGGCAATGAACTAACGGTCGATACCGAGGTCGGACGTCTTACGAGCACGCTCCCGATCCCCCTCAAGGCGGGAGTCAATTTCGTGATGCTCAAGCTCTACACCCGGCAGCAGGCAGGCGAGCGCGTATTCTTCGATGCAGAATTCAAAGATGCGGCCGGGCTTGCTTCAGATGTGAACGATCCGGAAACGGATCCCGTTAAGCACAATGCGCTCGGGCAGATGTACGCGAGCGTAAATGTTTCCGCGGTGGCAAACCTGCCGCATCCGGGCGAGAAACTGTCGGTGACGACAGCGATCCATTATCCGTGGCGGAAGCACAAAAGGCCAAAATCCACAAAGAAAGACACACGGCAGGAGATCGTAACTCCTGCATGTCCGGAAACGTTTGACGCGGTTGTCGAACAGGTCGTGCGTGATTTCGACGGCCGGGAGACAGCGCGCATCACGTATCCGATCACGGTTCCCGGCACGAACATGGCAGCCCTTTGCACGGCTGGTGAGACGGGGTATTATTCGGTCCACACAACAATCAAAGACACGGAAGGACGGAGGCTCTTCGTCTTCCCTGCGGACGGCTTCTCGGTGATTGGCGGTACGGTGTCCATGCGGAAACGTTACCGCGCAGGGAAGATGAAGACCGCGAGCTGTTTCTACTGGGTGAACGGCGCGAACTCCGACGGCATCTTCACGTGGATGGATCGCATGGGAATTCTCCACAACGTTGGCGGCTCGGCGTCCGACACAAACATCTGGTCGAAGGCGGCGGCGAAGGGGATCACCATGACGGCCGATTTCCTCGATCCTTGGGGGTCGGAAAATTTCATCGGCAAACTTGCGGCGGTGAGCAACGCCGCGCCGTACACACGGATTTTCAAGGCTTGGAATGAGATCGACATATCGAGGCCGCAGTTTAAGAAGACTCCGGAGCTTTGGACGGCGCGCACGAAGATGGAATACGAGGCGGTGAAGGCAATCAGGCCGGATGCGGTCTACACTGGAGGGTCGTTCGTTCGCGTTGGCAACAGCGACTGGTTCAAAGGGTGTCTCACGAATGGAATGGAACGGTATGTGGACGTTTGGGATGTGCATGCATATCCCAAATATCCGCCAAAATTAGATGACCGCCATGTCGCGAATTCCGGAAACGAATCGGGGTATGGCGTGGAAACCGCTTATCGCTCTGCGTTAGGACGAGAGAACGACAAGCTTTTTTATCTGGGTGAATGCGGGGCACGGTGTAGCCACGGTGACGATGCCAGACGGTGGCAGGCGGATACGGTCGCAAAGTTAACGGCCTGGGCTGGATCGGCCACAAACTACTTACAGATCGCGCATCTTGTCCCGTGGGTGAAGACGTCGGATGGCGGTGACATCCCGATCGCCCATTTCCCGGCCGAAGCCGCCCTTTACACGGCTGTGGCGCTCACGGATGGCCTGCCGTATGAACGGATCACAACCGAATCGAAGCACATACAAGCCGCTCGGTTCGGCTCAGCCGTTATGGCGTGGACGACACACCCGGGAGGAGAGTGGTTCACGTTCACGCCGCCGGAGGGCGAACTCGTTACCGTGGACGTTGTCGGACGTGTCCGTCCAACTACGCGGACGACAGACGGATGCGTATCGCTGCATCTCTCGCCTTCACCTGTCTATCTGCTCTCACGCACCGACTATGATCGGTTGACGCGATAAACGGGCACGCCCCTTTCTGACCGCGATAGAAGGGTGTTCCTTAACACTCCCACTCCATAAGGTGCGACCCGGTAACACGCCGGTTCCCAATTTCACACCTTTCAAGGTGTGAAATGCTGGAGTTTGGCTTTTTTAGTCGCACGGATTATGCGGGGAAGGCCCGGTTTCTGGCGGGTCAATTTCACACCTTTCAAGGTGTGAAATGAACCTGATCGGGTATGGGCGTAAATCAAACGTGATCCACCCGTGACGCGGAGTCCGGCTATTGAAACCGTGCCTGCCCGGAACCCCATTCGTGCCTTATCGGCCGACAAGGCCAAAAAAAGCAAGTTGTTTCCCACACGAGGACATGAAGGGGAATGGGATGTCATGAAAAACCCTTGTGTCCTTTATGTGAGACGAAATTGAGTTACGGGCTGCGCTTGCGTTGGATCCCCGCTCTTGTACAATCGATGGAAAAAGAGCGAATCAACGCGCATTCACAATTGACGCGCGCCATGCGAACGGGTATCCTTTTATCCCATCCATGCAAGGGGCGCAGGCAAGTTTTCCCGTGTATGGGCCGGTAACCGGCGTCGGGTTGACATGCCTGCAAAGAGGAATACCCGTTACGGCATTCTCAAGGTAAACGAAGGAGTACAAAACATGGCGATCAAGGTTGGTATCAATGGTTTCGGCCGTATTGGCCGGATGGTGTTTCGCGCGGCGGTCAAGAATTTCTCGAAGGAGATCGAGATTGTCGGCATCAATGATCTGCTGGATCCCGATTATCTGGCTTACATGCTGAAGTATGATTCGGTTCACGGCCGGTTCCAGGGCGAAGTGTCGGTTGAAGGCAATAATCTGATCGTGAACGGCAAGAAGATCCGCCTGACGTCGGAGAAAGATCCTGCCGCTCTGAAGTGGAACGAAGTCGGCGCTGACATCGTGGTTGAGTCGACCGGCCTCTTCCTGACGAAGGAAACGGCGGAAGCGCACATCAAGGCGGGCGCGAAAAAGGTGATCATGTCGGCACCGTCGAAGGACGATACGCCGATGTTCGTCTACGGCGTCAACCATAAGAGCTATGCCGGTCAGGCCATCATCTCGAACGCCTCCTGCACGACCAACTGCCTGGCGCCGGTCGCCAAGGTTCTGAACGACACCTTCGGGATCGTCAAGGGCCTGATGACCACGGTGCACGCCACGACGGCGACGCAGAAGACGGTGGACGGTCCCTCCAAAAAGGATTGGCGCGGTGGCCGCGGTATCCTCGAGAACATCATTCCGTCGAGCACCGGCGCGGCCAAGGCGGTCGGCAAGGTGATTCCCGAACTGAACAAGAAGCTTACCGGCATGGCCTTCCGCGTGCCGACCTCCGACGTCTCGGTCGTGGATCTGACGGCGGTGCTCGCGAAAGAGACCACGTACGACGAGATCAAGGCGGCCATGAAAGCGGCTGCTGACGGCGAGTTGAAGGGTGTTCTCGGCTATACCGAGGACAAGGTGGTTTCGACCGATTTCCGCGGCGAGGCCAAAACCTCGGTCTTCGACGCTGAGGCCGGCATCATGCTCGATTCGACCTTCGTCAAGATCGTGGCCTGGTACGACAACGAGTGGGGTTATTCCAACAAGGTGTTGGAGATGGCCAAAGTTATCGCGAAGTAAGCGATCTCCGCCGGATATGTAAACGACGCCGTTCCCGCTGATGCGGGGGCGGCGTTTTTGAACGTCCAACGTTCAAGCCCTTCATCCTTCATCCTTCATCTTTCAACATTACTGTCGTGCGTGCCGTAATCAGGACTGGAGAATCCCACATGGGAATGTTCTTGAGCACCAGACTCTCTTCCTGCCGGTCAATCTGCGTCTCTGGAATCGCAAACACGCGCCCGGTAATCATATCCACCCACACGGGTTGATCCAGTCGCTCCGGAATCATCAAATCGATCTGGTCGAAATCAAGTCTGTCACTTGGACGCGCTTCGCAGAACCAGTAGAACCGCAGGGGCTTGCCGTGACGCGTAAAGAGCGTGCAGGCGAGATCATGCGGCTTCCGGTCACGTGGATCGGCGCGCTTCTGAATGGCGAAGTTCTTCAACACGAGGTTCTTCTGGGGCAGTGTCTCGTCGTCGAAGAGCGAATAGATGTTGCTCATCGCATACCAGGAAGGGCGGCGGTAGACGAACTCCTTGAGCAGGTTCGAGCGAACGAGGCCGAAACTCTGAAGCATGAACGTGTACTTGAGATCAATCATCGTGAAGACGCTCGAGGGAATCGATCGCGCTGAATCGCCGATCGCGCGGCGCAGATTCCATTTCGCCTGCGAATACTCCGTCCATTCGATCCCATTCATCGCATGCCCGAACTCAAGTTGGGACGGGCATCCCACCTCTCCCTGCATGATGTCGAAGTTGGCGGAATACCCCTTCACAAACTTACGGAGCGGTTCGGCAAGATGACCGTAGGATGCCTCGGGAACAGGACTATACGGGTGGTAGAGGAAATAGGATCCGAGATCAAGCGCGTTCTCTTTCTTTAGCTTTTCCAACACCATCGCGTAATCGCTCTTCATCGGATCGCGTGCGTTCCAGGAGATCGCCGTGCAGAAACACTTGGCCGCAGGTTGGATTTCACGGATGGCCTTCGCCGTGCGATAGAAGAGTTCGGCGTATTCCCTGGCCTGTCCAAAGGGCTCATTCCAGATTTCCCACTCGTCGACCACGTCCTTGTAGCGTTCAACCAGCGCCTTCGTGTAGCGAATCCAGGCGTCAAAAGCATCCGGATTGTCCGTCACTGGTTTCAAGCGCATACCGAGGCGGAAGTCGCTACCCCACACGGGATTGCCGTAGGAGATGCAAACCCAAGGCTTCACGCTCATCGCCGCACATTCGCGGATCTGCGGATCGAGCCATGTGAAGTCGTATTTTCCCTTCTCCTGTTCGGTCTTTGCCCAGCCACTGAAAAACCGCGCATGCTTGACGCCCAACATCGGGATGAGGGCCTTGAAGCTGTCCCAGTCGGCATAGTCGCGGTCCATCGTCTCACATCCAACCGACCATTTAGACGATTTAACCTGTTCCGACGTGCGTGTGGCGAGGCGACCGATTTCCTTCAGACCCGGATTGACGGCGTTGAGCTTTTGCCATGTTACGTTCCGCTTCTCCTTCTGCAGGATATTCGTCACTGCGGCTTTCGCCTTGTGGTCGTCCCATGCGTCCCAACTCTTAATCTTGTCCGCATCTTTAAATGCGACAACATCATTGCCTGCACACCATGAAGTTGCAAACAGTAAACCAACTAAACCAACTACGGCGATCCGCTTTTTTCTCATGTCTCTCATTTCCTTTCCAAAATTGATCCGACGTAAGAAACCCGCTGTTCCAAAATCGTGACGCCATGGTGTCATTCTCCATCCGAAACGTCAAGGTAATCGGTTGGTGCGGTGCGCGGTAGGCCTGCGGTGTGCCATCGTCATGGACACCGTAGCCAAAATCGCGGTGCCCAGAAATCAAGCGTATCCGTCAAATACTGGACACCGTGCTAGAATTGGCGCGCATGAGAAACGAGATGTCACGGAAAGCCACAATGGAATACGTCGGCGCGAAGCGCCGCGCCTATTCTGCACTAAAGAGCAAAAAGGCCAACGGTGTCCAGTATTTGACGGATCGTCAACGCACCAAAAAAACTACGGTGTCTTTCTGTTTGACGGATTGCGTTCGGGAATTCAGGAATTCACTCCTTATGCCCTCACGTTCCGTACAGACGGGATTCGAGCGCCGCGTGCATGGCCGCGACGTCAGCGGTTAGTCCGGTCCAGACCGTGAACGCGGCGGCGCCTTGCCGGACGAGCATGCCTGTGCCGTTTGCCGTATCCGCTCCGGCTGCCTGCGCTGCCCGCATGGTGGGGGTGACGCGGGACGTGTAGACGATGTCATACAGGAACTGGCCGGGACGGAATGCATCGGGCGGCAGTGCCGGGGGGTCATCTTCATGCAGACCGAGCGGCGTGCAGTGAACCACCAGATCGGCGCTGAGACTCGGTTCCCGCCATGCGGCGGGATCCGCGGGCAGGGGCCTGACACGCGCCGCCGCATCCGGCAACAGGCGGGCGATCTCTTCAGCCAGGCGGTTTACACGCGACGCGTCCAGATCCGCCAGCAGCACGTCCGAAGCGCCCTCGCGCACGCAGGCGGTCGCCAGAGCCCGGCCCGCACCCCCGCATCCGAGGATCAGGACGGTGCGCGACAGGGGCGAGAGACGGTATCCCAACTTGAGATCCGTCAAGAAGCCCTCCGCGTCGGTGTTGAATCCGGTCATGCCGCGCGCGTCCAGTCGAATCGTGTTGACCGCGCCGTAAAGGCGGGCGGAGGCGTCGAGGTGATCCATCAGGGGCAGGGCCAACTCTTTGAGCGGAACCGTTACGTTGAGGCCGTTAAAGCCCTCCGCACGACAGGCGGCGAGGCGGTCGCCGAGTGTGTCCGGCGGGACGTCGATGCACCGGTACTCCGCCTCGATGCCCAATGCGCGGAACGACGCCTCGTGCATCAGCGGCGAGAGCGAGTGCTTCACCGGGTGCCCGATAATCGCGAATCGATATGCGGTGCGCATGCAGTCTCCTTTATTTGAGGACGGTGGGATCGGAACTCTCCCGGCCCACGGCGATCGTGCCGGTGCGCGAGATGTCGATGACCGTGTACGGTTTGAGCAGGCGCAGGAAATCGGACACGGTTTCCTGGTTTCCGATCATTTGGATGGTCACCGAATCTTCCTGCACTGCCACCACGCGCGCCATGAACAGGGCCGCGAGGTCCACGAGCTCGGCCCGCATGATGTGGTTTTGGGTCGCCACGCGCACCAGCAGGAGTTCGCGGTCGATGTGACGCCGGTTGGTCATGTTGACCACTTCGATCACATCCACCTGCTTCGAGAGCTGGTGGGTCACTTGGGCGATCACATGCGCGTCTCCGGGCACCACGATCGTCATTTTCGACACCGTGGGGTCCGCAGTCGGCCCCACGTTCAGGGTTTCGATATTGTAACCCCGCCCGGAAATCAGGCCCACGATGCGCGCGAGCACGCCGGGCTGGTTTTCCACGAGGCAGTTGATGATATGCTTCATACTGTCTTTTCCTTCATCTGGGCAGATCGGATTCAAGTCTCAAGCGGCTGTGCAGGCACCCTCCGCTTACACCGTTCGGTTGATCATTTCGTCCACATGCTGGCCGGGCGGAATGATGGGGAACACATTGGCTTCCGGCGCCACGATGCATTCAATCACCCACGTCGTCCGTTCCTCCAGCGCCTGACGCAGGGCAGGCGCCACCTCGTCGGGCCGGGTGATGCGGCAGGTTTTCGCGCCGTGCGCTTCGGCCAGCTTCACAAAATCGGGAAGATAGACGGGATTCTCGTCGATCCCCTCATTGGGCAGCCGCCCATGCTGACTCAGCATGACCCCGGCATACCGCTTGCCGTAAAACAGCTCTTGCCACTGCCGCACCATGCCGAGGTACCCGTTGTTCAGGATGACCACCACGAGCGGCAGGTTGTGCTCGACCGCCACGACCAACTCCTGGAAATTCATCTGCGCCCCGCCGTCCCCGGTGATGCAGATCACCTGTTCGTCCGGACGTCCGATCTGGACGCCGATGGAGGCCGGCAGGCCAAACCCCATAGTGCCGAGCCCTCCCGAGGAGATGAAGCTGCGCGGCCGCGTGTAGCGGAAGAACTGCGTGGCCCACATCTGGTTCTGTCCCACATCCGTGGTGATCAGCGCGCGCCCCTGGCTCACCTCGTAAATCTGCTCGATCACGTATTGCGGCATGAGCACGCCTTCGGGTGTCGGATAGGCGAACGGGAAACGCGATTTCCACCGGTTAACCTGTTCGAGCCACGCGGCGTGTTCCGCGGGTTTGACGAGCGGCAGCACCGCGGTCAGCACCGGATCCAGATACCCCTGCACGCCGAGGTCGGTCTGTACGCTTTTTCCGATGGAGGAGCGGTCAATATCGATATGCACGATTTTCGCCCGGCTGGCGAAAGTCGAGATCTTGCCGGTCACGCGGTCATCAAACCGCGCTCCCGCCGAAATCAACAGATCGCAGTGATCCACCGCGTAGTTCGCGGCCACGCTGCCGTGCATGCCCACCATGCGCAACGAGAGCGGGTCATCTTCCGGAAACGCGCCCAGCCCCATCAGGGTGGTGCACACCGGAATGTTCGCGCGGTGCGCCAGTTCGGCGATCCGTTGCGGGGCGTCGCCCGCGATCGCGCCGCCGCCCACATAGAGCAACGGGCGCTCGGCCTGATTGATCATCTCGGCGAACTGCTCGATCTCCGCCGGGTTGATCGGCACATCCGGATGATAGGCGCGCATGGACACGGTTTCAGGCGGCACGGCCGCGGTTTTCTGCTTCTGCACATTCTTGGGCAGGTCGATCACCACGGGTCCCGGTTTGCCGGTGGTCGCGATGTAAAACGCCTTGGCGAGAATATCCGGCAGGTCATCCGCGTCCCGAACGAGGAAGTTGTGCTTCGTCACCGGCCGCGTGATGCCGATCACGTCCGCTTCCTGGAACGCGTCGTTCCCGATCATGTTGAGCGCCACCTGGCCGGTGAGGCATATCAACGGGATGCCGTCCATGTGCGCGGTCGCCAGGCCGGTCACGGTGTTGGTCGCGCCCGGCCCTGAGGTCACCAGGCAGCAACCCGGTTTGCCGGTTGCGCGGGCATACCCGTCCGCCATGTGCACGGCACCCTGCTCGTGGCGCGCGAGGATGAAACGGAACGGCGCATCGTAGAGGCAGTTGAAGATATCCAGCACCGCGCCGCCCGGATAGCCGAACAGCACCTCGCAACCCGCATGCACCAGCCCGTCGATGACGCATTGTGCGCCGCTCTTCATCGTCGGCGCGGAATCGTGTCCTGTCCCGGTGGGGGGCGTCTTGCTCATGTTCACCTCTCTTGTCCTTGCTTACGTCTCACTCAAATGAAAAAACCTGCCGTCTCTCCAACGGCAGGTCTTGTCCTGAAACAGAAATCGCGTGTTGCCTGATTCCTTTAGAAGCCCGCCGCGAACGGCCATGATACGGTATAAACGGGCGTAACCCGCCCGGCAACAGAGAGGCGGTTCACCCCAAACGCTTTGGACTTCCATGAACTCATTTGCGCAACTTTATCCTGAAGAGCGGATGCTGTCAAGAGGGGGCGGGTCTTTTTTTGTCTTCACTTTGGGACCGGGGTGTCCTCCGCCTTGAGGTCGCCCAGCGTGTACTGCAGGCCGTCCAGAATATGCCACAGGGTGGCTTTGTTGAGATACGCACGGCGGTCGTGCGCGAACGAGGTGTAGAAGACGCGGCCTGCGCCGTAGGGCCGGATCCAGCTCACCGCGAAGTCCTTATCCGCACGTTTCTGGCCCTTGGCTGAGGCGGTTTTCGCGTCCGACAGGTCGAGCGACACCAGCACGCGCAGTTTGGAGCGGTCGTAAGGCGGGGATTTCTGCTGATAGATCTCGTCGCCGATTTTGAACCCCTGGCCGCCGAAGGCACGGTTGAGCGGGTGGCCGGGCTCGTCCAGTTTGAACGCCCAGATGCCGCCGCCGCCCCAAGGATGGCCGTCAAAGAGCCCGCCCACCATCTCGGCGGCTTCCGGGCTGTTGTAGAAGTTGTCCGCGCCGGCGTGGATCACGCACAGGCCGCGTCCGCTCTTGACGAATGCGGTCAGATTCGGCACGAGCGCGGGATGGTCCTTGGTTTTCAGATGCGTGGTGTTGTTCAGCACGACCGCGTCGTAACGTTGCAGCTTGTTGGTATCGGTCAACGCGCGGTAGTCGCTGCTGAACTCGACACGGAAGGCCCGCGTCTGTTGCGCGGCGATCTCGAACGCTTTGTTGCCGTATTCGATGGCTTCGGTGTGGATGAAGCCCTCGCACCGCCAGAACACGAGTACGGTGCGCGGTTTGGACGGTTGCGCCGTCATGCGGGTCCCGATCGCCTCGCGGAGGGTTTGCACGTCAGCGGGCGGAACCGGTTTGAGGATCTGGGCCTCAACGGCCGAGGTGAGGAGCAGGGTGGCCAGAGCCATCCAGACGCATTTTTTCATCTTGGGTCCTTTCTTTGGGTTTTGGGGTTTCGCGCATCGCGGTTGAAAAGGCTGTAGAGCACCGGGACCAACACCAGGGTGACGATGGTGGAGAAGGAGAGTCCGCCGATCACGGTCACGCCCATGGGTTTCCAGGTTTCCGAGCCCTCGCCTCCTGCCAAAGCGAGAGGGAGCATACCAAAAACCGTGGTGAGGGTGGTAATCAAAACAGGCCGCAGCCGCTGGCGGCCGCTGTGGCAGATCGCGTCCGTCAGGCCTTCGCCGCGCGCGCGCAGGATGTTGATGTGGTCCACGAGCACAATGCCGTTGTTGACCCCGGTGCCCACCAGCAGGATGATGCCGATAAAGCTGAACATGTTGAAGGTCATGCCGAAGCCATACAGGCCGAAAAGGACTCCAGAAAAGGCAAAGGGCAGCGCGAGGAAAATCACGAGGGGGTCGACCAGCGATTCGAATTGCGCCGCCATCACCATGTAGACCAGCACAAGACCCAGAATCGTCAGGCCGATCAGATCCGCGAAGGCCTCGGTTTGTTCCTTGACCATGCCGCCGTACGTGATGCGCGTTGCCTCGGGCAGCACGATCTCTTTGGCGATCCCTTCCCGGATGCTGGCCACGACCTCACCGATCGAACGTTCGTGATAGTCGACCTCGACCTTCACCATCCGTTCCTGATCCTTGCGTTCGATATCGAGAGGCCCGAGATCCTGGACCACATCGGCGATGGCATCCACGCGCACGCGGCGGCCGTTGGGGAGTGCGATTTCGGAATCGAGGATGTTCGCCAACTCGCGGCGGTGCGACTCTTTCAGGCGCAGGAAAAACCAATACTCGTTCTCCCCCTCGCGGAAGTCGGACGCCTCCTTGCCGTAGAAGAGCGTGCGGATCGTCTCCACCACGTCCGAGACGTTCAGGCCGAGGGTGGAGACCTTCAGGCGGTCCACCTTGACCAGCAGCTCGGGTTTGCCGTCGTCCATACTGACACTCGCGTCGCGCGCGCCGGGGGTGCGGTCGCAGAGTTTCTTGATCTCCTCCGCCACGCGTCGCGTTTGGGCGAGGTCATGGCCGAGGATTTCGATCACGATAGGCTGGCCGCTGCCGCTGAAGCGTCCCATCTGGCGGTTGACCGTGCTCATGCTGGTTTTGACGAATTCGGGTCGGGCGCGCAGGGTGTCGAGCAGAAGACGCCCCGCGTCCCGCACGTTGAAGGGACGGCGGTCCATGGGGGTCAGCTTGAACTCTACCCGTCCGATGTGCGAACCCTGCCGGCCCGAACCGAACTTGGAGTCGCCGCAGCGCCAGCGGGAGTTGACCACATGCTCGGCACCGATGAGGTCGAGCCCGAGTTGGCGCACCTCCTCGCAGAGGCGCGCGGTCTCTTCGACCCGCGTGCCCAGGCCGAGTTCGAAATTGACGGTCAGGTCGCCGGAATCCGTATCGGGCGAGAACTCCGAGCCGATCAGCGGGAAAAGCGCGAGGGAGAAGCAGAACACCGCGAACGCCAACGCGCAGATCACGCCACGCCAGCACAGTGCCCGGACGAGCAGACGGGTATAGGCCTCTTCGATCGCCTGTAACCCCGCCTCGCTGAGTCGGTACAACGTGCGGCCCAACCAGCCGCCACCGATCGCGTCGCGGTCCTCTTTGAGTAAATAGGTGGCGAGCATCGGCGTGAGCATCAGGGAGCAGAACAGGCTGGCCATCAGCGTGGTGGTGATGATGCCGCCCAGCTGTCCGAAAAAGATGCCGGCCATGCCCGTAACGAAAATCAGCGGGACGAAAACCGCGACGGTCGTCAGCGTGCTGGCGGAGATCGCGAGGCCGACCTCGCCGGTGGCGTACATCGAGGCCTCGCGGAGTTTGACGCCGCGCCGGGTGTAGCTGTCGATGTTTTCGAGCACGACCACGGCGTTGTCCACCACCATGCCGATCGCCACGGAAAGCGAGGAGAGCGAGATGATGTTGAGGGTCCAGCCGCGGATGAACATGAAGAAGAACGCGATGATCAGCGAGAACGGGATCGTCAGCACGATCACCAGCGAGGCGCGGAACGTGCGCAAAAACACGAAGGTCGTGAGGGTGACGAACAGACCGCCCCACAGTAATGTTCCGGTCACATTGCTCAAGGACTGGCGGATGAAGTCACTGGAGTTCATCACGTTGACGATACGGATATCCTGCGGCAGGAAACGCGCGTACTCTTCGACCGCCTGAAGCACGGAGTCGCAGACCTTGAGGGTGTTGGCTCCGGAACGTTTCTGCACCGCGAAGATGACGCTCTGCTTGCCGTCCGCGCCCGAGAGGCGCGTGGGCTCCTCAAAGCCGTCATAGACGTCGGCGACATCCCGTAGATAGATCGCGCCACCGGACGCGTTGCGCTTGACCACGATATTCCGCGCCTCTTCCGGATCCTCGAATTCGCCCGGCACGCGGACCGTATATTCGATCACCCCGCTCTTGATGCTGCCTGCGGGCAGTGTCAGATTTTCGCGGGCGATGGTCTCTTCGATCTCGGCCAACGTCAGGTTGTAGCCCGCGAGCTTCATGGGATCGATGTCGATGTTGATCTGACGGTGGAGGCCGCCGTACACATTGACCGCGCCCACGCCGGGCAGGCGCTTGAGCGCGTCGCCCAGATCATCCTCGATGATGTCGAACAGCTTTTCCCACGACTCCTGGGCCGTGGCGGCGAACGTCAGCACCGGCATCGAGGAACTGTTGAACTTATAGATGATCGGCTCCTCGATATCGTCCGGCAGGAAGCGCCGCGAGATACTGACCCGGTCGCGGATGTCGTTCGCGGCCTCTTCCAGATCGGTGCCCCACTCGAACATGCAGGTGATGGCGGAAACCCCCTCGCGGGTGCGGCTGGTCACCTCATTGAGGTTGTTGACGATACTGAGCTGGTTTTCGATGACCCGCGTGACGCGGCCCTCGACATCCTCGACACTCGCGCCCGGCCACTGCGTGATGACGGTCACGGACGGGGTTTCAATTTCGGGAAAGAGGTCGACCGGCAGATACACCAGCGAGACCCCCCCCAGCACGAGGATGGCGATGAAGACCATCAACGTGAAGATCGGCCGTTTGACTCCGAGTTCAGGTAAGCGCATGCCGTTGACGCTCCTCCTGCGGGATCCCGGACCGGTGCCGAGTCGGCGGGTTCGGGACGTATTCTGTTTTCGTGTTTGCGGCAGGGATCATCACCGGCTCACTCCGTTATACGCACGGCGATCTTGTCGGTTAGGCGGTGCTGGCCCATGATGACCACCTGTTCGCCGACCGCAAGGCCCGCAAGAATCTCCAGCACATTACCGTCGCGCGCGCCGATCTTCAACTCGCGTGTTTCGGCATGACCGTCTTTGACCACGAAGGCGAGGAAACGCGGGCCGCGCCGCAGGGCCACGTCAGCCGGCAGCGTGACGACATCGCGTTTGACCTCCAAAATGATTTGGCCCTCGGCATAGAGGCCGGGCCGCAACAGCCATTCCCCGGAGGCTCCGAGTTCGTTGGCGAGGCGCACCTCCACCGTGGCGGTGCGGGTGATTGGATCCACGGCCGGGTGGATGCGGGCGATCAGGCCCTCAAACACGCGGTCGGGCACCGCATCGGAGCGCACGCTGACCACAGTTTTACCGGTGGTGAGGAGGTGCAGGTAGGGGCCCGGAATCGCGATCAGGAACTTCAGTTCGCACAAGGGCATGACTTGGACGATACGGGTCGAGGCGTTGACCATTGCGCCGGCATCGACGGACTTGGCGCTGATCACGCCATCCATCGGCGCATGGATAAAGGCTTCGCTGAGCGTCACGTCCAGCACGCCGACCGCCGTCTGCGCGTGCGTGAGGTGGGCCTCGGCCTGGGCGAGCCCGGTGACCGACTGTTCATAGGCCGTCACGGCAAGGTCGCGCTGCTGTTCTGTGGTCGAGCCTTCGGCGAACAGTTTCTCCATGCGCTGGCGTTCGCGATTGCGGTCTTTGAGCACCACTTTGGCCGTGGCCACGGCGGCGCGCGCGCTTTCGACCGCGGCCCGGGCCTGCGTCATCTGGGCGAGGATGTCGCGGTGGTCGATGACCGCGATAATCTGGTTGTTGGAGACGGCGAGCCCTTCGAGCACCGGCGTGCCGTCCTCCAGCGCGAGGCGTTCCAGCCGTCCCGCGATCTTCGGCATCACATCCACGACTCGCGTGGCCTCCAGCGAGCCGGTCAGGCGGATGGCGTTGGTCACGTTTCCGGTGCGGACCTCCGCGATCCGCACGGGAAGCGACGGCTGTCCCTTTCCACTGGCGGGCGGGTGGGCTTTGCGCACCGCGGCCTGATAGGCCAGACGCGCACCCGCGACGATGGCGATGCCGACAACGAGAGAGAGAAGGAGTTTCGCAAACGTTTTCATGGCGTCTCCAAATCTTGGCCCAGCAGACCGGTGGCGTGGTCGAGCGCGAGCCGCGCCGTACAGTGGTCATACAGTGCCTTGTAATAATTGCCTCGCGCCTCGGTCAAGGCAGAGCGCGCGTCCACAATCTCCACCTCGGTGTTGACCCCTTCGCGGTAACCGGTCATGGCCAGACGCAGCCCCTCCTCGGCATGTTGCAGGTTAAGCCGCTGCGATTCGACATACTCATCGGCGTTTTTCAGATTGAGCAGCGCCTGCCGGACATCCAGAAACACATCCTCTTCCGCTTTTTGGAGTTCGATCTCCCGCTGTTTCAACAGGGCCTTGGCTGCGATGAGATCCCCTTCCCGCGCGAGGCCGTCGAAAAGCGGCCAGTTCAGTTCCAGGGCGGCGCGGTGGGTGTCGCGCCAGCGGTCATCGCCGTCGCGGTCACGGTTGGTGCCCGCGCTCAGGGCAAGGTCGATCTCCGGAAAATAGGTGCTGCGCAAGGCCCGCACGTTCTCGCGCTGCAAGCGGATGTTGAGTTCCGCCATGAGCAGGTCCGGCCGATTCCGATACGCCATCTGCAGGGCATGTTCCAGCGTCATGCTCACCGGTTTGTACGTCAACGGGTCCGCGAGCCGGAACTGCGCGTCGGTCGCGGTGCCCAGTATGCGCAGGAGACTGTTCCGGGCCAGCACGAGGTTGTTCTCCTGACGGATGAGTTCAGCGCGGAAGTTCGCCACATCCACCTGGGCCCGCAGCTCATCGTATTTCGAGGCCACGCCGTTGACGCGTTTGATACGCACGTCATTCAGGTGCGCCTCAGCCGAGACCACGGCGTCGCGGTTGACTTGGCAGAGGTTTTCGACGAGCCGGATCGTGTAATAATCGGCGGTGGTGAGGCGGATGATGGAATGGGCGGTGTTGCGCACGCTTTCATCCGACCAAAAGGCATAGAGGCGCGCGGCGCGCAGTCCCGCGGTGGTGCCGCCGGCCCGGAAGAGCGGCTGGCGCAGGGTGAGGCGGGCACTCTCGGTGTCATCGGTGCCGGATTCGGTGGCGGCTGCGGCGTCCACCCGGGGCAGGGCGAGCCGGTAGGCGGCGAGCTGCTGGCCGCGTGCGGCCTCGCGCTCCTGAATCTTGGCCTGGAGTGTTTTATTGTACAGCAGCGCAATACGCACCGCCTCGTCCAGGGTCAGGTTTTCGGATGGGATCGGGATGTCGCCGCTCTCGTGTATCCGTAACCATGCGTCGTAAGCCTCTTCGCGCGTCTCCAGCAGATCGCTGTACACCATATCACGCGTTAGACACCCTGATGCCGCCAGCAGGGCCAGGCAACACCCGGCTGCAACTCCCCTGATCCCTCTTCGTCCCATATCCCCCGTTCCGAAACGTTCGCTTCCCCATTGAAACCCCATTACGTTACACGGTTTTGTGTGGAGTGTATAATAAAAAAATAGGGCCGGTCTTGTCAGAATGATAAAAACAATGTTATCGTCACCTTGATCAAAGCGGGAACAGGCCGTATGGGACGTGCCGCCGGGGGTTGGCTTGGCGGGAGAGCGTTCGGGTGAGTGAAGGAGTAAGCGAAAATGTCATGGTATGAGCGACCGGTAGAGACGCCGTTCCGTGTTCCGACCGAAGAGGTATGGGTAATATGCCCCGCCTGCAAGGCGTACATCGGAAAGAGTGCGTGGCGCGCGGCGGAGAAGGTCTGTCCGCGGTGCAATCATCACGCGCGGCTGTCGTGCCGCGAGCGGGTGGCGTTGCTGACCGATGCGGGCAGTTTCAAGGAGATCAATGCCGACGTCAGTTTCAACGACCCGTTACGGTTCACCGACGCGAGCGGTGCCTATGCGGACAAGGCCCGGGCCACGATCGCCAAGACCGGCGAGGGCGAGTCGATCCTCACCGGCACGGCGGCGATCGAATCGATTCCTGTGGTGCTGGGCGTCATGGATTTCCGTTTTTTGGGAGGCAGTCTGGGCAGCGGCACCGGCGAGCGCATCCGGCTGGCCGCAGAGCATGCAATCGTGACCCGGCGCCCGCTGATCATCGTTTCCGCATCCGGCGGCGCGCGCATGCACGAGGGGATCGTCTCGCTGATGCAGATGGCCAAGACGTGCGCAGCAATCGCGCGGCTGAAGGATGCGGGCCTGCCGTATCTTTCGGTGCTGACCGATCCGACGACCGGCGGGGTTTCAGCCAGTTACGCGATGGTCGGCGATCTGAACATCGCGGAGCCCAAGGCCCTGATCGGGTTCGCGGGACGCCGCGTGATCGAGCAGACGATCAAGCAGAAACTGCCGGATGATTTCCAGACGGCGGAGTACACCCTCGCCCACGGCTTTGTGGATTGCATCGTGCCGCGCAAGGAGCTGAAGGCCTTTCTGGCAAAAGTGCTCCGTTACGCGGGCTTTTGACACGCGCCGCGGACGCGCCTCCCGACGCGACGGACGGCGCGCAGCGGCCCGAGACCAGCTAACTTGTTAATCGGTAGGGCATATGGCTAAGAAAACACAGCAGAAACGTTCATCCTGGGATATCGTGCAGATCGCGCGCCATGCCGAGCGTCCGAATATCACGGACACGATCCGCCTGATCTGTGACGATTTCGTCGAGCTTCACGGTGACCGGCTGTTCGGCGACGACCGCGGCCTGATCGGCGGGTTCGCCACGATCGGCGGCGTGAAGATCATGCTCATCGGCCACCGCAAAGGTCGCGGGGTCGAGGAGAACATCGAGGCCAACTTCGGGATGGCCAATCCCGAAGGGTACCGCAAGGCGATGCGCCTGATGCGCCTCGCCGAGAAATACGGGCTGCCGGTGGTCACCTTTGTGGATACGCCCGGCGCGTATCCGGGCAGCGACGCGGAGGCGCGCGGCCAGGCGGAGGCGATCGCGCACAACCTTGAATTCATGTCCGTGCTGAAGACACCGATCGTGGTGGTGGTGACCGGCGAGGGCGGCAGCGGCGGTGCGCTGGGCATCGCGGTCGGCGACCGGATCCTGATGCTGCAGAACGCGGTGTATTCGGTGATCTCCCCGGAGGGCTGCGCCTCGATTTTGTGGCGTGACGGCTCGCTGGCGGCCAAGGCTGCCGACACCCTGAAAATCACGTCTGACGCGCTCAAGAAGTTGGGAATCATCGACGAGATCATCGCCGAACCAGAGGGCGGGGCGCACACGGATCCGGCCGCGACTGCGGCGGCGATGAAACGCGCGGTGCTGAAGCATCTTGCCGAACTGCGCACGATTCCGACGGAAAAGCTGCTGAAACAGCGCTACGCCAAGTTCAGCGCCATGGGTCAGTTCTAAGAGCCGCGCCGCACGGCCCTCACGGCACCGGGATCGTTTCCCCGTTCCCGTTCGCGTGAACGTCGACCTGCGACCCGCGACATTCGACCTGCGATGTTGGGGTTGTCTTCGGTGTTGGGCGTTAGCAGTCCTAGCCAGTCTCTTCGCGCATCAGCAATCGCTTGCGGCGAGAACCGGACGTCGGACCTGCTCATCCGGCCACTCTCTTTGGTTTCAGGGTTTCAAGGTTTCGTGGTTTCATCCAAATCGGGGTCGGGGTTGGGATCGCTATCGGGATCGATTGTTTCACCACAGGACACAAGAACACAAACCAACCAGAAGCTAACACAATCCAAACATTTCTGAAGTAAAATCATTTATATCGACACGATGAAAAAGAACCGCAACACAGCAGAAGAAGCGGCGGTGCCGACCATGATCGCCGTCATTGACATCGGCGCGACCTTCATACGGATGCTGATCGCGGAGCAGCGCGACGCCAAAGAGGCGTATATCCTCGAAAAGGCCGTGCAGTCGGTACCCATCGGACGCGACATCATCGCCTCGCGCAGGATATCGAACGCCACCGTGGAGCAATGCGCGCAGATTCTCAAGTCGTTCCGAAAGCTGCTCGACGAGTACGGCATCCCGCTGGAGTCGGTCACCGCTGTGACCACGCCGACGCTGGACATGGCCGATAACAGCGCGGTCTTCCTTGACAGGCTGGCGAATACCTCACACATCGCCTTCCGCCTGCTTGATCCGGGACAGATCGGCTACTACTACCATCTGGCGTTCCGCAGGCTCGGCAAAGGCAAGGACGGGAGCAACCACGATAAAGGAGATGCCGTGGTGCTCGAAATCGGTGGCCTGACTTGCAGCATGTTGTGCCGCAAGGAGGGCGAGATCCGCTTCGTGCAGACATACAGTCTGGGCTCATTGCGAATGCGTCAGCAGATGGAACAGGGCGACTTCCGTCCGCGGCAGCTCGTCGCGCTCGCCGACGGGCGCACACACGAGATCGCCGAGCAGTTGCGCAATAACGTGGACGACGTGAAGGCCTTCAAGCTATTCCTGATGGGGCGCGAGATGCGTTTCGCGGGTGCGCGCCTGCACCCCGACAAGAACAACGCCGTTGAGCTCGATCCGGCCGCCGGCGTGATCTCCGTCACCGTGGACGAGCTTAACGCGCTACTCAAGCAGATCGAGAAGTCGTCCACCGAGGAGATCGTGCGCGAGTGGCGCGTCTCCTACGCGGACGCCGAGTTGATCGCGCCGGCGCTGAGTATCGCCATATCCGTGGCGCGCGCCGTGGGGCTCAAATCGGTGTGCATCAGCAGCCTCTCTTTCTGCCACGGACTGCTCGAAGAGGCCGTAGACGGCACGCCGTGGACAAACACGATGCGCAGGCATGTGCTGCGTGTCGCCAGGGCCACGGGCAGGAAATACCAGCACGACGTGAACCATGCGGAGCAGGTGACGAAGCTTTCGCTCCAGCTTTTTGATCTGCTGCAAGAGGAACATGGCTGCACGCAGCGCCACCGCCTGATCCTCGAAGTGGCCGCGTTACTGCACGACATCGGCGCGTTCGTGAGTGCGCACTCCCACCATACCCACACGATGTACCTGATCCGCAACACCGAGTTTGCGGGCCTTTCCTCGGAAGAGATCGAACTCATCGCCGTTGTCGCACGCTACCACCGAAAGGCCATGCCCAAGGCCAGCCATCCGGAGTACTCCGCGCTCTCGCATGAAGACAGGCTGGTCGTCAGCAAACTCGCCGCGATCTTGCGCGTCGCCGACGCGCTCGACCGCGTACACGACCAAAGTCTTGGCAAGATCAGGTTCAAACTCGATGAGACATCGCTCGTCTGCATCCCGTCGCGCCGCGTGGCGACCAGCGCAGAGCAGGTGGCCCTTGCCGAGAAGGGGGACCTTTTTGAGGTGATGTACGGTCGCCATTGTTACCTTTACGACCCAAAATAACCCAAACGGTGCCATGCGATGAAGACAACGAAAAAGAAGAAACGCGTGCCTTCGGCATCAGACACCTATGCGTTGCTGAACCGGGAACTCAGTTGGCTTGAGTTCAACCAACGTGTGCTCCTTGAGGCACGCAATCCGAAGGTGCCGTTGCTCGAGCGCCTGAAATTCCTCTCCATCACCGCTTCGAATCTGGACGAGTTCTGCATGGTCCGTGTCGGCGGGCTCAAGATGCTGGTTGCGGCCCAAATCCGCCGCACCGACCCCTCCGGCATGACACCGCGCCAGCAGCTTGTCGCCGTCACGCGCCGCATGCGCAAAATGGTGGCAGACCAGTACGAGTTGCTCGACCTCCTCTCGACGGAGCTTGCCAAGCACGGCTTTGTCATGCAGGAGAGCGTGGGGGCCCTCTCTGACGAACAGCGTAAATGGCTCGAACGTGAGTTCATGGACAACATTTCCCCGCTGCTCTCACCCGTCGGCGTGGGTGAGGAGCGTCCCTTTCGACCAGCCGGACTGCTGTTACACTGCGTGGCCATGCTTGCTCCCGCCGTGCCGGACGGGGTGCCGCGCATGGTCTTCATCCCGCTGGGGCCGAAACTTCCGCGCTTTATCAGGATCCCTGACGCTGCGGGCCGCACGGTCTTCATTCCGATCGAACAGGTTGTGGCGTGGCAGGTCGCCACAGTCGTGGAGGGCCAGTCGGTTATCGAATGCGTGCCGTTCAGGGTCACGCGTAACGCTGACATCGAGCTGCGCGAGGATTTGTCATCCGACCTGCTCGCGGGCATGCAGGAATTGCTTGACGACCGCCGCGAGACAGAGTGCATCCGCCTTGAGATCCATCGTCGCGCCTCGCGTGCGCTTGTGGGCGCGATGAAACGGCAGCTTGGCCTCGAACAGACGGACGTCTATTTAGTGGACGGCCCCGTGGAGTTGCGCAGCCTCATGTCGGTCACTCAGACGGACGGTTTTGAAAACCTGCACGACGAGCCGTGGGAGCCGGTTCCCTCTCCGGATGTGGACATCAAGGAGTCCATGTTTCCGCAGATCGCGCAGGGCGACATCCTGCTCGTACACCCCTACGACTCATTCGACCCCGTCGTCAAGTTCCTCAATGACGCCGCCGACGACCCGCAGGTGCTGGCGATCAAGCAGGTGCTGTACCGCACCGCCTCGCAGAGCGCGATCGTGGAGGCGCTCATCCGCGCCGCGCAGGTCGGCAAGCATGTCACCGTGCTCATTGAACTCAAGGCCCGTTTCGACGAAGCGCGAAACATCTCGCAGGCGCGGAGGCTCGAACTCGCGGGCGCGCACGTCGTCTATGGTGTGCGTTCGCTCAAAACACACGCGAAGATCTGCCTCGTCGTCCGACGCGAGCAGCAGGGAATCGTGCGCTACGTGCACTTCGGCACCGGCAACTACAACGAAAAAACGGCTACGCTGTACAGTGATGTCGGTCTCTTCACCTGCCGCAACGACTTTGGCGCGGATGCCTCCGACGTCTTCAACGCCATCACCGGCTATTCCCAGCCGCAATCGCTGCGCCGCCTTGAGGCGGCCCCGTTCTCGATCCGCTCCACCATCCTTGCGCTCATCGCCAACGAGGCCGAACGCGCCCGCAACAACGAGAAGGCCGAAATCACGATGAAGATGAACTCGCTCAGCGACAAGGGCATCATCGCCGCCCTCTACAGCGCTTCCCAAGCCGGCGTGAAAATCAAGCTGAACGTCCGCGGCATCTGCTGCCTCAAGCCCGGCGTCCCCGGCATGAGCGAGAACATCACCGTCGTCAGCATCGTGGACTATTACCTTGAACACGCCCGCATCTTCCGCTTCCGCAACGGCGGTCTGGACGACCTCTATATCTCCAGTGCCGACATGATGACGCGCAACCTCGACAAGCGCATCGAACTCATGGTTCCCGTGCTCGCGCCCGGCCCGCGAAAAAAACTTCTCGCCACCCTCGATGTTTA
>ERZ795030.2342-NODE-2342-length-22835-cov-8.625329_pt1 | contig 22835 bp, 27 predicted proteins | sample MGYA00375122_ERZ795030 | MGnify/ENA primary metagenome ERZ795030 (study PRJEB30165, sample SAMN05720146) | activated sludge metagenome | isolation source: anaerobic digester from wastewater treatment plant | place: Japan | collected 2015-04-20 ... | reverse complement strand
CGATATGAGAAAGCTGTTCTTGGTCAAAAATAAGTCCGGTGGTCTTAGCCCGTATGGAGAAGAGAGTGAGGACATCGTTAATCGTTGGAAGGTCGGAAACTTCTATGCCCTTGATTACAGACAGGCGAGATACCCGAAACATCACAGACTTGTATTCGGTCTTGCAAGATTAGCGACTAAGCACAGCGCCGAGAATAATTACTGGCACGGAAAGCCCGAAAGACAGTTCATCGAAGCGTTACAGCTTACTTATGACATAGAAGTGGAGTACATTATGGACATGAACGGAGAGATGCACAAGAAAGCTAAGTCAATATCGTTCGAGAATATGGACGAGAAAACTTTCAGGGGGATATCTGACTTGGTGTTTAAAGAGGTCGCCCGTGTTCTAGGACTTGAGGAGTCATATTTGCGCGAGAACTATGAAGAGATATTCGAGGACACAAAAGTTTTTTTAAAGGAGTCGGCATGAAGAAACGCCGCCCAACACGAGTGCGGACTATATGCCATATCTGCTTTGAGAAACCGGCACAGCAGATGCACCATAAGTTTCCGCAGACAGACGGCAATAGGGAGCTGTACGGGGAACTGTTGGATGATCCGCAAAATCTTGTGCCCGTATGCTGTGACTGTCACCCGAGTGCCGAGCATTACACGGAGAAAGAGTTCTGTGAGATTATGGAGATAGAGCCAAGAAGCAAGAGCGGAAAGAAGTGAACATTTTAGGTTTGAAGTGGATGATATTAGCTTTAACTCATACAGGAGAGAGGATAAAATGAATAATGTCGGAGTGGCTCAATTGGCGAAGCCGGTGATTGCATCAAAGTGATGCGCCGAAATGCGGGTTCGATTCCCGTTTCCGACAATCGCTGTAGCCGAGATCGGCGCGGAATAATAAATATTCAAAGGCAGGCAATATGAAGAAATGAAGTCTCGTTAATATTTATCAAGATTAGAGGGGCTTTAAGCCCCTCGTAAAAGAGAGGAAACGATGATTGAGAATAAAGAAATAGAAAGCGCACTAAAAGAGATGTTCCCGAAGAATAGAGACAGAGACAAAGCATCGCGCTGTATTAGTTTTTTATTATTGAACGGCGGTGTATTTTTAAACGTTGAGAAAGACGGGGGTTGTCCTGTTGGTATAAATTTTTATTTTGATGGCTATGGTATTGAATTCACTGAAGACCAAATTGTTTTTATCGGAGATGAAGGAGACTTCGCTGATATCGAAATAGATTACTATACTCTTCTTGGTTACATGATGCACATGAGTATGTTGTCTGTAGGATTCAAAAGAGCTTATAATGAAAGAGAAGAACCCGAAGAAAAAACAAAATGCCCTCACTGCGGAGCATCGCCTCTTGTAATTATAAAAGCAGCCCCACGCGACAATGTTGAAGGATATAGGAAATTTTGTTTTTCTTGCCTTAAAAAAATAGAGGATAAGACAAATTTAACGGAGGTAGAATAGATGAGAGATAGACTCTTGATGGAAGTGTTCCCGGTTGGAACTAAAGTGACTATAAATATGTCAGGAGTGTCGGGAGAAATAATCACTATATCCATAAAAAGAACTGCGGTGCTTTATGAGATCATGTATCCGGTGAACAATGACTTTATGGCAAACTATTTTCAGGAGTTCCAGTTCACTGCAATCGGAGATAAAACTTGTATTTGGGAGAAAAAACATGAGAGTAATTGATTTAGATAATTTCAAACTTGTGAGTGTAAACAGAAAATACACCATTGCTCGGAATGCTCGCAAGCTGATACTTTCAGGAGAGTACAGGACATTCAAAGAACAGATAGGATTTTTCTGTAAGCGAGACATTCAGTTTGAATCGAAGCCCTTGTCGATGCGCATACATCATTCATCAAATCTGGATGTCGATAATCCGGTGAAATGTATCATAGACGGCTTACAGGAAGCAGGAGTCATTCAGAACGACAAATTGATTGAGGACTTGCACGTAACGCTCGACCGTAAGAAAACAGGCAGGCTGACTGTCGATATAGATTATCATAGACCTTCCGAGACTAACAATATATCTTGAAAATATAGCCTAAATTTTTCAATTAGGGCAAAAAACTGTTGACGTGTTCCATTATTTAGAACAATATTTGCTCTGATGTTCTCTCAAAAATTATAAAAGTGGGGCTACCGGTTGCTTGAACGAAGCCCCACAACACTGCGAGATGGTGCAGAAGGTTAGCATAGTGGGTTCATATCCCAAAGGTCACAGGTTCGAGTCCTGTTCTCGCAAATGACTCTCTGGAAGGCACAACCAGATAAACGCGCAGTTATTGGTGCAATGCTTTCGAGTATTAAATAACGAGCCTGCGACCCTCACGTGACGTAATTATGTGATAACGTCCGGGGATGATACCGCATATGACAGCCGGGAAAGTACCGGCAAATTCCAAGAGGTAAAATATGTCCGACAAAGAAACAAGAATTTGCCCCAGATGCCACGGACAGGGTTATATTTGGCTTTGCCCCAGATGCCACGGACAGGGTTATATTTGGCAGGGAAAGGAAACAGAAGATTGCCCCGTTTGTAACAGTAAAGGAGTAGTAGCAAAATGATAAAAATGGATATAAGCGGAAAATGATAGAAAAGCAGTCTCAAAAGAAAATTAAAAAAATAGGCGTTTATCTGGATAATACTGAAAAAGTTGAGTTAAATAAAATAATATCATTACAAGGCGATCTCAAAAAGGCGTCACTAACTGATATAAGAAAATTAAAAAACTCTCTTAAAAAAAACGGAATAAGGTTTCCGGTTTTCGTGTGGAAGCATTCAGGAAAAATATACAGTATCGATGGAATTCATCGCAAAACAGCGCTGAAAGAGCTCGAATCTGAAGGGTGGGAAATACCGCATGAAATTCCATGCGTATATGTTCATGCCGAAAACATCACAGAAGCTAAAAAATTGCTGATGATAGCTTCGAGTTCGTATGCTCGGGTAACACAATCAGGTTTTAATGAATTCTCAGACGGACTTGATTTATCCGAGATAATACAACAGATAGCGATAGAAGGGATAAAGTTTGAAACAGGGGAAATAAAGAAAGAGCCAAATCATGAAGTTGAAGAGATGGTCCTCAAAGATTTCGAGTCGTATGACTATCTCGTTTTCCTTTTTGACGATTCAAGAGATTTTATAAATGTAATGCAGAAGTTCGGAGTCTCTAAAATGGCTGTAGGATATTCCGAGAAAAACGTCAAGATGGGGATTGGAAGACTGATTAAAGGAGAAAGACTGCTTGAAGCTCTCGATTGTAATACCGTCGCGGAATAGAGCGAATTCGATAACGACCGCGAAACTTCTTAAGTCCGCAATCGTCGTTTGCCCTGAAAGCCAAGTTGAAGAATACAGAAAAAATGTATCTAACGAGATAATCGCTATACCGGATGCTGTCAAGGGTCTCGGGAAAACGCGAAACTATATTCTTGATAATTTTGAAGACGATATAATTGTCATGGCTGACGATGACATAACCTATGCTAAATATATAGGTGGAGCACATGAAAAAGTCATAACAGATCCGGAAGAACTTGAGTTCATAATAAGAAATGCAGCAGTTATGGCTACAGATGCCGGCGTTAAATGTTTCGGATTCGCCCAAACGGGCGATGTAAGGAAATATGATCCATCACAGCCCTTTTCTTTTGCAGGATGGGTAGGCGGAGTGATAGGGGTTATAGGGAAAGAAAAATCCTTCATTGATAATTATTTCAAGGTAGATGTAGATTTCTGCTTACAATGTCTTCTTGAAGACAGAATAATTTTTAAAGATAATCGCTACAATTTTGTCCAAGTACGCGATAGAAACTCGGGCGGAAATTCAATGTTCAGGACAAAAAAGTTGGTAGAAAAAGAAAAGCAGATTCTCAAAAACAAATGGGGTAAACATATAAAGTTTACGGCAACAAAAACAGGAGACATGTGCTCAATCGATGTGCCGAGAAGGGAAAAATACTCAGGGGTAGTATATTAATTTGAACAAAAAAAAGTTTGACTTTCCGTAATAACAAAATAAGATAGTTATACTATAGTTATACTACGGAGGTAAAAAATGCATAAATTAACTACGAAAAGAGGTTACGATTTTTACGAAGTTTCGTCAGCGCTTCAAAAGGCGATAAGAAGAGCTGATGCACGGGTTGCAGGATATTTTGCTTTAGAGCTTTATCATTCAGGATTCTGGAAATATGTGTGGAAGAGATTATTTGTTATTTCTGCAGAGGACTGCTATGGAGCTGTAACACAGGAAATCCTTTCACTTTACGAGGGATTCAAAATTGTGAATGAGGGAAGGAAAGATGTTGATAAGGGGCGTATCTTTATTTCAAAGGCTGTTCTTCTGCTTGTAGAGGCAAAACATTCACGTGACTCAGACCACCTTCAGAATTATATTTATGATCGTGCGATGGTTAGCGATGAAGAAGTGGCGAAATATCTCGAAGAAACCCTCAGTTCGGATGCGATACAGGTCCCTGAATACACTTTTGATTGTCACACTCTCGAAGGTAAAAGAAGAGGTAAAACGAAAAGTCAGTTTTTCCTTGAAGAGTACGAAGCGTTAGCAAATAAACAGAAAGGACTATTTGATTCTGTAATATATGATTAAAAAACAGGCAAAAAACAGGAATGGCAGGAACTAAGCCAAACAAAACATCATTCAAGAAAGGGCAAAGTGGCAATCCTAAAGGCAGACCGCCGAAAGGGGAGTCCTTGACAGAACTTCTTCGCGCTCAGTTGGAAGACTACGTTCCAGATAAAAATGGAAAGCCCTCAAAGAAGAAGTTCAAAGAGATTGTATCGCAGAGACTGATTAGCCTGGCTATGTCCGGCGATGTTTCAAGTCTTAAGTACATATTTGACCGGACAGATGGCTATCCGACACAGGCGGCGAAGGTCGAAACCGAGATGTCAGTTATAGTAAAAGCCCCTGAACCGGAAGAGGATGATGAAGGTGAATGAGTTGCTATATAGACTTATCACGTATTCGGGAGGTAATTAACCCCGTTTATTATAAACTCCTGTGGTGCTATAAGCGCTTTCAGGTGTATTATGGAGGAGCAGGAAGCGGAAAGAGCGTATTTATAGCGCAGAAGGTTCTATTCCGCATAATGACAGAGAGCAAGTGCAGGGTGCTTGTTCTCAGGAAGATAGGCAAGACGACACGCTATTCGACGTGGGACTCTATTCTTGATCTTATATCAGAGTGGAATCTTGAGAAGTTCTTTGAAATCCATAAATCAGAATACCGAATAACCTATATCGGGAATGGTAATGATATTATCTTCTCAGGTCTTGATGAAAGTGAAAAGATTAAATCAATCCGCCGTGTAACGATTGTATGGCTCGAAGAAGCAACTGAGTTTTCACCAGAAGACCTTAAGCAGCTAAATCTCAGACTTAGAGGGAAAAACAAGAAAGTAAAAGTTTGTTATGAGCTATATCTATCTTTCAACCCGATTGATGAAGACCACTGGCTGAAAGCTCGCTTTTTTGACCGAATAGATTCAGATTGTAGAATCATTCATACAACATATTTAGACAATCAGTACCTTGACGAAGAATATATAAAAGAGCTGAACAAACTCAAAGAGCTTGATCCGGTTTACTATGAGATATACGCACTTGGGAAATGGGGACACATACGCGGTGCGAGGGTTTTCCCTCAGAATATTATTATTCACGAATTCCCGTATGATGAGCACAGCCTTGAGAACGTGCGCCACGGCTTAGACTTTGGGTTCAATCATGCTACTGCATTGATGAGTACGGGCTTTAAAGATGGAGAATTATATCTCTTTGATGAGTTTTGGAAGAAGGGAAGGACGAACACTCAGCTCATAAATGATATAAAAGAGTCAGGATGGGATTTGAGCCGACACGTTAGATGTGACTCTGCAGAACCGGACAGATACTATGAATTCAGAGACGCAGGGTTTAATATCAGTCAGGCAGAAAAGGGGGCAGGGTCTCTCAAAGCCGGAATCGATTATCTGCGAGGAAGAAAGATTCATATTCATGCGACAAAGTGCCCGAATGCTGCAAGAGAGTTTCCGGCATTCAGGTACAGAGAAGGGAAGGATGGAACACTTTACGAAGAACCAGTCGAGATCAATGACGATACAATAGCGGCGGTAAGGTACGCGGTAGAAGATTTGTGGATGAACAACGTACCGGTAGTATGGAATCCGAAAGGATTGAGAATGTAGGAGGAAGAATGAAAATAGGACAGATAAACGAGAAAACAATCGCAACCGCGCTCAGTCTCACAGAAAGGAAAAGAAGAATAGCCGGACAAATGATAGAAAGATACGATCAGGAGAAACTGCCGATTCAAGAACGAAAGTATGAGATTGATGGAGAGGAACAGAAAGGACTCATTAAGCGCCTTTTATCCGTGGACATCTTCTCAGAGATAGTGGATATATCGACCGGTTACCTCGTTGGCATTCCCGTTGCGATTAACCTGAATAAAGACAGGTACAAGAGAGAGCAAACCCTTTTCTCGAAGTTGAAAGAAAAGGTTTTGCCAGGCTCACCTGAGATGAAGCTTGATGAAGACTCTTATCGTTTACAGCGATATGGAATAATAAACGATATTGACCTTCAGAATGCAGAGGTTGAGAAATTCTGCTCTATCGCCGGTAACTGTGGACGCTTAAGCTATGTGTCAGGAACAGAGATAATGAGCAAAACAATCAAGCCCTCAGAGTGTTCTTTCTTCGATGATGCAGCTTTGTATTTGTCTAGTGTAGAAGAGATAACGGAGAACACCGTCAAAACAGTGTTATACTGCAGAGCCTATGATGCAGTGAATATGTATGAGTTTAAAAATGATGGCGAATGGAAATTCGTTAAGGAAGTTCCACACGGATTTGATGGAATACCTCTTATCGAATGCAAAAATAACGAGAGAGGAAATGCAGACGCATACAATGTTATTGATCTACTCGACCAGCTTGACCGTATAGTATCAGATTGGGCTTCAGAGACAGAACAGGGCAGGCTTGCAGCACTTATTGCTATGGGGAAAACAAAACCTTCAGACACTTTTATTGCGGAACTTAAAAAGAACGGCGGAGCATATCTTCCGGATGGTACAGATATTAAATATATTACGAAAGAAATTCCTTTTGAGCAAATACTTGCCTTGCTGAAATTCCTCAGAGAAGAAGCTTTGTATACTTCCAAGACTCCGAATATGCGCGATGAATCTTTCGGCGGTAACCTATCAGGGGTTGCACTCGAATACAAGTTTCGCCCGTTCGAGTTTAAGTGTGTAACGAAAGAGAGATATTTCACAGCGTTTCTAAGAGAGCATTACCGCCTTGTGTGCGGAATTATGCGGAAGTTCGGCAAGGGAGATATAGCATATAGCGCGATAGATTTCACTTTCACACGGAACTATCCGAAGAACCTGTTTGAAGAAGCTCAGACTCAAAGCCTTCTTGACGGCAAAGTTCCAGTCAAAGACCGCCTCAAGCTCTGCTCTTTCATATCCGATCCGGACAAAGCTGCAAAAGAGCTCGAAGCCGAACAGGGGGAGTCATTATATAAAGGATCCTTCAGCAAAACAAGGACCGAAGGAGAAAAAGACCCAAACGAAGACATAGAGGAAGAAGAGAGTGGATATAAAACGTCTGCTTGATACATATTACTGGCTCACCAAGGACGAATTAAGAGCGCTATGTCTTTCGGCTCTTGATGACTGCGAGAAAAAGCTCCGCAAGTACGAAATGAAACACGGTGCAAGCGGACTTTCTCTCTCTCAGTCGTATCAAGCAGGAAGATTGCGCGCTCTTGAGGACGAAATAAACGGAATCCTCACTGATTTATCAGGCAATATGTACGACACGTTGAAGATTCAATCGATCAATGCGTATCAGACAGGGGTTATTTTCAATAATTATCTTATAGACAGTTCAGTTCCTTTTTCTGTTCCGTTCTCGGGAGTAAACAAGCATTTGATGATGGAGTCTGTCAGCAAAGAGATTGCAGGAATGACTCTTAAGGACAGAGTAACGCCCGAAAGACTCAATCTATTATTCAAAGAAAGGGAAGCGGTAGCAAAAGGAGCGATGCTTGGCTGGGGAGAGAAGAAGACAGCTCTTCAGATACAAACCGAGAACTTAAGAGAAGGTATTGATAAGTCGTATAAGCAATGTTTGAACATTGCCCGAACAGAATTAACTCGAAACTGTACAGCCGGATATATTCAGAATCAAGCAGAACTGCGGTCCGAATACAGTCTTGATATACGTCCAAAATGGCTCGCTGCGAACGGAGAAAGAACGAGAGAAGCTCATTTATATCTCAGAGGAAAAGAAGCGTCAGTGTGGAGAAACGGAAGATATGAGTTCGAGTGGAATGGTCATTATTCCCCTGGTCCTGGAATGTGGGGAATCGCATCGATGGACTGTAATTGTCGATGCCGGACTACATCAGTCGTGAAAGGATATGAAGAATTTTACCCAACAGAGAACACTTATCTGAATTGGGTACAGCATAACATGGTTCATAGCGATAATTCTTACTATCGGGATATGGGAGCTAAGATAGTCGCAGAATATACAGCGGCATAATGTTCAAAAAAATGGAACTTTTGCCGGAAATTAATTGACAAAACCGAAAGGAGGTTTTTATGTTAAAAAATCTATTACACTGTCTGCCTTTAGTATGTATGGAAGCAGACAAAGTCGTAACCGGTGGGGGAGATTCAACCGAAGTATCAACCGCAGGGGACAAAAAAGCTGATGAAGAGGGGCAGAAAGGCAACTCGGAAACAGTCACTCTAACGAAGGAAGAGCTTGAGAAGCAGAAACAGTCTTATGCTGACCAGCGCGTCACTGATGCTATCAAAACTCATTCCGCAAAACTTGAATCAGATTATCAGAAGAAGATTGCTGAAGAAGTAAAAAAGGCAGTCGAAGAAGCGAAAGCAGAAGCCGCAATGTCCGAAAAAGACAGAGCTGCAAAAGCTGAAGAGAAAAGGCTCAAAGATATTGAGGCTCGTGAAAATGAGATCAAAGAAAAAGAGAGGCTTATTCTTGCAGGCGATTTGCTTTCGACAGCAGGGCTTGACCTTGGATTGAGAGAGTTCATTACCGAAAAAGACGCAGAGGGAATGAAAGCTCAGATACAGAAGCTCAATGCCGAAATGGATAAACGAGTCGAGAAAAAACTCGAAGAGCGTTTTAAGGAGACAGGAAGTCTCACACCGCCTCCGGCGGGAACTGGCAAAGTTGGGATTGACGCAGAGCTTAATGCTCTTCTTGCGATTGATAATCCGACTACGGCGCAGCTCAATAGAATGTATGAACTCGCCGAACAGATGAGAAAAGCAAAGACGGCGTAAAACAAAAAGGAGTGTAACAAAGAATGTCATTTAATATCGGACTACACACAGAATTTGATGATCCTACTTCGATACTTGACCCACTTGTGGCGATAGCGGCGAAAAAGGTAAGAATGGGGGCGCACAAAGGAGCTCTATATAATGCTCTGAAAGCCCCGACTCAGTCAATCACACAGAAAGTCTTCCAAATATATGGAAGATCGTTTACGGAGAGAAAAGGCGCTCTCAGGGGTTCTGGTTGGAATGCATCGGCAACAACCGAACTTGCTGTATCAGACGGTCTCGCTAATGTGGTCACAAGAGGAACTATCCTCAAGGTCGGCAATGAGCTTGTAATCGTAAAAGGCGTAACAAGAACAGTCGGAACTTCTACGATTGAAGTTTTTGCCCGTGGAGCAGGCGGAACAACTGCTGCAGTTCATGCAGGAACAGACATTGCGGTGGGAATTGGTCACGCCGGAAATGATACAGACCTGAAAAGCGTTGAATCATTCTCTGAAAACACTAATGGATATGAGAACTATGCTCATTCCGTTTTCGAGGTAATTGACTACACTAAATCAGATGAAATCATCGGAAGAAAAGGTCTTGATGGGGCGCATATTCCTCTTAAGCAGGCAGAAGCAATGCAGAGAGTAGCAAACTATCTATCATCGATGGCTCTATGGTCACGCAAGCAGAAAGGTACAATCAGCAATCCGTACATGATGGCTGGTCTTTTCCAGCAGCTCGAAGATTCTGCCGGAATCAATTCAACTACAAGACAGCTAAACCGGTCAGATTTTGCAAATGCTTCTTTTACTGAAGACCGTTTTAAGATTTCGCTTGCTAAAGCTTTTTCTGTCGGAAATCCAGAGACTATTCTCTGTTCACCCGCAGTCAAAAGAAAGTTCAACAACTTCAATAGGGGCATTATCATAACAGATAGATCCGACAAGACCGCAGGAAATGATATTACAGCATACGAGTATGAAGGCAAAAGACTTTCGTTTCTTGTCGATGAAGATATGCCAGATAACAGAATATGCGTGCTTACTCTCGGACTCTGTCAGAAAGGATGGCTTGAAGAGGATATGCTTAGAATCGTTGATGAACCGTCAGCTTCATCAAGAGAAAAGAGAGCGTCTATACAGGGAACTGTCGGCGTGATCATCGATGGTGTTGGCTACGACCATCTCGACATTTACAACGTAGGAGCGTAAACGATGGGCGATAATATTACAGCATCGGCAGGAATAATTGCAGAACTTGAAGCCAAGGAAGCCTTGGAATCCGAAAACGAAGCTTTGAAAGCAGAGATTGAAAAATTGAAGGCTGATAACTCAGCCCTCAAGGAAACAATCGAAGAGCTGAAAAGAGCGTCTGAGACAAAAAGCGTTTCGGGCGGAGTAGAATCTGCCGTGAAGCAGAATGAAAAGCCTTTGTTCTTTGACCATGATGTTCTTTCCGATTCCGGAAATGTAAACGGAAGATACATCCCAAAGACTGAGGCTGAATACGAAAGACTGAAACCGTTCGCGGTTGAGGAGAAATGATGAATCTTACCGCCGAAAATATAAAACCGTACACCGTGGCTTTCACGAATGCGTCCCTCTCCGATGACATTATTGCGGCCTATATTCCGGCGGTAAGTGATCTTATTCAGAACTATGTCGGCTCGGTAGCTGAAGAATGGACTGAAACTGTGCCGACAGGAGTTAATCTTGCCGCAGCCCATTTAATTAAGCATCTTGTCGAACAGGGAGACCATGATGAAGCAATGTCTTCAGAATCAACGGGGAATTCTTCAAGGTCTCTCAGCAATTTAGGAACTTCAGGATTCCCGAAATCAGTAGAGTCGATACTGAATCCGTATAGACGCATTGAGGTGTTCGGATGAGTTGGAAATATCCATACTTAATTGTTCGATACACTAAGAATGCAGAAGGGAAGTGGATGCCGAACGGAGAAGGAACTTGCAATACAGACCTCTCCGGAAGCAAGACGAATACTCAGGGCGGAGCGGTTTCTTCCGCAGATGCCCTGATTGTTTGCCCTATAGCATTCGGTGACACTCTTTCAAAAGGTGAAAGACTCGCTGTTTATAACGGTTCAAAGCTTGATACTTTTGATGTAGTTAAACCGGAAAGAATAAGAAGTCGGTTGTATAACATTTTTGCGAAACTCAATCTTACTTACCGCATAGATTCGGTAACAGGTGAAATGAAATGAGCGTTGAAGATAGAACTCAAAGTGTAATCAATGAGTTCAGCAATCGGGCGAAAAAAGCGTGTGTCATCGCTGGTCAAATAGCGGTAAAAGCCGCCGCAGATTATGCGGCAAAAGATACGGGAACTATGAGTCGTGAAATATACGCAACTGAGCCCGAAGAAGACGGCGGAAGAGGATGGAAAGTTCGAGTAATTTCGCCCGTTTCGTATTCAGCGTATCAGGAATTTGGTCCGGCGGCTACAGGAAAAAGAGGGTGGAAGTTTAAACCTTTTGTTCGTCCGGCTATGGCTCATATCAGAGCAGTATTGCAGGGAATAGTCGATAAGCAGATAGGGGTAAAATGACAATAGAGGAAGCACTAATTAACGAGATTCAAAAGATTTATCCGGATATGTCAATGTTCGAGGATGAAGCTGAACTTGATGAGTGTCCGCCTTATGGCGTTGTTTCTCTTGTAACAGGTGCTCCGGCTTTTCCGGCAGGCGAAACGGGAACATGGCAGATAACTCTTGCTCACAGAGACAAAGCAGAGCTTAAAGCAATGAGTAAAGAAATAATCAAGCTGTTTCACGGCATGTACGGCGACATAGGCGGAATGCTTGTTGGCTCTATTCGATGCATAAGAAATTACAAGATAAGCCCGAAAGACGATGCAGGCATAATGTATAAAGCACAGGATTTTCAGATTTATTACAGATAAAAGGAGGACGGCGATGGCAAACGCCCAAACAACATACAAAGACGAGAGCTCGGTATTGCTCGGTTCTCACGTACTATTTTTAAGCTCTCAAAGACCTAAGTGGTCGGCTGATCAGCTTGCAAGATTTAAGAATTATCCGAATATGACCATCACTCAAAAACAGGCTGTTGTCAATGAAATCAAGGCGGCATATCTCGCTTTACCTTTTGTTGATGCTGGCGCACTGGATGATGGCAAGCTCTCGGAAGAAAATACTTCAAAGAAAAGAGAAAGACAGAACGTTCCGGACAAAACGACCGTAACAGACCAGACCACAAAGTACTCTGCGAAACTGTATGAATTTCTTCACCCTGAAGTTGAACCGATTATCTTTCCACTATCCGAACAGATAAGTCTTTCCGGAACAGCACAGACTCAGGCTTTTGTTCTGCCTGCAAACTTCGTATTCGGAAGAAACTATAGAATACCTTTCAAAAATGCAGACGGCTCTAAGCCGACATTCGGAGTAGCTGCGGGATCTGTTGATACAACATTGTCAGAGAACGAAGATTATACTATATCAGTCGGAGATGATGGATATTATTATCTATCAGTTATAGATTCGGCAAACGTTACTACTAATGACCAAACAATTTCGCTTGATGTGACCTTTACTCCTCAGGCTGAAAGGGTTGTAGGAACAGGCGGAAAGACTGATATTCCGTACTGCTGTGTAATGGTGGTCAACACCAACGAAAAAGGCAAAACACGCAAATGGATTATTCCGAAAGGATCTTCCGTCAAAGGAATGGAGTTGGCTTTCAAAAAGTACAATAACGAAGACCCCGAAGTCGCTGTTGACATTGAAATCAATGGAGAGATTGACCTTGATCTTCCGGTTGGTTTTCAGCTCAGATTCAGAATTGACGGAGTTGCATGATGCTACAAAGCAGAAGAGACAGAAGAAGAGAACGCCATAGTAAACTGAAAACAGACTTTCAGGATATTCTCGGCGCACCGGCAGAAGAAGTAATCGATAAATCATATTTCTTTTTCAAAGACAAGAAAGGGAAAGAGTATTCTTTCCCTGCCTTTATTTCTTCGGAAGTAAGCCTTCTTATCGCCGATCTTTGGGACGATTTAACGCCCATGATGGCGATTATGGCGAAAAAGGGAAGCGAAAGACGAGAGTTTATCAATTCTCTTGGAGACGCTAAGCATGATGTTATCAAGAAATCCGATGAAACTGTAAGGGAAATTCTTTCTTACTGGATGAATGAGACAAATCCGGAAATCACAGCCGAATGGCTCAAAGACAATCTTAATGAGGCAGAATATTATATTCTTGCTTTTGAAGTATTGCAGAAAGCCATGAGTTTTTTTTTGAGCAAAGCCCGGAATGCGGAACACGTAGCGAAGAACAATCTGAGCCTGATGAGTCAGGTAAAAGATTACGTATCGGAGTAGTATATGCTAACGCAGTTAAAATCACAGGTGAAACGGTACGGACTCTTAAACGTCGTTACTCTTTACGGGAAGTTTTTTTCTGGTCGGAAATGTATCTTCATGTTGAACACGGAAAGAAATTTGAAGCAGACCTTCGAGACGCTAAAGAATCGCTTAAAGGGAAAGCTGAACAGATCAGAGCGGCAATCAAAAGGGAGAATAAAGTAAGAAATGGGAATGGTTGAGGCTTTAAACGCCGGAGCGGTTTTCGCTGACATTAACGTTAGAACGGAAGGGTTTAAAAAGAGCATGGCGACTGTCGTAGAGACGTTGAACCGTGTTGACAAACGCTTTAATGAAACCGCTAAAAACATGAACTTGACGAAAGTAGCCGAAGGGCTGGCAAAGGCAGGGCAGAAAGCGACATTGTTTTTCTCTCTGCCTCTTGCTGCTCTTGCCGGACTTTCCGTTAAAGCATCTTCCGACTTAAATGAGACTATTTCCAAGACTCAGGAGATCTTCGGACAAGCAACCGATGATATGCTCAAATGGGCGAAAACGGCAGATACAACTGTCGGGATGTCGCAGAGAGTTGCCCTGGATTCAGCAGCTTCTTTTGCCTTATTCGGCAAATCCGCCGGACTTGCAGGACAGCAAGTTAATGATTTTTCCAAAGAAAACGTGAAGCTTGCCGCCGACCTTGCTTCATTCTTTAACACATCGCCCGAAGATGCGATTACAGCAATTGGCGCCGCACTCCGCGGTCAAACAGAACCTATTCGACGGTATAATGTACTTCTTGATGATATATCAATTAGACAGGAAGCCGTCAAACAGGGTATAATATCGACAACAAAACAGGCGCTTACTCCTCAACAAAGAATTCTCGCCGTACATGCACTTATAATGAAACAAACCTCGGCAGCACAAGGCGATTTCGCCCGTACTTCCGATGAACTCGCAAACAAGCAGAGAATCGTTAAATCACAGGTTGAAAATACAATTGCGACGCTCGGAAATCAGATGTTACCTGTCGTTTTGGCAGTAACAACTAGGGTCTCTGACCTCGTGGCATGGATTTCCACTTGGGACGAAAGTACAATTAAACTGGCGATTGCTTTAGGTGTTGCTGTTGCTGCCGCCGGTCCATTAATGACAGTTGTCGGAAAGGGAATTTCTACTTTCCAGAATATATCGAGTGTTATCGGAGCAGTTACCGCAGCGATGAACGGAAAAACTATCGCCGATGGATCAAACGCTGCAGCAGTCGCAGCTCATACTATTGTCACTAAAATCAATATTGCCTGGACAAATGCTCAGGCGATTGCAATGGAAGGAGCAACGGTAAAAGCAAAAGCCCTGAGAGTAGCCATGATGGGGTTGAAAGGCGGTGTTATCCTCGGCGGAGTCGCTATCGGTCTATTTGCTCTCAAAAAAGCATTCGACTCGACTATTGAACCGTTAAGACAAATGAAGCGTGAACAGGACATGCTTAACGATGTTTATAAGCGAACAAATGATGAACTTGACCGCATGACTGGAACAGAAAGAGAGAATATCCGCTTAATGCAGGAACAGCATAGAACGCAAATTCTTGGAGTCCAGTATAGAGCAGAAGTCGCAGCATTGGTAGCAAAAGAAAACCGGATCAACTTTGATTATGCTACTGCAATAAAAGTTAACGGACAAGTCATGGCAGACTTACAGTTGCGAAACTATGAGAATCAAGTAAGAGCCTCTCAAGAATTCGTAAACGAACAGAAAGCACGCATCAAAGAAATTGATGATTTCTCTAAGCGTCTCGATGCAAGCGAAAACAGACAGAATAAGCCTACTGACACATCTACGGCAGACGCAAGAAGACAAGCCGAAGAAGAAGCAACGAAAGCTCAGACTGATAGACATGAGAAATGGCTCGAATATATAATGGACGAAATAGAGCTTGAAAATGAACGATACAAGAAAGAAAAAACTGATTTGGATGCTGCCGGATTAAATGAGCAACAATACCAAAAAGCAAGTCTCAAATTAGCAAAAGAACATGAAAGAAAACTTGCAGAGATAGAAAAAGAAGCGAGCAGATCGCGTATTGAGGCATGGAAGTCTTCTTTTGAATTCAACACTGATATTGTTTCAAAATTTGAATCCATCTATGAAGCAAAAATTAAAGGAACTGTCTCGGCTACACAGGCTGCAGCAATGCAGATAGTCGCGGTGATGACTTCGGCTTTTGCAGGAATTAATGATGCGATGAGTACGTATTTTTCGGCTCAATCTCAAATGATTGATGATAGATACGATTATGAAACACAAGAATCAAAAGCATATCAGGCGTATCAGGACGAACAGGATAGAATAGCATATCAGAAACTTTCCTCGAAAGGAAAGAAAGAATATGATCTTCGTAAGGCAGCGGAGAAAGCCGAAGAAGAACTAGACGAGAAACGCGAAAAAGCAAAAAGGAAGCTTGAATATAAGCAGGCTCTTTGGACAAGAGCCGTCGCACTTTTCCAGATTCCGGTTAATACCGGCATGGCGATAATGAAAGCTATGTCCACGCTTCCGCCACCGGCAAGTTTTATCGCTGCGGCGGCAACTGCTGCTCTTGGTGCAGCTCAAATAGCCGCGACCGTTGCAGCACCTCTTCCTAAGATGTGGACCGGTGGTGTGATCAAATCTAAACCTGGAGTCGGAACAGATGTAACGGTAGGAGAACGGGGATATGACGAGTATATTGTGCCCGATACGGACTATGTAATAAATCGACTCGCTCAAAAAATCAAGGGCGTTACATCTCAGAAAGATTCAAGCTCTCAATCAGGGTCTTCAGAGACAAAAGCAAATAGTACAGGAGAGGGTTTTCTTTCGATTGTTGCCTCTGATGTCAAGATCGGAATGGATAAAGTCGGAGAAGTTTTGTTCAAGGTAACGAAATCGGGGCAAGGGCTTGTTGCTAAAGAGGCGGTAGTATGATAGTTTTCTTCGATGACATACAGGAAAAGGATGGGTGGACTATTTCAGCGCCCGGACTATGGAATCGCACACCCTTGGACAACCTGAAGAATGACACTCTTTACGATAAGTGGATCAGATTGAACGCAGGCGAACAGGCTGTAACTTATACAGGACCCAATCCGGCTAAAATCGATTATTGTGCAGTCGGCGGAGTAAATTTCGCAAAGGCTTCTATTGCCCCGATAATTCAGTTGAGCAATGACAATTTTGCAACCTTAATCGGAGAGTATGAGCTTGCACCCGAAGGAAACAACCACATGATCGCTCAATTTGAGGTGCACGAAGCCCGATATGCGAGATTAATCATTAACACTTCCGGAGTGAAAAGCATTGGTAAAATCAAGATTGGATTATCTGAAGCTATGCCGCCAATGGCGGGAACAAAAAAAGGCGAATATGGAACAACCAAAAAGCCTCAAACATCAAAATCCGGACAGAATTTCCAGTCTAAGACGGGGTACGAATATGAAGCAGTGGATATTCCTTTCGAGTATCTATCTGAAGATGAATGGAATCAATTATTAAAATTTTATAAAAAGGTGCTAAACCAAAGATGCTTCTTTATGCGTCTATGGGATAGTCGCGGAGACCTCTATCCACTCATGTATGGAAAATTCACTAATGACAAATTAACGTGGGACGAAACCGGTTCATTACTTTACCCGAAAAAATCAAAACTTGAATTCAGCGAGGCGTTTTAATGGCAGAACTAATCAAACTCAATGAGTATATTATCGGAAATCCCGAAACACACAACGTCTCTTCAGTCATGCTGACTCTTATGGAAGCATATCGCGGTAAAGATGTATTCACTATTTTGAATCATGCGAATGATGCAGGCGCTCCCGGACTCAAAGGCATAGCCGTGATAGACTGTGCAGGATCTCTATATATTCTATCGGAAGACACGACTGCTCTGTATCGTAATGGAGATGCTCAGAACGGAACTCTTCAGGATATTAGCAGTGCCCCTGATGGTAGTTATTATCTCATGATAACAGAAAGCGTGAACGGTTTGCAAGTTATAGCTGCTTCATTGATAGATGCGGACTTCATCTATAATTATGATTATTCTGGTTACTATGAGAGATATACGACAAACAAGATAATCGGTAAATTCACCAAATCTGGTACATCTTTCACAAATAAGCTTAAACTTTATAACGAAGGAACGGCTCAAATATGGTTGAGGGGTGACGGATGCCTCATTTCGCCTTTTATGCAGACTGATAAAATAGTTTCTCCATTGATACGTACCAATAATTTTGAAATTGGTGGTGCAGAACTTTATCGTTCATTTGCAAATGGAAATCAGGTAAGAATCAAGACTCTTTGCAGTTTGAATTTCTCGTCTTATTCATGGTCTACCTCTAACGGTCCATACGCTGCACCAACAGTTCACACTGTTTCATGCGGATTGTCTAAGTCTGGAGTCAGAAATATAATGGGTGGATTATTTGTTCCAGGTGATTATACCTTCACCGCTCCAGAGCAGATGGATTATGTTGGAGTTGTTACAGTAAATTACGCTCTCGGCGATTCGGCAATGACTCTTTCTGACATCATGGTGAAATTATGAAAATAGTTCACGAAACAAATAGCGGTTCTCATGTTTTGCTTTCTTCCGGAGAGATAGTATTCCTGAAAAATGAAACAAATCCGATTCCTGAAATAGAAATAAGCACTGAAAAAGAATTCTATGAGATAGCTCCAGAATTCAAAAAATACTCATGCGTTTATATCAATATCAAGAATCCGGAGACGGAATATGCCCGTCTGGTCAATAACCACTTTGTAATCAAATTGCCCGGATCGCCTTTCAGATACGAAGAGAAATTCAGCGATGACTCTGAAATAAAACTTAAACAGATGCTTAAACGCATAGGGAAGGAAGCATGAAAAGAGCCGTGATAGTTATATCTCATAATCAAGCTGACAGCATTCCCGATATGCTTAGAGCTCTAAAAACAATCAAGGCGGATCGCTTCTGGATTCTTGACCGCTGTTCTGATAATTCCGCACAGATTCTTTCGGGCGAAACAGTAATCGAAAATAAAGAGGGTCGCGGATTCCTTGCCGGAAAGATGCGAGACATCGGACTCGATGAAGTATTGAAAGGCAACTATGATGAAGTTGTATTTCTTGATGGAGATAGAATTCCGCAAAACATGACAGATAAAGCCCTTGATGATGCAATGAAAAACTATGGATGCGGAGTTTTTAGACGCGCCGGATTTTCTGTATCGACTGAGAGCGTTAGCCAGTATTTGAAATGCCCGAAAAGCACAATGAAAGTTTATACAGCTGGACTTATTGTTAAAAGGGAATATCTTGACAAGATCAGAGCGTTGACGATTAACGGCGGAAGATGCTTCAATTCTCTCTTTGACGGATACTATGGATGCGAAGATTATTTCTTTGGTCTTTGCCTTTGGGCGTGTGGCTGCAGTATCGGCGAAACTGACATCATTCTCTCTGGAGATTCTGAAGATAATGACGACAAGCAAATGCACAGTATGATTAACGTTGAAAGAATGAAGCAGCTTAAATTTATGATGTTCGGAAATCTTGATATGTCGGTGGCTGAATGAACGTAGCGGTTGAAATAGACATCCCGGTAATCCCGAAATATATTATATCCTATCGCCCAGGGCAATGGATGTATCCGATATTCGGAACAGAAAAAGTTATGATAGGCGATGATGAAGCCTTTTTCGGTGGCATGGCACAGCAGAATGTTTCTGTTATCAAATCTGTGCGGAATGGTCTTGATGAAATGATTCCGACATCTTCTATCGATGAAAATTATCAGACTGGGAATTCTTTTTATTTTGGAGAACACAATGGCGTAATGATGATGTTCTTCAATATATCGAAGAATGGAATTCCGCGTCAAACATTCTGGGGAACGCATTTAAAAATCGGGATCATTGAAGGTTTTCTGTACAGGGTTGATATTTCAAGGGATAACAGAAATATCTATAATGACATGCTTTACAAGGTGAGAGTGCTTAACATTCCGCCGATTACCATGAAACGTGATCACTTGTTTTTCGGAAAGATACAGTTTCCGGAAGGATCTGTCGATTTCATTAACTCAGATGGCGAATTCTCCGGAAGAAATTTCAAAGGCAATTTTATTCGCATATATGGATTCAATGATGGAGATGAAGCGAAAGACTGGCTTTGCGCTTACTCAGGTAAAGTCACCGGTCAAAAAGATGGAAGCACATTCACTCTCTCTTTCGGGGATAAGAGACCATATCTCAATAAGGAAATATGTGCCGGAATAATATCAGCAGAAACATGTCCGACCGTGTTTGATCCGAAAAGTGATGAACAGAAATACGTTCCCGTGGCTTATAATTATATTGAGAAATTCGAGGCAATACCGATAAGGGAAACTGCAACGGCTGTCAGATATAAGTTTTGTGCAGGGAAAGGAGATGATGTAGGCGGAACGGTGGACACTTCTCGCGGAATCGCTCATTACGCTCATTCTATCGTTAAAATATGGTATGAGACTTCAGACGATGAGCAGAATGTTTTCTCCGTAGGAGACGGAACATTATTAGGCATTAATTTGCTCGAAGGATGGTTTGAAATACACCCCGATTTTGCTCTTGGTGATAATCAGTACGAATACGAAACGCTATATATTTCCTTCTATGGATGGCATAGATTCTCGGATAGCTCTAAATATTGGGACGGTAAACCGTGGCTGAATGCCGCAGAAATCGGACTCGACCTTTTGATGATGTTCGGGAATGTTCAGTATAATTCCGCGAATATTGATACTCAGCTTTACGAAGAAGAAAGAGAAAAGTGTGAGAGCGAAAAGCGTAAAATCTCGTTACTGATATATGGCGATGATGATAAATGCTTGGACGTTATCGGCAAAGTGTGCGACTCCGCAGATGCAATGTTCCCGAACCTCTCTGACGGAAGGTACGCTTTCAGATTTATGACTGAAGCGAAACCGGCAGTCTACGAAATACGCAAACCGCCCATTATGAACGATCTTGTAATAAGCTCAGATTTGCTCAATGTTGTTACATCAACTGAAATCACTTACGGTGCAGCAGGCGGAGAAATGAAGCCCTTCAAAGATAAAACCCGTGAAGAAGAGATTTCGACAAAGCATAATGTTTATAACAAATATGAGAAAGAAACGATTCTTGCAGATAAAGCAAGCGTTCAAAAAAAATCTGATAACATTCTCAATCAGTCGGCAGAACCAAGAGATAACAATTCGTGGGATATCCCTCTCGATAAGGAGAACATTATCCTCGATTGTTCGATGTCTGTCAAAGCTATCCGCAACGATGACGGAGACAAATCAGTTTATGATATAACATCCGTGAAGAAAGATATCCTCGGAGACTTAATTAGTATCGAAGGAGAGGAACGGTACAAAATAGATTATTCCGAGGGGTACATTCAGGGAGTTCTATTCGGAACTTTTCTTTTCGGTATCGAATTATATAGTGAAACTTTAACGGAGGTATAATGAAAAAGCTTTACACGTACAATAGTAAAAATTTTCCGCATATAGAAAGAGAAGAATATGAAGTAACCGACCTTTCGGCGATATTTCAGCTTGGATATACCCGAAGATGCTTTCTCGGGAAATCTGTTGAAATATGGGATTCAGCTTCCGGCGGAAGCAAGTTCTCTCTCGGAACAGACTATGTTTTATCACAGGATTCTTTCGATATTGCAAACAGTAAACTTGTAGGAGAAAGCTGTTATTCAGGCATCAAATTCATAAAGCAAACAGGTAAAATCTATGTTTCTTATGATATTATAGCAAGTTATGCTTCAGCTGATTTGATTAACGATCACGAAACTCGACTTAATGGTATTGATTCAACTGTAGGTAGTCATGGAACACGGCTTGATTCGATAGAAGCTAAAAATACCAATCAGGACACTTCAATCAATGATATCAATAATACTCTATCTAATCATACTGCAAGAATTCGTGCCCTTGAGCAATTCAAGGTTGACCCTTATTCCGTGGCGACTCTTGAAGATATGTATGCGATATCAGACTGCACGGTTGGCGATATTTGTTATGTAAGCGCGACTGCATTATTCTATTCGTTCATCGGAGAAGAATGGGTTGTTATGTCAGGAAGCAGCGGATCAGGTGGCGCTCTAGACTGGTCAGATATTGAAAACGTACCCCAAGTGCTAAATGACTTCAGTGATGATGGAACAGGTCTTAAGTACAAAGGTAGTGCAGAATTAAATCCGGCAGTAGACAATCTATTAAAGAAATGCAAAATAGTAACAGACTCGAATACATACGAGACTGGTCTTAGCCAAACAACAAGGCAATGGTCTGCTGTGACAACAAACGGAATTGATATGTATGCTGCAGTGTCGAACGCAACACCCGGAGGGGGTTCAGGCATATACAAGCAAACTGCCGGAACAGGTAATTTTACATTATATTGGAGTCACGATTCCGCTGAAATTACAGGAGTAATTTGTTATAACAAGGATATATTGTATTGCGTAAAGAATGGTGATATATACCGCCAAACGAACGGAACAGGAGATTTCATTGCATTAAATCAGCTTGAAATAGGTTGGATAGGTATTGCCACAAATGGTATTGACATATATGCTCTTTCAGAGGGGGTATCATATGGGATTTATAAACAAACAAATGGAACAGGTAATTTTGTATTATATAACAATAGTGTTCCTTTCTCTTGTATAGGTGTAACACCTACGAAAATTTACGCTTGCGCGTATGATGGAGACATATATCGTCATACTATAGGAACATCAAATTTCATTGCATTAAATCAAACGAATCGACCATGGTTAGCTATAACAATAAACGAAAATGATATATATGCTGCAGATGGCGAAATAGGTGATATATATCGACAAATAAATGGGGTTGGTGATTTTATAGCGTTAAAAGTTACCGGGAGGAATCGGAGAGGATTAGTCTTTAAAGATAGTTCTATATTATATTCTTGTGTTACTCAAGGAGATATATATACTCATAGAATCGCTAAAGCTCTTGAAGTATATTCAACAGCCGAGACGCTGACAAACAAGACATTTTTCGGTTATCCGG
>ERZ795030.2321-NODE-2321-length-22984-cov-5.444241_pt1 | contig 22984 bp, 26 predicted proteins | sample MGYA00375122_ERZ795030 | MGnify/ENA primary metagenome ERZ795030 (study PRJEB30165, sample SAMN05720146) | activated sludge metagenome | isolation source: anaerobic digester from wastewater treatment plant | place: Japan | collected 2015-04-20 ... | reverse complement strand
TTGCCATGCCAGGCCCTGCAAGTCAAACACGCCGGAGGCCAAATGGTTGTGCGCCCATGTGTTGGGGCCGGTCCCTGGAAGGGGACGGTTGTACGATGCGTACTCAGCCTTCAAGTGCTTGTCCAACTGCGCTGTTTCGGTAGTGTAGGTTATATCTGACGGTGGGTTGGTATTAGCGTTCCCGCCATGCGGCTGCGTACCGAGCTTTTTGGCCAAAAACGCCAGCGATCCCCACTCGAAATCCGTCGTCAGATGCCAGCCCTTGCCCTTATTGGCGGCGGCGATCATGGCCTGCGGGAAGGTGATGTAATCCCAGATCGGCACGCCAGGCCTGCTGATGCCGGGAACACTACCGGCGTTGCCGACATGCGCAACATCGTACCAGGCCGATCCCTGCTCGTTGATGGCGCTCGGCTGGGAACAAGGGTACTTGTCCACCAGGAAACCGCCAAACAGGATGCCGGTCAGTCCGGTGTCCGTTCCATAAAACCGGGGTATCATGACAGCGTGGTTCTTGAAGTTTTTCTTATATCCACTTGGCATTAGAGCACCTCCTGTTGTTCCGGCGCCAGCGTCAGATCGGCCTGCACGCGGTAAGTCTTAAAATCATCAAGCGTCAGGCCGTTGGTATAAGCCAGCGAGCCATCTTCCTGGATCACAATTCCCAGATTCGCCGCCTCATCTGAAAGCGCATCCATATCATCACAAGTGATATTGCAGACCACGCCCCACGTTCTCAGATCGTCATCGTCGCCATGTCCCGCATACCCGCCCGTGATCCGTGGATTCAGCCCTGCCGTGGCCAGAGCCGTATGCAACGCCTCGAATTTTTCGATGGCGCCGGGCAGCATGCCCGTAAACTCACTTCTCATATGTGTGTCCTCCTTTCTTCTCATCAAATGCGACGCGCCAGCATCGTCCACGTGCCTGACGCAAGGTCTATTGTTCCTCCCGTCTCGTTTTGAAGGCGGGCCTTTACCGTGTCCGTCGCGCTCACCCAGGCGTTCAGGGTGATCCCCTGGAGGTCGTAGGGAGCCACGCATTCTATGACGCATTGACCCAAGGTCACACCGGCGTAAGTGACCGCCGCCGATGTCTCTCCAGCGCCGTCGGCCAGGGAACCTGGATCCCATGTGAACGTCACCGGCGGCAGATAGGATAGGTCCTCGATCAGCGTCTGCGTCTCATATGTGCGCTCATCCTGACGGGCCGCCATGTCACCTGCAGGGGTGACGGATCGGCTGGTGTCCGTCCCGGTGACTACCTCGGCCGTCGTAGCCAGCTCGACAATACCGGTGCGGGTCTCCGTGGCGGTGCGGGCAGTGAGATTAGCAGGCGTAATTGCCCGGGATGTATCGGTCCCGGTCTGCGTTTCTGCGTCCGTAGCCAGCTCAACCTTTCCCTTGACGGTCTCAGATGCGTCTGACACCCAGGTGTCGAGTTTGCCACTACCATCGGCGATGGGGATTTTTCCCGCCGTAGCCGTGGCTGTGGCATTGGCCGGATCCTGAACCACTTTCGATGATCCATCCAGAGATGCCAAGCCGGATGCCGCCGCCTTGCCGAGAATGGTCAGGGTCTCAGCCAATGTTTTTTTGACGAATACTCCCACTCCAGAGGCCACCAGGAAATCATTGGCCGCCGTCGCCAAAGAATGAGCCACTCCGCCCAGGTTTCCCAACGCTGTAGCCGCTGACGCTACGTCTGACAGATTCGCTGATTTAGCGCACTTGGTGTCGGCATATGTTTTCACCGCGGCCTGAGTCGGCACGGCATAATTGCTGTTTCCCGCCAGTGTACCATCGGTATCTACGTCGATGAGGTCCTCGATGATGTTCTCGCACGTATTGTCCGCCGCCAACTTGGTGTCCGCATAGGCCTTGACCGCCTTCTGGGACGGGATTCTCTGGTCAGAGTTTCCAGCCAAGGTCGGGTCTGTATCCATCTTGGCGGTAATATTCGCCGGGGTTACGGCACGTGCCGTGTCCGTGCCCGTGATCGTCTCCGCATCCGTAGCCAGCTCGACAATGCCCGACCTGGAGGTGCTCGCCGCCGCGACATCGGCCTCCTGCTCAATCCAGACGCCGGCGGTGCTGTAGTCGTCCGGGCGGACCTTGTAGGGGTGGGTAGACGTATTCTCCGCGTCGGTCGCGCTGGCGGAGTATTTGAAATATAACATCTTGTTCGTTGACAGAGCCACGATCGCCCGGTCTCCGTCGGCCAGGGCTACCCGGGAGTACGAATCCAGGGCGCGGGAGGCGCCGCCGGTCAGGGCCGTGCAGTTGTAAGTTGTAATAGGCATGTGCTACCTCCTTCATTCGTGTCCCCGCCGATGCGGGGCCGGATCACGCTGAATAACCCCATACATCGATGGGTGGGGAAGCAGAATCACCCCAGAGGTCGCCTGACACTCCCCAGGTGTCCTCGATCGCCGCCAGTCGGACCGACGCCAGGGTGATCTGCGTCTGCCAATACCCACCACCACCATGGACCAGCTCGAAAGTGGGCATCTCCGCATAACGGCAGAGGTACCATACCAACGTCCACGGGTGTTGCCAATAGAACGTCTCCGCGATGTCCGCTTCGTCCACGTGTGTTTCCAGCAGCGCCTTGTTAGCCCCGTCGAGCAGGGGGTACGACAGGCCGAACGTCATCCGGGGCATGGTGTAACGCCTGCGCCCGTGGACGTAGCCATATTCGCTCCTGGTGGTCAGACCGACCTTCTCCCGCTGCTCCGACAGTGGATAGGCGGGTAGTGTTGTCAGGACCGGAAAGTTCGATGCACTCATATCGGCGTCTTGCCTCCGTCATAGTCGCTGTGATAGTAGACCGTCTCATCGTATTCCAGCCCACTCAGGGTGAACTGACAGTCCACGTCGCGGGCTATGTTCGTGACACGGTATTTGAGGGCCTCTCCTGTCGCCCGACCGATGACACATACATCGTCCCGGCCCTTCCCGACCAAATCCGTATCCAAGGTAAACGTATCCGTCTCCGTGTCCCAGGGGCCGGTGATGGTCCGCGATGCCAAGCTGTCGTCGGCCAGGCGGACCCAGACGGTGCAGTTGCCGTCATAGGTGGCCGCGGCCAGGGTGATGGCCTGATCGAGGACGATCACATCGTCCGCGACACCGGTTTGGTCTCCCAGGCGGCCGCCGTACGTCAAATCGTTGCCCTCGTCCTGGGCGAGCACCATATCACCCGGCAGGCAGGCGATGGCATCCACGTCGGCAGACCAGGACCGCACCCGGTTCAGCCGGTCGGAGATGTGCATCCGCAGGAGGCCGTACCGCCGGGCCTCGTCCTCAGACGTGCAGCCCCACAGAAAGAGACTCTCTGTAATGGGGACGCGGGTCAGGCTGTCATATCCTGCCGATTTTATTGGCACTTTATCGCGCCGGTAATCGTACGCGGCGTTCAGATACTCGATATAATACATGTCGGGACGGGAGCTGCGCGGGAGAAACTCCGTGGTGGCCGATCCCTCCAGGATATTGCCCGGGCCGAATACCTGGGCCGCGGATGACACCGGGGCCTCGACGGCCACCCGGAGGGTCTGTCCCGCCTGGGTGATTTGCGCTCTGCCGTGCTGGCAAATTTTGTTCAGGGCCGCGGCCAGGGTCATCTGGGAATCGAGGATGCCGTTGAGCGTGATGCGGGTCGCGCCATCTACGGTCCCATCGCACCAGTCCGCCCAGGCATCCCAAGAGGCGTAATCCAATCGCGACGGTGGGATCTTATACCCATAGCGTTCGTTGGTCAGCAGGTCATAGGCAGCCCAGGCCGGGTTGGACGAGGCGACGGACATGGTCCCGGTGTCGATGAACGCCCCGCTGGAGATAGACCCCTTGACGGTGATCGTCCCCCGATCCCAGACGGACGTGACCGTCGGCGGCGGACCGGATAGCTGATCGGAGGCCTTGATATGGATACCGAGGAGAGCCGTGTAGGGGTAAACCAGCTCCTCATCCACTATCTCGTCCAGACCGGTCCAGTAGAGGTCGGACATCATGAGGGTGGAGGTCTCCTCCGGGCTGACCCGGGCGAGCTTCACCTCGTATTTACCGCGGGCCAGACCGGTGATCGAGTATTGACGGCGGACCGGCTCCCGCTGGTTGGCCGTGACGGTAATGTTGGCGCCGCCCAGCTGGGTCCACGCCCCAGCACCCACGGCTCGGTAATGGATCGCAAATTCGCAGGAATGGTCGATTAACACGGACGAGGAATTGACCTCGAACAGACCGTTGGGGAACTCCACATAGACGGTGATCTCGTCGCATTCCCCTCGGGTGGCGACGACAAAATCGTAATCGTCGGCGATCTCCCCAGGCGGCGAGAAATTCAGCGTGCCTCCTGCGCTGCTCCAACGGTACGGCTCATGGAGCACCTGGCCGATGATGATCTGGGCGTCGTCGATATTGCCCTTCGCATACCGCCATGCTGAGTCCACGTAGGCCAGCCCCACGTTCACCGAGGAGGCCGTATCAGGATAATTCCAGTCGTTCTCGGCGCCGCCGACCTCTTTACCGTCTACCCAGATGCCCTGCTTCACCCCCGTCCGGTTGAGTTCGACATAATGGAAATCGCCATCAAACATATTGATTTGGTGCAAGTCTTTCAGCTTGTCGGTGTTGCAGGCGCCAATCGCGTCGAAGACCGTGAGGGCGACAATATCCATGACCGAGTCGTAGAACAGGTTCCACCCGCCAGGAGTGCTCCCGCCGTGGCACATCAGACCGTGGTAGCGCCGGCTGTCGTCGGTCAACTTCACCCAGAGCCGGAGGCAGAAATTCTTGTCTTCAATGATGAACCGGGGCGAATCGGCAACATATACGAAGCTACTACCATTGAACAGCCCCGACCCGGCCCCGTATTTCTTGTTTGTGGTATCTAAGGTCACCGTCCCAGAGGTGGTCACGGACGCCGCCGCCGGGCTGGAGTCCACAAAGGGGGAGGCGTTGAAATGGAGCATGAGGACGCAGCGGGTAACTATCTCAATGGATAACTGGCGATACTGATGTAGCTTCGCAAACCCGCCGATCGCCTCCTGATCAGTGACGCCAGCCCGGACGTCCCAGGAATATTCTTCGTAGGAGGACAGCTTATTTTCGCCGATATAGATGTCGTCATCGTCCGCCGGCGGCGTGGCAACCTCCCCTTCACATATCGCCAGGAGCATGTGCATGGTCTGGGCATTGGTGTAGTTATTGGTCTCGACATAATAATTGATCACCTGGCCGCCGCAGCGCATGGCCCCATACAGGATCGGGATGGCCAGCTCCGGATCCCAGGAGTTCCGCGGGCCATGCCATCCATAGGTCATCGTCCCGCCCATCGCTCCCGCGCCGGTCGACGACAGTCCCGAGATGGACGGGACATTGGCGGCCAGGTCGGGAGGAGGGAGCAGGGCGTTGATCATCATCGATCCGGCCACCATTACCGCCGTGCCGACGGCGGCGGAAACGAACATGCCCGTCGCCGTCAAGGACGTGATCGTGGCAGTGGCGGTCATGGTGGTGGTAAACAGTCCCAACGCCGTCGCCGCCGCGCCGCCGGTATAGACGGCCAGGGCCGCCACGGCGATCATCGCCAGCGGGCGCAATATGCCCCCTATCCCGCCACCTCCGGCGAGCCGGGGAACGAGCAACAAATTATCGCCTGCCGACACTGGGGAGGACCAGTCGGGATCGAGATGCCGGTTGTGCAGGACGATGCAGGTGCGGCGGGACATGCCGGGGAAATGGGCATGGATGACGTCCGCGATGCTGGCCCCTGCGGATAGAGGAACAGGCAGCGATTTCCAACCGACGGGGCGGCAAAAGGGATTATATGATGTGGGGATGCTATCGGACGAAAGGGAAGGTAGGTTGCTACCTACCGTTGTTGCCGGCTCTTTTATGTCCGGAGTGATGTCCACTGCCTCCCCGACGTAGCGCCAATACCCTCTGATCCGCTTTCGCCAGGCCGGCGAGGAGAGGCGGTCGATGGTGACACCGCCGGTCGCGGCGCGGGTGTGAATGAACCGATCCGCAGCAATGACGACGCCGACATGGGATATTAGGCCCGGGTAGGGGTAGGCGATGGCGACCAGGCATCCCGGCTCCGGGGTCGGGATTTGTGTCCAGTGCGGACCGGCGGCGGCGCAAGCGGCGGCAATGGCGGCAGGGTCGTGCCGGTCTAAGCAGGAGCACCCGTAATCGGGCAGCGCGATGCCATAGCGCCGCATGACCTCCATGACCAGACCATAGCAGTCGTAGCCCGCCGGTCCGCGCCCACCGTCCACGAACGGTTTCCCGATCAGGTCCTGGATGGAGATGTTTTGGTTACGCATCTGCCACGCTCTCCGCTGTTCCGTTTTCATCGAACCCCACCCCAGGAATGGCAGGAAACCCCCCAAAACGCGCAATGTTCGACCCGCCGCTCTGGGCGGCACAGGCCGCCAATGTCTTGTTGCACGACGCCGTCGCCCCGCTGTAGCCGCATTCTGTAGACTTGAAATTCCAGCGGCAATTCTGCCGCGTGTAGGTATAGCGGGGACACCGACGGGACCAGAAGTTCTCCGGCTGTAGCTCGATCGTCACCCATTCGGCTGCGCAGGTGATTTTCCCGACGGAGAACGTCTCCTCGATGACGGCGGCCTCATCCAGTTCGTTGGAATACACCACCCGGATAATGACCTCTGCGGCGCCCATGCCGTCCAGGGACTCGATATACCGCTGCACGGCCCGCAGCACGTTGGAGACCCGAATCGCCACAGACTGGACCGACCCGTCGGCGCTTTGTCTCGCCTCATCGAGATCGAATGGATAGGCCGTCCAGGTCTCGCCGCCCCAGACGATGTCCTCGGTGTTGCGGACCAGGCGGAGGACCGTGGCGGCCAGATCGTTGAACTGGATCTCCAGCAGCACCAACCACGCCCCGTCGTCGGAGAGCTGATTCTTGGCGAGAGCGATTGCGGAGGAGAGGGACAGCGGCATGTTACGACCTCATATTTCCTAACGCAGTCCGGAGCGGAGCATACCGGTCCAGACCCTCGACCACGATGTCGAGGACCCATTTTTTGCCGTCGAAGCGGGGAGACCCCTGCTGACTGCCGGATAGAGGCGTGCCAGTTTGGTTGATGATGTTTACCGCGACATTGGGGGCGCCGTCGCCTGTGGCCGCGGCCTTCATGGCTGCCACGTCCCGCCGCGACAATACCCACTCCCCTTTCTGGAGGATTGCCGGGACCTCATCAGCGCCAAGCCACCCATCGTGCATTCTCCGCGCCCCGGCAAATGCAGCACTCGGAACCACACGATAAAAGGTCGGGGCCGTCTCGCCCACGACGCCGCCATTATGGTAACCCTCGACCTTACCGCCGCCGAACAAGGCTCCGACCCCGGCATTGATCAGCCCACCGATCCCCGCGCTCATCTGCTGCGACAGCGCGTTGGCGACAGCCCTCTGGACGGAAGTCAAGAAGGAATTAACGTAATCGCCTAAACTTTTGAGTTTACCCTGAAAAGTATCAAAAAAGAAGTCGCTGAAGGCCTGCTGCATGGCCTGGGCGGTGGAAGTGGCCACATCGTACATCTGCTGCCCGGCATCGGTCCACCTGTTGACCACGTCGTCCATGGAGAGCTTCAGCGCGCCGAACGGCCTGGTCATCGCCATCTCGCGGGTGAGATCGGCGTAGGTCTTCCGGGCGGCGGTGACCTTGTCGCTCTGGGCGTACCACCCCGCCTCGTCCTGTCTCTTGTCCATGGTCGCCAGATGCTCTTCCTCGACACGGATCAGCTCCTTTGTCAACTCAATACGTTCCGCCAGGGTCTCGCGGTGGGCCAGCCCCTCCTTCTCCAGGAGGTCGAGGTCGGCCAGGCGGGCATTGATCTCGGCTTCGCGGACCGACCGCTCGTAGTCGGCCTGGATCTTCTTTTTGGCGTCGGCAGCCACCGCCGCTATCTCCCGTCCTTTGGCGGCATATTCCTCTTCGGAGATGACCCGTCGCAACAGCGCCTGGTCGGCAAGTTCCCGTTCCTTTTTCGCCGTCTCATCCACGGCGTTTAAGCGTTTCTGCAGCTCCGAGGCGCGCGCCTCGGTCAGGCTCCGGTCGAGGTCCTTCAGGGCCTTATGGCCTTCGGCATTGGCGGCAAGGAGGGCATCCACTTCCTTTTGCAGGTCATCGGCTGCCAGTTGATCTTTCATGGCGTCCGCCCAGGAAGTAATTATCCCGCCTGCCGCCGCCCGCTCCATCTCCGTCGGCAGCTCGGCCGCCTTTTTTTTCAGCTCCTCGACCCTCTTGTCGATGTCGATAAGCCTCTTTTCATATTCTCCCAGGCCGCTTTTGGCAATGTCGGCGCTCAAGTCCCGCTCGATCTTCGCCCACTCTTCACGGATCCTGTCGACAGATCCGCCACCCTTGGCGGCGGCGATGCGCCGCTTCAAATCCTCCATCAGGGCATTCAATCTCGCCTGGGCCGTGGCGATGTCCCTGCTCTTCTGGGCCGGCGATCTCTGGTCGCCCGCGGGACCGCCGCCGTACATGTTCTCCATTGCCCGCCGGTACAGCTCGTTGGACGCATCCTCCGCCGCCCTGGCCGCCAGCGCCCACTCTCTCGCCTGGGCCTTATATTCGCTTGCCTTCCCGGCCTGGCCCATCTTTTCGGCCCCCATCGCGAAGAGGGCGTTCGAGGCCTGCATCAGTTGGAAGATGTTGACGGCCGCCCCCAGGGCGAAGCCCGCGACACCCTGCAATGCGCCTAACAACCTCTGCAGTCCTTCGATCAGCCCCTTGCCAATCGTCTCCTTCAGCTCGCCTATCTGCACCTCCAGGCGCTTGATCTCCTTGGCCGCATTATCCGCCGCAGCGCCGTACTGCGCCTGCGTCAGCGCCGCCTTGGCCAGGACCAGGTCGAGGAGGCCTACCTCGGTCACGCCCGCCGTCGCCGCCTGTTCGAGCAGCCCCATCTGCTCCTTGGATATTAACCCCATCTGCCGCAGGCTCCGCGGCATGTTGGTAGAGACGGCCTGGATGATGCCGTCGATGGACTCCGCCACGTCCCGACCGGTGTTTCGCGCCGCCACCCGCGCCGCCTCAATCAACTGCGGTATCTTGTCAGGGTCAATGTCCTGCGACAGAGCGAAGGCCGCCTTCTGCATCAGGTGCGAATCGTCGACGAAGCCACCGGCCGCTTTCTTCATTTTTTCGGTGAGGGCGGCGGCGGCGACACCGGTCGCGTCGGACATGGCGCGGAACGCCTCCTCCGCACGCAGGGCCTCCGACCCGAGGTCGATGTATTGCTTCATCTTGCCCCAGGCAGCGGCCAGCCCCTGGACGGACTGCGACAGGGCGGCGAACTGGATATACGTCTTCGTTGCGAAATCGCCCATCCAGCTAAGGCCCTTGGCCGCGGTTTCGGCCGACTGCCGGATGCTGCCGATCTCCTGTCGGAGCTTCTTGATCTGCTCCGTGGCCTGGTCGTTCGCCTTAATGATTAACGAGATGTCCTGACTCGCCACTGTATCTCCCTTCTGACTATACCGCTACCCCACCCGATCGCCGCACCGCTTCCGGCACATGGCGCACATGTCCGGGTGACGGCATGGTTTCGTTCCTCCCTCTTTGCCCTCCGTCGCCCCGAATAATATCTCCATCCATAGGTATCGCTGCCGCAGCACTTCGCTCGCCCACCTCCGGGCGTCTCGGTAGGGGCACTCCCAGAGCGCCCATTCCCGGCGGGTAATGACGCCGCCGGTAATCAGCACGCACAGCTCCTCTATGTAGTCGGCGGCGTCTCGTCGTTTGCCGGCAGCGCCGCCCCGATCTTCTCCGCCAGGTTCCCGATGCGGCTCAATAGTGAGGCAATCGGGTTCAGACCGAAAAAATGTTCTACGACCTCCAGGGCCGTCTCCGGGGTCACGCTGTAGGTCAGCTCCTGGGCCAGGACGTGGAGGTCCTTGTCCCGCAGGGGACGGTCCGCCTCGGTGAGGACGATAGCCAGGGCCATCGGCAGCTTCTCCCCCAGGGCATCAATGATGCCCATTGCGCCGGCCCCGACGGGGATGGTCACGCCCTGCATCAGGTCCAGCAGTTGCCGGACCTGTCCCAGGACCAGGGGCCGCTGGTAAAAGGTCCGGCCGTCGATCTCATACCTTGTTTCCTGCATATCGTTTTTCCTTTCAGCGATCGCGACCTACGTAAACACGATGACGATCTCATCGTCGCCAGCGTTGCGGTTCAACTGGCAGTCGATACCCAGGGACCGGATGCCGCTGTTGTCCGCCGGCTTCACGCCGGTGTACTGGACCTTCGGCGCCGTGATCGTGCAGATGTTTCCCGCCGATCCGGTCAGGGCCAGGGTCAGGGCGCCCTCATTGCCGCTCCTCCATTTGCCAAAAAAGTCATAGGTGGCGACCAGGACCATCTCCGGGTCGATGGACAGGGTCGGCCGCCGCCCGGTGATGACGGCGCTCTTGTACCCCGAGGAGACGTTCACGTCGGGACGGAGGGCAATATCGTTATTCATGTTGAATTCCATACTGCCCAGCAGGGCGGCGTAGGAATCGATGGTCATCGTCGCCGACAGGAACGGCTTCGGGACCGTCGTCTCGTAGGAGACGCCGGAGGACAGCATCGCCACATCGGTGACGGTGAAGTCCGCCCCGGTGAAGACGAAGTGCAGCATGCCCGGTTTCCCCTTTTCGAGTTTCAGGCTGACGTTGCCCCGGGCGCCGAAAACTCCATATCGCACGCCGTCGTTATATACCGCCAGAGAGATAGAGCCGATCCCCGTGGAGGCGGGTTTGTAGGTGACCGATACACCGGAGGCCACCGTTTCTCCGAAGCCGCACGCCAGCAGGAGCTTGCCCAGGGCCGGGGCGGTCCCCGCCGTGCCGGAGCCCTTCAGCTCCACGTCGAACTCCAGGGTGGCCTTGCTGGCGCCGGGGACCTGGCTGAAGTTGGACAGGGACGACGAGACGTTGTCCCTGGTCCCCATCTCGATTTCCGGGGAAAAACTAATATTCTGGGCCAGAAAGGCATCGGCCCCGGCCAGGGTCTCGGCAGTCCCTTCTACGGACTCCGCTTTTGCCGCTATTTGGGCGCGTTTAATTATCATTGTCCTTTTCCTCCTCTATATCGTGCACTTCTTCCTGATCCGGGCCCGGGGGCGGAATCTCGCTGCCTGCCTGGTCCAGATACACGGTGCCGCCGCTGCGGCATAAATCCTGTCCGTCCATGATGCTCTCCTTTCTACCGAGTTTCCCGCTCCTCCGCCGCGAGGGTCAGCTCGGCGACGTGGAGATAATAGCCGGTATCCGGGGCGATCTCCCGGATGCCGACATAGTCGATCTGACACGGGCCGCTAATGAGGGCGTCGCCGCTCAGGGTCTCGTGCCCGTTGAAGGCCTTCCGCACCTCATCCACCAGGGCCTGAAAGGTCTTCTCCGAGGCGGCGGCGTCGTCCACGGCGTAATAGCCCTTGATCCGGAATACGTGGCGGAGGCGGTTCGTCGTGTGAAACTCCCATTCCGACTCCGTAGCCTCCCGCGAGATCGTCCAGCCGTTGATCTTTCCGCCCGACGTCATGATGTCGAGCCACTCCGCCGGGGATCGGGAGGATCGCTCGAAGTCATGGACGACCCCGACACCGGATACGCCGGCGACGATGGTCGTGATCTCTCCCAGTATGTCCGCCTGGCTCATCGGGTGCTCCTGCTGATGCGGCAGCGCCAAATCAGGCCGTCGTCTATTTTCCGGGCATAAATGACCCGCCAGGTCTCGCTGCCGATCGTGACGGCGTCATTGACGGCTACCGAGGCAATGCCGTTTGTGGCATCGGCCTGGAGCCACAGCTCCGCATCCGTGTTCACGGCGTCCATCCCGGCGAGGCCGCTTTCGTCCGGCACGCCGTAGTCAATAATCGCCTTGATCGTCTGCGCCGCCCCGCCGACGGGGGTATAGGTGACGGTCTCGGCAAAGGCGGCGGCATCGAAGTAGACCGCGTTCAGGTCGGCGGCGATCTGGGCCTTCAGGGTCATGGTCATTATTCCTTTGTCGGTGACGCCTTTGCTAACAAGGTAGTTTTGACCTCCGACCCCCTTGACGATCCGAAAAAGTATTGAATCACCGCGCCGAACCCCGCTGAAAGGGAGCCAAAAAGCATAAAGACAACCCCTGTTGAATCTTCCGGTAAGGGAACATACAGAAGGACAGCGATAAGGGAGAAAAATCCCAGGACAATCACCCAGGCCAGAACGTAAAGGTTGAGATCCCGTTTTCCGGTCACTTTCTCGCTTTCGACCTGTCGAGTCCTCGCGCCCTGGACATCTGATAGAATGGCCTTTAGTTCTTCATTGTCGGCCTTCCTCATTTCCAGAATGAAATTCTGTTCCGCGACTTTCAGCTTGAAAGCTGCTTCCGGGTCCCCCTGGATCGCCTTCGCGATTTCTTCCGGCTTTGCGCTTTCTCCCAGGCCAAAAACAGATCCCAGGGCCTTGATCGCCGCCCCTACCGCCACGCTTGCCCCGCCCGTCGGGATTGCTAAAGCCCCGCCGATAGCAGGGGCCATGTCAATCGCAATCTTGGCAACGTCCTTGAAATCCATTTATCTTTTCCCTTTCTTGGTCTTCCGCTTCTGCCTTTTCGCCTTCTTTTCGGCTTCCTTCCGCTTGACGGCCCCTGTCTTCACTTAACGACCTTGTAATTTCGATAAACAAGGACCAGGTAAGGGGCCGTGATAGCAAAATTGATCCACGTCATACAAAAGGGGTAAGTGATGGTCCCGACGATGACCAGGGCTGCGAACAGGGCCTTGGGGGTTATCGTTCCCAGGTACAGGCCGAACTTGTCAATCACCCAGGCCATGACAGGGTTTGCTTCGGTTCCCTGGCCGCTGCTTATCGCCCTTATGGTCGTCCATATATCCGCCCCCTGGACGAGTATAAGGACCGAGAGGCTTATCAATGCTAACTTATCCATGATCAATCCTTCCATTGCACATGAGGCCAATCAGGTCTTCTCCATCGCCCCCCGGCCTCCAAACCACATGACTCGGCAATCTCAACAAACTGTTGCCAATCCGGGATGTCGTCGCGGTTGATGTCCACCTTGAGGTCCCAGTCGGCCCGGCCGTCGCGCAGGACGTAGTAGTCCACGGCCTCACGACTGGTGTGGACCGAGACGGCCCGCCACGTTATTTTGACGTTCTGGGCCGCCGTGATCGGCGCCAGACCGATAGCCTCCCGGGCGGCGTTGACCTCCGCCAGGGGAGCCCGACCCTGCTTCCACAGCACGTCCTGCTCCGCCTGGCTCCGGTAAGTGCAGGACCGGCGGAAATGACCCAGCCCGGCAGCAGCCAGGGCCTGTTCAAAGGCGACGATTTTCTCCCGCATCCGGGGCGTCAGGTCGTCGATGTCCCTGCTCATCTGCCATCCTCCTCACTATCCCGCTTTCCGGCCTCTCGTCCCACTTATGGCCGCAGCTCCAACACTCATAATATATGGCCCAGCCGCCCAGCCAGTGGCCCAGATACGCGCTGCGGCAGCGGGGGCACCGTATCATCTGCCGTCCGTCTCCTGCCGATACCGCCGGAGCTGGTCCGCCCGTATCTCCTTCGTCAGCTCCCGGACCTCCGTGATGGACTGGGAAATGAACGAATACTGCGTCTCCAGGGTCGTTACGCGCCGGTCGACATTCATCTGGGCAATGAACATCCAGCCGAATACCCCGATGATCACCAGTAGTACGCACCACCACTTGATCGTTATGGTGCTCTCTCCGATGCTGTTGCCGCGTGTGTCAGGCATCGTCTGCGTCCTCCGTCAGCTCGACGACCATCTTGCCGGCAGCGCTGATGATGGCGCCGATCAGGGCCAGCATGGCCGCTATCAGCCCCAGGGATACGCCGATGATGAAGCCCATCCATCTACCCGCCCATTTGACAGCCGCCATTGGCTGATCCTTATTATTAAGAGAGGCCCCGGACGAATCCGGGACCTCAAGGTAATATCACGGCCTACGTGAACACATACCGGCAGGCGTGCTGCCAGTACCCATAGCCGACATTCCGGATCGCCTTGATGCCGTAGTGATGTTTGTTCTCGTTGAACTCCAGCTCGCTTCCCTCGGCAATGGCCGACACGGTGATGGGTTCCTCCTCCTGCCGGATGAGGGCCTTGGTCTCGCCGTCGGTGCGGAAGACATAGAAGGTGTCCACGGCCGTCAGTCGGGGATTGACCACGAGAGAGAAGTTGAACCCCTCGATATTCTTGACGAGGTTGCTCTGGCCGGCAGCGATGTAATCGTTGCTCATCACCGCGGCGAACGGCGGCAGATACACCGTGGGGACCATGATGACGAAGCCGCTCGCCCCCTCGTTCATGGGCTCGCCGACGTCATCCTTGAACCCGAGGATGGCGGCGACGCAATCCATGACCGCCGCTTCCGCTTCTGCGGCCGTGGGCTGGGTCCCGGTGGCGGCAGCACCCGTCAGATCGTTGTCCTGGGTCCCGCTGTCGCCCTCGGAATGGTTACCAGAGAAGAAATTCTGTCCATCATAGCACGCGGTTGCCCCGCCGGCGACGATCAGGGTGGTCAGCAGAGACGCCCAGTGGGCGTTGGCCCGCCGCGCCTGCTCCGCGACACGCAGCATGACCTGCCCGGTCTTGTCCCGGCGAATTTCGTCCACCAATACCTCCAGGGTGGACTCGTAGGTCTTGTTGACGATGGTGATGCCGTTTTCCCTGAATCCCTTGGCCTGCCTGCCGCCGATCCACTCCCGCATCGTCGGGGCCATGCCCAGCCACTTGTACGTCTCACTCTCTTGATTGCTCTCGAACAGCATGGACACGCCGGGAATCCAGCTCATGCCGAGGTCCTGAGACAATTTGTTGTAAAACGCGCCGATGATTGCTCGGCTCCCTAATCCTGATGCTCCCATTTTGAGCCTCCTTTACGTGATCTTTGTGTTGATGGGTCTGGCCGGCACCCCGGCCCATGTCTCGCCGGCGGGTACGTCTCTGGTCACGACGCTTCCCGCCCCGATGACGGCGTTATCGCCGATCTCTATGCCGCACAGGATCGTCACCGATGCGCCGATTTTCGCCCCCTGGCCGACCACCGTCTCCTCCCAGTCGTCCGGCGTCGCCGGCGGGAAGGTGTGGGTGAACGTGACGCGGGGTCCGATCCAGGCATTATTCTTAATGGTAATCTTGCCGGGAATGAACGCAAACGCACCGATACTCACCCCGTCGCCGATGGTCGCCGCGCCGATGTCGCAATATGCGCCGATCTTGACGCCCCGGCCTATGCGGGCCTTCCCGTAGATGTTGGCGGGCGGCCATATCGTGCAGGTTGTCTTCATTCCCCTATTACCCTCTGATATATCTCTATCATGGCCTCCGCCATGTCCTTCCGATGCGGGACGTCCTTGACATCGCGGGGATCGATTTCGCCCTTCAGGATCGCCGCCAGCTCCCTTGCCTGGTCGCGCTGATCCCCCTCGTGGAGCCAGTAATGGGCGTAATCGTTTCCCGCCCAGGAGATTACCTTCGCCCCGGCGGCCCGCGCCTCCAGACACACCCGGTCAAAGTCGCCGTACCGCACCAGGCCGAGGTAATAGTCGGTGGACTGGAAGGCGTTCCGCAAATCCGGCCAGGACAGCGCCCCGCCGCTGATGTAGCTCTTGAAGGCGCAACCGTTGGCGTGCATCCAGGGGAACCACCAGCGGTGCTGATCCCGGGGGATGTACGCCAGGTGCAGCCTCGCCGCCGGGACCTGGGCCACCACCCAGGGCCACATGATGATGAGGTCGAGAGGCCACTTGATGTAATGACAGTTTTCCGCACTGAAGACGCTCGGCGCCCCGGTATACTTCCCACGGCTCTGCCCGTCGCGCCAGTATTCCAGGTCGATCCCCATGGGAACAAGGTCAACCTTTTTTGGCTTCTGGCAGAGGTCCTGCCAGATCGCCTGAATGCGCGGCCAGAAGGTGACGACGGCGTCGGCGGCCTTGAGCCAGTACTGGGCGATCATGAAGGGGTCGCTCGCCCCGTAGCCGATGTTCAGGCCCGCCTCGACGGAGGACTGGAAGACATGCTCCGGGGTGCCGTGGGTGACATAGACCTTTCGGTACCCTTCGCCGTGGAACTCATCCGGCAGGTGCTGATGAATGACATGAACATCGGCCTGCCGCGCATCATCGCCGACCGGGCGGAACGGGCTGAAGACGTGGGACTCGTGGCCGAGGAGGCGCTCCTGGGCCGCCATGTCCTCCGCTACGCGGCTCATCCCCGAGCCGATATGCTCCGTCCAGTGAGCTATCCGCATGCTATCCGCTCCTTAGATACTATGCGAAACCATCCGCGACTCGTGGTTGCTGATCAACACCGACTGGGATGCGTCCTTGCTGTCGCAGGTGGACAGATTCGCCGAGATGATCGTCGAAAGAGACGTGGCCTTGCTGTCGCTGATACTCCTGTTTGTCGACTCCACCACGGAGTTGGAGACGGCCTTGCTGTCCGCCGTGGACGCCGCCGCCGAGGCCGCGGAATCTTCACCCTTGTCAGAAAAGGCCACAATGGCCGTGTTGGCGGCGACGTAACGATGGACGGACCCGATCAGGCTGTTGCTGCCCGCCGTGAGCGTGAACGTCCCGTCGGCGCTGGCATAGACGGGCTTGCCGACATCGGTGATGGCGATCCCGGTGATGGTCAACTGCACCTTGCCCTCGGTGATGACCTTGACGTTGATGTAACCGTCCGTCGCCGTCGCGGAGTTGTCGGCCTGGCGCTGGGCGAAGCCGCGGAACTGATCGCCGGCCACGAGGCCGCGCATGTAACCGGCGCCGTCGTCGCCTACCGCCGCGCCCTCATAGATCTTCGTTGAGGCTTTCACGGGCAACTCGTTGATGTTGCCCAGCTCGTACTTTCTCGGGGTGTCTGCTGCTAATGCCATAATGCTCTTACCTCCTTCTTGTTATCGGTCCCTGCGCCCGAATATCCTGATCCGGCCCGCCGCCACATTTTTCTGAAAGGCCAGCCAGGCGTCAAAGTTCTCGCCGAATTCCTTGCGGATTTCCGGAGACCTGTCCCATTCCAATTTTGCCCGCTGCTCGATCGGCAGGCTGTCCTCCGCGCTCCCGCCGGCGTCGGTGCCGGGGGTGGGGGCGGTAGCATGCGCGACGGGCGGGATGGCGGCCTGGGTGATCTTGGCGAGCTCATCCTGCCTGATCCGCTGTTCCGCCTTCGCCTGTCTTTCCAGAAAATCCACCACGGAACATTTCGGGTCCCGTCTGCATTCCGCGAGCAGGTCCTCATGCCCGGGGATCAGGACCTCGTCCATCCCGAGCACCCGCTCTCTCTCTGCCGTGGCGCCCTCTATCAGGCCCTCCGCCTTGCCGGCGGCGTATGCCTCCGTCCTGATCCGCTCCTGGGCCTCCGCGGCGCCGGTAGTCCGGCCCTCCTCGTATGCCGCCCGGTACAGATCGGGATGTTTTTCTCGCAAGTCTTCCAAAGTCATCTGATTGTCCTCCTCTAATAGCGTGATGATCTCATCCAGGGTAGCCAGGCCGTCCACCAGGCCGTTCTCTATGGCTGCCCGCCCTATGAATATCTTACCGTCCGCCGCCTCCAGGACCTGCTCCACCGAGCGCCCCCGGAACTCAGCTACGGATTCGACGAATACGCGATATATCTCGTCCACCTGACCTTGCAGGTATTCTCTGCCCTCGTCGCTGAGAGGCCTGTGCGCCGAGGCGATGCGTTTATACCGACCCGCCGTGACCTCGGTCCACTTCTCGCCGAACTGCTCATCCTGCTTGGAGACGTCGATGTGTGTCGCCACCACGCCGATGCTGCCTACCTCCGTCGTCTCCCCGGCGATGTAGAGCTGATCCGCCGCCGCACCGATCCAGTACGCCGCCGAGGCCATGAGGCCGTCCGCCAGGGCCACGAGAGGCTTGGTCCCCCGCGCTGCCCGGATGATATTTGCCAGCTCCTCCGTGCCGTCCACCGTCCCGCCCGGGGAGTCGATATGCAGCAGGATCGAATGGACTTCCTGATCCTGCAGGGCACGGCGGAAGGCGTCGCCGATGTCCCGCATAGACGAGCCCCCAAATAGATACGAGAAAAACGTCCTTTGCTTTGTCAAAACATCCATCACGGGAATGATCGCCACGCCCCGGTCGATGGCGTAGCCCCGCCCGTCGTCACTGTCTTCGTCGCCCAGGTAGAACAGGCCCGCGCTCTTTCGCTCCTGCTTGAGGCCCTTCAGGTCCAGCTTGTTCCCCCGCATGTGGGTCTCATATATTGCCCGGATCTCCTGGAGTTTGGCCGGGACAATGGCCCAGGGGGATGTCATGATGTCCAGGAGTTTCATGTCTCGTCCTCCTCGTCGCTGTTTTTCGGCGGCGGCATAGGTTCATTTGTATTTTCCCCGGGTTGCCACATACCGATCTCCTGAAGCATCCGCCGTTCCTTGGCAATCCTTGGGAAGTTGGTTTCGAAATCGCCACCCGTGATGGCCACGGTCTCCTCGTCCAGGGTGGACAGGCCCAGGGTCAGTCGCTTCTCCGCGGCGGCGACCTCTTTGAGCGGGTCGATCTGGCCGGGAGCCTCGCCGACCCATAAGGCCCCCATATAGGCGCTGCGGATGCGATAATCCCGAAAGAAACCCGGCGCCTTGATCCGCCCCAGGGCGACGGCCTCGGTCAGCCAGTTCTCATATACCAACTGGCAGAAATTACGGGCCAGCCATGCCCGGCGGTTGCGGAAGAACCGCCAGGATTCGAGCAGCGCCGCCCGCGAGGCGCTGTACGACGAAGAAAAGTGCCGGATCAGGACCTCGTAGGGTATTTCCAGCGCCACCCCGATCTGCTGGAGGATGGCCTTGACAAAGGGGTCAAATGCCTCGTTGGGCCGCCCCGGATTGGCCGAGGTCACCCGCTCTCCGGGGGCGAGGCCGACGATGGCACCGTTGCCGAGCTTGTAATCTTCGTCGGACGCCTGGGCGTTTGTTTCGGCATCCGGCATAAACTGGCCAAAGGCAGCATCCCCGCGCTCCGTCTCGACGAACACCGTGAACATGCCGGATACGACCGCGGCCATCAGCTCCGCCTCCGTGTAGCGGTCCAGTTGTTTCATCGTCTCGATGACCGGGGCCAGATAGGGGACCCCGCGCGATTGCCCGGGACGCAATATCCGATACAGGTGTATGACGTTGCGCAGCCCGGTCTGGCTGCTGAACGCGGGGACGACGTCCCACGTGTAGCTCTTCCGCGACGCATACAGCATGTTCCCTGGGTGCTGCTGCATGATGTGGTAATAGATGGGGGCGCCGTAGCTGTCTTTTTCGACGCCGCCGGCCAGCGTCTCCGAATCCGGGGAGTAGTCCCGGTTGCACACGCGATCGGCCTCGACGACCTGCAGGCGCAGCAGATACGGGAACATCCCCCGCTGGAACCGGGGCATCAGCACGAATACGTCGCCGTTCTCCAGGGTCTGACGGAACACGAGGTCCTGAATATCGCGGAAACTCAGGGTCCGGGCCACGTCGCACTCCTGCGTCTCCGACCACACCCCCCACTCGCGCTCCGTCTCCGCCTCCCAGGCCTCCGCCCGCTCGTCGTCTATGCCCAGGGCGGCTCGATCCAGCCGGCATTGCAGCTTGAGCCCCTGACCGACGGTGTTGGTCACCACGGTACTGACGGCGCCCGCGGCCAGGGGAGCATTACGCAGCAGGTCCCGGCTGCGGTCCCGCAGGGTGGGGAGGTCCCAGAGGATGTCCGAATCGGCGTCCCGGCTGCCCGTGGTCCACTGCATGAGCGACCTCTTGGTCCAGGATGCCCCCGAGTAACCACCGGCCAGGGCGAGGCGGAGGCGGGCGGCCAGGCGACGCTGGCCCCGCACGGGGTCGAGCCAGGCCACGGCCCGGTCGATGATGTTCTGCTCGACAGCGATCTTCTTTCGTCCCACCTGCACTTCCAGCGTCATGTCGGCGTCGCTCCTCTCACTATGGGGCCGCGGCGGGATGTGGTCTCACAGGTGATCTGGTAATCGCAGAATTTAAGGAATTCGATCACTTCAGTCATGGTGTTGAAGGTCCGGGACCGTGACCCGATGGAGTATGATCTCGTGAGGATGGAGCCGGCGGCGATGTCGTCTAATATCTGGGCCTTCAGGGCCGTCCAGGTGGTGAATGCCATGTTACACCTCAAGATATTGTGGTCCGCTTTTGGGAACCACCATATCATGGGTTTTTTTCAGCAATGTGGTCAAAAACGATTTTGAGCACAGAATGGGCAATATTGAGCACAGAATGGGCAATATTGAGCACAGATTTTTCTTGACATCTTTCTTTCAATCGGCGTCGGAGGGTATGGTCGTCATTATCTTGGCGGTTCTCTGCCGGAAAAACGCATCGAGGTTGTCGGCATGGGCGCACCATGTGCCGTCGATGACCACGGCCGGAAGTCCCGCTTTTACCAAATTATAAAACTTGGCTTGCGATACTCCCAGGTGAGCGGCGATGCACTTCGACGTCCATATCACCTTGTTGCATCCTGCGGTATTCGCGGCTGTCATCTATATCTCCACCCCCTTGCTGATCACCCGGCGGCCGCGTAGCTGGGCGGGGCCGCCCTGTTCTTCCCGCTGTCTCCGCAGGTATGCCGCCATCATCCGGACCGAGGGGAGCCATTCGCTGTCGGCGCAGGCCGCGGCCAGGATCTCGCAGTCCAGGAGATGGTTCTGGTGGAAGACCTGCTTCCAGGACACGACGCCCCGGCGGTCCCTGCGCTGCTCCTCGGACAGGAGCTGGCGGACGTAGTCCAGGCCGGTCTCGGCGTGGACGTAGAACCGCTGGGTCTCCGCGGGCGTCTCGCCCTGGGCCTCCTTGCGGCCCAGGCGCCAGTGGATCGTCTCCTTGTAGGCGTCCGTGTTGAGGATGCGCAGCTCCAGGCCACCGGGGATGAGCTTGCCGCTGGAGGGCAGGGTGTCGATCTTGGTCACCCGGATGTGCTTGCCCTGCATTGCCCACTTGTGGCTGGCGCCCTTGGTACCGTAAACGCGGCCCGGGGGTTGGTTCCGGAGCCATTCGTAGGCCTCTTCGGTCCTGCTCCAGTCCCCGTCCGGCGATTGGCCCCCGCCTGTGTCCAGGGCCGCCCGCCAGATCCCCATGGTCTCGCTTGTCCCCTGGACACGGTAGGTCGTCCGGTACAGGAGGTCCTCGATCTCGCGGAAGGCGGCCAACTGGCCGTACTGAATGAGCCAGGACGTAAGGTCCTCGGCCCAGGCCCGGACCACGAACCAGAAGCCGTGCTTCTGCATGTCGATGCCCGCGGTGAGACCCACGGCATCGGCGGGGACCACCAGGGGCGGCAGGTCGGTCTTGCGGGACAGAATGACCGTGTCGGTCTTTTTGGCCATAATCTCCTTGAAGGGCTCGGCGCAGTGCTGGGTCACCCAGGTCCGGAGGGCCTCCCGGTCGGACAGGCCCCGGAGGAAGGACGCCACGGGCCGGGCCAGGGGCTGGACATACCACGATGGCAGGTGGAAGGCCACGACCGTAGGGGAAGGGCAGGGGGTTTCCGCCACCCACCGGCCGGACCGGACGGCCAGGTCCCGCATGGCGTCGTCCCAGGCCATGCCGCAGGCCCGGCAATAGTACCGGGCCAGGTTGCGGTGGAGGACCGCCCGGGGGTCCCGGGTGTTGCCCCAGGCGATCTGCTCCCAGACCATGCGCTGGAACTCGCCGCAGACGGGGCACCGGGCCTCGTAGTGGCGCACCTCGTCGGCCCGCTCGGCAATAGCCTTGGTGATGAGACCGGCTTCGTCCGTGGGAGAGGAGCAACCATAGATCTTGTAGGTGTAGGGATAGGCGTTGGTCCGCTGGTCCGCCAGGGAATGGGCATCAGGCTCGGCGCCCTGGGGCGGGGGGAACTTGTCCATCTCGTCCAGGATGACCACCTCCACGGCGTCGGAGGACAGGGCCGAGGGCGAGGAGGCCCAGGCAACGAAGAAATTCATGCCGTTGATGAACTGGATGTCCAGGCTGGTCGTGTCGTCGGCCCGTGTGCTCAGGAGATCCGCCGTGCGGCGCGTCTTGCGGATCGTGGGCAGGATGCGGCGCTTCATGATGCGCTTGGCCTTCTTCTCGTCGGGCATGACGTACATAACCGTGGTGGGCTGCTGGTCGATGCGACGCAACAGGTAGTTGATGGCGGCCTGGGTCTTGATGGTCTGGGGGGCGGCCTGGACGTAGATTTCGCGGATGGATGGGTCGTCCAGGGCGTCCATGATGCCCACGGCGCAGGGCGTGGCCTCGTTCATCCACCGGCCCGGTAGGTTGCCCCCCACGACCACCCGGTGGCGGGCGGCCCATTCGGCGGTGGAGAGGCGCTCCCGCCGGGCAAAGACGCGCCGCTCGCCCGGGGTGAAGAGGACGGTGGAACGATTGAAAGCGTAACGGTCATTCATCCGCATCCTCCATCTCTGGCTCTCCGTCCGGGTCCTCCTCACCGTCCATTTGCGGGACAGGGACCTCGATGGGGAGGTCCTCACTGTAGCGGGCCAGGACGGTTTCCACCTCGGACTGCATGTAATCGATCAGGCGCGGGATGAGCAGCGGGTCGCCCTGAACCAGGGCCGTAATGTCGCTGGACTTGCTGCGGACAAACCCCTCCAGGTCGGCCCGGAAGATGGCCGCCCGACGGGCAAGCTCCTGGTCGAAATAACCCTTGTCCACGTACTGGCCTTTGGCGGCCTTTGCCCTGATCTGCCAATGCTCTGCCTGGGCCTTCATCTTGTCCGTCTCGGCCCGGAGCTTTTCCTGCTGGATGGTATCGAGGGGGGTGAGTTCCTGATCGATGCCGTCCTTACGCTTGAGGTAGGCGGCGGCGTAGCGCTCGATCTCGGTGATGGTGTAGCGGCCATCCCGGTTCGGGCGGAGCTTCTTCTCCTGGATGTGCTTGTAGGCAGTGGATTTTTTGATTTTCCAGCCGTTTTT
>ERZ795030.2313-NODE-2313-length-23040-cov-7.544747_pt1 | contig 23040 bp, 21 predicted proteins | sample MGYA00375122_ERZ795030 | MGnify/ENA primary metagenome ERZ795030 (study PRJEB30165, sample SAMN05720146) | activated sludge metagenome | isolation source: anaerobic digester from wastewater treatment plant | place: Japan | collected 2015-04-20 ... | reverse complement strand
CCGTAATTTATACGGTTTGCCGATGGGCTGAGGGGTTCCGCTTTGCGGAACCCCTTCGTTTTGTAGCGATTCACCGTTAGTTTTTCGTTGTTGGTTACGGATTGATTTCATCAATCCGCACGGGCCTGTGCTCCTCCATGGACTTTTTGCACGCGAGGCCGAGCTTGATCGAGAGCAGGCCGTCCGCGACGCCGACGGCGACGGGAGTATCCTTCACGACGCTTTCGATGAACAGGCGGACCTCCGCCTGATAGGAGCCCATGTAGCGCTGCAGGAAGAACCACAGCGGCTTTTCGGACACGACGCCCTCCGCAGTGGAGAGCACCGCGCTCGAGGCCGTGTCGTTGCCGCAGGCGACGCAGCCCTTGGAACCGAACACCTCGGCGCGCTGGTCGTAACCGTAGACGGCCTTCCTGGAGTTGTCGATGAGCGCGAGCGCGCCGTTTTTCATGCGCGCGGAAACCGTGGCGGTATCCACGTCGCCCGCCGCGCCGATGGCGGGATCGATGAGGACCGCGCCCGTCGCGTAGACCTCCTCGATCTCGGAGCCGGAAAGATAGCGCAGCATGTCGAGGTCGTGTATCATCATGTCGAGGAAGATGCCGCCCGAGCCCTTCACATAGCCCGCCGGGGGCGGCTCGGGGTCGCGGGAGCTGACGCGTATGAACTGCACCTCGCCGATTTTGCCCGCGTCCACGGCATCCTTGAGCGCGCGGAAGTTGTGGTCGAAGCGCCTGTTGAAGCCGACCTGGTATTTGAGCGACTTGGGGGAGGCCGCGAGCGCCGCCTTGACCTCGCCGATGCGGTCGAGCTTCTGGTCGATGGGCTTTTCGCAGAACACGTGCTTGCCCGCGGCGATGGCCTCGAGCGAGAGCTGCGCGTGCGTGTCCGTCGAGGAGCAGATGAGCACCGCCTCGACGCGCGGGTCCTCCATGATTTTCCTGTGGTCCTTATAGACCCCCTCGATGCCCGCTTCCCTCGCCCACGCGGCGACGGACTCGCTCATGTAAGGATCGGCGATGGAGAGTATCCTCGCGTCCGGCACGCCCGTGAGTATGCTGCGCGCGTGCACCTGGCCGATGCGCCCCGCGCCGATGATTCCGACGTTTACCATATGGCTGCCTCCAAAGTAATATTGGTGGTGTGTGCGGGCGGATGACATCCGCCCCTGCGGGAATGCGGTTTTCGCGGGCGGATGATATCCGCGCCCATGGGAATGCGGTTTTCGCGGGCGGATGATATCCGCGCCCATGGGAATGCGGCTTTCACGGGCGGATGATATCCGCCCCTACATGGTCCCCGTTCCCCGTTCCCCGTTCCCCGATTGTCAATTGTCAATTATCAATTGCCCACGGTTGCCTTTACGGCGTCCGCGTAATGTTCCAGAACGTGCTCTTTCGTGGGCACGCAGAGCGTTTCAAGCGCGAACGCGCCCCGATAGCCGCTCTCGCGCAGGGCGGCTACGATCGGCGCGAAGTCGATTTCCCCCTCGCCCGGAAGCCCTCTGTGCGAGTCCGCGAGGTGGACGTTTTTGATTTTTCCCGCGGCGGCGCGGACGGCGGCGGGCATGTCCCCGTCCTCTATGTTCGCGTGATAGGTGTCGAAAAGAAGGCCGAGCGCCTCCGGGTTCCCCATGCGCTCGAGAAAGGCGAGGCATTCCGCGGTGCTGTTGAGCAGCGAGGTTTCGTCCCGGCTGATGGCCTCGATCTGCAACATGACGCCCTCCTCCCCCGCGTGCTTTACAAGCGGCGCGAGGGCCTCGGCGAGGCGCGCTTCGAGGGCTTCCTTCCCGCCCGGCTCGAGCTTGCCGCGAATCAGGCCTATGGTCACGTTCGGACGGCCGAGCTTCGCCGAAAGCGCGATGTGCCCGCGCACGATCTGCGCCGCGCGCAAACGCACCCGCAAATCCGGCGAGGCGAGGAACAGCCCCTCCAGAGCGTAGATCTGCCCGGTCGAGAGCGTCGTGATCGCAAGATTATGCCTTTGCGCCTCGGCGAGCACATCCGCCGCGTCCGCGAGTTCCGGATACGCGACGGCGAGCTCCACGCCGGCGAGCCCTTTGGCGGCGACGTCGGCGAACGCCGCGCGCCAGCCGGAGGCCGGATACGGCGAAAATACCGTGTCGAACTGGAGGGGAACGGTTTGGGAGAGGATGTTCATGATGTTTCCTCAGGAAAGGGCGGGGGACGGTAAACCGCAAACAAACCGTCCCCTCAAAATCGTTCTTTGATTGTCAATTGTCAATTGTCAATTGTCAATTGCCCAACCGTCAGTCGATGAAGATGCCGCGCCTGGGAAGCTCGTGTATGCTCTTCCAGCCCTCGCTTAGAGGCTCTTTCAGGCAGGCTTCGATCTCCTCCTTCGGGCGGAAGGAGAACTTCGAGGGATCGGGCACCTTGCCCGCGGGGTAGGCCGTGATGATGTCCTCGCACATGAGCGTGAGGTATTCGCAGATGGCGGCGACGGCGCGCTTAACGCGGCGCGGGTCGGCGCGGGTCGGCTTGCCCACGACGCCCTCGGGCGTGCCGAAGCGCTCGATCCACGCGTTGCCTTCCATCTCCTGCCAGCGGTTGGGCCTGTGGAAGGAGTCGACCGAGCCGTCGAAGAAGCCGTCCTGCAAAAAGCCGAAGTTCACGGGCGTCGCGTCGACGCAAACGGACATATCGACCATCTCCGGGAACATCAGCAGCGCCGCGCTCGTTTCGGACTCGTCCGCGTGGACGAAAGGCGTTGTCACGAAATCGGGGCGCTCGTCGCCCAGGGGATAGAAGAACTCGCGCACCGCGCGGTGCCACTCGACCACGCACGCGAACGCGGGGAGTTGGTAGCGCTTGAAGAACTCCTGAATCGCGCTCTCGAGCATCCAGTCCTGCCCGTGGTTGTTGACGAGTATGATCTTGCGAAAGCCGTCGTCCCACAGCCCCGCCATGACGTCGGCCAGCGTGTTGATGATGGTGGTTTCTGAGATCATCACCGTGCCGGGCATGCCGATGTGGTGGTAGGGATGGCCGCCGTAGTTGATGGGCGGGAACGCGAGGGCGACCTCGTGCCCGAGCGCCCTGGTCTTGCGGCGCACGGCCTCGCAGATGAACTGCACCATGAACGTGTCGAGCCCCGAGCAGTTCTGCGCGCCGTGGTTTTCCGTGCTGCCGATGGGGACGAGCACGATGTCGTTCTTCCTGCGCTTCTCGATGAGGTGCGCGCGCGGCGTGTTCTGGATGTACGTGCCCGCGACGCCCAATTCGCAGGGCGAGCCGATGCCGTAATCGTCGAGTATGGCCTGTATCTCCTCTTCCGAGGCGTCCCAGAGGCGCTTCTTGAGGCGGCCGACCTTGCTGTCCTCGAAGAAGATGTTCGGGTATTCCGTGGTGAGGTAATTCTTATATGCCATGTCCGCCTCCCCGTCAGTCGTCCATCACGCAGGTGATCTTCATGTTCTTGCGGTCGGTCTGCAGCGCGATGATGTTCTCCGGCACCTCGTCGAGCGTGATCTTCTTGGTGATCATGGGCAGCATATCCATGCCCGAGGCCATGCTGTTGATCACGCGCGGGAACGTGCCCTCGCCCGAGTGGCCCTGCGCGCCGACGATCTGCGCGCGGCGCACCTGCAGCACTTCGCCCGTGACGGGCATCTTCGCCTCGGCGCGCGCGACGACCACGATGGTGGCGTTGAGCGTGCGGCCTTCCCAGATGCACTGCTCGATGCCCGGGTATACGACGGTCGGGAGGCCCGTCGCCTCGAGGTAAAGGCTCGCGCCCATGCCGTCGGTCAGGCGGAGCACTTCCGCGGTGAAGTCGGACTTGCTCGGGTCGATGACGTAATCCGCGCCCATCTTCCTGGCGAGCTCCGCGCGCTCGGGCTGCGGCTCGGATACGATCACGATCGCGCCGCCCATGCGCTTGAGCTCGCGGCACGCGGCGAGGCCGACCGGGCCCGTGCCGCAGATGACCACGTTGTCGCCCGGGCGGACGCCGCCGCCGCGCGCAATGACCGCGTTGTAGGCGACCGAGCAGGGCTCGACGAGCGAGCCGGCGAGGAAGATGTCCTTCTCATCCCGATATGCGCGGCGAAGGGGCTCAAGGCTCCACAGACAGCGGTCGGGCAAAACGATGTACTCGCTGAACGCGCCGTTGACGTTGAAGCCGATCTCGTCGAGGCGCTCGCAATGGTTGGGATAGCCGTCGGCGCAGGGCTTGCAGGAGCCGCACCAGAGCATTTCCTCGGCGCAGACCAGCTCGCCGCCCACGAAGGGCCTGTTGGTGACCTTGTCCTTGGCGCCCGGGCCGGACTTGACGACGACGCCCGAAAGCTCGTGGCCGAGTATGCAGGGGAAGCCCGTCAGGCCGGGATAGAAAATGTAGCCGTCGTCCTTGGCCTGGGCCATGTGCACGTCGCTGCCGCAGATGCCGCAGGCCTTGACCTTGATGAGCACCTGTCCGGGGCCGGGCTCGGGGATGTCGTACTCGTCTATGGTGATGTAGGGGTCCTTCCAAACCTGGCTGCCCAGGTAGGTCTGCACACGGTCGATGTCCTTCGCGCCCAGCTTGAAGCCGGGTTTGGGGGCCCAGGTCGCGTGAAGCGTCACGCCGCGCATCTTCTTAGCCATGCTGTTACCTCTTTCTCGTTGAATTTGGATGGAATACGCTTGGGTTTATCATCAGCCCCGGAGGGGTTTTCCCGCGATGAGCGCGAGGTGGCGGCCTATGTGGGCGAACAGCGTGTCGGAATACGCCCGTCTCTCGCGCCGCCAAAGCGCGTAGAGCCTCGCCCTGAGCGTCCCGTCGCCCAGTATGAAGCCGTAGGTGATGTGGATGAGCTGACGCGCGTCGGGATTTTCGAAAAGCGCGGGGAGCGCGCCGTCCGAGAGTGTCTCAAGCGGCGGCACATTGCCGAGGTTCGTCGTGACATGATAATACTGTTTCGCCTCGCCGAAGCTCGCGAGCGCCTTCGCGTGGCAGGCGCGGTAGAGCGCGGGGTCGGTTTCGGCGACGACCCGCATCGCCTCGAGCCAGCTCGTGCCCGCGGTCTTGAGGTGGAAGCGGCCTTGGACGTGTTTGGCGATGATCGGGAAGACGGAGAACTTATCCGAGCCGGAGTGGATGGAGAGCTTGTAGCCGTGCTCGCGCGCGATCCCGGCGTGGATTTCGATCTCCCGCTCGAACTGCGCGAGGCCGCCTATGTAATCGATGCCCTTCTGGAACTCGCCGCAGAAGCGGGGCGCGAGCGTCGCGAACTTCACGCCGCGCGAGAGCAGCTCCCGCGCGATGAAGCGGTGCTGCTCGGGCGAGGTCGGGGCGTCCGTTTCGTCGATGGAGATCTCGAGTTCGGCCGCGTATCCGCCCGCGGCGAAGAACTCGTCGTATATGCGCTTGGCGAACGCGATCGCGCCGCCGTAGATGCCCCGCGCGTCCGGCGCTTCCCTGCGGATGTGGTCGCTGCAATCGAGCGTGATCATGCTGCAACCGGTTTCAAGAGCCAGGAAAATGTCTTCGGGGGTCTTGAGGTGGTCGCCGTCCGCGCCGAAGCCTCCCCTGTAGCCCGCGCGGAAGACGGAGAACGTCGCCGCGTCTATGACGTCCGCGAAACTGCGGTTCGTAAGCTTGAGTTCCCGCATGGACTGCTGCGCGAGCACCGGGGAAACGTCCGAGGCTTCGAACGCGCGGATGTGTCCGGGCGAGGCGATGCCCAGGCGGTCCCCCACGCCGCAGGTGGCGTCGCGCGAGAGCACGGGCGCGGGCTTCGCGAAGGGAAAAAGCCTTCGCAGAACGTCGGCGCTGCCGTGGTTCAGGGGCGCCACGGTCAGGCCGCCCCTCTCCTGCCCGGCGAACAGGCCGGGGTGCGTGCAGACGAGCACGTCCTCTTCCCCCTCGTCCGCCATAAATACGACGCCGCCCTCGAGCGCGTTGACGCTCCCGGGATAAACGCCCCGGCGCGCGCAATCCAAACGCGGCGCGCCGCTTGCATATTCCCTGATAAAACCGGTGTAATCCCTCATCGAAGCCTCCGCGACATGACGAAGCGCAAACGTTTGCAGTATACATATATTATAGTAAGCGGACGCGCGCGTGTCAACCCCTCATTCGCGGTAACGCGCGCCGATGCCCGAGGCGAGCGAGTCGTACGCGCGCTTCACCTTGGGCCAGTTCCCGTCCCGGTCGAGCGCGACGCCGCGCCCCACGCCGGAAACGACGAGGCCGCAGCCCTTCCCTTCCATCATTGCGCCGAATTCGCGAAGAAGCTTCGGCGCGCTGCCCGGCTCCGTGGAGCGGCCGTCGAATATGACGTGCACATATACGCTCTCCACGCCGCGCTCCCGCGCGACGCCGAGCAGCGCGAGCGGGTAGTCGATCGAGCCGTGCGAGGATTTTTTCGTGAGCAGCGCGATCAGGTGCAGCGCGCCGCCCCGCGCCTTCACGCCGTCGATGGCCCCGAGGAACACGGGGTTGTTCGCGAAGGAGCCGTCCTTCACGGCTGCGTCGAGGCGCACGTCGTCCTGCAGCACAACGCGTCCCGCGCCGAGGTTGATGTGCCCGGCCTCGGAGTTGCCCGCCTTGCCCGGCTCGAGCCCGACCGCCTCGCCTGAGGCGGATATGGCAATATGCGGGTTGCCGCGCAGGAGCGCATCCCAGTTGGGCGTATGCGCGAGATGGATGGGGTTCGTTCCATCCTCACTGCCTATGCCCCAGCCGTCGAGTATGACGAGCAGCGTTTTTCTCGGCGTGCCGTCGAAGGCGAACAGCGCTTCGCCCGCCATCTCAGCGGGCTTTTCGAGCCTCATCGCAGAGAGGATCGTGGGCGCGACGTCCGAAAGCCTGCCGGACGCTCTGAGCGCCCGCGCATCGGGCGCGACGGCTGCGCATTCGACGAGGTTCGCCGTATGCGCGACGTGGGGCTTGCCCTCCTCCGTCCGCATGACCTCGAGGTTGCCGTGGTCCGCTGTGACGAGCGCGCAGTAGCCCTCGGCTTTCGCCTTGTCGAGCACGCGGCCGAGATGGAAGTCCACGGCTTCGGCGCAGCGCAGCTTGGCGCTTTCGTTGGCCGTGTGGCCGATCACGTCGCCGTTGGCGAAGTTGGCCACGATGAAATCGAAGCCCCGCGAAATCCCCTCGATCAGCCGGTCCGCGACCCCGGGCAGGCTCAGTTCCGGCGCCGTGTCGAATGGAACGCCCCTGGGCGAGGGAACGCGCACATCCTCTTCGCCGGGGAAGGGCTCCTGGTTGCCGCCGTTGAAGAAGAAGGTCACATGCGCGTACTTCTCACTTTCGGCGAGGTGGAGCTGCGTTTTGCCCGCGGCCGACACCGTTTGAGCGAGCGTAAGCGCGACCTTCGAGGGCGCGAAGGCGACGGGCAGGTACGTATACTTTTCGCTGTACATCGTGAGTATCACGAAGTCGAGCGGGTCTATCCTCGCGCGCGAAAAGCCCGCGAAGGCGGGATCGGTGAACGCGTCGGTCAGCTCGATCTCGCGCTCGCCGCGCCTGCAGCAGAAGATGGCCGCGTCGCCCGGCTTCACCGCGCCCACGGGATTTCCCGCAGCGTCCTCGAGGTTGAGCGGCTCGAGGGAATAGTCCGTGCCGCCGGCGGCGTACGCCGCCTCGACCGCGCGCGCGAGCGCGTCCGTTCCGCGAAGCTTAAAGTCCATGTCAAACGCTCCTTTGCCCGATGGCGCCAAGGTCCATTCCCGGCGCGCCCGGGAAGGCCGCGAGCAGCGCGCCGAAGTTTCTGATTATGCCGTCCGGCCTATTCTCAGGCGTGATCTTCAATGGCGCGGCGTCGGGGTAATCCACCGCGATGGTCGCGCCGAAGCCCGTCGCCTTCGCGCCGATGATGTCCCGCTCGAGGTTGTCGCCCACAAAAACGCTCTGTTCGGGGCGCACGCCCGCCTCGCGCAGCGCGAGCAGGTAGATCGCGGGATGGGGCTTGCGCAAAAGCGTCACCGAGCTCTGCTGCACCGTGCAGAAATACGGGCGGAGGCCTTCCCCGTCGAGCCATTCGTCGATTTCGACGGTGCCGATGAGATCGCTGACGACGCCGAGCTTATAGCCGCGCGCGACGAGCGTTTTGAGCGTTTCCACGCCTCCCCGCACGACCACGCGCCTGCCCTTGGCGCGCCGGAGCGCGTACGTCAGCTCGGTTGCGTGCTTCTCGAGGCGCGCATGGTCGTATTCGGGCGCGAGCCAGCGCGTCCAGAGCATATCCTCGGGCGCCTCGCACATGAATTTGAGCGCCCAGCCGCGGTAACCTTCGTAGCGCTCCATGATGAAATCGTAATACGCGCGCGGCTCCATGTCCGCGCCGACGAGTTCGACGATCCGCTTTTTCGCCGCGTCGGTATACGCCTCGTCGGGCGTGACGATGCGAAACGTGCCGCCCAGATCGAGGAAGATCGCGCGGATATCCCTGTTCGCCATCAGACCCTCCTGATTTTATCCCACGCCACGTTCGGCGCTTTGGGAAAAAGTTCCTTAAGCTCCGCGAAATCGAATATGACCGCGTCCGGCCGGTTTTCGTCGGTGATCTTCTCCCTCGCGAGCTTTTCGGGGGTGGTATACAGTATGAACATGCCGAAGCCCGCCAGGCGCGTGCCCTCGACATCCCGCTTGAGGTTGTCGCCGATGTAGGCGCAGCGCGCGGGCGCGACGCCGAGCAGCGCGCACGCCTTCTCGCTGATGCGCGGGTCGGGCTTGCGGATGCCCTCGACGCAGGAGAGGAGCACCGCGCCGAAATATTCGGCGAGGCCGTCGCGCGCGAGCCAGTCCGGTATTTCCCGGGAGGTCACGAGGTTGCTGATGATGCCGAGCTTATAACCGTTGGCATGGAGGTCTTTGATCGACTGCGCGCCGTTTTCGGCGACCACGCGCCGCCCGTCCTTGTTGCGGAATTCGATCGTGAGCTCAACGGCGTTGTTTAAAATGAGTTCGCGCGGGTATTCCGGCGCGAGCCATTTGGCCCAAAGCTCCTCCTCCGGGGCCTCGCGCATGGTTTCGAAGCACCATTTGCGGTAGCCCTCGTAGCGGTAGTCGAGGAACTTGCAGAATTCGTCCGCGTCGCCCGTTTCGCCGCAAAGTTCGGCGATGCGCCTGCGCGCGGAGGCCTCGAACTCCGCGTCGCGCTCGACGAGGCGCAGAGTGCCGCCCAGGTCGTAGAAGATGGCGTCAAAGCCCTTTTCCATGGACGCCTCCCCGTCGGTTCGCCAGCGGCGGGAAGATGCCGAGCAGTTCCGAGATCTCGGCTATGGTGTGATCCGCGCGGCTCGTGATCTCCTGCGGCTCGTTCTTGATGGTGTCCGGCTCGTCGATGCGGACCATCATGGCCCAGCCCGCGGCGCGCGTGCCCTCTACGTCGCGTATGGGATTGTCGCCGATGTAGGCGCAGTTCTCGGGCGGCTTGCCAATGGCGCGGCAGGCGAGGTCGTAAATGGCGGGGTCGGGCTTCCTCAGGCGCACCTTGGAGGAGAGGATCACGGTCTTGAAATAATGCGCGACGCCGTCCTCGACCATCCAGTCCGGTATCTCGGTTTCGGTGATGGTGTTGGCGATGATGCCCATCGTGTACCCGCGGCGCGCGAGCTCCTCGAGCGTGGGTTTCACGTCGCGGCGGGCGACCCTTCTGCCGTCGTGGTCGCGCCAGAGCCGCGTGAGCCTGCCCGCGACGGCGCAGATGTGCTCCGTCGGGTAATCCGGCAAAAGGTGCTGGCTCCACAATTCCATCTCCGAGGCTTCGAGCGCGCCGCCCTTGGCCGCTTTGCGGTATCTGTCCCAGTTGGCCTTGAGCTTGGCGAAGAAAACGTCGTGCTCCTCGCTCGTGCCCGCCAGGCGCATCAATTCGGCCTCGGCCGCTTCCGAGAATTCCCTGTCCCTGACTACGACCCGCAGCGTGTTGCCGATGTCGAAGAAGATGGTGTCGATCATGCGTATGTCCTCCCTTTTAATGGTGATGGGCGAGGTTGTATTCCCGGATGACGGCGGGAATTTCGTACAGCTCGTCGATGAGGAAATCGGGCTTCGGCCCCTTGCCGGCGAAGGCCTTATCCCTGTGGGCGACGGCGGGATTTTTGATTTGGATCATCAGCGCGAGCCCCGCGTTGCGCGCGCCGAGCACATCGCGCGATATGGTGTCCCCGACGTAGGCGGTCCGCTCCTTCGCGACGCCGAGCCGTTCCATGGCGATGTTGAATATCTCCGCCCCGGGCTTGCGGCAGCCGGTCACGCTCGACATCACGATGCATTCCATATACTCCGCGATGCCGTATTCGTTGACCATGTGCGGCCCGAACGAGGTCGAGATGATGTTGCTCACGATGCCCATGCGCATGCCCATGCGCCGCAATTCCTCCATGGTTTCCACGAGGCGCGGCCGCCGCTTGTTGCACACGCGCTCGTAATCGTAGAGGAAGCTCAGTTCCTCCGCGATGGGCGCGAGCGTCTCCTCGCCCACGCAATACTGGCGAAGGTAATATTCGTTCCAGATTTTCGGCGCGGGCAGTTCGCGAAGCGTGCCCTCGCTCCAAAGCTTATACTCCTCCGCGTTCTCATGGAGGCGCCGTGCGAACGCATCGGGCGGCGCGGGGATCGCGATGCCGTACACGGCGAGCCGGTCTATGAGCCGCCGCGCGAACGCGCGCGCGAGCGCCTCGGAATTCGCGACGGTGTGCAGCGTGCCGCCGATGTCGAACAAAACCGCCTGTATCATGGGCCACCTCACGGTCGGATGTGATAGGAATGTTCGCAAACGTTTACGATGCCGATCGAATACTGTTATTGTAATGCGCGCTTTTGTGTTTGTCAACAATATTCCGCTTGTTTTGGACATTTCGCGGGCGCGCCGCCGCAGCTCATAAGCGTGAATTTGCGCATTGACAAATGCCTGAAGATGGTGTAATATCTACTGAAAGTCGCAAACGTTTGCGACTGCGGAGCATTATTTTTCCCATCGGAGCGTGCAGCAAAAATATGAAAAACGTCACGATCAAGGATATCGCCAAGGTGGCCGGCGTCTCGTACGCGACCGTGTCGCGGGCGCTTTCCGGCAGCTCCGAAATCGGCGCGGAAACCCGCGAGCGCGTGCTTCGGATCTGCCGCGAGATGGGATACACGACCAACTATGTCGCCCGTTCGATGGTCATGCGGCGCACGAAGCTCATCGGCCTCATCGTCGCCAACATCGATAACCCCTTCATGAGCGAGCTTGCCTACCACATCGAGATCCGCGCGCGCGAGCAGGGCTACAACCTCATGCTGTGCAACTCCTCGCACGACCTCGAGCTCGAGCGGCAGGTGTTCACGCTGCTCGTGGGCAGGCAGGTGGACGGCATCATACTCGTGCCCGCCAACTCCGACTCCTACGAAAACCTCAAGCCCTACATTTCAAAGGTGCCCACGGTATTCATGAGCGAAAACCTCAGGGACCTGCCCGAGAGCTACATTTCCGTGGACAACTACCGCGGCACGCGCATGGGTACGGAATACCTCCACGCGCTCGGCCACAGGGACATACTCTACTTCGGCCGGCGCAAGAACAGCGTGACGCACCAGCTTCGCGCCGAAGGCTACATCGACGCCTGCCGCGAGCTGAATATGGAGCCGGGCTTCTGCAACAGCGGCTTCAGCTTCAGCTCCATCCAGACCGGCTACCAGCTCGCGCGGCACCTGTTCCAGAAGCCGCTCAGGCAGAGCGCCATCTTCGCCGCGACGGACTCGCTCGCGCTCGGCGTGATGGAGGCCGCCGAGGAGGCCGGCATACGCATCCCGGAGGACCTGTCGCTGATCGGCTTCGACAACATCATGTACAGCGGCCTGCCCAGGATCAACCTCACCACCGTGGAGCAGCCCAAGAAAACCATGGCTTCCATGGCGGTGGACGTGCTGCTCGAAAAGATCGGCGACGCGAGCGCGGGTTATTCCCACAGGATACTCATGCCCTCGCTCGTCGAGCGCGGCACCTGCAGGCGCGTCGGGGCGCAGGCGAAATCAAACGAATGAGGAAAGACTGACTTCATGTATAAATACGACATCCATGTACATACCATGGAAACGAGCCGCTGCGGCTATGTCAAGGCCGCGGAATTCGTCGCAAAATACAAGGCGCTGGGCTACGCGGGCATATGCGTCACCGACCATCTGCACGATTTGTACATCTCGCTGATGGACTGCCACGACGACTGGCAAAAGTGCGTCGAGCGCTATATGTATGGCTGCAACGAGGCGAAAAAGGCCGGGGACGCGCTGGACTTCGACGTGATATTCGGCATAGAGCTGCGCTTCCCCGAAAACGACAGCGACTATCTGATCTACGGCGTGGACGAAGCGTGGCTCCGCGCGAACCCGTACGTCTGCCGCATGGACCACGAAAGCTTCTTCCAAAAATTCGGGGATAGCGTGCTGATCGTTCAAGCGCACCCCTACCGCTACTGCGACGAGGTGTTTTACGATTGCGTGCACGGCCTCGAGATCGCCAACTGCAACCCGCGCCACGAGAGCAGGAACGGGCTCGCGCTGCGGCTTGCCAGGGAGCATCCGGAACTCCGCCGCCTGTGCAGCTCGGACGCCCACCGCCCCGGCGACGAGGGGCGCGCGGCGGTACTGTTCAACCGGCGCGTAAGAGATTCCTTCGAGTTCAAGGCCGCCGTCGAGGCGCGGGACTACCGGCTCTGGTGCCCCACGTTCGCGGACATCATCCGGGAAGGCGAGGCCGAAGAATGATTTACGACACGCTCATCGTCGGGCAGGTGTGCCTCGACACCAACGCCGATTACGACGGCTCCGTCAGCCGCGGCTTCGGCGGCGCGGTGCTCTTCTCCGGCCACGCCGCCGCCGCAATGGGAAGCCGCGTCGCGGTGCTGCCGAAAAGGAACCCGGCGACGCTCGATCTCGAACAGGCTTTCGCGGGGCGGGAGAACATTACGGTATTCCCGCTCGACTCGAGCCGGAGCACGCTGATGGAAAACACCTATTTCACGGCCGACCGCGAGCGCCGCGCGTGCCGCTGCGCCGAGAGCATCGACCCGTACCGCCCGGACGAACTGCCCGGGATCGGGGCGCGCGTCTTCCACCTCGCCGGGCTCGTGCGCGGGGATATCGGCGGCGATATGATCGAGGCCTGCGCGCGCCGCGGGGCCGTCGCGCTCGACGTGCAGTGCATGCTGCGCGAAAGGCGGGCGGACGGCGCCATGGAATTCCGCGACTGGGCCGAGAAGCGCGCGTATCTCCCGCTCATCCGCTTCCTCAAGACGGACGCCGCAGAGGCGGAGATCCTCACGGGCCTGACCGACCGCGAAAAGGCCGCGCGGACGCTGTGCGGGTGGGGCGCGCGGGAGGTCATGATCACGCACAACGAGCAAGTGCTCGTCTGCGACGGCGAGGCCGTATACGCCGAGCCGCTCAAGCCCCGCAACCTGTCCGGCCGCACGGGGCGCGGGGACACGTGCTTCGCGGGCTACCTCGCCGGACGGCTTCGCGAGGACATCCCGGGCGCGCTGCTGCGCGCCGCCGCGCTGGTTTCCCTCAAAATGGAAACGCCGGGACCCTTCAGGGGCTCGCGCGCGGACGTGGAGGACTACATCGCCCGCTTCTACCGCAACTGAGCGATCCGTTTAACCGCCGGAAAGGAGAAATTATGTTAGACACCATTGAGAGCTGGGGCCTTCTCGCCCTGAGCGAATGGACCATACTGCTGCGGCTTATGCTGGCGGTCGTCTGCGGCGGCGTGCTCGGCCTCGAGCGCACGCGCAAGAGGCGCCCCGCAGGGCTTCGCACATACATGCTCGTATGCATCGGCGCCACGGTGAGCATGATGACCGCCCAGTTCATGTCCCAGACCTTCGGGGGCGATCCCGGCAGGCTGCCCGCGCAGGTCATCTCCGGCATAGGCTTCCTCGGCGCGGGAACCATCATGGTGACGCGGTATTACAAGGTCAAGGGCCTCACCACCGCGGCGGGGCTCTGGGTCGCGGCCTGCATGGGGCTTGCCATAGGCATCGGCTTCTACTTCGGCGCCGTCGTCACCTGCTTCGTGCTCATCTTCGTGATGATCTTCGCCGACAAATTCGAAAACCGTTATACCAAACGCCTGCACAAACTGCACCTGTACATCATATTCGACAGCATACAGCACCTCAAGCCCTTCATGAAAGATTTGCGCGCGAAGAACATCGATCTGAGCGACGTGGAAACCAGCAAATCCGACAACAAGGAGGGCATCGGCCTGTTCTGCCTGCTCAAATTCCCCTCCGCGCTGACCCACACGGAGGCGCTCGCGCTGGTCGAATCATATGAGGGCGTGCTGTTCGTCGAGGAAATCGACTACTAAGCGCGGATTCTGTCTTCAATGAAGCGCAAACGTGTGCGAGATTTTGCGCATAGCAAAGCCTCGCGACGCCGTCTTAAAGCCGTTAGCGGAATACAATCAATCTGCCGCGGCGCTTTGTTTTCGCGCAGGATTCATCAAATATCGGCCATTGCGCAAATAGTAATTGACAATATGTATTCCATCGATTAAACTTTATTTGATTAAGGAATTACGCAATCGTTTGCGTTATTTGTCAGACAAAACCCGAGAGCTTATCCCTTTTTCAAGCGCATCGCCGCACATGTATATGCCGTCCCGGCGCACAGCAAAGCAATATGAACCCGTCTCCCGAAAGGAAGTGTAAACGTTTGATCAAAGCCGTTATGTTCGATATGGGCGGCACGCTCGAGGATCTGTATTCCTGCGAGGACAACCTCCGCCGCACGGCGCAGGGGCTCTACCGCATCCTGGCAAAGCACGGCGTCGCGGTTCCTTACGGCGAAACCGAGCTGTGGGAGAGGGTCTACCCGCAGATACTCGCCTACAAGGCCGAGGCTGAGGTCACGCTCATGGAGCTCAAGCCCGAGCAGCTCTGGCCGGACTACGGCTTTCGCGGCATAGAGGTCGACCGCGAAAAGCTCGCCGCCTGCAGCGAGGAGATCGCGCACATGTGGGAGGTGACCTATTTCGACCGCACGCTCAGGCGGCGCGCCGCCCAGATGCTTCAGGGCCTCAAGGAGCTCGGCCTGTACGTCGCCGTGGTGAGCAATACGGCGAGCGTGTTCCAGGTGTTCTCCACGCTCGAGGAATACGGCGTGCGGCAGTATTTCGACGACGTCACGCTCTCGAGCGTCGTGGGCTACCGCAAGCCCCACCCGTGCATCTTCAAAATCGCGCTCTGCCAGGGCAGGCTCAGGCCCGAGGAGTGCGCCTTCGTCGGCGACACCGTCTCGCGGGACGTCGTGGGCCCGCGCAAGATGGGCTACGGGCGCGTGTTCAAGATCGGCTCCTTCCTCACGCCCATCAAGGACATCGGCGTCTACCAGGGCTACGCGCCCGATTATGAGATCGAGGACATCTACGACGTGTACACCATACTCAAAAGGGAAAAAGAGCTTCATGCAAGCGGCGCGCGGTGACCCCGCGCCGGATGGAACGACGCGATAGGAGTGATAAGATGCCAAAAGGGAAGTTCAAAAAGCCGTTCTCGTGGGTCAGGCTGAAAAACCGGTTCCTCGGCCTGATCGGCAATCCGTTCAACATGATCGTGTTCTTCAGCCTGATCATGCTGTTCTGCCTGATCGTGATCCCGCTGCTGACGATGATCGGCAACACCTTCGCCGTCGCCAAGGCGGAACTGCGCAACATACCGGGCGCCGAGATCGGCGATTTCACGCTGTTCTATTGGAAATACCTGCTCGCGAGCCCGCTCACATCGGCCATACTCTGGGAGCCGCTGCTCCACTCGCTGGTCATCGGCGTGTTCGTGACGGCGATCTCCGTGCCGCTCGGCTCCGTGCTCGCGTGGCTGATGGTCCGAACCGACATCCCCGGCAAGAAGCTGCTCGGCATGCTCATCATCATACCGTATATGATCCCCTCGTGGTGCAAGGCGCTGAGCTGGCTCGCCGTTTTCCGCAACAGCACCTCGGGGAGCCTGGGCCTTTTAACGGGCCTCGGGATACCGATCCCGGACTGGATCGCCTACGGCCCGTTCGCGATCATCTGCGTGATGACCATGCATTATTACGCGTTCTCCTACATCATGGTGTCGGGCTCGCTGCGCTCCATCAACTCCGAGCTCGAGGAGATGGGAGAGATACAGGGCGCGAACAAGGTGCAGATCCTCCGGAGCATCACGCTCCCTCTCGTTTTTCCGGCGGTGCTCTCCGCCGTGATCATGACCATATCAAAATCCATAGGCTCTTACGGCGTCGCGGCGAACCTGGGCACGCGCATCAGCTACTACGTGCTGGCCACGCGCATGAAGGAGTTCATCAACGACAGCCCCAAGGGCGTGGGCTACGCGATGAGCATACTGATGATTTTGCTCGCGTGCGGCACGATCTTCGCCAACCAGAAGATGGTGGGCGTGCGCAAGTCCTACGCGACCATAGGCGGCAAGGGCACGCGCAGCAACCTGATGCGCATCGGCAACGCCAAATATCCGCTGCTCGTGTTCATCGCGCTCTTCCTGTTCGCGGCGATGGTGATGCCGACCTTCGTGCTCGTGATGGAGAGCTTCCAGATCTACACCGGGCAGGGCTACGCGCTCTCGAACCTTTCGCTCTACGCGTGGATCGGCACGCTCGACGAGGCGCCGCTCGAGAGCTACGCGTACAACGGCATATTCCGCAACAGCGAGTTCCTGCGCGCGCTCGGCAACACGGTTAAACTCTCGCTGATCGCCTCGATACTCACGGCCTTCAGCGGGCAGTTCCTCGGCTACATCTCGACGCGCGGGCGCGGCAAGTGGTACGGCAGGCTCACCGAGCAGCTCGTGTTCATCCCCTACCTGATGCCGGGCGTCGCGTTCTCGGCGATCTACTTCGCGATGTTCAGCCAGCCGCGGCTCGGGGGCGTCATCCCCTCGCTTTACGGCACGTTCATGCTGATACTGCTCGTGTCCATCGTCAAGCATTTTCCGTTCGCGAGCCGGAGCGGCTCGGCCAACATGATGCAGATCAGCGTCGAGCTCGAGGAAGCGGCCGACATTTCCGGCGCGAACTTCTGGCGAAGGATCGGCAGCATCGTGATCCCGCTCGCGAAAAACGGCTTCATATCGGGCTTCATGCTGGTGTTCATCAGCATCGCCAAGGAGTTGGACCTGATCGCCATACTCATGACGCCCTCGAACTACACGCTCTCTTTCCTCGCCTTCGAATATTCCAAGAGCGTCATGCCGCAGTGCGCCGACGCCATCGCCATCATCATACTGCTGTTCATCCTCATCTGCTACCGCGTGGCGAACTTCTTCGGCGCGGACATCAGCAAGAGCTGGGGTTGATGGAACGATACTCACACTAACGAGGGAGGAAGAATCATCCATGAGCAAGATCGTATTGGAGCATATCGATAAATTTTACGGGGACAACCACGTGCTCCGCGACATCAGCCTCACCATCGACGACGGGGATTTCATGACGCTGCTGGGCCCCTCCGGCTGCGGAAAGACGACGACGCTGCGCGTGATTTCCGGCCTGGAGAAGCCGCAGAACGGCAGGATGTTCATGGACGGCAAAACCATGATCGACGCCGACGCCGCGTTCTTCGAGATGCCCAGCAAGCGCGGGCTCAACCTCGTGTTCCAGAGCTACGCGCTCTGGCCGCACATGACGGCCTTCGAGAACGTGGCCTTCGGGCTCAAGATCAAGAAGCTGCCGCGCCACGAGGTCGAGGAAAAGGTGCTCGGCGCGCTTCGCGTGATGCGCATCGAGGAATACCGCGACCGCTACCCCAACGAGCTTTCCGGCGGCCAGCAGCAGCGCGTGGCCATCGCGCGCGCCATCGCCACGAGCCCGAAGCTCCTTTTGCTCGACGAGCCGCTCTCCAACCTCGACGCGCGGCTTCGCATCGACATGCGCGCGGAGTTGAAGCGCCTGCACAGGGAGACCGGCACCACGATCATCTACGTCACGCACGACCAGGTCGAGGCGCTGACCATGAGCACGAAGATCGCCCTGTTCAAGGAGGGCGTCATTTCGCAGGTCGACACGCCGCTGGGCATCTACACGAACCCCGTGGACCTCGACGCCGCGGACTTCATAGGCAACCCGCGCATCAACTTCATACAGGGGCGCGCGGTGTTCGACGGGGAAACGCTGCGCGTGACGAGCGAGCTTGGCGAATACGGCTTCCCCAGGGCCGACATGAAACAGGGCGAGGAGTGCCCCGTAAACGAGGCGTTCGACTGCGTGCTCGGCGTCCGCCCCGAGATGATCGAGCTCTCGAAGCAGTACAGCCCCCATCCCTGCGCCGTCGAGGCGAGCGTGTACGCGAGCCAGCCCGCGGGCAGCGAAACGCTGATCACGCTGACCGTGGGAAAGTCCGAATTCCTCGCCATACAGCTCGGCCTCGCCGAATACGAGATGAACCAGAAGGTGTACGCGGTACTTCATCCCGAGCGGATGAACGTCTACAACAAAGCCACCGGCCGCCTGATCAAATACGCCGCGGCGTCCCATCAGGCGTGACGCATCCCCGCGCCGGCGGGGAGCCCCATCATGAAAAAGGAGGAAAACGCGAACATGAAAGTCAGGAAGTACCTTGCCCTGCTGCTCGTGCTGCTCTTCGCGCTGTGCGCCGCCTGCGGCAAGCCGCCGGCCGGAGCCACCGACGCCGGTTCGGGGAACACCCCCGAGGTTACGCAGGGGAACGCCGTCGCCGACACGCAGGCCCCCGACGCGCCCGACTACAACAACATGACCATGGAGGAGCTCTACGAGCTCGCCAAGCTCGAAAAGGGCAAGATCACCGTCTACTCGACCACGGCCACCGCGCACACCGCGGTCAAAAAGTTCGTGAAGGCCTTCCCCGATCTCGCCGACAAGGTCGAGTACATCGAATCCGAAACGGACACGGTGGCGGACCGCATCGAAACCGAGCACGACACCGGCAACATCAACGCCGACGTGCTCCAGGTCAAGGACAACAGCGGCGAGATCTACTACGAGCTCGTGCAGTACGATTACCTCGACGTGTTCTATCCCACGGCCGTGTGCGAGCACATAGACGAGTCTCTGCTCAAGTACGGCATGCCGGTGTACGCCTCCTACAGCCCGTGGTACTACAACACCGAGGCGTTCCCCGACGGCTGCCCCATCAAGAGCTGGTGGGACATCGTGCAGGGCTACAACACGCAGACCGAGTCGTACGTGGACGCATCCGGCAAGAACACGCAGTATTGGACCATTTACACCAAGGACATCACCTCGCCCTCCTACGCGGCGCTCTGGGCGCAGCTCATCGTCGACGGGAACGCGATGAGCGCGCAGTATGAGGCGCAGTACGGCGAGCCGCTCGAATTCACCTACATGGATCACCTCAACAACTCGCCCGGCATTATGGAGTTCCCCGAGAACAACGGCGGCGTCGAGCTTCTATGGCGCTTCACGCAGATGGTCAGCACCGAATTGGACGACGGCGACCAGGTCGTCGCGGCGGTGGACGAAAGCCTCAACGGGCCCACGCTCGGCCTGTGCTCGGGCGGCAAGCTCGACAACATCCACAACGGTCTCACCATCGCGTGGGTGACCGGCCTCGAACCTTACACCGCGTTCCTCGCGTGCGAATACCTCTACGTCATCAACGGCTGCGACAACCCGGCGGGCGCGAGGCTGTTCATACTCTTCGAGCTGGGCGGGGCCGACGGGCAGAGCGGCTGCCTCGCCGCGTTCGACGCCACGGGCAAGTGGAGCATACGCGACGACTTCGATTTCACGGCGACGGCCATCACCAAGGAGGAGGTCAACCTCAAGAGCCCCGACTTCGAGGAGATCTACGGCATCTACCCCAACGTGAAGGCGTACTGGATCTATTGGAGGAGCCTCGCGCCTACGAAATAGGCGTTTGGCTGCCGCGCCGACGGCGTTGCCGTCGGCGCGAGATTACATGCTTTGCTTATCGCTGCGCGATGGCCAGCAAAGCATGCAAAGTATGAAAGCCTGCGGCTTTCATCCGTTTCGGCGAATCAATCGCCGAAGCCGGAATGAAAATCAAGAGGCTGCGGCCCCTTGATATCCCCGGAAATTTAAGTTGTTTCCGCGCGCAGCGCGCGCCGCGGGACATAAGGAGCGCTATGGCCGTTAGAGATGAAAACACGCTGAGGCACAAGCTCGACCGCTTCTGGGCGGCCCTGTTCCTGACGCCGGAGGGGAAGCCCAAGAGCGCGTTTTTGCTCTATTCCTTCTGCCTGAGCCTCGTTTTCCTCATCGCGTACGGCGTTTCATACTTTTTCCTGATCGACGTGCTCGAGAAGGCGTTCGCCCAAAGCTCCGTAGCCGTTCGCAACATCTTCGAGAGCCTCGTACCCGGCCTCGCGGGAAGCCTCGTGTGCTGCGCGCCGTGGTTTTTCATCAAAAACAAGCGCATGCTGCCGGCGGCGTATATCTGGCTCGCCCTGTACGCCGTGGCCGCGCTCATGGCGATGGCGTTCCTCGCGGGGAGCGGGGATTTTCGCATCTTCCTGTACTTCTACCTGATGCTCGTGCCGAGCGGGCTCGTAAGCGGCGCGGTTTTTTCGCTTTTGATGTTCCGAAGAACCCTGAGTGCGGAGGCCGGGGCGAAGTGATCGCCCGAAACATATGCTCAAACTCGACTTTATCAACGTCGGCGACGGAGACGCGATCCTCATCCGGGAAACAGGGCCCGGCGAGGCGGACTATGTGATGCTCGTGGACTGCGGCCGCCCGCACATCGAGTTCGTTCCGGGCTCGAAGCGGCGGCACGCGCTCAACTACCTGATGCGCGAGGGGATCGGCCGCATCGACCTGATGGTGCTCACGCACCTGCATTTCGACCACATCGGCGGCGCGCCCGCGCTGCTGCACCATTTCCCGGTCGGGCGGCTCATGGCGCTGTACCTGCCGCCGGAGGGAGCGAAGTGGGTGTTCGCGCCGGAGAGCGACGAAAAGACGATCATCGGCATGTGCGACGCGCTCAACCTGTTCCGCGACATCGTGGACATCGCCCGTGAAAAGGGATCGGCCTGCGTTGAGGCGAAAAACGGCGCCGAGGCGTTGACACAGAGGCTCAAACTCACCGTATATCGCCCGGACGACGCGCTGGCGCTCCGCCAGAAAGAGGCTTTCGACGCGCTGTATCTGGGCAAGAGCCCGCCGCGCGGCGAGCTCTACGCCGTATCCAAGGAGCGCAACTGTTCGAGCCTGATCGTCCGGCTCGAATACGCGGGCAGGAGCGTGCTGCTCACGGGCGATTCCTACGCCGATTACTGGGAGGGGAGCGAGCAGGGGCGCTGCGACATACTCAAGCTGCCGCACCACGGCGACGGAAAATCCATGACGGAGAAGCTCGTCAAAAGCCTCGCGCCCTCCTACGCCGTCGTCTCCTGCCAAAACGACACCTCAACCAAGAAGGAGCGCCCGAGCGCGGAGGTCATCGCCGCGGTGCAGAAGCACGTGCCCAACGTGCTGTGCACGGAAAACCGGGAACTGCCCACGCTGAGCGCCTCGATGCGCGAGGCGGTCCGGCTCGCCGTCGGCGAGGACGGCGTCATCACAGGCCCGCGGGGGATTTAAACGGTCCCACACCCGCCAATGCGCGGGGACGAACATAAATCTTACAGGAGGAACCAGTATGAAAAAGCTTTTGGCAATGCTCTTGACTCTGCTGATGATGCTTGCCATCGTCGGCTGCAAGACGCAGGAGCCCGTGAACACCGATCAGCAGCCGACTCCGCCGCCCGCCACGGAAGCGCCCGTCGAAACCGTCGCGCCCACGGAGGAGCCGGCCGCAACCGAGCCGCCTGTCGTGGAGGTCACCTATGTTCCCTACTCGCTCGACTTCAAGAACAAGACCGGCGTGACCATCACCGGGCTCTACCTGTATCCTGCGGGAGCCGCCGAGAAGGGCAACAGCATCTGCCCCGCCGAGTGGATCGACAAGGACAACGATCCCGACGAGACGCACTATGAGATGTTCGCCTACATACTGCGCCCGCAGGCCGCGGCCTACGACCTCTACGTCGAATTCGCGGACGGCACGAACGCCACCTGGGCGGGCCTCACCATCGCCGATTACGACAAGCTTTCTCTCAAGGACGGCGTAGACCCTTCCACCTGGGAGCAGGAGCCTTCCGAAGCGGAGGACATCGTACTGCTCGACGCCGTCAGGGCCGTGGGCAAGACCTCGGACAACTTCTATCCCGGCTACGAGATACTCGGCCTCGAGATCAAGAACAAGACCGGCAAGGGCATCGTGGAGTTCTATCTCTACGAGACCGGCGCCGATCCCAAGGCGTACCCCAGCATGATCCCCAACCTGATCAACGAGGACGGCAGCGCCGTGACCGTGTGGGGGTCCGGCAAGGGCGGGCTTTATGTGTTCAACTTCTTCATCCGTCCCTATGCGGAAACCTATGAGGTCCTCGTCGTTTACGAGGACGGCACGACCATGACCGTCCCCGACATCGACCTGTTCACGCCCAACGGCGACGGCTTCCGAAGCAACGAGATCTCCATGAAGGACGCGGTCGATCCGGACCTGACCGAGATCTCCTATGACGACGGCGATCCCGAGCCGCTCCAGTATATCAAGGACGCCATCGCGGCGGGCATCCCGGTCGATCTCTGGTATCCGACCTACTAAGGTTCATCCATGCGGCGGGCGGCTGATTTTTCAGCCGCCCGCATTGCCGTGCTCATCATCGCTCTCACGCGCCGCGCCCGCGCGGCGTATCGCCAAAGACGGAGACATCCCCCAGCAAACGAACGTTGCGCGCGGCGTCGACCACAATCGCCCCTTCGTTGCCGATCGCATAAACGCTTTTGCTCTCGCGCTCCCGAATATCCCGGAGCAGCTTTTCCCACGCGTCCGAATGGTCGTAATGAACCTCTATATAAAAATCGTCCGGGATCAGGGAGAGTCCGTCCATATATGCCAGTTCCGGATAATCGTCGTCCGGCGAGAGAAAATTCCGCGCAAGCTGAACGATCGCGCCCGCGCTGTACCCCATGACGACTTTGTCGAACGAAAGCACATCCTCATAGATGCCTTTCTCCTTGAGCCGCGGCACC
>ERZ795030.2311-NODE-2311-length-23060-cov-6.537753_pt1 | contig 23060 bp, 25 predicted proteins | sample MGYA00375122_ERZ795030 | MGnify/ENA primary metagenome ERZ795030 (study PRJEB30165, sample SAMN05720146) | activated sludge metagenome | isolation source: anaerobic digester from wastewater treatment plant | place: Japan | collected 2015-04-20 ... | reverse complement strand
CATCGACATGAATTGAAAGATCAATACGAGGATTTTCTACAAACAGATCATATACATTTTGTGTTAAATATTCTGTAATATGATTTGCTAATTGTAGAGATAGTCCCGTTTCTGTAAAAATTCTATTCTTGAATTCAATTTTACCATCAACTTTTGTTTTACGGTAAAAATAACGTCCACCTTTACCTCCCCTATGGACGGCAATTGTTTCAACATAAAGGGTGTAATATTTATGTGGTTGACTATCTGTGCCTATCATAATTTCATAACCCTTATCTCGGTCATCATTCATGAATTCCAGAATCATTTCCATAACGTTTTCAAAACCAACTGTGCCGTGTATTGATGGATTGTGGAACATGTTCTAAAACCTCCGATTTCTCAAGATACATACATTGTATTACGTTCCTTAATTTTTGGCAACCATGAGATTTCAAAGATTGCCAAAACTTGTCAGATATGGTATACTAAAAAGGATTATGAAAGGGAGGATTGGTTAAATGTCCAATTTGAACACTTTACCCGTAAAGTTTCTTTATAATGATAAACAGAAACAAATGACAACCTTTTATCGCAGAAAAGGTGAACTTGATCTTTTTAAAATGGTCGAATCATATTCACATTATGTATTTTTGGAAAACCCAAGAGGGGAATATGTTTCACTTGTAGACCCAACAAAAAGATATCAAAAGAAAATGGTTTCAATGGAAGAATTGTCTATGCATAAAAAGGAACATAATGTCAAATTAGCTGAAGGAGATTTAAGGCCAGAACAAAGATTTGTCTATGATACTTATTCAAATGAAGTTTGGCCAGATGATATTATGCCAAGAATCTTTATCCTTGACATTGAGGTTAATGCAAATGAAGGCATTCTTCCTAGTTGGGAACATCATAAATATCCAATTAATGCTATAACAGTCTATGATAGTTATACAAAAATGTATGAATGTTTCTTTTTGATTCCAAATTCAGAATGGGAATTGAAACTAAAAAAGAATCCTCTTGAAGATATGATGAACAATATGGCCCAAGAAGAAAACATTCCTTTTACAAAAGACAATGTTAATACTCGCCTATATTATGATGATGAAGAATTATTGTCAGATTTTCTTGATTATTGGGTTCAGAATATGCCTGATATTGCAACTGGTTGGAATACTTCATTTGATATTCCATATATTGTTCGTAAGGTTTTTGATCATTTTGATTTGGAAGGTGTCAAGAGATTATCACCATTTAATAAACTTTCATTTCGAGTAATGAAAGCTGTTCAAGATGGTAGCACTGTAGAAGATGATGATATTATTCCCGGCGTGGATATCATTGACTATAAGATTTTAACTGAAAAATTCAATGATACTGAACTTTCAAGCTATTCACTTGACAACGTTTCTTTTGAAATTCTAAAACGTGGGAAACTGAAATATGAAGGTGATTTAGTTCAACTTTATAGAAAAGACTTTGATAGATTCTGTCTATATAATTATTCCGATGTTGAATTGGTTTACTCTCTTGATCAAATTAAAAAATTCATGGTTCTTGCTGCAGCCGTCAGGAATATTTCTCTGGCCAATTTCTCGGACATTTTTGAAATGTCTCATGTGGTTGATGGGTGTTTTCTTAGGAAGATTGCTGGCAAAAGAGAAAATGGGTCAAAAATGGTCTTGCCATCGAAGAAACCCCGTATGGAGAAAAAGAAGTTCTGTGGAGCTTTTGTTAAAGAACCACTAAAAGGAAGATGGAAGATTATTACTGACTTGGATTATGCATCTCTGTATCCTAGTCTTATTAGAACTTTTAATCTTTCTCCAGAAACAATTATTGGCATGGTTGATAATTACATGCATTTAAATAAGATGACTGTCAATTCAAATTTTGGATTTTATTATGACAAATCATATCTATTTCCAGAATCAGAATTTCTAACCCCTCCAAAATCAGATATGGGTGATGGTATTTATATTCGATTGATAAAAGATGATGAACGTATTAAAATGTCTCATAAAGAATTTACAAAATGGTGTCATGAAAATAATTATTCAGTTTGTCCAAATGGATTGATAACAACTCATGATGTAAATATGCCACTAATGGTTGAAATCGTGACAGAAGTAGGAGAAGGTAGAGCTAAATATAAAAAACTCAAACAGGAAATGTTAAAAGCTGGCAATGAAGAAAAGGCTGCCGGGTTTGATACACTTCAAAATGCCATGAAGGTAATTGGTAATTCAACTTATGGTGTTATTTCAATGAATGAATTTAGGTTGTTTGACGTTCGTATTGCTGAAGCCATTACCACCAGTGGACAATTTGTTATTAAAAGTGCTTCCGTATTATTGAATAACTATATCAATAAGAAATTCAATTTTGATGAAACGACAGACCATATTATTACGATTGATACGGACTCAATGATTTTCACAGTTGAAAAGATTTTTCCTGATTTTAAAATTGACAATTACACAGATGAAGATATTGACAAGATAGATGTTTTTGCAAAAGAATGTGAATCATTTATAAACAATGCTTCAAAGAAATTGCCATCCATCATGTTCTATAAGAAATCTGAAAAGAATAATTTTCTTTCGGTTAAACAGGAATGGATTGGAATTTCTGGATTGTTTACAAGTAAAAAACATTACGTGCTTCATATTGTCAAAGAAGAAGGAAGAAAAGTTGATAAGATTCATGCCAAAGGTATTGCTATTCGTAGGTCTGATGTTCCAAAACCAACAAAAGAATTTCTATCTTCTGTAATTAACATGTTGTTGAATTTTGAAAGTCGTGCCAATATTAAGAAAAGAATTCTCGAAGAAGTTAAGAATATTGATGAAGTATATACTCTCGGAGATATGGGTTTACCTGTTGGTATGAAAAGACCAGATCAATATGAAAAAACAATTCCTGCTCAAATTCGTGGTGCTATGATTTTTAATGACCACATTGCCAAGAATGAAGCTGATAAACTTCTATTTGGCAAAATTAAATATGTATATGTTAAAAGTTGGAAAAAGTTAAATCAACTTAATATGAAAATTGATGACTACAATGTTATTAGTTGGAATCCGGGTTCGGAATATGAACAAGAATTGGAAAATCAAATTGAAGTTGATAAAATGAGAATGAAGGAAAGAATGATTGTTAATATTATTAAACCATTCTACCAAGCTATGGATTGGCAAATTCCCGGTGAAGTTATGGCAACAACAAGCACCAGATTAAATATTTTTCAAAAGAAGAAAGCAGGTTAATAATGGAAAACAAACCTTATTTTATTTTTGGCCCTCTAAATGAAATTTCAACAACTCATGGCATGGTGTCAATGGCAGCTTTACATAATGTCATGCATAATAATCAAATGTCAGATGATTTAAAGATATTTGGTTTCTTTGTTCAGGATACCTTGGATTCAATTTATGAAACTGTTAATGTTGTTTCGGATTGTTATAAAATTCGATTTACAAGTAATGGAATGGGCCCGGTAGATATTTGGGTTCATCCTAATCAAGTCTTTCAGATATTTGATTCGACATATCAGGATGCACAATACATTAAAGCCAACCATCTTGAACCGGGAATTGTTGTTGCTTCAATTGCTGGTGGTATGTTGGTTGAATCTGTAGAATTGATTGAAAATTATTCAATGATTAAAATGACGATGATGAATAAATATCCTTCCGTGATTGTTGGTGGAATTTTGGTTTTTCAGACGAGCGATAAAAAGGATAAGGATATTTTTTTCGTCGTTTAATCAATAAATGGGTGGTGAAAAAGCCAATGTATGTAATTATTAACGGTGGTATAGAACTAAAAAGACAACTCTCGGAAAATTTTCAAGCTCTGGAATTTGCTTGCTCCCACTGTGGACAATTGAAGATATCAATGGAATTGATAAATAAACTTCAAGAATTTAGAAATTGGGTTGGAAAGCCTATTCATATTAATTCGGGCTATAGGTGCCCTTTACATAGTGTTGAAATTGGAAGTAAAAGAACAAGTGAACATTGTTTAGGAAATGCGGCTGACATTCGAATTGATTCTACAATGAATATGTATCAAATGTTTACTAAATTGATTACCATTTTCCCAAGAGTTGGCATGTATCATACACATGATGGAAGAGGATTTATTCATGTTGATACAAAAAAGGATCAATTGTTTTGGATTAATGATAGGGTTAATGGAACAGGAAAGTATATCTATTTTAGAACTATACCGAAATTGGAAGAATATATTGCCAATACCAAAACTAATTGGAAAGCTCTCGTGATGTAAAATGATACTAGCTGCAAAACCAATCAACTTTGTTGAAAATGTCTATGATGAAAATGATTTAAAGCTTTTAAGAAACATGTCGGCAGAACAAATAAGGATGTATGGTTATCCATGTGTTTATTTAAAATACAATCCTGAAAATCATATCGACCTTGATCCACAATATCATGATTCTGGTTCAAATAGATTAACGGAATTGTATACTCCTTCGAGTTCTTATATTGTTGTTGAACATGAAAATTTTAATGATATTCTGTATTCTTATGGATATGGTTTGGAAAAAGATCAAAAATTGGAAGCAATGATGTGTTTTGACGATCACCCAAATGAAGAAGATATTGTTATTTTCAAGAGGATTTATGAAGGAAGGAAATATATTTTTAGGCTAACGAATGCTAACAATTTCAAAGATATCTGTCATAAAGTTTCATTAATGGTTGATGTATTTGATACGTATAGCCAAGGTGGATTAATTATCCCATGATAGATAAACTTAAAACATTATTGACTTTTAAATTGTTAAAAGGAACTGTTTATTTTGTTGTTAATCAAGATTTTGAATTAAAATCTGAAAAGTCAATTGTAAAAGAAGGAACCAAGATTTTATATTCTGCTGCTCAATTGACACATGATTTGGAAGTTATCACAATTGTCATTATTCCAAAAGATGAAGATTCGGAATCATTTTCAGGATTAACTCATATGACAATGAATTTCTTAAGCAATTTAGTTCAAAAAGAAATTATTTCCGCTTACTATACTCGTAAAAATGGACTTGATAGAGAAATAGAAAAACTATTAGATGAAACAACAAGAAGGGAGCCAGATTAATGCTGGCTCCCTTCTTTTTTATTTTACCAAAACAAAATTCGAATTGTGTAAATGTCTACTAACAAAAATTGGAATTTCAACTCCAGGAATGGTAATTGAATTCCCTTGATTATCAACACCTTGAGTATCAGGATTGACAATGGAATAAACATTATCCCTAACAAGAATTCTCTTTTCTAGAAATTTCGTGACGATATCACTAAATGTTAAATTTGGTGTCAATGTTCCAAAATTATTTAATTCTCTTACTTGTCGCCAAGCTGTTGTAATAGTCGTTTTATTGTTCAAAAGATATCCATAAACATTCATAGAACGTTGCACTAATGGTTCAATGTTTGTTGGTTTAACATCATATTGAAAAATTGATGTTTCTGCAGACAAATAAACTGTTGTCATTTTTGAACTAGGACTATCCATAAAAAATGATTCATAAACATCAACATTTGAATATGTTTTAATAGAACCTATTTCAGTATAATAAAGATTTCCAGTGGCTTTATTTAAATCAAATGTTAATACTTTTGGAAGTGGTTTCAATTCAGTTTGCATCTGAAGCAATTGAAAAACAGTTCTGAAACCAGTATCCGTCATTACAAAATTATCAGATGCGATCTTCATTGCCTATTCACCCGTAATCTTTTTCATATCTGCATCAGATACAAGTTGATTCTTTTTAACATCCTCAAAATACTTTTTAGCAGTATCGCTAATCAATTCAGACAAATGTTTATCATTTTGTTTTAATAGTTCAATAAATTTTCCCTTTTGTTCCTCTGGTTTCATTTCAATTCCCCACTTTTAAAGAGTTTCCTCATTTTCAGGCATTTCATTTTCAGATGATGTTGACCTAATATTGGCACCAATTTCAACTAATATTTTAGCCATATCTTGAATAGAAAATTCAGAATCATAAATAGTGCCTACAATTAAATCTTCAAATGCCTTTTTGGCATTCTCACCAATATTATCACCATAAGTAGAAAGTTTAGATTGAATTCTATTTCTCATATCAATTTCTTTTGGAGGCATTCCACCTTCAACGACTTCTGATTCTAAACCAAGTTCCTCTTGATCTTTCTCAGCCTGATCTTTTTCAACATCATCAAGCAAATTTTCTAAATCATTTGCTAGAATAACTATCATAATTAAGCTCTTACAATCTTGTCAGCCCTAAATTGACAGTCAATAATCATAGGCCCGTCTTGAGAAACATCAAGAGGAAGATCACTAATACTCAAAGGAAATACACCAGTTAAATCCCATTTAAAACGTTCCGTTTGCATCGAAGGATCATAACAAGTGATATTCATCATTTTCTTATAATCAGCAGCAAGACCAATCTGGCCATTTTCATGTTTAAAAACAAGATTGCGCCAATTGTAAAGAGCTGTCAAAGTATCACCTTCTTGAACACCAACAATAAATGAAAGTTGGAATTCAATAGCCCCCTGTTGTCTACCACCAAAGTTCGTTTGACCACCAATCCATTGCAATTCAACAGGAGTTGATTTTGGGAGAGTGAGTGTGCATTTATTACACAACATGTTAATATCTTGTGAACCATCAACGCCAGAAACAACAATTCGATACGTGTTTAAACGCATTACGTCTGATGTGGTTGCTAATGGGTTCAAATAATTTTCAGCCATTGTTCTAACACCTCAATATTTAAAATAAAAGAAATGGAGAGGAAGATATTTCTACCTCCCCATTATTAAGTTTTACCGATTATTAATTGTCAATAATAATTTCACCAAGGGAAACTCCAGTAGGCGTAAGAATGAATCGAGTAATAACCTTTTCAGCAGCCTTAACAGGTTGCAGCCAAATTTCAGCAACCATTTCATTATTGTCAATATGATAAGGTGTATTCGTAGAACTATCACAACGAATACCAAAATCATAAAGACCTCTACGAGATTTAACATCATCAAGGAAAGGTTGAACCAATAATCTATAAGATGTCCAAGTAATTGGATCATTGGGTTCAAATACAATATATTTAACAGCAGTGGCAAGAACCTTTGAAATATGAATCATCAAACGTCTAACATTAACTCTATCTAGAGCAGAAGGTTTACGTTGAAGAGTTCTTTGGCCCCAAGCCACAATTCCATCACCCTTGAAATCAACAATTGGATTAACAGAATTTGGAGCACCATACATTGCATCACGTTCACCAATTGTTAATGGTCTTTCAGTTGCAAGGGTATTAAACAGTCTACCACGATTAAGACCAGCAGGAGCCATCCAAGGTTCAGCCACCATATCAGAATAAGCATAAACACCAATCATCTTAACAGACGGTGGCACCCAAACTGGTCGTTTATTAAAAACATCATAGATTTTAATCCATGGATAATAAAGAGAAGCAAATGAAGAATTGTAAGCATTCAAGCTTGACCATTGACCATCACCATTTGACCAGTCAATAACCTGTTGAGGTGTCAAACCCTTAGGTGGATCAATCAAGCCAAAACAGTCATATCTTGTTTCACACATCTGGATAATCTTTTGTGATACTTCTGGATTACCAGCATAGTCAGGGCACAGACAAAGGTTAATATCAAAACCTTCTGGGTCAGCAAACTGTTCAATGCCATTAATGGCATCAGCAGAACGAATGCCTTCAAGGTCAGCTTTACCACCAGTTAATGTATAAATTATACCAAGAATCGGAGAAACATTTTCTTCATTAACAATAGGTTCAATTGTAAAGTAAGAAGAAGCAAGTTTAATTGAAACATAATTCGTATCTTCAACATTGTCGAAAACCATTTGTGGCCAATTTTCAATAGGTGTTTGTGTTGTATATTGTGTTGGATCCCATACTTTTACACCATATCCAAGATATCTATCCTTATAAACAGTAAACTTCGTATTATTTGCCCATTCACCTTCTGAAACAGCAACAGCATCGCCATACTTTCTTAAGAATTGAGCAGTAATTAATGACTGATTGGCAGGAGCATTTACAAAGTTGATAACAAGTTCACCAGTATTATAGTTAATTATTCCATTTCCATTATTTGTGGCACCAACCGAAACAAGAAGCCCTTCACCATTATCTTTTAATGTAAGGGTTGATCCAACATAAATATCAACAGAACCCTTTGTCAAAGGAGCACCCATAACAGTTTCATTGAATGACTTTACAATACCATCACCATACTCAACAATATCCATAAACTTTGAAGTATAAGTTGCCGTATAAACAACATTATTACCATCAGCATCTTTGGTATCAGGAGCTTTCATTAAAGCAACCTTAAAATCACCAGTGTCATAATCAATTTCATTATCACAAATGACAATATTACCAATCAAAAGACCATCTTTGTTGCTATCATAAACCTGATTGGCAGTGTTTGTATTTGGAGTATAGTAATCATAATTAACCTTGACATTATTAACACCAGTCAAAACAGGAACCTTGAAAGTAATTGAATACTTACCAGTTGAATAATTAATCGTTCCTGATCCACCATTAGAACCAATCAAAATACCAGAAAAACCATCTTCTGTAAATGTTTCAACACCATCGGTAAATACAACTTTACCAACATTACCATGAGTTAAAACACCATCAAAAGTCTTTTTATTACCATCACCAGAACCAACATTTTCATTGGAAACCGATGTATTTGTTTCCCAATAGAAAGAAACTGAACCCGGAAGAATTTGTTCATTGACTGAACCAATCCAAGCCTTTCTATTGTTGTCAACATACCCTACAAATTTATCAAGGAATGTCGTATAGACGTATTGAGTAGCAACAACTTTAGCTGTAATTAAAGGAGCACTGACAAAAGAAACACTCCAATTACCAGTCTTATAATTAATCGTTCCATCAACACCAGAACCATTTGAACTTTCAAGAACACCCAAACCATTGTCAACAAAAGTTTCAACACCATCAGTAATAATAAGTGTCTTTGGCTTTAGTTGAGAATGTGGAAGAGTACCAGTAAAAGCCTTCTTTGTTCCATCACCATTTTCCAATTGCAATCCCGTAATTTCAAATTCCTTATAATTATAACGAATTCTGACACGAGAATTATTGGCAGGGCCAGTTTCAAACATAAAATTGTAAGTGCCTGAATCATAATCAATAAATTGAGGATAAGCAATAACACCACTCCCATAAAGATTGCCATTACCATCATCAGCAATATTATGGTCGCCCAACTTCATTGTAATAGTTCCGGGGATAGCCGTCTTATTCAATGAACCAGTAATGATATATGAAGAACCATCAGGAGTTCCGACATTCTCATTTAAAACTACTGAACCCATTGAAATTTCGGTAGTAGCTTTTTTTGCCTTTGGCCCAACCAATCTTTTAATCCACAACTGTGAACCAAATTCAAGATAGCTCAGACCAGCATAAGCAGAATATGAACCAAGTTTAGGAGTTCCGAATTTATCAGTTTGTTGACGTGCTGTTGTAATAAGGGTTGGTGTAGTAGGCCCTTTTTCAAAGACACCAATGATAGCAGGAACCGTTTTACTAAGTCTTGGAGCATACAAACTAAAATCTAATTCTTCAAAATATGCACCAGCAGAAACGTGTGTTCTCATTTGTATAATTCACCTCTGAAAATTTCAACATGTGTTCCTCTATTAAATTCATTTTTGAATATTGTTAGTCTAAGATTTTTTCCGTGATATGAGTGTAATGCCCCGTCATGTCAAAATGAATTTGTATGAGAATTTTATGTTGTGTCTTTCTATTTATTTCATCGTCCGATGTTCCATTATTATTTCCCGTATTTCCATTATTTGTCGTATTGGTTGAACCTGCTTCATCATCATCGTCTGGAATGTTATTCATATCATCAGGATTAGATGTGTGAATCATTACATTGTCCATAATTTCAAATACGGTTTTCTTATTTGTTTCAGTTTTTGTCAACCAAGCAAACATTTTAATAGTTAAAGTTGATCTGAATATTCTCATATTGTCATCGGACATTTCATCATAAGTTGATGAATCCGAAATGTCATATCCTTCAATATAACCATTCATTTTAATTTCTCTATTTGCAATTGTGCCACGAACCGGAATCGACGGTTTCTTTTCCATTAACCAAAGCAATTGAACAATAATATCAGTATGCATTCCTTGGGTCAATGACCAAACATCAACCTTGTAATTTATAACATACGGTAAAAAATCTGACCCATAAATATTCTTTTTATCTCTTGTATGTGTGTGAATAAATGGCCTTGATAAATGTGTTTTAACAATTCCAGATGTTTCATGTCTTGAAAAACCTTCTCGGGTCACGGTCAGAATTGGCAATATTGGAGTATTATTATCAGACATATCAACAACGAGAGCCTTTTTTGATGGTGAAGCAAAAATGACTTGTGGTTTTCTTCCATCATCTTCACCATCATCAATTGTGATATTCTGTCTAAGATATTCAACTAATCCATTGTCATAAAGTCTTACGCTATTCATTCATAATCTTCTCCCATTCTGGAGAATTCATATATGATTGCCAGACTGTCCATGTATTATAATTTATAAATAAACAAGATGCATCCGTCCAAATTTCAGAATATTTTTCGCCCAATTTAAATTCACCAATGGAACAATGTTGTATTTCATTCTTTTCAGGATTTAAAAAATTCTGGTCAATTTGTTGAAGAAAAGGAGTTTGGTTTCTAAGATATTCATCACGAATTTCCATAAGTGGTGTGTTCATTTGAAACATTTGTCTTAATCTATTTATTTTTGCCTTATCTTCGTCTGGAATATCATTGATATTTTTCTGATAATAACTCAACATTAACTCTAATGATTGATCAACCAAATTACTAAATTTTTTCAATTCTTCTATAGATATGTCATGTTCTGGAAGACTATAAAAGTTTATTATCATATGATAAAATTCATTAAAAAAATTATTAAAATAAGATAAATCTGATATGTCCATATCTTCAAGTTGATTTTCAAAAGAATACCAAAAATCACGAGACGAACAAACTCCTAAATTGGCACCATTTTCGGGGAATACAATAAAATAATTACCTCTTCCATATCGTCTAGCCATATCTGGATCAGTAGTGCAAATAAAAGATGAATCTCTTTTAGGAAAGTCTTTCCAGCTTGGTAGTAGGTATGAGATTAAAAGAGTATAATAATTGGAAGTGTTCTGACTTGCTCGTTTACCCGGTTTAACAATTGATATTTCTTTATCTAAATTTTGGTCGCCTCGGAATATCTCACATTCTTCATGTTTAAATTTTTGATATGCTTCTGAAAATCTTGTTTTAAATAACGTAGCCATTTTTTGCATATCATATTCTAATTCATTAACCTCATACGGTTCAACTTCTCGGGCTAAGATTAAATCTAATTCATTTATTTTAATCATAAAATCACCATTTTCATAGAAAAAATAGGTAGGACTCTTTTTAAAGAATTCTTACCTATTAATTTTTAATCTAGAAACTTTTTGTCTTTATCTTCCACTTGAATAGCTGCAATTTGACTAACCACAATCGTTACGCGTTCCGACCACGGTTCATCTTCAATTTTACTTGGTTTTTTTAAATCAATAACATATTCAGAAGATGCATCATTCTTACCTTTGATGTAAGAATCATAAATCTTTTCAATTTCACTGATCGGAACCGTTTGAACAATACTCTTGCCACTATTCAGAGTAAAAATCATTTTCTTTTCTTTCTTCATTATTAATTCTCCTTTGATTTAAATATTGATTCATCATTAAAACAATTCAAAAGTAAATTTTTATATTGTTCTAAAATCTTTTCATCTGAATTGTAAGCTCTTTCAATTCCTTCTTCAATTAAGGGATATTTATCTCTTGTGTTCACTGGATTTTCATGCAACATTCTATGAACACAATGAAGAAGGGGAACGTATGAAACACAACCACTCATGTGCAAATCAAAAATAACCATTGTTAAATAGATGGTGTTCAATGGCAATTTATTGTCAATAAAGTAATCCACAACATTTTGACATATATCATATAGTGTTCTGCCATAATGATGAACTTCAATATGTGCTTGATCATCGGTTGCTGACAATCCAGTTGCAGCACACACTTCTCTATTTATTGATGACAGCCAAACTTTGTATTCTTGGGATGATCGAAATAATTTTTCAACGTCCTTGATTAATTTTTCATATTCTTGGTTATCATATAATTCGTAAAACAGTTCTGGTTTCATTTTAACTACCCAATTAATAAAGTTGATTCCGGGAACTTGTATCTAGCTTTCAATTCTTCAATTAACTCTTTTTCTTTTTCATCAGCTTCCTGTAATAACGTTGATGCATCATTGTCCAATGAACCAACAGCCAATTGAACTCCACTAAACTTTCCACGGATTCTGGCTAACATTTTAGCAACTTTACACTGAACAAATTGAATAAACCAATTTATTTCATAAGAATTTAATGAAGATAAATCTTCTGTGTGTGGCACTGCTAATTTAGCTGCTACCAATCCTTGATACATTGGAGTTGGTGTAATTCTTACAATATTAGGTTCAATTAATTCTTTTGCTAAATCCAATCCAAATGCTTTATTCACAGTATCATATTGAAGAAAATTTGTAATGTAATCCGTCATAACAGATATATCGGATTTAGCAGCAAGTGATAATGGTTGCCTCATTAAAACTTCCCATGGAATTCCCATACCAATTAAATAATTAATATCCAAATAAATATCAATAACACTGTTAATCTTTGGATAATCGGCCAATTCATAATCAGATTTCATTGGGAAAATTTGGAATCTTGGATAAACAATTCTTGGTGCATAAATATTCAAAACATCAACAGCTTTTTTAATCGCCATAACAAGGTTGTTTTCAGTAATTTCAACTGATACACTTGGATATCCAAATTCAGATAAGACCCTAATTTTTAATTCTTCAAAATCGGAATCATCCAATTGGATATTTGGGAGTTTATTAAAAATTCCCATTCTAAATCATCCTTTATTATTCTGACTTACGAGGTTTTCTTGGCTTCCTCACAGGTTCTTTTTTTTCTTCTTTTTCTTCTTCTTGCACTGGTTCTTTTTCAACTTCTTGAACTGGTTCTTTCACTACTTCAGGAGCAGGTTTTTCAACTGGCTTTTCTGAATGAGTAAATACAGTAATCTTTCTATATTCCAATAAAAATTGAATGTCATAATCAGAAAGATTCTTTTCACTCTGAACAAAAATCTCCCCAGCTTTATATTCCAAACCATTATGTGAAAATCCATTCACAACAGTAAACTTTTTCATTTATAAATCCCCCTAATCTTTAATACCCCATATTGATTTCAATGATTGTGCGGTCATTTGTTTTCTTTCACCATCTATTTGTGGACTACTATTAACTTCATTTTTCTCTCGTGATCTAGAATCAATTTGTAGAATTTCCTCAAGTTCTTCGTCTGACAGATTGTATTTTTTATCAATTCCACTATACTTTTTAAGAAGATGGGTTGTTTGTTCCTGAATTTTTTGAGATTCAACATTGCCATACAAACTATTAAATGCTTCTTTAATGTCTGTTCTTAAAAGGTCTTTTAATTTCATAAAAGCCCACAATGTATGACCATAAGACAATACAAGGTCATCTTTTCTGGCTCCAGCAACTCTGCCATGTTTATCATAGATGAATGTCAAAAATTGCATTAACAATCTTTCAGATTTAATAATACCTAATTGTTTTTCTCCAATTAATTCTGAATTCTGAATTTGTTCAAATGAACGTTCATCTTTTACATTTAACAAATTTGAATATTTTTCAAGTAATGTATTCTTCATATTTGTCAATAGAAGATTTCTTGTTTCTCCTGTTAAATTTGTTCCATAATCCAATGTCTGAATAGCTTTCTTTTTCTGTTTTGTATTTCTTACAGTATGTTTTTGATCAATCAAATCATTAGGATTGCCATCACGAAATAATTTTCCTCGAATTGTTGGATCAATTCTTAATAATTTATCAATGATGATTTTACCTAAAGCATTTCGTTCTACATTCATCCAAGCATTGTTATATATTTTTTGATATTTTAAAAGAATGTCAACATAATCATCAGGAATAATTGTATCACAAGCAAACTCTGCAACTTGTTCTAATGTATATCCATCAATAATTTGAAAAGCTGAATCATCATTCCCCGTTCCATAAGCAGTATCAACACCAATTACATAAGGTCTTTTTTCAATAGGTTCTTGCCATATCCACAAATTATTATCTTCAAGTTTCTTAATTGGTTCTTCGATTTCAATTTTTTCAAGTAAGAAGCCTGGTATATAAGTATCTCCAGATGCTTCAAATGATAATTCAAGTTCTTGCCTAATAGCTCTTTGATCCCAATTCAAAGCTTTACAATTTTCCAAATACCATTCTTTTGTGCAATCTGGAATACTACTCCAATGAACACGTAAAGGATAAAAATTGTTTTTGCCACTGACTGAATTTTGATACATATTATAATACCATTCACCCGTTCCTGCCATACCATTCGGGGTTGATATAATAAGTATTCCATAAGGTTTTTTCGAAGTAGTATCAACAGCTTTTGATATGGTTGGATAAATAGCTTTATAAACATTTTCAACATTTTCAGTATGAGCAGCTTCATCAAGAATTAATAAACTAATTGATTCACCTCTAGAGGCTTGTTCCGTAGCAGGAAGAGCAGTAATAGTGCTTCCATTGGTAAATGCCATTTCAGATTCATTATCTTTTGTTCCATTTTCTGTTTTATTTCTTGTTGACGTTGGTGGCAAAAATTCATCTATATACCATTGTGGCAATGCTCGAAACATTTGTTTAATCTTTTTTAAAAACTTCTTAGCGTTTCTAGCACCAGCAGAAACAATGAGAATGTTATAATTTGAAAAATGTAAAGCAGACCATAACGCTAGTGCCTGAACAATGGTTGAAGCGCCAACCTGTCTACTTTTTAAAATAATAAGATTGTGTTTATTACAATATTTTTTAATGAGATTTTTTTGGAAATCATATAAAGGAAATGAAATTCGTCCATTTTTTTGAGTAATGATTTTAACATTATCCAAAATAAATTGAATTGGATCACGTCTATATGATATGTATTGTTCAATTTGATTTTCCGTAAGCATAATTTGTCAACCTCCACATAAGTTAATTTTAGAAATTTTGAGTTTCGTAAAAATATGGAGTTGATAAAAATGAATCAAGAAATTTTTGAGAATCTACCAGTTGAAGAAGATTCCTTAGATGAAAAATATATGAAGTGGCCATTTAAAGAAGACGATTGGTTAATAAATCTTGTTATGACCAATCCAAATTATTTAGATCGGATTATGACTTTGAGAGATTATAGTGTTAGAAATGTTGATATTATCATGCTTGAAATCATTGATTGTGTCCGAAATTATAGAGAAGAGAAACAAGAACAGAATCCTTCTTTTGTCAAGAAAAGAAAATATCTCAAAGAAAATCTTAACAATAAGAAAATTCAAATTACATTGGAAGATGAATTAGAACTCAAGTCAAATATAGAAAAATACAAATTATATAGTTTGATTCATTGGTTGCATCTAAATAGAAATCCTCGAATAGTAGAACACTGTGCCATTCAAAAGTATAATATTTTAGATGTTATTTATCCAAAAGTTCAATTATCAATTCGAAAAGTTATTGGGTCAAAAGTTTATGAACCAGTAATGGATGAATTTGAAGAAGCTGTAAATAATGCTTGGATGAGTATTATTAAGTATCTTACAAAAATTGATACTACAAAAGTCATGTTCAGTATTTTTGTTGCTACTGCTCATAGAAGTGCTCTTTATTTGAAATCGTTGATTAATCAACATAACTATCATCACCAAACATTAACAGATTATAAATATCACAATCATCTTGAATCTATTGATGATGATTCGGTCATGGATACTAAAACATATCAAAATAATCTTGAAGAAGAAAGTGTTGAAGATTATTTGGCTGGATTGATTGATGATGAAAATGATTTTGAGGAACGATTAGAAGAAATTGAATCTTCCAATACTGAATCAAATATGTCAACCTTGAAATCAAACATTTTAGCATATTCATTTACTGTATTATCATCTAGGAAACCTTCGATTCAAAAAATTTTGGCAGAATTTTTCATTGATGTTATTAACAAAAATGTTTCGAAAGAACTTATTGAGAGAAATGCTACTACAATTATTAATACAATGGACATGAATGATGGCACAATAAATCAAATTAATTGTGATACGAATAATAAGAAATTTTATAAACTCTTTCGGGATTTTCTCCAATTTAAAATGCAACATAAAATTGAAAAATTTACAAACCTTCAAGGCAAACAACTAAATAAAAAGGAAGGCAAGAAAATTTCAAAATCATCTTATTATGTTGAATTGACGAAAAAAGAAAGAGATTCCATGAAACTTCTTCTTCAAAATAAGGATAAAATTGTTCAAGAATTGATGGAATTTCGAAACCAATGTTTGAATTATAATATCAAATAAGGTGATATTAAATGAGTGGAAGGTATAGTTATTTGAGAAAAAATAAAGATTTTGAAGGTGTTAAAAAGATTCTGAATGAAAAATATGATGGCAATTTATTTAGACTCAAGGATGCCGAAGAAGATTATCGGATCATTTGTGAACTAAATAAATGTCATAATAAAGTCAGACAAATTAAAAAGGAACCAATTATTTCTTCTGAAAGATCATATACATTAATTGATTTCAATCAAAATGAATTGTCTTATGTTGTAAATCAACAGCCAATTCTTTCTGCTAGTTTAGATAGTATTGCTTATAGAAGATTATTGCCAGACAGACCATCAAATATCTTTCTTAGACTTCGGCAAAAAGAAAATTCAAAAGGAACAAAGAATGCTGATAAGATATTTACATTTTTACAAAATCTTGTTATGAGATCAAATTTTCAAGTATCTTCAATAATCAATGATAGAACAAATGGTGTTATCAAATTCACTACTATACAGAGTGATGTTATTCATGGAAGCACAAAACAGTATGCAACAATATACTTGAATAAAAATGCTTCTGTTAATATGAATGAATTAGTTCGTGGTGAGCTTAAAAAGCTTTTGGATAATCAAATGTTATATGCTTTCTTTACTCTCTATGGATTTAGTAAATTTTTTATCAGATGCAATTGTAGAGAGTATTTAAATAATTTCAGTAGAAAAGATTCTGGTGCAAATTATTTTTGTAATCATGCTATGTGGTCAATGTCTGTTCTTCCATATTATCTTTATTATTCACTATCCTAAAGGATTTGACGTTAATGAAAAAAATTGTTTTGTCTGCTAAATTTGAAACATTTATTGATGAATCAAATTTACAATTTTCAGAATCAAAAGGATTGCACCTAAATTCTTCTGATTGGAAACCTTACATTAAAATGAAACATCCAGATATTTTCAAGTTCATTTCTTCTGGCCTTTTGGTGTCATATACTCATAGTGATATATCAAGAAAAACTTATCAACAAGGATATAGAAATACGGAATACAGAACAATACTTTTGGCTGGATTTTACCTATCCTTGGTTGGAGTTTCTAACGATAAAATCTCTGATTTTTTAACCAAATTAATGAAGAAGACCAATTGGAGAATTAGGTGCAACTGTCCGGCAATGGTATTTTGGGGATTTAATTATATTCTAACAAAAGAAAATTCAATTCTTGGACCAGGAGAATCAAGGAAGCCAGTTAAAAGAAACCCACATTTAAATGGTATTTGTTGTAAACATCTTTGGGTTTCTTTAAATTACCTTCATCAGAAAATGGAAGAAATTGTTAAAAATATTCTTCTGACTATTCGGAATTTTTATGGTGTTCAATCAGAACATGGAAGACAACAAGTATTAAAAAAAGTTAAAATAACAGGTGTTAAAAAGTTATTAACTGATATAAAAACAGAAATAGTGAAAATTGATAAATCTCTTTCACCAGAATTTGACAATATTACTAAAGGAATTAAGATGGATTATTTTGGAAAACAGAAAGAGTACAAAAAGGATGTTGAACAAAATGGCAAGGAAACCGAAACCATCGACACGGAAGATGGAAATAGATGAAAGACTAGAAGAACATTTAGAAAGAATTGAAGAGGATATCAATCTAGTAGAGGAAAGGGACGAACGTGTTGAAGAAGTTTTGTTAAATCTTCTTTCAAAGTTCCAATCATTTCAAGACCCTCGTTCTCTTAAATCAACAAATATTGATGCAATGACAAAATTGATGGATTTATATACTTCATTGCCAGCCAAAAGAGCACAATTAAGGAAAACCATTATTGATACATTAATGAAGAAACAAGACCTCAAACAAAGAAAAGAAGAATCGGAAAACTTAAAAGATACAGTTGGTATTACGATGTCAAGCATTCTTGGGATGATTGAAAAATCTACAAATTGTTTTCCTTCATACGAAGATGATGGCCAATAAAATCTGGTGGTGAACATTGCAATGCATGAAAATAAAAAGTCTCTTTTATCTGGACTAAGAGAGAAACTTCAAAAACTAATAAATGTTTTTGTTGTTCAAAAGAAAGAGGGACATGTTTATGATACAGAAAATAATACATTAAATATAGCAAAGATATTGGATGATGAAGGAATTAGCCATTTATTTAAATCATTTGAATTTTCATCTTTTCAATATGAAAAATTATTTGATTTGGAAATGGGAAGAGTTGGAAGGTATAAAGATTATGAATCTATCATAATGAGAATACCAGAAGCTAATAAGGCAGTCACGATTATTTCCGATTCTGTTTTGGCACCTAATATTGGCAACAAAACAAATACACTTCATCTTGATCCAGTTCAAGGTCCAATTGGTAAAAAAGGATTGGAAATTGTTAAATTAATTCTGGATAAAACAAAAATGGAATTGAAAATTCTTCCATCATTTGTTTTTGGAACATGTTTATATGGTGATACATTTATTGAAATTAAGAAAACTCTTGATAGTCCAAAGTTTATCATTCATGATCCAAAGAAATGTATTCTCTTATTTGATAAGATGACTGATATTGAATTAGGACTAATTGTTCAATTAGATACAGATCAAAAATCTTTATTGGTTGATTTATTGGCAAAGAATTTGCCTACATTACAAATTGAATTACCACAACAAAGAAGAAATACCGTCGTGGTTTCTTCTGAAACAAAAAAACCAATGTCAGAAAGAGAAATTCAAGACCTTACATTAATTATAAATGATGCAGTTAAAGAAATGGGAGCAAAGATTAAATATATTCAACCATCTCATTATGTGCACATGTCAATTACAAGTAATAATATGTATTCACCCTATGGCACAAGTGTTCTTGATGCTGTCCGATCAATTGCAAAACAACTTCTGTTAAATGAAGCTGCCTTATCCATTGCTCGCGTAACAAGAGCACCTTCAAGAAAGTTATTTGGTGTTGAATGTGGAAATATGCCAGAATCAGAAGTCCCTTCTTTTATAGAAGGTGTGAAGAATCAAATCAAAAGAGACAAAGTTATTGATACTTCAAAAGGATTGTCAATTGATTCTATTCCAGATCTTTTATCAATTGATGAAGATTATTGGTCAAGAACCGTTGGGGGCACATCACTCTTAACAATTGAAAGTATTCCAGGCGATGACCTTTCGACAAATATTGAAGATATGGAATACTGGAAAAAGAAACTTTTAAGCTCTCTCGGGGTTCCACCTGCATATTTAGCTAATGAAGAAGGAACTAGCACAAGAGCATTATTGACATTGGAAGATGTAAATTTTGCCCGACAAATTAAAAAGCTTCAAACAGATGTTAATATTGGATTAAATCAATTGATTGACAATTGTTTAATCATTATGGGATATCCAGAATTGGTTGGCTCAGTCACCATTTCATTGCCAGAACCACAAAATCTTGAAGATAATATTCGTTTAGAAAATATGAGTAATAGAATTTCGGTTGCTAGTGATTTAAAGGGAATGATACCAAATATTTCAATGAAATGGCTAGCCAAAAATATCATTGGTTTGACGGAAGAAGAATTGCAGAAAATGGAAAAAGAAAAGGAAGAAGAAAAGAAGATGACAATATTTAAGAATCCAGAAGATGAAAACATGGGAGAAATGGGTGGGTCATCTGGTGGTGGATTTGGCGATGTAGAAACATTTGGGGAATCTGATTTTGGTTCGGAAGAACCAGAAGAAACGACAGAGGAAGAATTACCACAAATGGGCGGGGAAGAATCTGGTATGGAAACATCAGAAACAGTCTCACCAGAAAGTTAAAAAGAAGAAATTAAACTAGATATTTAGTTTCGTTATATATGGGGGTTAAAAAATATGCCAAATTTCGATCCAAGAAATCAACTTTTATCTGATATTTCTTCTGGGATTGATTCAGTTGCAAGTCTTAGTGATGATATGTCCGATTCAGATAGGGCCATTCTTGAAAATATTAAATTGAATGTGCCTAATTTGGATACCAATACGTTATTTATGATTCGTGAATATATCACTGCCAATCTTCAAGACTGCCTTTCAAATTATTCTCCTTTGGTATCTGAAGAGTTGGATACAACCGATGAAACAAAAGAAATGCCAGAAGAGGATACAAATGAAAGCCAAGGAATGTTGGATAAACTAACTGAAATTTCTGATTATGCTCAAGAAATTGTTGATCTTGTTCAAAACGCTATTGATAATGTCAGTGATATGGATATCGTGACACAGTTAATCAATATTAAACTTTTTGTCAATGATAAACTTGATGAATTTAATACTTTCACAAATACTGAATCTTCGGATGAGGTTAATATGGAAGAAGTTTTAACACAACTTGAAGAATTTAAATCGAAATTGGAAGGATACTCTCAACTTGTAGAAAACATTACAATGGAAGAAACAAGTGAAGATATTTCAACTCCTGAAAATTTAGAAAATGATACGGTGGAAAATCAAGAAGAAAATGTTCAACTCCAAAAAGAAGAAGTTGAATTGAGTTCAACGGTTGTAGCAGAAGAAGAACAGGAAGATGAAAATTTAATTGAACCTGAAACTCAAGAATCAGAAAGATTACAAACAGAAACCATGAAAGATGAATCAGAAGGTTCATCAGATGTTAGTGCACAATTTGAAGAATTGAAAAAGTCCATTGAGGAAATCTCTCAAAACATTTCAACAAATAATCCTGAAATGTCAACATCATTAGAAAATGTTCAAGAAAAAATTGAAAACCTTCAAGAACAGGTTGTTGGTGGCACCGAAGAAATTGAACCTGAAAATGATGAATTCATGGATGATGATTTTGAACCAATGGAAGATGATGAAAATATTTCAATGGGATCAAAACAATCAAAACAATCAGCTCAATCCATAGAAGAACAGTTGGCAAGAATGCAAAAAGTTCTTAATAAGAAGCCAACTCCAGTTCAGGCAGATAATGATATTATAATGCCTTCTGATGGTGAAACAGAATTGAACAATGAAATGGCTCCAGAATCAAATGACAATATGGAAGTTGTTCAAGAACTTAGAAATCTTTCTTTCAAATATGGTAAACCTGAATTTGAAGGCAAACCAGAAATGGAATTATCAGAAGCTTTAGCAACTCTTTCCGAGAGTATTGAAGACAATGATAAGGTCAGTATTGATAACAATGTTGAAGCCGTTACAGTAATGGTTGCCATAATGGATAAAATAGTTAAAAATGAAATTATGGATGTTGTAAATAAGATTGGTCAGACAGATGAAGTTGAAGTAAATCCAAAACCAATGTTAAATGAAGGCAATACGTCCTTCGAAGAAGGTAATACAGATGAAACAGATGAGATCATTAATTAGAACAGTTGTATCTCCAAAATTGGAATACACAATTGTGGCTTCTTCTACGTCAAAAGAAGATAAGTCGCTTCTGGGGCCAAAAATCACTGTTGATTGCGTATTTCAAGAAGCTGATGTTCCGAATGCTAATGGCCACATGTTTCCAAAGTCGGGATTAATGTCAGCAATCCAAAAAGCTGGATCAATTATTACAGATCGAAGATTGTTAGGTGAACTTGATCATCCTGACGATATTAATGATGTTAATAGATTAGCTACGGTAATGTTAAAGAATGTTGCTATGGTTATTTCTGATTTGAGAATGGATGGTAGTCATGTTGTTGGGAGATTTGAAACTCTTGATACTCCTAATGGTGTAATTCTTTCATCCCTTCTGAGAGATAAGGTTAAAGTAGGCGTTTCAATTAGAGCGCTTACAGAACAAGATATTTCTTATGATAATTCTAACGTAAATAAGATCAATCAATTTGAATTGGTGACTTATGATGCTGTTCATAATCCGGCATATTCTGATGCTTTTGTTTCTTCAATCGTTTCTAAAACTGTTTTCCCCATGGGAAATTTAGAAGTTAATAACAACTTACTTACTGTTACAAGGGAAGAATTAAAAGAATTCTTGAGTGAATATACAAAGTTAATAGTTGCAAAAATGAGGAGAGGATAACGGATGCCTAACATTACAATGAGAGATTTGACAAATGGAGCATTGGCCAGTATTGATGAAACCGATGTTGCAAATGAATTTAGCAATCTAGATGTTGAATTTGGATATGCATTAATGCAAAAACAAAATAGGTTGAATGAAATTATTTCAACAACCGAAAATGTTGAGAATGAAACCAGATCTCTTCAAGAACAAAATTCATTTCTGGAAAAATCTTTAAAAAGTGCTCAAGAAGACATTCTAAAAATCATAAATTAATCTATAATATGCATCCGAATATTTGAGGTGAATTGTTAATGAAAAAGAATTCCATGCTTACAGGCCTTATGGCAGAAGTTTTGGATGAATTGAAGAACGAAGAAATGATGGAAACGACTTCAGTTGATGGAACAGAGGATTTAAATTCTGATCCTAACATTCAGGAA
>ERZ795030.2310-NODE-2310-length-23077-cov-26.620276_pt1 | contig 23077 bp, 22 predicted proteins | sample MGYA00375122_ERZ795030 | MGnify/ENA primary metagenome ERZ795030 (study PRJEB30165, sample SAMN05720146) | activated sludge metagenome | isolation source: anaerobic digester from wastewater treatment plant | place: Japan | collected 2015-04-20 ... | reverse complement strand
ATTCCTATTGGCTGCTTAAAAGATTAATGCAGCAATTAAAGAGGCAATTTCAAAATAGCCCACCGGCACGTTGAGATCACGATTTGTGATTTCAAGTTACATATACAATCTTACTATACCAATTAAACTATAGGTCCCTTATCGAAGTCCTTGGTCATTTGCTTCGATGATTTTATAATCAACCATTGCCCGTATTCTGCAAGATTATTCAGGCTCCCTTTCGGGAGCCCTAAAACTGAACGTTACAGTCTAATTGGGAAGGAAGACGGCGCTGGCCACATCGAAACTCAGTTCCACGTCATCCCCCGCCGAGAAGATGTGCATGCCGGTCTGGTAGGGAACCAACGCCTTTATCACCGAATCGTTGGGCAGCTTCACGAAGTATTCGATATGGCTTCCAACGAACATCGCCGATTCGACGATGGCCGGAAACTGATCTTCCTTCGCCGGAGCGGGTCCCAATTGGATCTGCTCCGGACGAATGATCAAGGATGCCTCGGCACCAACCTTGTAGATCGCCTCCTGTTTCTTCAACCGCTCGGGTCGCAATGCCCGGGCGGTGAACACCCCTCCCCGGGGAATCTGCACGGAAATCGTATCCGAGCCGACGGCCGTGATCTTCAAGCGGATGATGTTGGCCTGTCCGATGAAATCCGCCACGAATACCGATTGCGGATTGCTGTAGATCTCGAACGGCGTCCCGATCTGTTCGATCCTACCCTTGTTCATGATCACGATTCGATCCGCCATCGTCAAAGCCTCCGACTGATCGTGGGTGACATAGAGGCAGGTGATGCCGAGATCCTGCTGAATCTTGCGAATCTCGGTCCGCATGTGGATTCTCAGCTTCGCATCAAGGTTGGAAAGGGGTTCATCCATCAACAGGAGGCTTGGCTCCATAACGATCACCCGAGCCAGCGCGACGCGCTGCTGCTCTCCCCCGCTCAGTTGATTGGGGAATCGATGCTCGGTCTTCTCCAGCCCGACAAGACGGAGCGCTTCCCGCACTTTGGATTTTATCTCGCGATCCTTCTCCCCTCGCGCTTTCAACCCATATGCGACGTTGTTATACACGCTCATATGCGGAAACAGCGCGTAGGTCTGGAACATGAACCCGATGCCCCGCTTGTTCACCGGGACGTTGGTCATATCCTTTCCTTTGATGGTGATCCGACCGCTTGTGGGCAGCTCGAATCCGGCGACCATCCGGAGGGTCGTGGTCTTCCCGCACCCCGACGGGCCCAAAAACGTTACCAGTTCGCCCTCCTTGACCGTAAGACCTACAGCATCCACCGCAAGGACGGATTCGCCATCTTTTTGGAAGAGCTTGGAAACACCAATCAACTCAAGCGCCGATTTGTTCATAGGAAATCTCCTGAGACCGAGTAATGTGAGCGGTCGTGAATTTCAATACATGCTTCAAAATGAAATCAGCGAGAAACACGATCGCGATCAGGACGATCGAGAACGCCGATGCCTGTGAGAACTGGAGCTCAGTCATGCTTTCAAGGATTCTCGTCGTGAGCAAGGTCCAACGGACCGATACCAGGAAAATGGTGGCGCTGATCGCGGTCATGCAGTGGATGAAGAGATACCGCATCCCGGATATGAGCGCAGGGATGATCAAAGGAACCGTGATATGGGTGAAGGTTCTTACCGTTCCGGCTCCCAGGCTCAACGATGCCTCCTCCAAGGCGGGATCGATCTGCTCCAGGGATGCGATCACGGAACGGATGCCGGTCGCATAATACCTGAAGACATAGGCTGCGACGAGAATCGAAAGGGTTCCGGTGAGAACCAGAGGTTTCGTGTTGAACGCGATGATGTAGGCGATACCCACGACCGTTCCGGGCAGGGCGTAGTTGAGCATGCTGCTGAACTCCAGCAACCTTCGACCAACGAACTCCTTGCGTTGGATCATGAACCCGATGACCACCGCAAGCAGGGAGCCGATGACGGTGGAGATGATCGCGATCAGGACCGTGTCCTTTATCGCTTTTTGACCATGCTTGAAAACATATCTGTAGTGCTCAAGGGTCGGCGTGTTGTTTACGCTCCATACCTTCACCAAGGAGCCCCACAGGATGATCGCATAGAGGTAGATGATGAACGCGACCACGATCAGGCACACCACGGCGATGACCACGTTCAGAGACTGGGGAAGCCGGGCGAACTCGGTGCGGGAGCCGCTTTTTCCGGTAACCGATACGAAGCTTTTCTTCCCGAGCATCATCCGCTGAAGAAAGAAGACGAGCAGCGCGGGAACCAGCAGAAGGAACGACATCGTCGCCCCGCCCTTCAAGTCGAACATGCCGGTTATGAGGAGATACGCTTCGGTGGGCAAAACGGGGAACGCATGTCCGCCAAGGATCAGCGGGGTGGCGAAATCCGCCAGACTGGCCCCGAACAACAACAGAATCGAGTTGACGATCGCCGGCAGCGAAAGCGGGATCGTCAATGTCCGGAACATCCTCCAGCGGGAAGCCCCCAACGAGAGGGCGGCATCGTCCAGCGTAGCGCTCATCGTGTTGAGCACAGCCGTGATGACCATGAACGCCACCGGGAAATAGGTGAGCGTCTCACTGATCCATGTTCCGAGAAACCCGTAGATGGAAAAATCACCGATCCCCAGAGCCTTCAGCAGCATCCCGTTGGGTCCCAACGCGAGGGTCAATGAAATGCTTGAGGTAAAGGGAGGTGAAATAAGAGGAAGCATCGCTACGGCGCCGATGATCCCTTTGGTAACCTTTGAAATCCGAGTCCGGGTTACGGCAAGGGCGAACAGATACCCGACCACCGTCCCCGTGATGGAGACCGCCGTAGCCAGAACCAGGCTCCCATAGAGGGCTTTTACATTATAAGCCTTGGATAACACCGTTTTGACATTGGCCAGCGACAGCTTTCCGTCAACCACGAAGGTGGCTCCGAGCAACCGGAGAAACGGGAGGAAGATAAAAACGGCAAAGGAGAGCCAAACGGTGACCAGCGCCATGAACAGCGCCGGATCGCGCTTCATCAATGAACTACGAACTCTTTTGGGGATCTGTGCTTCCACGTTCTTACCTTCCTCTCTCTAGCAGGGCGTCACTGACCTTGGATGACCTCATCAATCCAGCGCTGGACCAAACGTTCACGGTTCGCGCCCTTCCAAGCGACGCTGGTTTCAAGAAGCTTCACCTTGGACATGTCGAGAGCCGGATTGGTCACCACAACATCGGGCCGGGTCGGAATGTAGTTGATCTTATTGTCGACCATGACCTGTCCGAGGCGCTTGGAAGAGGCCCAATCCATGAGCTTCTTCGCCGCATCTAGGTTCTTTGCACCCTTCACGATGCCGGAGCCTTCGACACCATAGGTGACACCTTCGACCGGATATGAAATCACCAGGTCATACCCCTGTTGCTGGATATCAAGAGCGTCAACGATGTAGAAGATGCCGGAACCGGCTTGACCGGTTGCGATCGGCATCGCACCGCCGGCTCCGCTCTTGGTGTACAGCTGGATGTTCTTGTGCAGCTGTTTCTGATACTCGTACGCCTTATCCTCGCCCCAGACCTGAATCAACGAATAGACTCGTTCGGTCGCCGTTCCGCTGGTTCGGACGTCCGCCATCTGAAGGGCGTTGTAGTAGCGGGGATCAAGAAGATCGTTCCAGCTGGTAGGCGGCTGCAACCCCTTCTCCTTGAGGAAGGAATTGCTGCTCAGGAAGGTCAGCGGGATGACGCCGATACCGGTCCAGTATCCTTTGGAAGACTTGAACTGGGCAGGAATCGCCGACGCTTCGGAGGGCACATACACCTCGAACACCCCTTCGAGAACACCGGCCTCATAGGTATCGGCCGGCCCGCCCCAGAGAGCGTCGACCTGGGGGTTCGCCTTCTCGGCGATCAATCGGGCAAGGGCTTCACCGGATGAAAGGCGAACGAAATTGACTTGGATCCCCGTGTCCTTCGTGAACTCCTCAAAAACCGTGGTTGCATACTTTTCAGGCATGATCGTGTACACGTTCAGCGTGGTACTTGCTTTCTCTTGGACACCGGCGGCGAACACCGGGGCCAGAAGCAACCCAATCATGCTTAACACGATCAAGGCTTTCTTCATGCTTTTCATAGAAATCCTCCTTAGGTAGTTGGCCGAAATACTTCGGCTCCACCTTCATCCTTCGCCACGGAGGGTGGAAATGCAAGTTACAGCTTTGTAACAAAACTCCTAGGAGACCTCTTGAGTGTCGGTAAGCAGGTATCCGAATCCCCATCTGTTCACCAGAAACCGCGGTGTCGAGGGGTTCGGCTCGATTTTTTTCCGGAGGCGGCTGATATTCACCTTCACCATTTCCGGCCCCTGGATCCACTCCTCGGCATTCCATACCTGCTTGAGAAGCTCTTCGGCGGATACGGGGACATGAGCATGGAGCGCCAGATATTCGATGATTCTGAACTCGGTGGGAGTGAGGGTGATCTCCTGTCCGTCGATCTCCAATACCCGTCTGCGGATATCGACCATGATCGAGCCGATCTGAATGATTTGCTCGACCTTCGTCCGACGGATGATCTTTTCGATTCGAAGCAGCAGCTCCTTGTGGTTGAACGGCTTTGAGACATAATCCTCCGCCCCGACCTCCAACCCCTCGATGATCTGGTCATCCCGATCATGACTGCTGAGCACGAGAACCGGAGTATCCAGCTCGACAAGCAGTGGAACCACTTCCAATCCGCTCAAGCCCGGAAGACCGATATCCAAGATGACCAGATCGGGATGAAACTCCCGGGCCAGGGGCGCCACCTCATCCCCTCGCCCGGTAGAGGCGACTTCATATCCCGCGTTCGTCAAAATGAAGTGCAAAAGCTCCACGATCGCCTGCTCGTCATCCACGACGAGGATCCGGTTTTTCACCATGGCGCCCCTACCCGTAGACTGAAGGAGACCATCGTCCCCTGATTGGGTGTGCTTGTGATATACACCTTTCCCTGATGCTTGGCGATGATGGAACGGACGATTGAGAGTCCAAGACCGAATCCGTCCTGCTGCGAGTCCTTCCTTTCCTGAAAAAACTCTTGAAACAACGCCTCGCGCCCCGCCAGCTCGATTCCCTGCCCGTTGTCGGTGACAGTCGTAACGATCTGCCGGTCATCCTGGGTGACGGAGACGATGATCAGTCCTCCCTCCTTCGTGTTTTTTGAGGCGTTATGGATGAGATTGATCAGAACCTGGCGGATCCATGCCTCATCCGCCCTCGGGTGGGACACCAGGGCGGGAAACTGCAGCGAGACCTCCTGTTTTCGGATCGAAAGCTGGGGCTGCAACGTTTCGATGACTTGCCGGACAAGGAGCTTGAGATCGACCGATTTCGTCATGTCGGGCTCCCAATCTTTTCCAAGCTTGATCAGCGTCAGCATCTGCTCGCTGAAGGTGATCAGGCGCTGCGTGTTGATGTAGATGGATTCCATGAACTTCTGCTGCTGCTCGTTGAGCTTTCCCGCGCTCTGTTCCATCAGAACGCTTTGCGTCGTCTGCATGATCGTAAGCGGAGTCCTGATCTCATGGGCGAGCGTGGAAAGGAGCTGCTCATACCCGGGCTGCGTTTGGTGCTTGCGATTCCAACGGATGCGCCGATCCGTCCATGCCGCGACGATGGACGCACCTGCATATACCGTAAGCACATCCAAAGCCCGGGAGGATGAAACGAGGGCATAGACCCCCCACAACAGAAGTGTCCGAACGAGGCGGATCTGCCACCGGTTCGCCGGACGAAGGGCAAGGTACAGAACCGTGCACCCGACGACAAGGGTCTTGCTCACAGAGAGAAGAAGACAGGTCCCCAAGGATGCGAGAACAAGCTCAAGAATCTGCCTGCCGACGAGCCTAGCGTTCATGATGATCCACCTCGCGGCCATAGAGATTGAAGGACTCGGGGTAAAAGGTGAGAATCACCGGCGTGCCCTCTTCAAACTCCCGAACTCCTCCGAGCAGGTTCGGATGCAGCACCCGGATCGTCTCATCACCGAAGCTTACCCGATATTCGAATGACTGGCCGACGAAAAGGGAAGAGCGAACGATGCCTACGCACTGATTGAACCCGCACTCGCCTTCAAACGGTGACATGCCGACGGAAATGGGGTTGATCGCCACCAGAAGGGAATCGTCTTGCTCGACGAAGATGGAACATCGGTCCCGGGATACGGTGAATTCCATCTCTTGAATGCTCAGCTGGATCGTCTCTGCGGATGCGGAAAGAACAAATCCGTCAAAGAAGTTCGCATTGCTGATGAAGTCCGCCACGAACGGGGTGCCGGGGCGATCGTACAGGGCTCGGGGCTTCCCCTCCTGCACGATCGTTCCCCGGTTCATCACCAGGATCCGATCGGGAATGCTCAGCGCTTCCGCCTGGTCGTGCGTGACATAGAGAACCGTGATCCCCAGAAGCTGCTGCATCCGCTTGATCTCGAAGCGGGTCTGAATCCGCAGGCGCGGATCAAGGTTTGAAAGCGGTTCGTCGAACAGCATTATTTTGGGTTTAAGGACCAGCGCCCGGGCAAGAGCGACCCGCTGCTGCTGTCCGTCGGACAGCTCATTGGGATGGCGGGTCTCGGTCCCGACCAGATTAAGCATTTGACAGATCATCGCCACGTCATGCGCGACCGCATCGAACGGCAGGTTTTTCGCTTCCAGCCCATAGGCGATGTTTTCAAACACGGTCATATGGGGAAAGAGGGCGTAGTTCTGGAAAACCATGGGAATGTTTCTCATCTCCGGTCCCAACGCCGTGATCGATTTGCCTTCGATGAGGATGTCGCCGCTCGTCGGCCTGAGAAAGCCGGCGATCATCCGAAGCGTGGTCGACTTTCCGCAGCCGGACGGGCCGACAAGCGTTACGAACTCACCCTTGTCGATGGTGAACGAGAGATCATTGACCGCTTTGATATGATGTTGACGAGAGGGAGCATAGATTTTACTCACCTTTTTCATCTCCAAAAAAGGAGCGGCACGTTTTTCATCTTTCTTGAATTCACTCATTTTCCATTCTCATGAACCGGACAGGTTGCATCTATCGTTCTACCACGGAAATACGTTCATCTCAACACGTTCCTGTTGAAAAGGGGGTGCCTGATTCCGGGCAGGCCCCTCGGTGAACACAAGGGTCAATCGTAAAAACTTTTTCCGATTGACCTGAAAAAACAATTGACTCAAACCCTTCAAAGCATAATGATAGGTCAGATTAAAAAAACGCCAAGAATATGAAGAGATATTGCTTCGTCCACTAATCTGAAAACCCACCACCGCCCGAGGGTATGGCGTATGTTCTCCTCAGCGGGCAGCATAATCCAGACAGGAGGTTTGCCATGTTCAAACCTGCCACCAAACTCATGATCGCACTTGCGGTCACCGTCTTTCTGCTTACCGGATGCGCCAAGGAAAGCGCCAACGAGAACGGAAATCAGAAGCTCTATGTGTACAACTGGTCCTATTACACCCCCGACTCCGTCATCGAAGCGTTCGAAAAGGAGTACGGAGTCGATGTCGTCCTCGACTATTTCGCTTCGAATGAAGAGATGTTCGCCAAGCTCCGCGCCTCCAGCCAGGAAAGCGGGTACGACGTCATCTTCCCCTCCGCCGACTACGTTTCCATCATGATGAAGCTGGGGATGCTCGAAAAGCTCGACCTTTCCAAGATCCCGAGCAGCAGGTACATCACCGAGTTCGCCCTCTCCAAGGCGACGTACGACCCGAAGATGGAATACTCGGTTCCCTATTACCTCGGAGCAAGCGGCATCGCCGTCCACACGAAATACGCCTCCAACTATGAGAAATCGTGGAACATCTTCGGTGACAAGCGCTTCAGGGATCGGATGGTCATGATGGATGACATGCGCGAAGTGCTCGGGGATGCGCTCGTCCATCTCGGATACTCCGTCAACACGACCAACCCCGCCGAGCTTGAGCGCGCCCGGAAGCTGGTCAACGATCAGTGGAAGCCGAACCTGGTGAAGTTCGACGCCGAATCGTTCGCCAAAGGATTCGCCAGCGGCGAATACTATGTCAGCCACGGCTACGCCGAAGCGATCTTCGAAGAGATTCCCGAGGAAAAGTGGGCCGAGGTCGACTTCTTCCTTCCCGAGGAAGGCGGACCGCTGTACATGGATTCCCTCTGCATCCCCAAAGGGGCTCCCCACTACGAGCTTGCCCTCGCCTTCATCGATTTCATCCACCGCCCGGAGAACTACGCCCAGCTTCTGGATCGGTTCCACTTCCCCGCATCGGTCAACATCGAAGCGGATCGGTATCGGACCACCACCCCCTTCTACACCGTCGAACAGCTGGCGAACTACGAGCTGAAGGAGGATCTGGGGGCGAACCTCGAGATGTACAACAAAGCCTGGGAGACGATCCGCTACGTAGATTGACCCCGAAAGGCCTCTCTTGTACAGTTTACCCATGCAAGAGTTCAACCATCAGACATTCATCTCTCCCTTCACCTGGCGCTATGGCTCCGAAGCCATGCGCCGGATTTTCAGCGAAGTCCACAAGCGGACGCTCCTTCGGACGATCTGGATCGCCCTTGCCCGGGCCCAGATGCGGGTCGGTCTGGTCACCGAAGAACAGCTTGCCGAACTGGAAGCGACGAAGGATCGGATCGACATCGCCCGGGCGACACAGATCGAAAGCGAGATCCACCACGATCTGATGGCGGAAATCCACACGTGGGCGGAGCAGTGCCCAAACGGGGGAAAGATCATCCACCTCGGAGCCACCAGCATGGACGTCCTGGACAACATGGATGCCCTCCGCCTTACAGAAGCGCTGGATCTGACGATCAGCAAGACCCGGGAGCTGCTCATCCTCTTCAAGGAGAAGATGGAAGCATATCGGGAACTTCCCACGATGGCGTTCACCCACATCCAGCCCGCCGAGCCCTCCACCGTCGGCTACCGCTTCGCCCAAAGCGCCCAAGACCTGAAGGAGGATCTGGAGGAGCTGATCCGGGTCCGCTCTTCGATCCGGGGCAAAGGGATGAAGGGGGCGGTGGGAACCGCCGCCAGCTATGCCCAGCTTCTGGAGGGAACCGGCCTCACCGCCATCGAGCTTGAAGAGGCGGTCATGGAAGAGATCGGACTTGCGGCGTACACCGCTTCGACGCAGATCTACACCCGCAAGCAGGACCTTCGCGTCGCCCAGGCTCTCTCGGGTCTTGCCGCCACCCTTTCAAAGTTCTTCTTCGATTTCCGGATTCTCATGAGCCCCCCGATCGGCGAGTGGAGCGAATACTTCGCCTCCAAACAGGTCGGCTCCTCGGCGATGCCCTTCAAGCGCAACCCGATCAACAGCGAAAAGATCAACAGCCTCTGCCGCCTCGTCTCGACCCATGTCGACCTTTTCTGGCAGAACGCCGCGACCACCGTCCTGGAGCGGAGCCTGGATGATTCGGCGAACCGCCGGATCGCGATCCCCGAGATCTTCCTGGCCGTCGACGAGATCCTCGTCACCGCAATCAGGACGGTGGGCCGGATGACGGTTCATGAGGAAGCGGTCGGAAGGAACCTCAACGCGTACGGCCTCTTTGCCGCAAGCGAGCGCCTCCTCATGGAGCTCGGCCGCCGCGGAGCGGACCGTCAGGCGATGCACGAATTGATCCGCAACCACAGCCTGAAAGCGTGGGAGGCGGTCCGAAGCGGCAAGGAAAATCCCCTTGCCAAGTCGCTGAGCAAGGACAAGAAGGTTCTGGCCTTCGTCACCGAGGCAGAAGTTCTTGAATTCATGAAGGTCGAAGCGTATATCGGCGATGCGGTCCTGAGGACGACGATGGTCGCGAAAGAGATCGATGCGTTCCTCAACCGAGACTGAGGAATCCGCTGAAGATCAGGAAGTACAGCCCCATCCGGACATAGCGGATCTGCAGGGCGAGCAGGACCCTGAGGGCCGGCAGCTTCGCCATCCCGGCAAGGGTGCAGATCGTGGAGAACGGCAGCGGCGCGATCCCCCCGATCGCCACGCCCCATGCCCCGTAGCGCTTCATCATCGCAGCGGTCTCCGGTTTCGTGTTCCGCCGCACATAGTTGTTGATGATGGGGATATGCCCCAGAAGCCGCCCGACGAGGTAGGCGCAAAAGGATCCGACCACGCTGGCGGTTCCCATGACGATGACCGCCTTGGGCACCGACCAGGTGAGAACGAAGGGCCAGACCATATCCACGCTGACCGGGAACATCGTCAACTCCATGACGAAGATGTAGCCGGCGACCGCCCACGCCCCGAAGGCGTCGATGAAGTCGTGCAGAACCTCGGCGTCCGCCCACCCCAGCTTCTTGAAGAGGAAGAGCGAAGTGAAGGTGACCGCCATCAGCACCACGATCGCCCAGATGGACTTTTTGAAGAGCTCGCGAAACGAAAGCTCGCCATCCTTGGGATCTATCCGGTGCAGTTCGTCGATCTCGATTGGTTCCGTTTGTTGTTTTTCACTCATCTCAACAGGTCTCTAAACCGAGCGAACAGCTCGGCGGGATCGCCTTCACCAACGCCCTGAAAGATCGGGGCTTTCCCCCCGCCCTTCCCGTTGATTGAAGAAAGAAGGTCACTTCGATGCTTTGCGATATCCAATTTGGCCGCTCCCTCGCCGGTGAGGACGATGAGCCAGGCGAGCTTTCCGTCCTCCAGACGCAAGGTGGCGCAGAGGGCGAGATTCGCGACCCGGCTTGCCGCCTGAGCGAGGTCCTTCAGGGTGATCTCATCCTCCACCTCCCAGGTGATGACGGGAAGCGGGTCGGTTTCCCCGGCAAGTTTCAAATCCAGCAACACCGAAGCGAGCCGATTCCGCAGGCGGCCCAGAAAGGCTTTCTCCGATGCGGCGGCCTCGCAGGCTTTGGCAGCCGTTTCCACCAGCGCCTCCGGAGGCGATGAATGGAGGGTCCCCAATTGATCGACGATCGTCCGGTTGAGAAGAACCCGGTTCCAGGCAACCTCTCCGACGGTGAAGATCAGGCGGGCGTGGCTGCGGATCTTTTCCTGACCCTCGTAGAGAAAGAGCCCGATCTCCCGGGTGTTTGAAACGTGCAAGCCGCCGCAGGCGATCGTATCGACCTCATCGACGTGGATGAGGCGGACATCCCCCTCCACCTTGATCGGGCGCCTCAGGCCCAATGCTTCGGCATCCTCATGGCTTTTCGTTTCCGAAGTGACGGGATGCCCTTCGACGATCGCCCGGTTCACCAGGGATTGAAGTTCAAGACAGACGGAATCGGGAACCTCCTGTCGGTCGACTTCGATCATCATCACTTCGGTTCCCAGATGGACGCTGACCGTTCCGATCCCGAAGTGCTTGAAGAGAATGCCGCTTGCGGCGTGCTGAGCGGTGTGGTTCTTCATGAAATGGAAGCGCCGATTCCAATCGAGGGTGAGAACGACCCGATCACCCGCTTTGAAGGCGGGATCCCGGACCAGGTGGATGATCTCTTCATCATCGCCTGATACGGTATCAAGGACGGGGCAGTCATTCACCGTTCCCCAATCCCCGCCCTGACCTCCGCCTTCGGGATAAAAGATCGTCTCTTCCAGGACCACCTTCGATCCTTCGACCGACACGACCCTCGTTTCCAGGGTGGTTCGGTAGGGTTCGTCATAGTAGCGCGGATACGAGTGTTTCTTCATGTGGTTATTCATTGTCATCATCGGAATCGCTGTGGTGAGCGTATCATTAAAGGGTTTACTTGTCCAAGAGCGGCAACTGTACTATCTTTGCAATACATACGATTACACGCAGGAGAGTACTATGGCAATCATCAAATCCGCTTGGGAGATCGCGATGGAGCGGGCGAACGCGATTCAGGCGGACCCCAAAAAGATACAGAAAGACCTCACCATCAAGGAGGGGCGGCAGATCGCCGCGGCCTTCCTGCTCGATATCGACGGAACGAAGGAAGAGGCAGAGAAGAAGTACGATTCCTACTCCAATGAGGCCAAGGCCCATGTGAAAGAGGGAATGGCGCTCACCCTTCTTTCCAACCTGACCCTGCCGAAAACCCCCAACTACGCCGAGACCATCCCCAAGCTGATCGCCCTCGGGGCGATGATCAGCGACGACGATGAGGAGCTTGTAGAACTCCTCGCTCAAATGCAGGGGTTCTTCACCCAATACGTCGAAACCCAGGAGGATCTCATCGAGCGGCTGAAGGAGCAGTTCGCTCCCCACCTCCAGCAGAAGGAAGCGCAGCTCAGGGCCCAGTACGGCCCGAACTTCGTCCTTCGCCCGGAGCAGGACCCCGAGTTCATGAAGGTTCTGGACAAACAGCTCAAAACCCTTGAAGAACAATACACCAACGTTCTGGACAACGCGAAGGAGCGGATGAAGGAGATCCTGGGCATCGAAGGACAATAGAACGGATCAGGCTGCCCGGAGGCAGCCTGTATCGTATCACCCTTCCTGATTGCGCTTACGCCCACCAGTGAGCCATGCGCTGTTTCAGCGACTCGCGGTATGCATCCCAATCGGTGATCGGAGCTGCGGCCAAGCCTTCCTCGCAGGCGGCTTTCGCCACGGCGACCGCCTCCCATTCGATGACCCGGGGGTCGAACGGCTTGGGCACGATATACTCCCGGCCGAAGGTGAACTTCTTCCCGCCGTACGCTTTTGCAACCGAATCGGGAACCGGCTCCTTCGTCAAGTCGGCGAGCGCTTTGGCGGCGGCCATCTTCATCCCTTCGCTAATGATCCGGGACCGGACGTCCATCGCGCCGCGGAAGATGAAGGGGAAGCCCAGGACGTTGTTGATCTGGTTCGGGTAGTCGCTGCGCCCCGTGGCCATGACGAGGTCGCTTCGAGTCGCCATCGCAAGCTCGTAGGCGATCTCCGGATTGGGGTTCGCCATGGCGAAGACGATGGGATCGCGGTCCATCGAAAGCAGCATTTCGGGGGTCACCACGTCGGCGACGGAAAGACCGATGAGGACATCCGCACCCTTAAGGGCGTCGGCGAGGGTTTCCAGCTCGGTATCGATTGCGAAGTCCTGCTTCTCCGGCGAAAGGCCTTCCAAGCGGTCCCGGCGAAGAACGCCGTGGCGGTCGCAGAGAATCAGATTCTGTCGCTTCACTCCCGCGTTCAGGAACATCTTCGCGCAGCTGATGCCGGCGGCTCCCGCGCCGTTGATGACGACCTTGACTTCCTCGATCTTCTTGTCCACCACCTCGCAGGCGTTCATCAGACCCGCTGTGGCGATGATCGCCGTTCCATGCTGGTCGTCGTGGAAGACGGGAATGTCACACTCTTCGATGAGAGTCTGTTCGATCTCGAAGCATTCCGGACTCTTGATATCCTCAAGGTTGATGCCACCGAACGTCACGCTGATCTTCTTGATGATCTCGATCAGCTTCTTCGGATCGGTTTCGTCGATTTCGATGTCGAACACGTCGATGTCGGCGAAGCGTTTGAAGAGAACTCCCTTCCCTTCCATGACGGGCTTGCTGGCCAATGCACCCCGGTCCCCCAGACCGAGGATCGCCGTTCCGTTGGAGATGACGGCCACCAGATTTCCCTTTGACGTGTACTTGTAGGCATCCTCGGGATTCGCGGCGATCTCCAGAACCGGCTTTGCCACCCCGGGGGTGTAGGCAAGGCTCAGATCCTCGGCGGTCTGGCAGGGCTTGCTCGGAACGACCGAAACCTTTCCGGGAACTCCGTCCTGGATGTGATAGGCCAACGCCTTTTCTTTCAGCAGATCTTGATTCATCTTATTCTTCTCCTCACTTTTTCTCAAAATCCCAACTCATGTCCATATTCCAGCGGTCACGCAGGGTGATCATCACCTTCTGCAGGGACGGAGGAACCGGACATCCATGTTCTTTGCGGTACTGGTACGCAAGATATTCTTTCTCTCCCGCGGTGAAGATATAGTCTTCGCCGGGAGCTTTTTTGCTGGCCCTAAGATCGCGGAGAATCTGACCGGTGATCTTCTTGAAGGTTTCAAGGCCCATGAAGAACTCGGGATCGATCGCGATGAAGAAGTGCCCGAGCGGATAAGGAATCTGGTTGCCGTTCTCGTCGAAGCCGTTCAAAGCTTTCAGGAATGAACCCGCCTGCAGTGCGGCGGAAAGGATCTCGACGACCGTCGCATACCCGTAGCCTTTGTATCCGGCGGTCACTTCGCCGATTCCCCCGAGCGGGGTCAGGGCCGCCTTGCCGGTGGTCAGGTCCTTGAGCACCTGAAGGGTGTCGGTGCGGCTTCTGCCTTCGTTGTCGATGACCCATCCTTCGGGCAGCTCTTTTCCGGCGCGGCCGTACACTTCGATCTTGCCGCGCTGGGAGACGCTGGTGGCGCAGTCCAGAACGAACGGGAACTCTTCATCGGTGGGCATTCCGAAGACCAGCGGGTTGGTCCCGAGCATGTTCTCGACGCCGCCGGTCGGGGCGATCGAGGGCCGGGCGTTCGTGCCGGTGATTCCGAGCAATCCCTTCCTGGTCGCCATCGTCGCATAGTAGCCGCTGATGCCGTAGTGGTTGGAGTTGCGGACCGTTACCATGCCGATGCCGTATGTCCGGGCTTTTTCGATCGCCATGCTCATCGCTTTGTGGCTGACCACGTGGCCCATGCCGTTGTGTCCGTCGAGGACGGCGGCGGCGGCCTTGTCCCTGAGCACTTCGATCTTGGTGGTGGGCAGCATGATCCCGTCGTCGATCCGGTCGATGTAGATCGGCTTCAGGCGGCCGATTCCGTGGCTGTCGATTCCCCGCTTGTCGCTTTCGATCAGAACATCGCTGATGATCTCGGCGTCTTCCCTGGGAACCCCCGCGTGGATCAACGCCTCTTTCATGAAGGCTTCCAGCTCTTCAAACGGCAGCCATGCACAGTCCTCATACTGCTTTGCATATTCATCCAAGTACTTCATTCGCTCCTCCTCGTCGGTGCTACTACTATTGAAAGATCGTCACTGATCTCCATTTGACTTACCAGTTCGGCGCCCTTTTCATCGGTCACCAGAATGTCCACATCCTCAAGCGAGACGGTCTTATAGTTGGATACCACCCCGATCTTGTTCGCCGCGGCGACCACGATGACTTTTCCGGCGGTGTGCTTGATCATCGCCCGGGTGGTTTCCGCTTCCTCCAGGACCGGCGTGGTCAACCCCGCCTGAACGGAGAATCCGTCCACCCCGATGATCGCCTTGTTCGCCCAGATCTGCTCGACGACTAGGGAAGAGAGGGAGCCGGAGACGGAATGGCTCCGCGTCCGGTACACTCCGCCGGCCAGCACCAGACGGATCGCCTGGCTTTCCCTGCACACATACGCCGCATCGATGTTGTTCGTCACAATCGTCAGCCGTTTTCCGGAAGCGACCAGCGCCCGGATCGCTTCCAAGGTGGTGGTTCCGCTGTTGATATATAAGGTATCGCCATCCTCGACCAGGTCAAGGACGCCTTGCCCGATCATGCTTTTCTCAAGGGGAAATTCCGATGCTTTTTGAAGGTAATCAGGTTCGACGGGCAGATTCCGCCTGAGGCTCGCCCCGCCGTGGGTCCGTTCGACGAGGCCCCGCTTGGCAAGCTGGTCCAGATCCCGGCGGATCGTCAGCTCGCTGACGTCCAAGGCATCGCTCAACTGATTGACATTCACCGTCCCCTCGTCCTGAATCCGGGACAGAATGTACTGTTGGCGACTTGCCGGAATGTTTGCCATGAATACTTCCTGATTGTTTTTGAACTTATTTATACAATACATTCAAAAACATTCACATGTCAATACACCATGCATCTGTCGCCTTCTGACGATGTGTTTGCGTCCCTACTTGATGATGTCCACAAAGCACGAAATCCGAACATCGGTAAACTTCAAGCAAACGAGGGATTGCCACCACATAATCAGGTAAGATGATTTTTGCTTCCGTATAGACGGAAACAGTGCATGATGCCATATGGAAGTGGTCGCACATTGCGGCCGGTTATAGAGAATCCGGAGGTAACGATGGCTGACGACAAAGTACCTGTGTTAGTAGAAAAGAGAGAAATTCAGGACATGATATATACCATTAGGGGTAGGCAGGTCATGATTGACAGCAACCTTGCCGATTTGTATCAGGTGACAACCAAGAGATTGAATGAACAAGTCAATAGAAATAAGAATAGATTTCCTCCACAGTTTATGTTTCAGTTGACTGAAGATGAATATAGGGACTTGAGGTCGCAAATTGCGACCTCAAATGATGGTGATAAACATGGTGGACGAAGATACATGCCATATGTCTTTACGGAACAAGGGATTGCAATGCTTTCATCTGTTCTTAGAAGTAATGTAGCTGTCGAAGTAAGTATTAGAATTATGGATAGCTTTGTCGAAATGCGGAGGTTTCTCGTTTCAAATCAAGAGCTTTTCTCTAGGTTAGACAGGGTGGAGCTGAAACAAATCGAAACAGATAAAAAGCTGGAGCAAGTTTTTAATTATATTGCAACCAGGACAGAGGTAAAGCAGCATATTTTCTTTGATGGACAGATCTACGATGCCTTCAGCTTTATTGTGGATCTAATCAAAAAAGCCCAGAATAAGCTCGTATTGATAGATAATTATGTGGATACAAATACCCTAAACCTGTTATGTAAGAAAAATAATGGAGTTTCCGTCCTTATTGCAGGCTCAGGAAAGGGAAGTTTAACAAGTAAGGATATCTCCAAATTCAACGCTCAGTATCAGGGTTTACTAGTAAAAACGAGAAATGATTTTCATGACCGCTTTTTGATTATAGATGACACGGAAGTTTATCATATAGGGGCTTCAATCAAAGATGCCGGCAAAAAGAGCTTTGGAATCACGAAAATCGAAGATCAGACTCTACTTGACAGCATAATAAATAAGGTGAAGTAGAGGAGAGCTTATGGGAATCAACTTGGTACGGCAAGGAAGGTAGGATTTCTGTAATGGTGTGAAGCTCACAAATAAAGAACTCACCTTTTATATATCTTAAAAGTTCGGTGACCGAACTTTTTAGCATTTTTCATCTGTCATAAACCTCTTTTCTATGACCGACTTCAACAACAAAAATACAAAGTTCCTTATCTTTTATTTGACATAAAATTCTGTAGTCACCAACACGGTAACGCCAAATTCCTCTCCGGTTCCCGACAAGTTCTTTTCCACGAGTTCGAGGATTTTGTAAATTTTTAAGACTATCAAGAAATTTCCGCATTTGATTTTGAACAGGCTTATCAAGTTTTACAAATTGTTTTTTCGCCTTGTCAGAAAAAGTAATGTTCACAGGAGATCAGCCTCTGCATAGACTTCTTCAAGCGTATAGGTTTTTCTGTCACCTTTCTCAAATTCTTCCAAAGCAGCGACAGCAGTTTCATAGTCGTCTCTGTCTTCCACGTATTCAAGCATATATTCTTCAACCGCCTTATTTACGAACCAACTTCGAGTACAACCACGTTCCTTGCAAATAGAATCAATTTGTTCAACAAGAGTTGAATCAAAACTAACACTTATAGGCACTTTTACAGTTCTTGTTTTTTCTACAGGTTGCATAGGGTATCCCCCTTTACCATGTTTTAATAATTTTATTAATTTTAATAATTTTATTATTGTTCGTCAAGATTTTCATTCACTGTTCGGTGACTGAACTTTTTATTAAATAACCTGCGTGGTTTAATAATCACTATCAGAACAACATGTGTCATAAAAATCATCGCATTTTACATCAGGATCATAACACAATGACTATAAGTGTACTTATGCTGGAGGAGAAAGATGTTGTTTAACAACAATGAATATTTTGAGCTTGTCGAGCAAGTGAAACAGGAAATCTTGACGGCTCAGCATAAGGCGAGCTTGAGCCTGAATCAGGGGCTCGTACTCATGTATTACCGCATTGGCCAGCATATTAATGAGCATAAAGAGTGGGGTAATAAGTTCATTGATAATTTGGCGAAAGATATTCGCATCTCCTTTCCGAGAGCCAAGGGTTATTCTGTGCGAAACCTGAAATATATGGCTAAATTTGCTCAGGAATATCCTGATGAACAATTTGTGCAGACGGTATCTGCACAAATCCCATGGTCACACAACATCGCTATTTTGAATAAAGTAAATGATCTAGACGAACGGATTTGGTATATCAAGAAAACAGTCGAAAATGGTTGGTCTCACGCAGTTCTCGTTCACCAAATCGAAAGTAAATTGTACGAGCGTCAAGCGTTAGCGGAAAAAGTCAGTAATTTTGAAGCTCGACGTATGGCACCACACAGCGAATTAGCCGTTCAGACGATGAAAGATCCGTACATATTTGACTTTATTCCTTTTAAGGAGCAAATGGTGGAGCGAGCTATTGAAGAGGCTCTGGTCAAAGATATCACAAAACTGCTTTTGGAATTAGGAACGGGCTTTGCCTTCCTTGGACATCAATACCAGCTGAATGTGGGCGGTGATGATTTTTATATCGATTTGCTCTTCTACAATCTGAATCTACGAAGCTATGTGGTAATTGAACTGAAAACAGGTGAATTCAAGCCGGAATATGCCGGTCAGCTCAATTTCTATCTATCTGCTGTTGATGGAACTCTAAAAAGGACGGAGATAATCCATCAATTGGACTTCTGCTATGTAAAAGTAAGAATAACTTGGTTGCAGAATACGCACTGAAAGATATCTCGAAGCCGATGGGAGTAAGTGAGTATCGGATCACAAGCCATTTGCCAGAGGAATTAAAAGAACAGTTGCCTTCGATTGAAGATCTTCAAAAGCGAATTCGGTGAATTGGAGAAACACAGATGGATGAGAGTATGTACGGAGCATCAGACCATGCCATCCAAGACTCCCCTTGCGCAAGGTACTAAAACCTGTTATCTTCAACTCGTGTTCGGTGCCATACCCAAGTGGTAAGGGAGAGGTCTGCAAAACCTTTATGCATCGGTTCGAATCCGATTGGCACCTGAGGGAGCCATCCGAAAGGGTGGCCCTTTCATTTCCCCCACCCTGTCAAAACCCGGTTTTTTCAGACCATTGATGCCAGCCAGCTCGATGGTTCCCGGTCTTACAACGGTGGAACAACCTTTGAGAAGTATTGAAAACTCCTCCTCCACCGGTATCCTGCCATTGAAGGTTCTGTTCACTGGCACGATCATTTTTCATCCAAAGCGGAAACATCAATATCGAAACGCTGAACCAGGGCACGGAACGTGTCCTGACCATCGTAGCAGGTATCAACCAGGAAACCCGGCTCATTGGTGTATTCTGCAAGACCGCGGTAATAATACTGTTTTTTCCGGTCTTCGATGATGAAAGGCATCAAATTGTTTTTCAAGCACTCTTTAAATGCAATAAGCCTGCCGACACGACCGTTCCCATCCTGAAAAGGATGGATTCGTTCGAACCGGTAATGAAAGTCGATGATGTCTTTGAGAGTCACCGTTTGTTTTTTCAGATAAGCGGACAGGAGTGCTTGGATATCGGTCGCTACATCTTTTGGGGCGGTCGTTTCAATTCCGCCGACAACGTTGGGCCGCAATTTGTAATCACCGACTCTAAACCAGAAAAGAGTTTCGTTCTTTGTCCTGCTTTTAAGGAGATAGTGCAGATGCTTGATGATCTCTTCATTAAGCGGTTCTTCCGCCATGTCAATGCAGTAGTCAATGGCACGGAAGTGATTGACTGTTTCGATGATGTCATCAACAGGAAGACCATCTTCAGCATCAAGCGTATTTGTTTCAAAAATACGCCGTGTCTGCTCTTCACTCAGCGTACCGCCTTCGATGTGATTGGAGTTGTAGGTCATACGGATCTGAAGCTCGTGGTAGAGACCGCCCGGAATCTTGTGCTCCTTTTCCTCTCGCAGTGTTTGAAGGATGGGATTGTCTGATACGATGCGGCACAGATCATCTTTGCTGCATGAAAAATAGGTACAAAGCTTTGACATCACGCTGTCTGCCAGTTTTTCTCCCTTTGAGATTTTGGCAAGGGTACGTGAAGAAATGCTCAGCACCGAGGTCAAATCGGATTTTTTTAGATTTCTCTCTTTCAGTTTTTTGTTTAGACCATCGTAGTTATACATGGGAATATCCCCTAAATCTTTACTTATTATATATCGAAGCAGAAAAAAGTAAAGATTTTTGAAAAGTGAGAACTTTTAACCCGTTGCTAGATGGAAAAAGATAATCCGACGCTGTCAAACAGGTTGTAGACGAATCGGTATCACCCATGACGACAAATATCGATAAGCACCCATGACGACAAATATCGATAAGCATTGAAAAACTCCTACTCCACCGGTATCCTGTCCATAGAGAATGATTGTCGAGAAAAAGATTGAAGGGCAGCGTCCAAGAGGTTTAATCAAACGATGAAAGCAACATATGCAGTTTCCCCTGAAGTGGTTGAATGGGTTATCAGCCAAGTGGGAGAACATACAGAACCTCTCAAATCTCTGAATCAATGGAAAACAGGGGAGAAAATCCCTACATTCAATGAGATCCAAGATATAAGCAAAAAGACCCGCATTCCCTTGGGATATTTTTTCCTCAAAACGCCACCAAAAGAAGAAATCAAGCTTTTAGAATACAGAACCATAGCGAGCGAAGAATTTGATAATCCAAGCAGGGATCTGATAGATACCATCGCCGATATGGAAGAAATTGTCGATTGGACACGAGATTATCTGATTGCCGAAGGTTCTGAGATCAATCCGATCGTCGGCAAGCTCAAACATGAAACCAATGTCATGGTCATGGCCGAGTATATCCGGGAAGTTCTTGGGTTATCCATAGACTGGTTTAAGACGACAGCGAACTCCTTCAATTATCTCAGAGATACAATCAGTGAAGCCGGTGTCATTGTCATGATGAACGGTGTCGTCCGCAACAACACACATCGACCACTCGATATCAACGAATTCCGAGCTTTTACTCTCATAGATGAGTTCGCCCCATTGATTTTCATCAATGCAGCGGATTCTGCCAGCGGTAGGTTGTTTTCTCTCCTCCATGAATTCGTTCATATCTGCCTTGGGGTGGACAACCTGTTCAACGACAATAGGTACAGCACCTTTAACGGGGTCAAAAAACAGGAGACGCTCTGCAATGCGGTAGCGGCTGAAATCCTTGTACCAGCGAGTCTATTCGGCAGCATATGGGACGCTCATAGCGACCAATCCGGATCCATAGATGAGATCGTCGAGAACGTCGCTCGTTATTTTACATGTGGCCGCATCGTCATTGCTCGAAGGGCGTTGGACACCGGGAGAATTGAGCAGCCCGCATATGATGAAATCGTCCGGATTGCAAGAGCGGATTTCCATAAACAAAAACAAACCAAGAAAACAGGTGGGGATTTTTACCGAACAAAAGAAAGCCGGATTGACAAAAGGTTTCTGGCTTTCTTAGTGGATAGCGTTTCTCGAGGCAAAACCCTCTACTCCGAAGCCTTCAAGCTTACCGATACCAACAGACATACCTTTCCAAAACTTGTCGAAAGGATGGAGTTCTGATGTCGCGGGAAACCATTTACTTGATAGACACGAATTCTTTGATAACACCAAAGAATTCATACTATCCGTTCGATATTGCGCCAGAATTCTGGAAGTCAATGGCTGAGAAAATCGAAGAAGGTTCCATCGCAATCTTGGATCTTGTGAAGAAAGAAATCCTGAAACCCGCAAAGAAGGATGACTTGGCCAACTGGATGGAAAGCCTCACTATCAAAAGATATATCAATCATGGCAAACAAGACATCGTCAACAAGTACGCAGAAATTCTTCAGTTCATCCAACAAGATTCGTGTTATACGGAAAAAGCACTTCGACAGTGGACAGATGGATCAACCGCTGATCCTTGGTTGATAGCCGCTGCTGTAGTGCATGGATTTACCATTGTCACTTTTGAAAAAGCTGTACATATCAATGCGAACAATCCTTCCGGAAAAGCAAAGATTCCGAACATTGCACAACAATTCCAAGTAAAAACAACAGACTTGTTCGGTATGATCAGGGATTTGGGTATCAGGCTATGCTGATCATTCCATGTTCAACACCCATCAAACTGTGATAATGCGTCCAGCTTAATTCACCACGCAGTGCGTGACCATTTGGAAAATGTAAGGTTGCCGTCTTCCGACTAAGGCACAGGATACATTGCTCATTTACTTGAATCTCGAGTCATACACGCGTCCGAGCTCGACGGAGACAACCCTTCCGGCCTCCGTAGAAGAAAAAGGCACATATCACTGCCACCTCTACGGATCAGCCGCAAAAACGTATCCGACCCGATTAAGTGGTCTTTTCAGGATTCAGAGGTATATCTCATTGATCAAGACTCTTAGGTCATATCTTATATGAATATTAACATTATATTATATATATAATTATAATGTTTTTTCTTTATTAATTAAAAATATTTACATATTTTCTCTAAAACTATTGACACAAGATTCGATAATCAGTATCCTACAAACGAGCCTGGGAAAAGGCTACAACTTGCACAGAAGCCGAAAGCTTCTCAAAGGACGAATACAATGAAAAAGTTTTTAGCTACCCTTCTGATCATCGCACTCGCACTGACCGGAGTGTTTGCAGCCACTGAAGCAACTCTGACGCTGGAGACCGATATCACCCCGGTCAACCTGATCAAGCTTTATGCCGTTGGAGATAATTCTGCAGGAGTAGCATCAGGAGTGAAGTATACGCTCCCTGCCGAGTTCAGTACAATCAGTCTCTCACAGATCGCCGACCTGGAGTTCACCACGAACAATGCGAAACAGGTTACCGTCTCGATGTCCGGAACCGAGTTCAAGAGCACCGAAAACAACGTCATCCCCTATACCCTGACGTATGATAAGGATGGAGTTGATAAAACAATTACACCGGTTGATGGCCAAAGCGGATTGTCCGGTCATGAAACAGTCCTGTATCAAGCAAACTCCGTAGAGAGCCTCATGACCATAAGAAAGGATCTGTCCCTCACGATCGGAGATGGCAGCACGAGCTACGCAAACTATCCGGCCGGCTCATACGAAGCCACGATCACCTTCACCATCGCTGCCCTCTAATCCACATCTTGATCATCAGGGACCTCTTCGGAGGTCCTTTTTTTGTACTCAAGACCTTTTCATGTCTAAATCTT
>ERZ795030.2309-NODE-2309-length-23078-cov-19.792946_pt1 | contig 23078 bp, 15 predicted proteins | sample MGYA00375122_ERZ795030 | MGnify/ENA primary metagenome ERZ795030 (study PRJEB30165, sample SAMN05720146) | activated sludge metagenome | isolation source: anaerobic digester from wastewater treatment plant | place: Japan | collected 2015-04-20 ... | reverse complement strand
CGAGGCGAAGCTCGACCGTAAGTCGGCCCCGTGGAAGGTGGCCATTGCCTGCCATCTGAAACAGCGCACACAGGCGTCCAATCGCTGGCTCTCCGAGACGCTACACATGGGCACGCCAGTGGGGGTGAGCCAGCTGGTTGGGCGGTTCCGTCGCGATGGAGGCCCTGCCGCAGAGTGTTTCGAACAGCTTACTGAAAAACCTAAAACCTGACCCTTTTTTGCTCTTCCCGGCGGTGCAGGGGCAGGGCATCGGGCAACGGCTCTGGCGCCATATCGAGCAGACATACCCCGCAAAATCGTGGGTGTTGGACACGCCCACATGGGCCGTGAGATGCCACCATTTCTACGAGCGATGTGGGTTTACGCGCGCGGGAGCCTCCGGCGACCAGGTCGTCTTTAGGAAGAGACTCGCAACCACCTGAGCTTGCTCCACACGGCTTGCACGGAGCCGGTTCGTCATTTGTGCGCATTCGTGAAGATTCGTGGACAGTCTGTGGCATGGTGGGCCGACACACGCGCCGCGCCGACCGGCGAGGGGCGCCGAGATTGCCGTTGACGCTTCTGCGGCAGGCGGAATCCATCTAGGGCATGGTTCCGAGCGTCTTAATCGTCGATGACGAGAAACACACGCGGGAAGGCCTCCAGCAGGCTCTCTCCGATAGCTACGACGTCACGGTGGCCGCTAGCGCCGACGAGGCGTTCAACCTTTTCGAGGTGCAGGAATTCGACGTGATCGTCACCGACCTGCGCATGCCCGGGAAGTCCGGCCTCAAGGTGATCGACAAGGCTCTCGTGCTGCCACACCGCCCGGCGGTGATCATGATGACGGCCTACGGCAACGTCGAATCGGCCGTCGAGGCGATGAAGCGCGGGGCCGTCGATTTCCTCACCAAGCCCGTCAACATCGAGCGGCTGGAGCTGCTCATCCAGCGTGCGCTGAAAAACAAGACGCTGGAGGTGGAGGTGAAACAACTCCACGAGCGGCTCGACGAGAAGTTCCAGTTTGAGCACATCGTCGGCCATTCGCAGAAATTGAAGGCGGTGATCGACCAGGTGCGGCTGGTGGCGCCGTCGAAGGCGACCATCCTCGTCGAGGGCGAGTCGGGCACTGGCAAGGAATTGATCGCGCAGGCCATCCATCAGGCCAGCGGGCGGGCGCGCGGGCCGTTCATCGCGGTGCATTGCGCGGCGCTCTCGGAAAACCTGCTGGAGAGCGAAATCTTCGGCCACGAGCGCGGTGCCTTCACGGGTGCGGTCGAGAGGCGTGTGGGCCGGTTCGAGTCGGCCGAGGGCGGTACACTGTTCCTCGACGAAATCGGCGAGATCTCCGCCTCCACTCAGGTGAAGCTGCTCCGTTTTCTGGAGACAAAGGCGATCGAGCGGGTGGGGGGCAACAAGCCCATCGAGCTCGACGTGCGCCTCGTCGCGGCGACCAATCGCAACCTCGAGCAGATGGTGCGCGCGGGAAAATTCCGCGAGGATCTCTTCTTCCGCCTGAACGTCGTGCGGCTGGTCATGCCGCCGCTGCGCGAGCGCACCGATGACGTGCCGCTGTTGCTCACGCATTTCCTGAAATTCTTCGCCGATGAGAATGGCGTGCCCGCGCCGACCATCGAGCCGGGCGCGCTGCGTACGCTCCAGTCCTACGGCTGGCCGGGCAACATCCGCGAGCTCCGCAATTTCGCCGAAAACACCGTGGTGTTGCACCGCGGCGGCAAGGTGACCGAGTACGAGCTCGACCCGAAATTCCGCAGCGTGGTCACCTCGCCGCTCTACACGGCGGGGGCGTCGACCGCGCCCGAGCCTGTTGCGACGACGGCTCCGAGTGCCGCGGGAGCGCAGCCCGAGGGCGCAGCGCCTTCGCTCTCGGTGGAGGCCAACGAAAAGCGGCTCTTGCGCGAGGCGCTCATCAAGGCGCGTGGCAACCGCACTCAGGCGGCCCAGCTCATGGGAATCAGCCGCCGCACGCTCCACCGGAAACTCGCGCAGTGGCCCGAGCTCGACGTGCTCGATTGAGCTTTGTGCGGCGTCGGACTGCGCCGCATGAGACGTTTGCGCGACTCTCCAGAGTTTTTTTAAAATAGCTGTTGACGCGCGACTCTCGAACCATACTTCTTTGCGTCCCCTCGCGGGCGTAGCTCAGTTGGTAGAGCACTACCTTGCCAAGGTAGATGTCGCGCGTTCGAGCCGCGTCGCCCGCTCCATTTAAAAAAAGGCCGCTGTGAAAACAGCGGCCTTTTCTGCGTCCGGATGGGTCAAGGGTGGCGCCGCGTTGAGCGGCGCCTGGTGCGGACGGGTTACAACTTGAGTGAGGTGCGGAGCCAGTCCTGAAGGATGGCCTTGTCGAAGAACAGCTCGTCGCTGCGGTTCGGTCCGGTCCGGCTCATGAAGCTCAAGTCGGTGAGGTTCTCGGTCCCCTCCTTGATCACCTTGCCGGCGGCATCGGTGATCGAATACGTGAACTTCATGTGCGGGGCGAAGACCTCCTTCATCACGCGGACGTGCTCATTGGATGGCGCGCTGGGTAGATAGCTGCCGGCCAGATCGATGTCGGTAAACGTGATCGTGAGGGTCTGCCCCTTGGGGAGGATGCGGGCGGCCTCCTCTTCCACGAGGGTTTGCAGGACGTGCATGTAGTGCTGGCGGCTTTTTTCGGTGCCGCCGGTCAGGCTGTCGCCAAAGTCGGTGAACTTTTCGGGTTGTTCGAAGTGGACGATGGCGCGTGCGGCTTCGCCGGCGAAGCTCTGCACGGGAAGGGCGGCGAACAACAGCGTCGCGGCCAGCATGAGGGGGAGTTTCGGCATGACGTGTTTCATGGTGAGGTATCCTTTGCTGATTGGGTGGAACTGGTGGGCGCCTGCGCCGCGCGAGCGGCTGGCACCCAAGTGCGCCAGGGTAGCCCCGGGCACCGTCCCCTGATGTCAGTTGGCCCGGCCTTTTGTTCCCGCGATGGGGCGAAAACCCGGGGTGAAGGTTCGGGGGCCGCGGGCGAACACCCCCGGCTAATCTGCCGGAGTAGGGGGCTCGCCGGGGTTGTACCAGCCGGGCAAACCCGTTCTGCTCGCCCTCCCTACATCCGATGAACTCCTTACGATTCCCTTCGCATGCGCTGCGCTGGTTTCAAGCCGCGCTGCTCGGTGTGGCGCTTGCCGCCCAATCTCTGGCCGCCGCCTCGGCTGCCTCGCTGACGGTCCGCCCCGACCACCCGGCACTGCTGTACAGTGGGCGCACCGAGATGGACAAGACCACCCAGGCTACACTGGCCTGGAGCGGCGCCCGGGTTCGCATGCGTTTTCAGGGCAAATCGGTTGCGATGCGAATGACCGACGATACCCGGGAAAACTGCGTGGTGGTGCGCATCGACGGCGTGCGCCAGGCCAAGCTTCGCCTCGATGCCGCCGACGGCCTCTACACGCTCGCTTCGGATCTCGCGCCCGGCGAACACACCGTCGAGGTGGTCCGCGCGACCGAGGCCATGCTCGGCCAGCCGCGTTTCCACGGATTTATCCTGGCGGCCGATGGCGCCGTGCTTCCCTGGGGCCGCGAGCCCGACCGTCGCATCCTCTTCGTCGGGGATTCCATCACCTGCGGCTACGGCGTGGAGGTGGACGACCCCAACTTGCCGTTCACCGCCGCGACGGAGAACTTCTGCGACAGCTACACCGGCCTCACCGTCGAGGCCCTCCAGGCCGATTACTGCGTCGTATCGCGCTCCGGCATCGGCATGGTGCGCAACTATGACGGTCCTTTCGACGGCAGCCCCGATGCGATGCCCGCGATCTATCCCCGGCTTTTTTTCCAGTCGGAGACACCACGGTGGGATGGCATCCGCTTCGTTCCGCAGGTCATCTGCATCAATCTTGGGACAAACGATTTTAGCACCGCTGGTGTGAATGTGGACCGCTACGTCGCCGCCTACCGTGAGTTCGCCGCCGGTTTGCTCACTCAGTATCCGGATGCCCGACTCGTGCTCCTGCAGGGCCCGATGAATAACAGCGACGCGCTGCGCGATGCCCTGCGCAGCGTGGAGGCGGCCCTGTCCGAGAAGTTTGCCGGGCGCGTCTCGTTCCTTGAGCTCACCGCGCAGGGGAAGCTCGGATTCGGCGCGTCGTATCACCCCAGCCGGGCGCAGTCGCGCCTCAATGCCACCGAGCTGACCGCGTACCTCTCGAAGCTGATGGGCTGGTAAACGGGTTGCCTGTGCCGCCGGTGGCCACGTGCACCGGCGGACGGTCTTTGGGTTGCTCCGGTTTGGCGACGTCACATCGGGGTGCGTTTCTCGCTAAGAAATGTGGCGGTCGTGCGTTTCCCTTTTGGCTGAACAACGAAAGGAAACCCCATGACACTCTTCTCCACGCATTATCTGGTCCCGGCCACCGTTGCGCTCTCCGCCCACGTGGCCGTTTTCTTCGGCTTTCGCGAAAATTCGGTGGGCCCTTCAAACGGCGATTCGGCCGATGGCCCCGAGGTGTCCTGGGCGCCGCTGCCCCTGTTGAAGGTCGTCGAGCTGGAGCCGCCGGAGGCCGCCGATTCGGGGCAGGTGAAAAACGAGATGCCTGGCGCCGACCTCCCGCGTCTGCCCGATGTCCTCGGGAACCCCGACCCCGTGACGGATTTCCCGATGAAGGTCACCACGACCTTGCCGCGCTCGAAGATTGATGTGGCTGGCATCGGCATTCACGACAACGTGCTCCCGCCCGGCCTCGGTGGCGGTGGGCCGGGCGAGCTAGTCTATGCGTCGTCGGCGCTCGACAGCCTGCCGCGCACGCGGCTGCAAGGCGCCCCCGAGTATCCGCGCTCGCTGAAGCAGGCGGGCGTCGAGGGGATGGTCGAGGTGGAGTTTGTCGTCGATGAGTCCGGTCGGGTGTGCGACGCGCGTGTGGTGCGCGCGAGCGCGCCGGAGTTTGCTGCCCCAACGCTGGCGGCAGTGGCCCGTTGGCGGTTCGAGCCCGGGCTGCGTCAGGGCGTGCCGGTCAACTTCCGCATGCGTGTGCCGGTGGTCTTTGATTTGAAACGCTGATCTGCGTTGGCCGCCGGGCGACGCCTCCCAAAGGCCGCCCGGCGGCGTCCGTTCGAGGGAACGCGCTTGCGACGAGAGGCATGGGCGGACATCTCCTCCCTCGCATGGCCGGACCGGTTGCCACCCTCATTTCGCAAGGCGTTTCGAAGCGTCTGCACTGGCTGCTGCCGGTCTGCGTCGCGGTGCTGGCCCTGGCTGGTTGCGCGACGGCGCCGCTCAACGCTCCCCTCGGGCCGGCGCGCGACCCCGTCACGTATTCGCTGGACCGTGGGCTGCGCGGTCCCGGGCCGGATCGCCTGCTGGTCATGTTGTATTTCTCCGGCGGTGGCTCGCGTGCGGCGGCGCTTGGCTACGGCGTGTTGCAGGAGCTGGCGCAGACGCCGCTGCCCGGCGGAGGGCGGATGCTCGACCAGGTGGGCACGATCAGTGCGGTCTCGGGCGGGTGTTTCCCTGCGGCGTATTACTGCCTCTACGGTGATCGCACGTTCACCGAGTTTGCCCCGACCTTTTTGTATAGAAACGTGCAGGGCGAGCTGTACGGACGGTGCTTCGGCCCGGCCGGCTTGGTGCGGCTCTGCTCCTCGCGCTTTGGGCGCAGCGACCTCGCCGCCGAGTATTACGACGAACTACTTTTCCATGGGGCGACCTTTGGCGACCTCGCACATGGCCCGGCGACTCGGCCGCTGCTCGTCATCAACGCCACGCACATCAGCAACGGCGAGCCGTTCCAGTTTCTGCAGGAGCAGTTCGACCTGATCGGCTCCGACCTCAACCGCTACCCGATCTCGCGTGCGGTGGCGGCCTCCTCGGCGTTTCCGATCCTACTCACGCCCGTCGCTCTCCAAAACCACGCGCGCCCGGCGTCCGGGCGCGCGGCACCCAAGCTGCCGCCGGAGCGTGGGCTGGCCATGTTTACCAACGTGCGTGAGGATACCGCTCGGGCCGCTGCCATCTACGGCGACTCCGCCGCGCATCCCTACCTCCACCTCGCCGACGGCGGGCTCTCGGACAATCTCGGCATGCGCGGCATGTATAACTTCGTCGCGCAGCAGGGCGGCTGGGGCAACGTGATGGACGAGCTGCGCCGCGCCGGTGTGGACAAGCTCGTCCTGATCGTGGTCAACGCCGCCATCGTGACCGGCCAGGAGTGGGACTGCGTGCCCGACACGCCGACCGGCCGGACGGTCATCCGCGCGATGAGCAACGCGCTCATCAACCAGAGCAACCGCGGCATGCTCAATTCGGTGCGGACCAGTTTGCGCGTGTGGGAGCAGCAGCGCAAAGCACTGCGCCAGCCCGGTGATCCCGAGGATCCTAAGGTGTACTTCGTCAACGTAAGCTTCAACGGCATCGCCGATGCGGCGGAGCGCGAGCGTTTCCACCGGGTGCCCACACGCTTCAATCTTGGCAGGGAGCAGGCCGACTTCGTGGTGGCCAAGGCCGGCGAGCTTCTGCGCCGCTCGCCGGATTTTCTCCAGTTGATTCAGGATCTGCAATCGCCGCCCGCGGCTCCCTGAGCGGTGCGTGGCAACTCGCGTCCGAGTTGCGCCTGGAGCGTCTGCACAAACGCGTCGCGGTCTCTCGGAGAGATCAGTCGATACCCATCGTCGAGGATGAGCTTCACGCGCCAGGTGGACCAGGCGGGGGCGCTTTCAAAACTGCGCACCAGTTCGACACCACGGATCTTCGCGAGGTCGATCTCCTCATTGAGCACGCCGGACTGGATTTGAAGATGTGCGGCCCCGAGCGTGTAGCGGCAGGGGATGCTGCATGCGGCGATGGCCACGCCGACGGCGAGCCCCACGCCCACCTGCACCAGTCCGGCGCTGGTGGACTTCGAGAGCGCGAGCACGCCGAGCCCGATCAGAAACAGCGGCACGCCTGCCAGCAGGGCGACCAGCCAGGCATCGACTCGGGAGGGAAACTGGGTGCGCATCGCCGATCACCCCATGCGGCGCCGCATGAGTTGGCAACTCTGCTCGGTTGGACGAAAAGACCTCGCCGGGCGTGAGGCGTGTCGTTCTCCTGCCGGGGCATGAATGCATCCCCCCGGGTTTATTGTGCCGGCCCCCTTTTTAATGCGAGTGAACGCGCCGAGATGGCGGAGATCGCCGCCCATCTGGAGCGCGACGGTTTTTCGACCTTTCTACCGCACCGCGACGGGCTCGAGTTTGCCAAGCTGAAGCCGGCGCTGCACGCGCGCGGCCTCGGCGAACGCGAGGCATCGCTCGTGCTGGCCCGGGCGGTGTTTTCCCTGGATACCTTCGAACTGCTCCGGAAAGCCGACGCCGTGGTGGTCAACCTCAACGGGCGCGTGCCCGACGAGGGAGCCGTGGTCGAGGCCGCTCTCGCGTGGCACTCGGGCAAGGCGCTCGTGCTCTACAAGCACGATGCCCGCAGCAAACTCTCCGGCGAGGACAACCCGATGGTCACAGGGCTGGGGCGCTTTTCGGTGTGTGCACACATTGCGGAGCTGCCTGCGGCGATTCGCGCCGAGCTGGCGCGTCCGCGCGGTGCCGATGCCGCGGGTACCGTGGCGCTCGGCGAGCGTGTGGCGGCGTTTCGTGCGGCCCATTCCGACGAGGCGGCCATTGCCGACTTCTTGATCGCGTCGGCCGGGCGCGCGACGCCCGTCTCGGCTTGAACCCCTTTTTCCCGGGCGCCGCAGGCGTGCCCGGGCATGATGGGGTGGACAGCGCGGGGGGCAATCGGTTGATTGCCCGCATGAAAACGAAGAGACCCAGCGCCCGCCCTCGCGAGGATTCACCCGGTGTTGTCATCATGCCGCCGGCCATCCTGCTGGCGCTGACGCTCACGGGAATCGCGCTCGAAACGACGCTGCCGCCCGACCGGGGGCGCGACATGCCTGCGTTGCTCTGGGGCGGCATCTTGCTGGCGGCGCTCGGTTTCGCATTCATGATGTGGGCACACGGGCGGTTCAAATCGCTGGGCGTAAATGTGGTCACGGTGCTGCCGGCCTCGCGCCTGGTGACCGACGGGGCTCATCGTTTCAGCCGCAACCCGATGTACGTCGGGCTTGTGGCGATGCTGCTGGGCGTGGGGCTCGCGCTGGCGAGCGTGTGGCTGTGCGCGATGGTGCTGCCGCTGGTGTTCTACTTCAGCATCTATGTGATCCCGCGCGAAGAAGCGTACCTCAAGCGGCGTTTTGGGCTCGAGTACGCCGACTACTGCGAAAAGGTCCGGCGCTGGCTGTGATCCGGTGAGTCGCGGTGCGGCGCGGACGCCCGAGGGGCGTCGTGTGTGCGGGAGAACGTGAGAGCAGTGCCGTGTCGGAGGCTTCAGTGGCGGGCGAGCTGGAGCACGGCCTGGACGAGTGCGGCGATGCCCGTGGCGATGTCGCCGAGGCGTGCGTTGTACATGTAGGCGGGCGTGGTCACGAGGCGGTGCGTGGCATCGATCTGGATTTCGGTCACGGTTTTTTCGACGTGCGTCGCGCCCATTGCGCGGATGGCCGAAGCTGTGGCGGGATCGTTGCCAATGGTGACGGCGGCTTTGAACAGTTTGGCGCCGATGACGGGGGCGATGCACATGAGCCCGATTGGTTTTTGGGCGTCGTGCATCTCGGTGAGAAGCCGCGCGAGATCGGGCTGCACGGTGCAGTCGGGTCCTTTGAATGCGAAATTGCAGAGGTTTTTTGCGGCGCCGAAGCCGCCGGGCAGGATGATGGCGTCGAGGTCGGCGCCGCGGGCTTTTGAGAGCGGCTGGATGTCGCCGCGGGCGATGCGGGCGGACTCGACAAGGACGTTGCGCGATTCACCGGCTGCGGGCGCCCCGGCGAGGTGGTTGACGACATGGGCCTGGGGCATGTCGGGCGCGAAGCAGCGTGGTTGGGCACCGGCCTGATCGAGGGCAAGGAGCGTGAGCACCGCCTCCCGGATTTCCGAGCCATCAAAGACACCGCACCCGGCGAGAACCACACCGACTTGGATGTTAGGCATAGTGCGGAGTGTGGCGCGTCCAGACCGGCAGGCAACGTGCGAGGAGTCATTCCTCGGCAGGTTTCTCAAGTGCCGTGGCTACGGATCCGAAAACTTCCAAGGCGTGGGTTGGCATGGTGCCTGTGCAGCCGCGGTAGCGGGTGCAGCCCCAGAACTGCCTGCCGGGAGCTTGGCCGCCTTTGGCGGCGCTGATTTCACGAGCGCGGAGGCGCAAAAAAGGCCACCTCGGGATGAGGCGGCCTTTGTCGTGGAGCGGGCGTCGCGGACGGCGCCCGTGCACGGGAGGATTTAGCCGAGGGTGGCGACGACCTTCGTGCCGTCCTTGATGCGGTCGAGGGGGATCAAGTTGCCTTCAACCTTCTTGCCGTCGATCACGAGCGAGGCGACGCCCTTGCTGACGCCGTTCGGGTTCTTGACCTCGATCTTGACCTTCTTGCCGCGGAAGACGCGCTCGACCTTGAAGCCGGGCCACGCCTTCGGGATGCAGGGATCGAGGCGCAGGCCGTCGATTTCCGGGCGCACGCCGAGGATCCATTGCAGCGCGGTGTGGTGCGACCACGAGGCGGTGCCGGAGAGCCAGGCGACGCGGGACTTGCCGGCGTTGCGGTTGCAGGTGGCGTAGGTGGTCTGGCAATGCACGTACGGCTCGATCTCGCGGACCTCGGCGCGGGTGTTGTAGGCCGAGGGCATGAAGGAGCGGTAGTACTCGTAGGCTTGGTCACCGTTGCCCAGGAGGGCTTCGGCGATGACGGCCCAGCTCTGCGTGTGGCAGAAGATGCCGGCGTTTTCCTTGATGCCGTGGTTGTAGATCACGCCGCCCATGACGGTCGGGGGCGTCTTGGTGAACGGCGGGGCGCTGAGCATGATGCCGTAGGGCGTGGCGAGCTCGCGCTTGAGGGCGTCCATCGCGCTGCGGCCCTGCTCGGGCGAGGCGGCGCCGGACATGACGGCCCAGACCTGGGTGTTGATGTAAACGCGGCCTTCCTCCTCGGTCTTGGCACCGTAACGGTGGCCATCTTCGCCGATGGCCCAGAGGTACCAGTCGCCGTCCCAGGCGGCTTTCTGGATGGCGGCTTCGAGCTTGGTCTGCTCGGCGCGGGCCCAGGCGGCTTCCTCGGGCTTGCCGAGTTTGTCGGCGATCTGGGCGTAGGTGACGAGGCCGTAGCGGAGCTGGAAGGCGACCATGACGGACTCGCCGTTGTAGCCCATCTTCACGCAGTCGTTCCAATCGGCGTGGAGGCCGCAGGGCAGGCCGTTTTTGCCGGAGCGTTCGAGGTTGAACTCGATGGCGCGGCGCAGGTGGCCGAGCACGGTGGCTTCGCCCTGGTCGGAGTACGGGAGGACTTTGTTGTAGAAGTCCAGGTCGCCGGTCTCCGCGACGTAGTCGGGGATGGCGTTGAAGAACCACTGGCAGTCGTCGGAGCGGTACTCTTCGCGCTTGGGCGCGGGCATGGCGCCGGGCTTGTGGCTGAAGGGCTGGACGACGGGCATGGCGCCGCCGTTGGAGACCTGGCCGGTGAGCATGAGCTCGAGGCGCTCGCGGATCTGGTCTTTCAACATCGGCATGGCGCCGAGGAAGTCCTGCACGGTATCGCGGAAGCCGAGACCGTCGCGCTCGCCGTTGTAAACGAGGGATGCGTGGCGGGACCAGGTGTAGGTGATGAGGGCGTTGTAGGCCCCCCAGACGTTGGCCATGGAGTCGAACTCGGCGTCGGGCGTCTTGACGATGGCGGAGCCGAGGAGGCCGTGCCAGTGGGCCTTGAGCTTCTGGAGTTCGGCTTCGCAGCGTTCGCTGGTGCCAAACTCGGCGCGGGCGGCGTAGCCGTGCGACTCGGGCGTGCCGAGGCCGAGCATGACGATGAGCTCGCGCGATTCGCCGGGCTGGAGCTCGATCTCGACCTGGAGGGTGCCGCAGGCGTTTTCACCTTCGGCGAGGAAGTTGGAGCAGGTGCCGTCGATGACGGCCTGCGGGTTGGCGTAGGTGTTGTAGACCGAGCCGAGGAAACGCTCGCGGACGGTCTCGTAGCCGGCGAGCGGGGCGCCGGTGAAGGCCATCCATAGGCGGTGGCAGCCCATGAGGTCCTTCGGGTCGAACTTGGTGTACGGGTGCACGGCCATGCCGAGCATGTCCTGCTCGACGGTGGCCTTGGTGATGAACTGCGAGTACTGGAGGTTGGTCAGGTCGTTGGGCATGTGCCACGGGCTGGCCATCTCGCAATAGGTGAAGACGGCGAGCTTGCGGGGCTGCTTGCCCTTGTTGGTGACCTTGAGGCGCCAGTATTCGAAGGCCTGGCCGAGCGGCACGAAGTAGGTGCTCTCGGTCTCGATCGAGGAGTAGCGCGAGATGATGGTGGTGTAGGCGGTGCCGTGGCGGCAGGTGCTCTTGTACTTGGAGAGCGGCTTGCCGACGGGTTGCCAGGAGGAGGACCAGAAATCGCCGCTCTGCTGATCGCGCAGGTAGAAATAGCGGCCGGGCTGGTCGAGCGGCACGGAGTTGGAGCGCAGGCGCAGGAAGCGCGAGCCGAGCGCGCTCTTGTAGAAGGAGTAGCCGCCGGCGTTGTTGGTGATGAGGGCGCCGTAGTCGAGCGAGCCGAGGTAGTTGGCCCACGGGCGGGGCGTGTCGGGACGCGTGATGACGTACTCTTTGGCTTTGTCGTCGAAATGACCGAATTGCATGGCGATTTCAGGTTAAATCAGGAGGGAAAAAAGAAGCCGTAGGCGCGCGCGGAGCGCACCTACGGCAGAGAGGAAACGTCTTAGCCGAGGGTGACTTCGACGGTGACGAACTTGGTGCCGGCGGCGGGCAACGGGATGAGGTTGCCCTCGATCTTCTTGCCGTCGACGACGAGCGACTTCACGCCCTTGCACTTCGACTTCGGGTTCGAGACGACGATCGAGTACTCGACGCCGCGGAACTTACGGTGGACGGAGAAGCCCTTCCACTTTTTCGGGATGCAGGGGTCGATGCGCAGGCCGTTGAAGTCGGGCTTCACGCCGAGGATCGACTGCGAGGCGACGACGAACGACCAGGCGCCGGTGCCGGTGAGCCAGGAGTTCTTACCCTCGCCGGGGACGGGGGCGAACTGCGAGGACGTCATCTGGGCGTAGACGTAGGGCTCGGAGCGGTAAACGTCGTGGTCCTTCTTGGCGGACGGGCAGATCGAGAGGTAGTACTCGAGGGCCTTTTCACCTTCGCCAAACATGGTCCAGCCGATGTGAATCCAGGTGTTGTTGTGTGAGAAGACGCCGGCGTTTTCCTTGTAGCCCGGAGGATAGGAGGAGACTTCGCCGAGCTCGAGGTGGTACTCCGAGTACGGCGGGTACTGGAGGGCGCAACCCTTGTCGGAAGTGTAGAGGTACTTGTCGACGGCCTGGAGGGCTTTCTTGGCGCGGCCGTTGTTCTGGCCGGCACCGCCGAGCACGCACCACGCCTGGCTCTCGATGTAGATCTTGCCTTCCTTGCAGCTCTTGGAGCCGACGGGCTTGCCGGCGGCGTCGAACGCGCGGGTGTACCACGCGCCGTCCCATGCCTGCTCTTCGACGGTCTTGAGCATGTCGTCGTAGGCGGCCTGGATACGGGCGGCGTCGGCGGACTGGCCCATGAAGTTATAGAGGCCGACGAGGTCGCGGGCGGCGTAGAGGAAGAGGCCGGCGATCATGACGGACTCGGCCTGCGAGCCGTTGATGTCGCCGACGCACTGGAAGGACTCGTTGGGCTCCTTGGAGAAGCAGTTGAGGTTGAGGCAGTCGTTCCAGTCGGCGTGGCCGATGAGTGGGAGGCCGTGCGGTCCGCGGTTGTTGAGCGTGTACTGGATGGAGGTCTCGATGTGGTGCAGGAGGTTGTCGGTCGAGCCCTTCTTGTCGGCGTAGCCGCAGGGTTCCTGGAGGATCGAGGTGTCGCCGGTCTCGCGGATGTAGGCGCAGGTGGAGAGGATGAGCCAGAGCGGATCGTCGTTGAAGCCGCCGCCGATGTCGGCGTTGCCCTTCTTGGTGAGGGGCTGGTACTGGTGGAAGCAGGTGCCGTCGGAGAGCTGCGTCGACGCGATGTCGAGGATGCGCTGGCGGGCACGCTCCGGGAGGAGGTGGACGAAGCCGAGGATGTCCTGGTTGGAATCGCGGTAACCCATGCCGCGGCCGATGCCGGTCTCGTAACCGGAGGCGGAGCGGGAGAGGTTGAACGTGGCCATGCACTGGGCCTGGTTCCAGGTGTTGACCATGCGGCGTAGGTGCTCGTTGGGCACGCTCGGGGCCTGGTAAACGGAGAGGAGATCTTCCCAGCGCTGCTGGACGGACGCGAAGGCGGCGTCGACGGCCTTCATGTCGGAGAACTTCTTGAGGATGGCGCGGCCCTTGGTCTTGTTCATGACCATCGGGGCTTCGAACTTCTTGAGGTCGCCCTGATCGACGTAGGCGAGGACGAACGCGAAGGTCTCTTCCTGGCCGGGCTTGAGGGAGAGGTTGATCTGGTGGGCGCCGATGGGATTCCAGCCGTAGGCGTGGGAGTTGGTGCACTTGCCGGCGAGGACGGCCTTCGGGTCGCCGAGGCTGTTGTGCACGCCGACGAAGGCGTCGCGGGAGGTGTCGTAGCCGTTGACCTTGCGGGTGCAGCCGAAGAGGGCGTAGTGGTTACGGCGCTCGCGGTACTCGGTCTTGTGGTAGATGGCGCCGTCCTCGATCTCGACTTCGCCGATCGAGTAGGTGCGCTGGTAGTTCGTCATGTCGTTGAGCGCTTCGAAGGAGCAGAACTCGACGAACGAGAACAGGGAGAGCTTCTGGGCTTTCTTGGTCTTGTTGCGGACGGAGACCTTCCAGATTTCGAGGTTTTCCTGCGGCGGCACGAACATGAGTTGCTCGACCTCGATGCCGTCCTTCTGGCCGGTGATGCGGGAGTAGCCGAGGCCGTGGCGGCACTCGAACTTGTCGAGCTTGGTGCGGGTGGGTTTCCAACCGGGGTTCCAGATGGACTTGCCCTGCTTCACGTAGAGGAAGCGGCCGTCGTTATCCATCGGGTTGTTGTTGTAGCGATAGCGCGTGAGGCGGCGCAGCTTGGCGTCCTTCCAGAAGGAGTAGCCGCCGGAGGTCTGGGTGACCATGCCGAAGTACTCGTCCTGGCCGAGGTAGTTAAGCCAGGGCAACGGAGTGTCCGGGCGCGTGATCACGTATTCGCGGTTCTTATCGTCGAAGTAGCCGTAGGTAGCCATAGTAGTGGGAATCGAGTTTGGTAGAGGGTTGATGGTTGGAAGGAAAATGAAAAACGGGTGCGGCTTTAACGCGCCGGGGCAGTGGCTCGGAGATACAGGGAACTCGCGCAGTGGCCGTCGGCATCGCCGACGAGGTAGGGCGTGAGCTGCTCCAGCTCGGCGAGATTCTGCGTGGAGTCGCCGACCCACACCTGGCTGAGGTAGCCCTGATCGGCGGAGCCGAGCGGCACGCCTTCGTAGGGGCCGGGGGCGACGGAGAGCGTCCAGCCGTGGGGCCGGGCGATGGTCAGCGATTGGGGCGCGAAACCGAGTTTGGCATTTTGAATGCCCGAGCGAAGGGTGGCGGTGTCGCCGTTGACTGCGATGGCGGGATGTGGGAGCGCGAAGGCCGGCACGGGCTCGACCATGCGGGCATTGACGATGCCGTGAGGGGTCTCGTCCCACTTCACGAGCTTCGTTTGAATCTCCATCGGCGCATCGACGGGGATGACATGGAGGCCGAAGTACGGGCGGCCGTCGGATTGCCAGCGCACGGTGCAGCGGAGGCGGTCGCCCTCCCAGGCGTATTCGCGGGTGAGGGCGGGGTAGTTCTTGTCGAGCTGCGGCTGAGAGACGACGAGGGTGCCGTCGGCGCGCGTGGAGACCTGGGCGGCGGCGGAAAACTCCCACTCTTTGAGCGGCGGCCAGACCCAGCGGTACTGGGGCCCGAGCCAGAAGCGGTGGCCACCCTGATTTTGGCCCTCGGCCGGGCGCGGTGCGGGCGCGTTGAGCAGATTGTACGATCCATCGGCCGCGCCGAGGTAGATCAGGCGCGCACGCGCCTCGGATACGATGGCGCGGACGGGACCGTGGATGGACGCCCAAGCGGGTTCACCCTGCCAGGTGGATTTTTCCCAGGCGGGCGCGGTGACGGAGGGGGAGGTGTTCATCGAGACTGGAAAGGTGTCCGTGCGGAAGGGGGCGGCGGGCAGGCCGGCGGCGTTTTCAAGATTGGCCAGCGGGTTGTCTGCCCAGGCGTAGCGCACGGTGCGGGGCGCCGGCACGGCAGCGGAGGCGACGACGACGGTCTCGCCGTCGATGTGCGCCTCGGCTGGGTGGTACACGCCGTCGGCGCCGGCGAGTTCGAAACCATGGAGTTTATCGGCGCCGCCGGAGATGCTCAGGCCCTTGGCGTGGCGCCAGTGCAGGCGCACGGTGCCGCCGGAGATCGCGACGCGTTTGATGGTGGGGCCGGAGTCGGAAATGCCGGCTTCGCCGTACACGCGGTCGCGGGCGAGCAGGGCGAGACGGCGGGCGACCTCGCGCTTGTTGCGCGGGTGGATGTCGGCCGGGTTGCCGATGTCGAGGGTGACGACCATGCCGGTCTGCGGCTCGGCGAGGGTCTGCGTCTGCGCCTCGCGCAGGAACGGCCAGCCGGGCGAGGCGGTGAAGTTGGCGAGCTGGACGAAGTAGAAGGGGAAATCGCCCTGGCCCCAGCGTGCGCGCCAGTCGCGGATCATGGCGGTGAAGCGGTCGCGGTACGTGTTGGCCACATCGACGTTGGCCTCGCCCTGGTACCAGATGGCGCCGCGGATGCCGTAGCCGGCGAGCGGGGCGATCATGCCGTTGAAGAGGTAGGCGGGGTTGTTTTGCGGCTGGAGAATCGCGGGCACCGACGGCGAGGTGGCGTAGACGCTGCCGGGCACGAGCGGCACCTCGCGCTCGATCTGATAACGCCAGTCGCCGGCGAGCGGCAGGCGTTGTGGCGCGGTGGCGGACTCGGCAAACATGGAGGTGCGCGGGCCGGAGAAGCCGCCTTCGCCGAACTGGTCGAACACGCGCACGGCGATCACGTTTTTGCCGGCCTTCACCTGCGAACCGGGGACGACGTAGCGTCGGAGCAGCTTGTAGGCTTCGGGGGTGCCGCGCGGGGTGACGCCGACGACCTGGCCGTTGAAATAGGTGGTGTCGAAATCGTCGACCACGCCGAGATTGAGCGTGAGGTCGTGGCCTGCCCATTCGGCGGGGACATCGAGCGTGTGGCGGAACCAGACGCAGCCGTTGAACTTGAGGCCGGCGTTTTGCCAGAAGACGGGCAACGCCATCACAGGCCACGCGGAGTCGTCGAATTCGGCGGTGGCCCAGCCCTGCGGGCGGCCGGTGTTGGCGGTGTCGATCGGGAAGACGGAGCGTTCCCAGGCGTCGACGCGGGCCTGGTGTTCGGCGCGGATGCGCGGCAGGTCTTTCTCGGCTTCGGCAAGCGCGGCGAGCTCCTGCTCGACGGGCATGACGGCGCGCAGGGCCTCGCGGCTGGCCCAGGCTTCGACGCGGGTGCCGCCCCAGGAAGTGTTGATGATGCCGACGGGCACGCGGAGTTTCCGGCGGAGCTCTTTGGCGAAAAGGTAGCCGATGGCGGAGAACTCGGCGGCGGACTGCGGCGTGGCGCGTGCCCACTGCCCGGAGACGGTGTCGCGCGGGGCGGGCAGCGCAGTCTGGTCGACGTTGAACATGCGCAGCTCCGGGTCGTTGGCCGAGGCGACATCTTCGGCCCCGTGATCGGTGTTGGGCAGCTTCCACTCCATGTTGGACTGGCCGGAGGCGAGCCAGACCTCGCCGACGAGGACGTCGTCGATGACCTGTTCGGTGCTGCCTTTCACGCGGAGTCGGTACGGGCCGCCGGCGGGCAGCTCAGGGCAGGCGAGTTTCCAAGTGCCATCGGCGGAGGTGACGACTTGCACGGGCGCTGGTGCGGCCGGCGTGCCTTCGACGGTGAGGGTGACGATCTGCTGCGGGTCGTCCTTACCCCAGACCGGGTTGGCCTGATCGCGCTGCAGCACCAAGTGGTCGGTGAACAACGGAGAGAGAAGGAGCGTGGCGAAAAACATGGGCGTGGGGACTGTGGGCGAAGTCAGCGGGCCGGGGGGCCGGCGGCAACGCGGGGGTTACTCTTAGGTTAGAGGGGAATGGTTCGGGTGATGTCCTGGCCGGCGGGCAGGCGGACTTCGTGATGGGTAGTGCCGCCGTGGGTGCGCAGGTCGACAGTCTGGTCGATCTGAGAGCGTAGGGTGACGGTGACCTTGCCAGGTTCCCAGACGAGGCGGCGGATCTCGACCTGGCCGCGGCAGAGCACGCCCTCGATCGAGCCGCTGGGCCACTGGGTCGGGAGCGCGGGGAGGAGCTCGATCCAGCCGGGCTGCGAGCCGACGAGCATCTGGATGACGAGTTGCGGGATGCCGCCGGCGATGTCGGTGTTGAAAATCGTGTGCGGGTTGTGCGCGGTCATCATCGACTCGGTGAACCAGTACCAGTCCGAGAGCATGCCGAGGTTTTCGTAGGCGAGCGCGGGATTGCGGAGGTTGGCGGCGACGGCGCCCATCTGCACCTGCCCGAACGCCATCTCGCCGCCGCCGGTGGCGCGGCGCCAGTCGGTGCGTTTTTGCAGGGCGACGCGGAAGGCCTCCATCAGGCGGGGATCGTTGCCGATGGAGTCGGGCAGGCCGTCGTAGAGTTCGTAGAGGTGGGAGACGTGGCGGTGCGCGTAGTTGTCGGCGAGCGCGGGCGTGGTCCACTCGGCGAGCGCGCCGTCGGCATTGATACGGTAGGGCGGGAGTTTGTTGAGCAACGCGGTCCAGCGGGCGATGCCCTCGGGCTCAATGCCTTCGAGGCGGCAGGCGGCGATGAGGTTGCGCAGCGTCTCGCGGCAGACGGCGATGTCCATCGTGGCATCGACGCAGGCTTGCGAGCCGGTGTTGGCGGGCTCGTTTTCCGGCGAGTAGGAGGGGCTGAAGTGGACGAGGCCGTGGGCGTCTTCCGAGCCGGCGAGGAGGTCTTCGTAGAAGAGGGCGGTCTCCTTCATGAAGGGGATTGCCTGTTCGCGTAGGAAGGTGCGGTCGCCGGTGTAGAGGTAGTAGTCGTAGAAGGTGTGCGCGGCCCAGCCGGCGCCGGCCGACCAGAACGTGAGGCACCATTTCGGGCCAAAGTGGTTGGCCGAGCCGTGGCTGCTCTGATGCGGCGGGACGACGATGCCGCGCGCGGCGAAGAGGCGGCGGGCGTTTTCGCGGTAAGCGGCGAGGTGCCGGCGGTGGAGTGCGAAGAAGCCCTGCAACGTCTCGGGTAGGTTGGCCGGCAGACTGCCGACGACGGCGACGGGCAGATTGCCGTCGCTGGTGTAGCCACTCGACCACGCCGGGCTGAAGGTGCCGCCCCAGATGCCTTGCAACGTGGGCGGAAACTCCGGGCCGCTGCTCGAAAGGATCAGATAGCGGCAGGCGTCGAATTGTTTTTCGAGGAGCGCGGGCAGCGGCTGGTCGAGCGTGGATTTGGCAAAGAGTGCCTGCGCCGGCAGGCGGTGGTCGGCGGCGTCGCCGTCGAGCGAGAGGCGGGTGCGGTTAAACATCGCGCCGTGCAGCGGCGCATGGCGCGCGAGCAGGGCGTCGTAGTCGGAGGGCAGCGTGGCGAGGCTGCGTGGGAGCGCGGCGGCGTCGCGCCGGGCCTCGTCGTAGATTACGGCGACGCGCACGAGCACCAGAATCTCTTTGGCGCCGCGCACGGCGACGGTCGAGCCGTGGGCGGTGGTGGTGCCGCCGGTGGCGACGATGCGGGCGGCGGCTTCGCAACCCTGCGTGCTGCCGGGCCAGACGTTGGCGAAACTTGCGTGGAAGCTCAGGCCGGCGTCGGCCGTGGCGCGCGACTCGACCTGGCGAAACGCGGCGGTGGGCACGGTCTCGCGGTTTTCGGAGACGCTCGGGTCGTGGTGGACGAACGCGAGGTCGGCGTCGATCACGGCGGCGCCATCGGCCGGGCGCAGGGAGACGACGACGACATCGTCGGCGCGTGAGACGAAGACGCGTTGCACGAGCGTGCCGCGGGCATCGGACCAGCGGGAGCCGACCACGCCGGTCGGGTAGTCGGTGCCGCGGAGGTAGTCGCGGGCATCGCCGCGGTCGGGAATGCGGATCTGGAGCGAGCAGGCGGGGACGAAGGGCTCGATCCAGTGCGTGCCGTTGTAGCCTTCCTTCTGGGAGAGCTCGTAGATGAAGTCGGCGGCTTTCTGATACTGGCCCTCGGCCATCATCTGGCGGATCTCGGCGAGGTGCGCACCCTGATTGGGGGCGGGGCGCTCGGGCGTGTAGGGGAGGAAGAGTCCGGCGCGGTTGAGGATGATGGTCTCGGCCTGCGGGCGGCCCATGACGATGGCGCCGGTCTGGCCGTTGCCGGAGAGAAAACCCGTTTCCCAGCGCGCCGCCGGGGCGTCGGCGATCGTGGCGCGGCGGAGGTCGGCGATGCCCAGTTGCTCGAAGCGGTGTTCGTCCTGCGCGGTCACGGTGTATGTATCCGCCGCGTGGGCGCACGCGTTGCCAGTGAACAGGGCAACACAAAGGACAACGCAGGCGGGCAGTCTCATGGGGAGGAAAATCGAAATGTGCTATTTAGGGTTCGAGTGTGCGATTTAAGGTTAAATCCGACTTCCCATGAAAGCCTAAAAGCTGGTACATTTTCATGAAACTTGGCCCCTTCCCGACTTATGACGCTTTCGTACAACTCCATGAAACGCTTCGTTTATAGCCTGATTACAAGTATTTGCATGATGTGCGCAATGTTGCGTGGCGCAACCGCCGAAGGTGGGGCGGGGCGGCTCGACCTCGCCGGTGAGTGGCGGGTGACACTGAGCGGGCCGCAGCTGGTGCAGCCGCAAGGGGCGCTGCCGGAGCTCGCGTTTGACGACGCGCTGGCGCTGCCCGGTACGCTTGAGCTGCGCGGCAAGGGCCCGATCAACGAGGCCGCGGAGGCCGGGGGACTGACGCGCGTGCGCAAGTTCGAGGGCGCGGCGTGGTTCCAGCGCGACGTCGAAATCCCGGCCGCGTTTGCCGGCAAACGCGTGGTGCTCTCCCTGGAGCGCACGCGCTTCACGCAAGTCTGGCTCGACGGGAAACCCTGCGGCGAGCGGGCGCTCTACGGCTCGTCGCAAACCTACGATCTCACCGGCGTCGCGACGCCGGGTCGCCACCAGTTGACCGTGCTCGTGGACAACCGCACCGAGCGCGTGCCCACGCCCAATCCCCACGCTCACCAGTACAGCGACGACACGCACACGAATTGGAACGGCCTGCTCGGCAAACTCACGCTCGTGGCAACCGACCTCGTCTGGCTGGACGACGTGCAGGTTCACCCCGATCTGGCACGGCGCGTCTTTCGCGTCGTCGCCATCGTGGGCAACGCGACCGGCCAGGCGGCTGGCGGCGCGCTGCGCGTGTCGGCGCAAAGCTGGAACCACCCCGGCCAGCCGCACCAGCCTCCGGTGGTCGAGCGCCCCTTTGTGGCGACCGGCACGGATCAGACCGTCGAGCTGGAGCTGCCGCTCGGCGACGGCGCGCGCACGTGGGACGAGTTTAACCCGGCCCTGTACCAGGTCACCGTATCGATCTTTGGCGACGCAGGTCAGGACCGGCGCGAAGTGACGGCTGGCTTGCGCGAGTTCAAGACGCGCGACGGCCACTTCACCATCAACGGCCGCGCGACCTTCCTGCGCGGCAAACACGAGGCCGGCGCGTTTCCGCTGACGGGTTTCCCTCCGATGGACGTCGAGGGCTGGCTGGCCTATTTCCGCATCTGCCAGGAGTACGGCATCAATCACATCCGCTGCCACACCTGGATTCCTCCGAAGGCGGCCTTCGAGGCGGCGGACCAGCTCGGCATCTACCTGCAACCCGAGTTGCCCTTCTGGGGCACGTTTTCCCCGGAGGTACGCACGGCGCTCTGGCCCGAAGCCGAGGCAATGCTGCGCGAGTACGGCAATCACCCGTCGTTTGTCATGCTCACTCTCGCCAACGAGGCCGGCGGCGACCGCACTGCGATGAACGCCATGGTGAGCGACCTGCGCTCGCTCGACGGACGACGGCTCTACGCCGACGGTTGCAACAACGTCCTCTGGGAACCGCGGCTGCAACCGACCAACGATTTCTGGGTCTCGGCCAAGATCATCCCGCCCGGCAGCGACAATGCCGTCGTGGCGCGCGGCTCGTACTGCGTGTTCGATGGCGACGAAGGCCCGACGCAGTGGGGCCCGGCCACCACCCGCAACGATCTCTCCGCCGCGACGACCGGCGTGCCGGTTCCCGTCATGGGCCACGAGACGGCGCAGTGGACGATGTATCCGGATTTTTCGGAGATCGCCAAGTACACCGGCGTGACGCGCGCCCGCAATCTGGAGCGCTTCCGCGACATCGCCGCCCGCAAGGGCGTGCTGGAACAGAACCGCGATTTCGCTCGTGCCTCGGGCGCACTGGCGGCGGCCCTCTACCGCGAGGAAAATGAACTTTTCCTGCGCACGCCGCGCATGGGCGGTTTCCAGTTGCTCGATCTTCAGGATTATCCCGGCCAGGGCTCGGCGCTCGTCGGCGTGCTCGATGCGTTCATGGACTCCAAGGGCCACATCACGCCCGCCCAGTGGCGCGAGTCGTGCAGCCCGGTCGTGCCGCTCGCGCGCTTCGACCGCTACACCTGGACCGTCGACGAGACCTACGTCGCCGATCTGGAGCTGGCCCACTATGGCGAACACGATCTGAAGGCGGCCACCGCCGAGTGGACGCTGTCCGATGTCGTCGGTGCGGTTCGCGCCTGTGGCGCGCTGCCCGCGCAGGATCTTGCGCAGGGCGGTCTGCGGGAGGTCGGGCGCATCGCCGTGCCGCTGGCAAAGCTGCCGGCTCCGGCGCGCTACACGCTCGCGATCTCGGTGCGCAGCGGCGCGGAGGCGTTTACCAATCATTATCCGCTCTGGGTTTATCCGGCGAAGATCGACACCACGGTGCCCGCCGGCGTGACGCTCGTGCGTCGTTACGATGCGGCGACGGCGGCGCTGCTCGCCGATGGAAAACGCGTGGTGCTCGTGCCCGATTCGAAGAACTGGGCCGACACCGCCGGCGGTGCCTACGCGACCGATTACTGGAACTGGCCGATGTTCAATGGCACGCCCGGCACGATGGGGTTGCTTTGCCAGCCGGAGCACCCGGCACTGGCGGGTTTCCCGACGGCGTTTCACAGCGAGCGCCAGTGGTCGGCGCTCGCACACGCTTCGACTCCGGTGATTTTGACGGATGCCCCGCGCGCGCTGCGGCCGATCGTGCAGACGATCGACAACTACGAGCGCAACGACCGGCTCGGGCTCGTCTTCGAGGCGAAAGTCGGCCCCGGTTCGCTGCTCGTGTGCGCGGTGGACGTGCTCGCGTTGCAGGAAAAGCCGGAGGCGCGGCAGCTGCTCGCCAGCCTGCTCGCCTATGCGGGCTCGGCGAAATTTGCGCCGACGGTGGCGCTGACGCCCGCCGAGTGCGCACGTTTCCTGCGTCCGTCGCTGGCGCAGAAGCAGCCGGTCCAGGCGACGTCGTTTTTCCAGCCGCCGTGGGGCGCCAAGCCGGAGCCGGCGCGCGCGATCGATGGCGATATTTGCACGAAGTGGGTGGCGGCCGACGACGACAAGGCGCCTGCACTCACGGTCGATCTCGGCGCGGGCCGTCAGCTCGACGCCGTGCAGGTGCTTTGGGAGCGCGACGAGGCGGGCTACCGCTACACCGTGGAGGTTTCCAACGACGGTGCGGCGTGGACGCTGGTCAGCGATCAGCGGACCAACGCGTTTGCGGATGGGCGCCACTATGTGACGTTTGCGCCTGTGCCGGCACGCCATCTACGGGTGACGTTGACGGGCTGGCCCACCGGTGGCCGGGCTTGCATCCGCGAGCTGCGCGCCCTAGGACAGTGATGTGCGCCACCTACCCCAATGCCTTTTCGCATAAAAGTTAACGCACCATTGATTCACGTCGACTGGTACGGCGAGCTCGTCGCCGCTGACTTGCCACAGATGTTTGCGGAGATGAAACGCGCGGCTGGCTCGCTTCGCTGCCCGCCGCGAGTCCTCGTGACCTGCGA
>ERZ795030.2307-NODE-2307-length-23086-cov-20.102644_pt1 | contig 23086 bp, 19 predicted proteins | sample MGYA00375122_ERZ795030 | MGnify/ENA primary metagenome ERZ795030 (study PRJEB30165, sample SAMN05720146) | activated sludge metagenome | isolation source: anaerobic digester from wastewater treatment plant | place: Japan | collected 2015-04-20 ... | reverse complement strand
CAAAATATTGTTTTTACTCATAAAATAATTAGTTTTATAATAATGAAATTAGCGGAACATCGTGAGGGATATTGGAAACATACTTCAGTGACAAACCGAGTATATTTACATCCCCAATTTAAGTCCTCAGGCTTAGCTTTATCATATCAAGTTTTGCTCTACCCTTCAACTCACTATTGTTTTTAATTATTAACCATGCATAAAAGTGGGATTTATTTTTTCAAAAAAGAAAAAGCGGCAACACTTAGGCTACCGCTTGAGTAAAGAACTGTTTACGGATACGGACAAGTTTACTTCTTGTATTTATCCATATAGATATGAGCAAGTTGACCACAACATAACCCCGCCTCTTCACATTTAGCAATGGTGTCAACGACAACATTGAGACCTAACGCGCGAATTTCGTCTCCTCTCTGCTTAAGGAGATCGAAATTACGATAATTCGCAAACGCCTTGAGGCCGTCCCGATCACCGCGCGTAGTCTTGTTGAGAGGAATCAACTTAATTGCGAATTTTGCCGGATCCAACCCCTTGAGTTTTTCAGGATCAAGCTCCCAGCCATCGCCACAGATGAAGTTCAGCGTTATCGTCCTATCTGTGACAGTGTGCTGATCAAAGAATTCGACAAGACGAACAAGTGGAACAACCTTAGCTCCGTGAAAGAGCCAATGTCTTTCTTCTTCGCTTGTTGAATTAATTGACAGCTGAAGATGTAGGAATCCTCCGAATATTTCTTCCTTGACCCGCAGGACTTCCTCCAAAATTTCAAATGGCGAAGCTCCGTGAATTGTCGTGTCGGGCACGATGGAATTGTAGCAAGGCAGGAATCGAAAATCACCCCAGGGGTGATTCTTGAGATATCGAATCGCCTCCAACACATTACACCAGTTTAGGGCTGGCTCACCCATTCGGGCGAATCCGATTTTCGCCTTCTTGGTTTTTTGAACATGAGGCGATTCTCGAATGATCAAGTCGATTTGCTCGATGATCTGCTCTGCACTTAAATTACCACGAAATGGCAGCAGAGGCACATCGCAGAAACGACATTGATAGCCACAACCAAGCTGAGTCGAAACGGTCATCAGCCACTTCTCTTCATAAGGAACAAGGTTTGCCCGAATCAGCTCTATATCATCGGTGACGAGAACTTCGGGATGTTCCTTGCCAGTTACGTCCTGCATTTCCGTGCATTCCACGATGTACGGATCACCTTTTTCATCCGTTGTTTCACAGATGAAAACTCTGCCACTTGGCAGCTCGACGATATCTTTTAAGGTTATCATTACTTTTTCTCCTTTCTTTGGAATTTTTGCGCCAACTTTGTGGCGTCGTAATCTTCGTAGACCAAATTGTCGGGCATGAAATAATAGTTATAGTCGCCATCAGCTAAAAATCTAACTTGCGGAAATTCGTCTTGAAGCGTCTGTCGAATTTTATTGAAATCGGCAACAACACCTCTGCATTCCCGCACTGTCAGTTTGGGAACAAACGAGTAGAACCGAATCCACTCGCGAATCCAATCTGAGCTCTGGCCAACATAAACCACTACTACTCGTGCACGAGAGAATCTCAGAAGTCGCGTCAGTTCTTCCCTGCGAACCTCTGAAATCGTGTGTGTGGACACCACAACCTGGTGGAATCCGAGAAGTTCAATCATTGCCAGTTTATCAAGCAAATCCTCGTTTGTGTGGAGATCAACTTGACGATTATGCTTGTGGCAGATAGCAACGATTGCTTCGAGCGTTGAGAAATTCTCCTTTAGCTCGAACAAGGGGTCGCCACCGCCAGAAACAGAAACCTTCGGCCCAGTGAATCTTCCGATACACCAATCTAGATAATCCCAATCAATTGTTTGTTTCTCCCGCTTCAGCCGATGAGTAGCAAAAGCACAGAAAAAACATCTTTTTGCACAACCGAAATTTGTAACAATGGAAAAATTCCTTTCCTGACAACATAAAGTGCTGTCGGATTCAAATTTCTCCTTTCGTACCTGCGTTATCATGGTCATTCCTCCCTTTTTATTTGAATTATCAATGTACAAAACCCCTGATAGGTTTATCAAAAATAATACAAAATGTTCGAAATGTCAATCTTTGCAGACCTCGCTAACGATCTTTCTCAAATATGAGAAACGAGAATGAATCTTGGGATCAGTTACCTTTTGCCAAGCGGATTCATCTCCATTTAAAAGATAATCACGTAACTGAGTGGCGCTAATGCCGTCGCGTTCGACTTTTTCAAACTTCATATCATAATTTCTATACAACCACTCTAATTTTGTCTCGCTTCCACCATAGACAACATCGGGAATTTTCCCAATATAAAATTGACAGAAAGAAACTATCCAATCACCCATTTTTTAGCGGAACCCCCGAGCTTCGCTCGGTTTGGCGGGCAAAAAGAAGGGGGGGTGGGGGAAAAAGAATTTTTGCCTGCCCCAGCGTTTCGGTTTTGCGCGCGAAGCGCGCAATTATTCAGAGTTTTACTCAAAGAATGTTCGAACTTCCGCAAGACAAACATTTCATTTTTGGTAGCATAACGCGCCCCATCGGCAGATAAAGCTTGGGGCACACGAAGTAAACGTCCATCAGGTAAGGCTAAATCAACAAAACTATTTTCTTCATTATGAAAAACTGCATTGATCACCTCACCACCTGGACAAACGAAAGTAGCATGAATTAGAGCTGTACTATTGCCTGTCTCTTCAGGAGCTGATGAACTAACTATCTCGGTAGAAGATGAAGTGGTAGAAACCAGTGGAGCGCTAACTGGACGACTAAAAATTAATAAAACAATAACAATTAGCAATATAGCGATAATTAGCCAAATAATAGTTTTTTTGTTAGAAGTCATAAAATTATTAAATCAAAATTTTAAATACTACTAATGTTAATATTTCTGATACATCTTTAGATTCATTTAAGATTGTAATGAAGTATATAGATCAGATAGCTCTTCTTGGGTATATAAAGAAATTTCAACGTTTGCTGCAAGGACGATTAACCCGGTTACCACAATTTGAAAAATACCTCCCCATAAGAACCATTTTTGAATGCTTTTTTCTGTTTATCATTAAATAATCCAGCCAAACATATAACAAAATGATTAAGACATTAAGAAAAACATCCGGTGCATCATAGTCCCTTGGCTCCAAAATGAGCTGGAGCACAATAAAAATTGAGACAGCAAACACCCCCAAGCCAAATAAGGCTAGCCAGCCACCGAAGTCCTCCAACTTCTGCTTAGACTTAGACAAGGTAACCTTTTGTTGAGAGTGTCCTAAACCCTTATTATTCTTAGTAAGCCATTCCCCCACAATGTTTGCATTTTTTAGCATCATCTTGTGTTCCTTCAGTATAATTACATCTTTTCATTCATATAGTATCTAAAATTCAATTCATCTTACTTCCGGATTCAGTTGTTGCTTTGTCCTCGCTTACATTCAGGGCCGACTGACTCTGATTCGTATTAGTCTCTATCTTTTTGAGCAGAACTAAAATATCATTAATTTTCCAATACCAAGTTCTTATTTCTCTAATTATTAACCATATTAGGAGCCATACCACAAATAAAAGAAGGAGCATGAGCCAATTATTTTGTATCAAGTCGCTTATTGCCTTTATCAAAATTTGATCCATAGTTCGCCCGTTTAATAATAAATCCGTATAATTCAGATATTATTTATATCGCAATTATATCACAAATATAAAATAAAATAAAAAACACCCCAAAAGAGGTGCTCTTTAAGATTATAAACAAGAAGCCAGATATTTCATTTATTTTATATTATTTGGTTAGCGGAATGCTTGAAAAATATGACAGCACATCAAACTACGAATCTCTTAACTCAATCATCTCAAAATCTTTTTTCAATCCATTACTTTTGTCCTATTCACCTTTATTGACGCTAACTCGCCGTCCAGCGTGAACAGTAAAACCGCCATTTGATAGAAGATAGAGCGGGATCAGCAAAAACCATATCAACCGAATTTTCTGGAAGTTCGGCGAGAATATCCAAACAACTTGTTTGGTAAAGTTTAAATTTCAGTTTTTCGTAATATGATTTTTGCATAAAATTATTTTCCACTTTCAAATCGTCTTCGGCGTTCATCAAGCGTTTCGCCGTCATACATCCAATAATCTGTTCCAGCTACGCTGTATTTATAGCCGAGTATTTTCTGAGCAGATTGAGACAAGCTAGTTTTTTTTCCGTTAAATTCAATGGAATTGGCCCCGTGAGTATCAATGACTTTTGCCTTAACATTTTCATCGCGACTAAAATATAATTCTGCGCCAACAGGGATTTTTACCATTTCAAAATTAAACCTGCCTCGTATTTTTCTTGCGTCATTAAGCGCGTCTTGGTCTTCTTTGGATTCAACAATGTCTTTTTTAGGTGTTATATTTTCTATTTCTGCCAGTTTCAAAGCCGCAACCACGCGCTCAGGCGCAACGCTAAAAAATTCTCTTTTCGGATTAACGCGGCTGTCGTCAAAAGCGTCGTGGAGCTGATGTTCAACAAAGTTAGCGTCTTTTACAGTGCAAGCATAGAAAACCGTAAATGGTATCGGAATACTTGTTGACGCACTTAATTCCTTGACGCGTTGTTCAAGATTATTGTTTGTTTTCCCGATTTTAACATATCCAGGCATTGCTTCGTTTGTAAGTATGTAAATAATCTCGTTCATATTTTTATTTCATTAAATCATCAATTTTAATTCCAAGCCCGTTTGCGATTTTTACAACAGTTTGAATAGATGGCTTGGTTATGACATTACTTTCAATCTTGGTCAGCGTTGTGTAGGGAAGATCGGATTTTCTCGCCAGTTCGTCCTGCGTTAATCCTTGCTTTTTTCTAAGCTGTTTTATCTTATCCCCAATGGTTTCATTATTGTTTTGACTTTTCATAGTTTCCAAAGTATGATAGTATTAGTATGGGTGCTTATTAAAACCCTCATACTTATACTAACAGATTTTATGAATTCTATCAAACAAAAAATAAAGAAAAGCCCGCTTCTGGCGTTTTGCTTCGCGGAACAAAGACAAAAAATTAAATTTCTGCTTCAAAATCGGCTGACTAGCCCTCGTAAAGGGCGAGCCAACAAAGACATTTTCCAATTAGCGGTACCTTTTGGACAAAATCCGAACTTTTTTTGACGAAAATCCCGATTTTGACTTTTAGCCCCCAGCCCGCCTTCGGCGGGCAGAGCAGGCGGACGGCGGGGCCTCAAATTAGAGTGGGGGGTTCAGAAATAGCTTCTCATTTTCTCTATTGATGATTTTAATACATTATAATCGGTTTTGCCATTTTCTTTTTGATGATGAATTTGGTTTCGAATAAAAGTATGTTCGCTGACTTCATTTTGATTTCCTTTCCAGGGCGAATTTTTTGGCTCTCCTTTCGTGGTTACGAAAAAATCATTATCAAAATCCTTGATAGCTTTATTGTCGCCATTTATAAATTTTAATTCTTCGTATAGTTCGTTGTGATATTCTTCCGTAGCTAAATTAAATGCCAAAAAATTCGTTTCGTTTGCTGAAATATAAGGTAAAACTCTTTTTTCAATTTCTGATACTTCTTGCCCGTTTTGAATCACACTAATTTTAACTTTATCATTAAAAGCTAATTGTTTTACCAGCAAAGGCGAATGAGAAGCTAAAATAATTTGAACATTTTTTGAAAATTCCAAAAGGAATTTAACAAATTTTTCTTGCAAAGTCGGATGTAAATGTAATTCGGGCTCGTCTATTAAAACTATCAGTTGTTTTCCACTTTGTTGAGCAAGATAAAATGAATATAAAAGAGCAAAAATCATTTCATAACCCGAGCCAAGATTATTTAATAAAATTTGTTGATTATTTTCTTTTCTCGTCGCAAAAAAGGCATTTTTAAAAGGTTCGCAGTTATCTAAAAAATCTAATCTTATTTGAAACCCGCTAATTTTCTGAAATTCGATGACTGCCTTATCCAAAAAGTTATTTTTAACTTTATCTTTTCTAATCTTATTGTCTAAATCTTCGTTTAAATTACATAACTCGCAATTCTTCAAGTATTGATAACTAAAATCTTCCATTAACCGATCGAATCTTGTTGTGTTAAAATTTCCAGATCGTGTTTGGAATAAACGATTTTTATCCAAAAACAAAATATCATTTTCGCTAAATCTTTTACCCCTAAATGGGTTATTTACGCTTACTCTTAAATCTGGGCTGTTATCTTTTGGCTTCGTTGGATCAACTCTAATAAATTTTTGGTCATTAACAATGATTGATGATAAATACGATTTACTTTCCTTCGCCCTTACTCCCGCCTCAAAAGAAAATCCTTTTGCCTTAAACGAACCCCTAGGCATTGTTCCATCAACCTCAAATTCATCCTTTGAAAATATGCTTATTTCAATTTTTTTACTGCGATCATTAAAATTATCTATTCCAAAATTTTCAGTCTTATATTCTAAAATTGGAAGTGCAAAAGCGTCTAAAAGAGCTGTTTTGCCACTGCCATTTTCGCCAACAAACACATTAAGCCCCGAACCTTCGTTTGTGCGGTCTGGGGTATTGATATTATCAATTTCAAAATCCTTTTCCGAAGGGAAAAGTCTAAAATTTTTAATTGTGATTTTATTGATAAACATTTGCAGTTTATAAATTTCCTAATGGCGGAATTATGCTGTCAATTTCAATCGCATTTCTTGTAGGATTCCATTTTGCTACACGGACAAATTTATTTTTATCAAACTCCAAAATATCTAATCGATTGAAATGGACTAGTAGCTGGCTCAACGGCTTTGCAAGTCCTTTTGGTGAAATTAAAAAAGCAAATTCGGGCATTAAAATTTTGCAATATCCGAGAAGCTGTGAAAGGTTAATCAAACTCAAAGGCGTGTCTTTAACTTCAACAAAAACCAAATTGCATTTATCTTTTTCTAAAATCATACCGAGCAGATCAACTCGTATTTTGTAGGTGGCGTATTCAGGAAAATATTTTGTATATTTGTTGCGTTGTATAAAATCGCTTAAATCAACAGAATGAACATCGTAAGTTTTTATGACTGCCTTCGGGTGTTTATTTTCCAAATACATCTGCAACCATTTCAGCATACTTGGATAAAGCGCGATTTCTTGTTTTGATTCGTAATTATTCATAGGCTTTTATGTTATCGTTTTCCTCAAGAACGGCTAAAAGTTCCGAGTAATGATTAAAATGTTTTTCTTTTAGAAAGTCGGGCAATTTTTCAGAATTTTCCTCTGGATTTTTGGCCTTTTCCCTAATTCTAAATTTTTTTTCGCTTGAATTATCGCCAATTCCTGCTTTATTCATTTTTGCAAGGTCGGTTAATACTTCCTGCTTATGTTTCAAATAAGAGCCAACGGGTAAAAACTGATTGGCAAATATTTTTACTTGATGTTCTTTAGCCCAAAATCCAGCCGATTTTTTGAAATGAGGATCGCGGAAATTTGGATGTCCAAAATCTATGCTTTCAATAGGTATGCCGACTATTTCAAAAAGTTTGTATAAATCCAAAACTAAAAACCAATTTCTGTGATCAACTTCAAGATAAATTCTTTGCTGATCTTCTCTACCAAATTGAGCATTTGAAGCGCGAACATAGCCGGTTACATCAAAATATCCACGCAAAAATTCTTTTTGCTTTTCTTTGTCTGCCTGAAAAATTGCTTTTGGTATTCTGAAAGAATGATAATCGCTAAAATCACCATTCAAAAGATAGCTTAAAAATTGCCATGTTAAATCGGTGTTTCGCCAAACGACTACAAGGCTAACGCCCCTATTGTCCTCGTCATTAAATTTGCTCACATCAAGCCCAAGCCGTTTTATTCTTTCAACAATTTTATCCAAACTGTTTGATAAATAAATTTGAGTATCAAATTTTTTACTTGAATCAATCGGGCTTGTGGCCTCCAAATTTTTAAATGGAAAATCCACGACTAATTTATTTAACTCTGCCGATTTTATAATCGTACCCCTACCGACAATTAAGCCTAGAAAATAGGCAATGTCTTCACTCAAAAATGATGATACTTTATTTGTTATGTCCATATTTTTTGAAAATTAAAATGTATTCGTGAACCTTATTAACAATAAACTTGTAAGGATAGCCCAAAGGCTTGCAATTATTATATTCCTTTTGTCTATCCCAAATTAACAAATCCTCAAAAGTAAATCCGACCTCTTCCATTATTTTGGCAACATCGCTATGAAATGGATAAAATTTACTACCCTTGCGAATATCCATAACAACCATTACACAATATCCATTTTCGCGAATGGTTTTCGCAACTTCCGCCATTATTCTTTTCAACTCCTCAAGAAAATTATTGTAAGATTCAATATTTCCAATATCTTGAGTTTTGTTGGTATAATTTCTGCCAACTTTCAAATCGGCGCTTCGGCGAGCGTTCAAAATATCCCAATATGGAGGAGAAGTTAAACACAAATCAATGCTGTTTGGTTCAATGAATTTTGTAATTTCCCTTGCGTCTTTTACAAAATATTTTATTTTTCCATTTTCTTTGTATGGTAGATAATGATTATTGATTCTGCTAAAAAATAATTTTTGAAATTCATCACTAACATCAACACCGTAAACATTCATTCCTTTTTTCAGTCCCGCTATAAGCGTGCTTCCGCTTCCAGCAAAACAATCTAAAATATTTTTTCCCGATCCATTTGTCAAGACATCAATTATTCTCTCCGCTAATTGCAATGGAAAAATAGCAGGGTGTTTTAATCTATATTCTTCTTGATTTTTGGCAATATCTCGCCAAATGCTAAAAGAATATTGCAACCAAGATTGCCCGTCTAACTTGTTTGCTCTTTTTGTGGCAAGCCCTGTTTCAATAAAATATAATCGTTCCTCTGTGTTTTTTGGATCATCATCTTTTTGATTTATACTTTTGTATCTTTTATGAGTTTTTTTGAATAATTGCACCTTGCCTTTGCGAGTCAAAATATTTTTTATTTCGCTATCCGTAATCACTCCCTCGTTGTTATAACTAAGCAATATATATTTTGCATTTGCGATAGAAATCAAATGATCAAGCGCTTTGTTTGCTCGTCCTTTATAGCAATATTCAGAAAGCTGATGATCGTAATTTCTCATTCCTGTTTTTCCTGAAATTATGGGCTTTTTTGTCCCAAACCACCCTTCGGCTACTAATTCCAAAATAAAATAGTTAGCCGCGTATTGTCTGCTATTATACGGCGGATCTAAATATAAAATATCAATATTTTTAATTTCTTTTATCAATTCGTTTGCGTCTTTTTTGAACGCTTTATTTTTTCTAATACTTGGAATTATTTCTGGTGCCGTTAAAATTATCGGCTTCATTGCTCTTTGATCCCAAGTTTTTAAATAAGCGCTATATGTCCCAGCGACATTTGAAACCAAATTTATCGCTTCAAGCAAGGCGGTTATCAAATAATAATATTCTAATTCGTTGATAACATCAGCGTTTTTCCATTCCTCAATTTTTTCTCTTATCGCGTCAATTTTTTGTCCATTTTCATTTGAAAAATATTTACGCCCCTCGTTGCCGTCAGGGCAATAATTTTTGAAAATGAAACCTTTTTTAGGCGACAAATTATTGAGATAGCCAATCACATAATTTTGATCTATGTGATTAACTCCTAAATGCTTTTTTAATTTTAAAAATGTTGGCTCTTGATTTAACTCAATATAAGTTTTTGCCAAGGCATAAGAAAATTCCAAAAAATCATTGGCGATAACTGTATAACCTTTTTTCTTGAAATGTTGAGCAACAACAGTTGTGCCAGTAAAAAGGTCAACAAATTTTGCGCCATGATTTAATTCAGTTTTTTTAACACCGATTTCTATTAAATCCAATAATTTGTCTTTTCCGCCGTAATAACGCATAAAATTTTATTTTATTAAATCCTCAATAGGCGCGTTTAATGCCTTGGCGATCTTTTTCAAAGTTTCAATGGTAGGATTTCCTTGTTTTCCCGCTTCTATGTTGATAATCGTATTATTGGAAACATCGGCAAGGCGCGCCAGTTTCTCTTGGGAAATTCCCATTTTTTCTCTTAACCGCTTTACGGTCTTTGCTATGTTGTTTTTACTTGACTCTGCCATAATTTAAATATTAAATTGTGGTATACTTACTTATGAAAATGTTTCTTTCCCACAACATAATATTACTAAAATATTTAAGAATCGTAAAGGAAAAAGGGGGCAGAATATCAAAAACGCTGAAATTGTAAACTGGCGGAGGAGAAGGGATTCGAACCCTTGATGCCATATAGGCATAGCGCTTTTCGAGAGCGCCCGATTCAACCACTCTCGCACTCCTCCCTTAAGTCAACTAATTCATTGTTTATCTTGAATTAGTTGTTTTAATCTGTCAATCTCTGCCGTATTGAGCGACCGAACCGCCCCAATGGGCAAACGACCCAACTTTAAAGGACCAAGTCCAGTTCTTTTTAAGTCAATCACTTCATAGCCTGCTAATTTTAGCAATAAACGAATCTGCCTCTTTTGACCTTGCTCTAAAATAATTTCTAACCGATCACTAGCCAATTGACGGCTTATTTTAGCTCTAGCCAAACTTTGGCCGTCATATAACTTATGACCCTGGGACAAAAATGTCTGTAGTTTTATAAAATTAGCAGAAGTAATCCCCGGTCTAACAGTGACCTCATAAATCTTAGGGTGAGTAAAACGAGGGTGGGTCAATTTAGCTGCTAAAATTCCATCATTGGTTAAAAGAACTAAGCCATGGCTATTTTTATCTAAACGGCCAGCCACAAAAAGCCGCCCCGGATAATTCACTAACTCAAAAATATTTTTTTCATGAGGCAATTGTTTATTAGTACAAGTATAGCCTACCGGCTTATTAACCATGAAATAAACCGGAGCCGGTTCCTGATTAGCTATTGGGTGACCATCAACCTTAATAATTGTGTGAGGGTTAATAATGATCTCCCCTAAATGAGCTGGCTGGTCATCCACAGTAACTCGTCCGGCTCTAATTAAAGATTCGGCTTGTCGTCTGGACCAAGGGCCATGACTGGCTAAATATTTAGTTAATTGCTGTTTCATGGCTATTTGCTTTTTAACTTCCCCCTTAATTGCCAGTTAAGCCAACCAGTAAGCGCTAGGCCTAGCCAAAATAATACTGCTAAATCATTTTTAAAATAAGGCACATCTACGAGACCATGGATAAAAGCAGCCAGCCAAGCCCCAAATAATCCCCAATTAAGCCAAGCTAAATTATTTTTTAGATGATAACCACAAAAATTGCGACAATTAATAAATAGAGACTTAAACCATAGCCACATAAAAATTATCATCCCCAGTAGCCCCAATTCACTCCAAAAATTTAAGATAATATTGTGAGGATAGAGGTATATCTCTACCGGCTGCCAGACTGGTTTTTCTGACTTATCTACTGGCTTAAGCCAAATACCTGTTTCATGATATGGCTTCACACTAGATTGATAATTAGCAAGACCAGCCCCAGTAAATAATCGGCCATCTCGTAACATCTCCCAAGTTTCTTGCCATTGAGCTCGACGGATTTGGCCTGATTCATCGGCTAAAGAAATTTTCCTATAAATTCCAGGGTTCTCTAAAGTAACAATAACCAAAAGAGCAGTCAAAATAATAGATACCACCTTACCACCACGGCTAGAAAGAAAAATCATAACTATAATAGCTATAATTAATCCAACTATAGCGCCTTCGGAATGAGCCCAATAAAGAGCCAGCCAACTCAAAATAATACTAGCGGCTAGTAAAATATTAGACCAAGTAAATAGTTTAGACCGTTCTTTTATTAAATAAATAAGGCAACCCAAAAGTGCTAAGCTAACTGGGGCCACAAAGAGACCAATAGCATTGGGGTAGCCAAAAAAAGAAGTAGCCCGCCGACCAGCAACTGACGCCCACTCAGGATTAAAAATGAGCTGGCCGGTAAAATACTGGTAGCCGGCTAATAAACTAATTAAGGTTACACTACCCGCTAGAAACAATAGGGCATTAACAATGTCTTGAGGTTTTTGCCAAACATTAAGGGCAATAACAAAAACTAAAATTGGCTCAATGAAATAAGCCTTCCAAATTCCCAGGGCTGGAAGACTATAGCCACTAATAGCAACGGCTATCCAGGCAATAATTAATATGATAATTATCTCCCAAGTAAAAGGATAAGGATGCCAATTCTTGGGTTTACGGATAATATTCTTCCAGGGCCGAGGCCAAGACTTAATGAGCCAAACCATGGTGGTAATTACAATGAATTCTTCTAAGACAGTAGAAGGCAAAAAACCCACCTTAAAACGCAATAAATAAACAGGTAATAAACCAAATAGCAAAGATAAAGCTAATTTTAAGTTGTTCCATGACAAAATAAGCCACAAAACACCGACGGCTAAAATTAACCAGCTCATATTTTTAACTGACTTAATGTCTTAAGCTTCCAAATATTATTAACCGTGTCATAAAGGGCAAAAGAAGCCGGATAATAAACTCCTCCTAGTGTGCCAGGATTCACGAGCCAAGTATTATTATCTAATTCCTCCCATGGTTTATGACTATGTCCGTAAAACAATACTTCTACTGATCCTTCTCTTAATACTTCTTGCCAATATCTTGGTTCGTGACAAAGACCAATGTGCCGTTTATCTACAATAATTTGACCATACCGACCAACATTATGCCACTGAGGATAACTGGGAATATCACTGGTTAAATAAGTATCACAATTGCCCTGAATAAAATAAAACTCCTTAGGCCAAAGTCTAGCTAGCTCTAAAAGCGTATCGGCATTAGTTAAATCTCCCAAAAAAATAGCCGCATCGACTTGATTATTATTCGCCCAATTAAAACAAGTCTCTAAATTAGGCAAATTATCGTGAAGATCACTAAATACTAAGATTGTCATATTAACCAGCGACTCGCCAAATTTCTTCTAAACTTGTCTCGCCATTAGCTGCTTTAATTAAACCATCGTGGGTCATTAGCAGTGATCCTTGTTTAATAGCCAATTCCTCAAGTTCAGCTTCAGTAGTCAAGGGTTGCTGAATTAATTTTTGCATTTCTGGAGTAATAATAATAACTTCATAAATACCTAGACGGCCATTATAGCCAATACCACGACACTGAGGACAACCAACTGGTCCATAAAACTGAGGCTTATCCGGCAACTTTAAGTCTGGCCGCTCACGTAAAAACTCCCAGATCGGTTCAGTTTGCTTCCAGATTTCTGCTGATGGAGTAATGGGTTTTTTACAATGAGGACATAAACGTCTAACTAATCGTTGGCCAATAGAACACTCCAGGGCGCTAGCCAGCATCGGCCGATCAACACCTAATCCGGCAAACCGAGCAATTGCGCCAGCCGCACTATTAGCATGAATAGTAGATAGCACTAGATGACCAGTTAAGCTAGCTTCAATGGCTGTTTTAGCCGTTTCTGGATCACGAATTTCACCCACCATAATGATATTAGGATTCTGACGCATTAACGAGCGCAATGCTGCCGCAAAAGTATAGCCACCAGCTGAATCAATTTGGGTCTGCATCACTCCGTCCAAATGATATTCAATAGGGTCTTCAATCGTAATAATTTTTACTTCTGGAGTATTTAATTTTCTAAGTAAAGCATAAAGAGTAGTCGTCTTGCCTGAACCAGTAGGGCCAGTAGTAATAATAATGCCTTTAGTCTTGTGAAGAGATTTATCAATAAGAGATAAAGAGACATCACGGATACCCAGGTCAGACAAGTCTAGACTAATAGATTGGCTAGACAGCAAACGGATAACCACCGTCTCTCCATAGCCGCCAGTAATTAAAGAAACACGACAGTCCATCCGTTCTTGAGGTAAAATCATACTAAAACGACCATCAAAAGTTGGCTGTTTAACACTGAGCGACAAACCAATTAAATTTTTAATCTCCCCAATTAACGGAACATAATGTTCTGAACCCAGGGTAATAATATCGTGCAAAATACCGTCAAGACGGTAGCGAATCTTCACACCACCTTCAATAGGATCAATATGAACATCAGCGGCTTTACTGGCAATAGCGCCAGCCATTATGGCGATGAGCATCTCACTAGTCGGTTTATTGGCTAATAATGTACCTGCCTGATTTATGTCTTTAGCTATGGCCTCACCAAATTGTAAATCCGCCTCTTTAATAGTTAACCCGCGCCCCAAAGTCTGAGAAACAACTATATCATATAAATCATCAATATAATCCGTCTTGCCCACTACCCTCAAAACTTCTTCCAGTGAAGTCTGTCCATCAAGCATTTTTAAGATTCCGTCTTGGAGCATAGTAACCATCCCATCTTCAATAGCTTGCCGCATTACCTTAAACGAGGGCGCTCCTTCGTTAAGCAAAACCTTCATCGGCTCGGTCATAGTAAAAATCTCAAAAAGACCAACCCGTCCCTTATAACCAAAACCCGAACAATGCGGGCAGCCTGGCCCTGCTTTATAAAATACTGGCAATGCTTTAGGCACATCTATATTGGCCTTGGGAGAAATAACCGCCAAAATCTTATTAATTTGCTCCCGTTCTTTTTCAGTTGGCTCATGAACCTGCCGACAATGAGGGCATAATTTACGGACTAACCGCTGGCCAATAATAGCATTGATGGCTGGCGCTAATTGGTACGGTTGTACTCCCAAATCAATTAACCGCGGCAGTACTCCGGCCGCATCGTTGGTGTGGAGAGTAGAGAATACTAAATGACCAGTTAAACTAGCCTGGATAGCAATAGTAGCAGTATCTAAGTCACGAATCTCACCAATCATAATGATATTAGGATCCTGCCGCAAAATTGATTTAAGACCATTAGCGAAAGTATAGCCTCGACTTTCATCAACTTGACTTTGGTTAATGCCCTCCAACTCATATTCAATTGGATCCTCTAAGGTAATAATCTTAACATCAGGAGAGTTTAGTTTGTTCAGTATAGCATATAGGGTGGTCGTCTTGCCTGAACCAGTAGGGCCAGTAGTTAAAATAAGACCATTAGGTTTAACCATCTCTCGTTCCAGGGTGGCTTGAACTGCTGGTCGCATCCCCAAACTATCTAAGGGCAACACAGCTGACTCAGGCCGCAGTAATTTTAAAACAACGCTCTCACCATAAGCTGTTGGTAAAAATGAAGCCCTAACGGCTATTTTTTCTTTAGGAAGAAAGATATCAAAACGACCATCTTGCGGTTTGTCTTCTATGTTTAGTTTTACCCTAGCTAACACTTTTAGCCGAGATAAAACTTTTTTCCATTGATTCTTAGGAATAGAAGCTACATGTTGTAAAACCCCGTCTACTCTCATTCTAACCGCTATTTCGGTTTCTTCAGCCTCAATATGAACATCACTACTAACTGTCTTTAAGGCAGCAGCAATAATTAAAGTCATAATCTGGCTTACGTTAACTTCTTGTAATCTATTATTAAGCGTCTGAAAATCATTTAATTCTTCCTGATAGCGTACTAAATCTGTTGGGCTAATTTCTACTCCCTCAAGTCGTTTAATTTTAGGCAGAGTATCATAAACTTTGAGACCATACTTCAAGCTACGTGGAGAAATTAAGTAAAGCTTACTTTTAACATGGTGCTTATTTTCTAATTCTTTTATCTTCCTGGTGAGATGATCGCTAGGGTTAGTCGTGCCAACCCTAATATTACCTCCTTCGTAGTAAAAACAGACCGCTTGCAATTCTTCTGCTTCGTCTTGATTCAACAGAACAATCGCTTCAGGACTTATAGGGAAATTAACTAAATCAACATATAACAAGCCGGCCTGGGCCGCCTGGGCCGCCACCTGATCCTCAATTGCTTGCTCGCGTAATTCTTGTTCGCGACGCGCTAATTTAGCAGCTTGTGAATCTTTCTGCTGCAATGCTTCATTATTTAACAAATCTTCAATGGATAAATTATCTTCTTCAGCCATAAATTTAACTTATTTGATTTTTACGTTCATTAACATAATTAGTCCAATCTTCAGCCATGTTTACCAGAAACTTAAATGGAGTTTCAATAATAAAGTCTAGAAAAAAGGCAAAGACGTTAATTTTATTAAACTTTTCACTAAGATATTTACCAACCGAAATAACTGGCAGACTAAAAAGGTCAAATAGGGTGCGCCACAGGCTTTCTTTTTCCTCTATAACCCTAAGTTCGTTGGTAGCTCTTTTAATACGGATAATAAAAAAACTGACAAACACTAAAAAGAATAGAAAAATTAAGATGCTAACCCAGGTGAAATGGAATATAGATAGCAGCCAGATGATGGCACCGAACGTTATAATAAAAGTTAGCCCATAAAAGAAATTAAAAATCTGCCGGACAAAACTGGCCTTTCTTTGGGGTATCTTTAATGGGATGGGTTCTGATCGCTTATATTCTTCAAAAGATAATTCATTAACTAAATTTATAATTCTTTCTGTGTTACTTTCATCTGGCACCTTGGTGACTAAAACTGAGAAAAACAGCAGGGCTGGAGGAAAAAGAGCATTAAATAATAAAGCCAATGGCTCAATCTCTGCTCCAAACAACTTATTAGCTGGAACTTCTAAAAGAACAACTAAAATACCTTTAGTAATAAAAATATAGATAATACTTCGGCTAGCAGCTCGCCACAATAAGTTTTTAGCTTTTGTGTATTTTTTCTCACAAATTTTCTTAATCTGTCTAGGAAATGATTTAGGATCAGTTTTAAGGTTGGTATAAACCCCTATTGGATCTTGACGCAAGAGTTCTAACAAAACAGAGGTTGCCACAGCATAACGACTAGTAATTTTATTAAGTGGCTCGGCCAGTGGATTCTTTAATTGACTATTAATTGCCCGGCGAATTTTTTCAATATTTTTGGCTATTGCCGGCCAACGGCTCTCCGGCAAACTTTGCCAACCAGCAATATAGTATTTCAACAAAATAAAAGACAACATGTCATCGTCTAACTTGGCAAAATTGCGGTTAATTGAAAGATAAATTTGAATGGGTAAGTCCTTGGCTAATTCTTGCTGGTCAACCAATTGAATATTAGCCGATAGATACTCATAAAGATTCTTAATGGCTTGATTCAGCACTGGATCCTGACAAAGACGAGCTTCAATCTCACTAGCTGCTACTGCCATTAGCCAATCTATCAGTTGATTATGATTAGCTATTTCGTCTCTAATCTCCCTTAAATCTCTTTTAGTTAAATCCTTGCTTATTTCTTTACTTATACTAGGGGCAGCAATGTTTTTAATTACCAAATATTTTTTAATAATAACCGCCACCTCATCAATAAGGGTCATGGGCAGTTGATTATTTGGCAAATAACCGCCACGAATTAATTCTGTTAATAAATGCTCACTAATTTCTGCCGCTTGGCACTCTTTAGTGTCTCCTTCAATTACAATCTCCCGTCGCAAAATTCGCTTAATAGCCTCTTTCCGAAGCAAATATTCTTCTTTATATTCCACCACATTACGAATTTTTTCATAAAAAAAAGCCATGCGGGAAATAACGCTAGAAACCTTAATTTTAGGCTGATCTGATGTATCTTTAACCTGACCATGCTGAGTGCGATAAATTACCTGCAGTAATTGTTTAGTGTTAACATTAGCAGTTAAAGTAAAAGAGGCCTGTTCATGTAATTTAGGATTGAGGATCATAACAATATTTACTATCCATAAGAATAGCTAAAAAAAGCTTAATAGTAAAGAGAAAAATTAAGGTTAGTGTTGCTGGAAGAAATCTAACCTTTTTTGAGTAAAATCCAGAAGATTTTACGGATTAAATCCCACCCAGCGTTTACACTCGCCTAACGGCGAGCTGATGATTTTTTTATTATAATATCAGATCAACCCAATTATCAAATGAATTATCCTTGAAATCTGCACTTGTTTTATCAAAATAAACCCAGCGTCCACAATAATTCGGTTTGGTATTGACGATTATGCCACCAAAATATTTTTTGCCTTTTTTATTTTCGCTTTGAATATAGTTGTATAAACCGTCAATTTTTGGACCTGCGACTTGTTTTGTCAATCCGGCTTTTGTATCAAATAAGCCAATACTTCCATCTTTGAACTTTACAATAAAATCAATATAAAAAGGTTTCTCTTCGCCATTTTTATAAGGAACGGCAAAAAATATTGCGTCCCTATCTCCGTTTTTGAACCACCAATCCACTTTGTCTGATTTTTCTAAAAAATTATTAATGAAAGCCTTCTCCGATTTCCATTTTTCATCGCTGTAAAACGGTTGCATAATTGATTTTTTTCCTTCAGTTTTTTTATATTTGCTTCCGAAAGACAAAATTTTTGGAATACTCCAATCCGGCACCTCAACCATTTCATTTTCTATTTTTTCAACTTCTTCTTGGTATTTTTCTTTTGCTTTATCTAAAACATTAACAAAATGCTGAGAATTTTTATCACTCAAAACAATTTGGACAATTTCTTCCCACACATCGCCATACCACATTTTTAATTCTTGTTCAAAAAATTTATAGATTGCTTCTTTAACTCTGCCAACTGATCTATCTTCGGGATAAAAAGGAGTTAAGTTATTGCGCACAAAAAAATCAAACAATTTTTGCATATCAAAACCACTTGCTTTTATCTCTTTATCGCCTACAATTTTTGCCCCAGCCAAATCCTTAACTTCGACTTTGTGATCAGAAATAATTTTTAGGTCAAACTTTTTGGCTTTAGTATCAATCTGTTTCTTTAAATTATATTCTTTTGCCTGTTTCAAAAATATCTCTATAAAGAGTGGCGATAATCTCGTTTTCTCGCGATGTCTTTTCGGATAGTACGAAAGCAAAGTTAATTTAGGGTCAAAAGTCCTCCTACTTGTATAAATAGTGATATAATCTTTGGCAATATCTTCTGCAATCTCTACATTGTCCAGGTTAGTATAAACATAACCATAATTTAAAATTTCGCTTTTATAATAATCACTATCAGGCTCGGGCATTCGCATAATTCTACCGACCGTCTGGATTGAAAAAATGGGGCTGTGCCACTCTCTAAATAAAACTAAAATCTGCGCCCTCGGACAATCCCAACCTAAAGCAATGGCCTGTTTAAAAATTAAAACCTCAACCTCACTATCTTGTCTTTCAATATTTTCTTTATTGATATGTTCGCCCGAAAGCCAAACTGCTAACCGATTATTTCCTTTTTCAGTAGAGATTTTATATTTATTTTTTAAAATACTTTCTACTCGCTCTCTTATTCTATCGTCCAAGCTTGTTTTCCTGTCAGGTAACTGAATTAAAACTAAAGGATTAACATTAACTCCCTCTTTTTGAAATTCCTCTATTAATTCCTGTCTTTTTTTCATCGCCGCATCTATAACCAATTCTTCGCTTCCGCCACTCAACTTTTGCGTTTTTATTTTGCCTTCCTTGATAAAATTTTCAAAATTATCATTTAAAATCACACCTTTTTTAATCATTCCTTCTCTCGTAACGTCCTCTAACTGAACAAACACCTTTTCATCTTCATCGGTAATAGTCGCTGGCGTTGCCGTAACCTCAATTGTTAATTTTGGCCCAATCATCTTAATTAAGCCTTGCGAAATTTCACTAGTAGCATGATGATGGGCTTCATCAATAATTAAAATTATTTCCCGGCCATCTTCCTTCGTTCTCTCTAATACCTTTGATAAATTAAAATCCTGCTCATTATCCCGAATATAGACATTGTCTGCTCTATTTATACTTTCCCAATTGAAAAACAAAATTTCGTTTTCACTAATTTTTCTATCGTCCAGGTCCTCAAAATAGGAACACTTTAATGCTCGGCTTGTTTCAAAATAGTTTTCTAACTTCTCTCGGCTTTGAATATGAAGTTGTCGTGGTGCCGTCCAAATAAAACTCAATGATTGCCTAACTTCTCTATCATCAACTAACTGCTTCAAAAATTCTGCCATCATTATTGTTTTTCCCGAACCGGTCGGCGACTTAAAAACCAATTTTTTACTACCAGGATAACCCAAAAGTCTTTTGGTGCTCTTTAATAATTCTTCTATTGCATTTTCTTGATAAATTTTTAATTGCATAGTTATTTCTCTAAAAACTTATTTACATTTTCTAAACAATCCTTAATTTCTCCGTCCAGATCGTTTTTATCTAATTCATCAATTTTTTCCATTATCTCATACAATTTATCATTCCCGATAAGATTTTCAAACGAAGTAGTAAATGAAAAAACCCTGTCTTCAAGCGCTAACTCCTCTATTAAATCATCTTTTCCGTGTTCATCTTGATCATATACAACAAAGAAATCTATACCATAGGCCAAACAGATGGTTTGATAAAAATGCACACTGCCTTTACCAACGCAATATCTTATTGTTAATTTTGAAAAATCAAAATCTAATTTATTTGCCAGTGCTAAAAGACCATATTTATCGTTTGGCCCCTCAACTAATAAACATTTCTCGCAAAATAAAACTTCATTATCTTCCCGCCTGAAAATAGTTTTATCTTGACACAGAGTCTTTATATCATCTAAATGTCCTCTCAATTCCTTTTCAAGATTCTCACTTTTGCCGTATATCTTTTTTAGCATTTCGTTATCTGGGTAAATACCATCGTTGGTTAATCTTTTAATTGTTTTCCAATTCCCTAAATCTACAAAAATATCAGAATGGGTGGTTAAAATATGCTGATAGTCCGATGCTTTAATTTCGTTAAACAGTTTATATTGCAATTGCGGGTGTAAATGCAATTCCGGATCGTCAATCAAGAAAATAATTTCTTCTTTTGATAATTCGCTAGTCAATTTTAGCAAAAAATAAGCAATCACCATCAACTCGCCTGAAGCCATTCTTGATAAAGTAATAATTTTGTCGTTCTCCCTTAATGAAAAGAAGGCATCATCAAATGGTTGTCGTAGATTAAAAAGAGATATTTCAAAACTTTTAAATTTTTCTCCCAAAAAGTCCTTTATTTTATCTACCAGGGGATTTATTATTTTTGATTGTTTTGGGTCCTCTACTTTGTTAATAATAAAAGAGTAAATATCTTCCCATTTTTTAACATAATCGTTTCTTTCACTTGTTTTGTAGTCTTTAAAAAATCTCCAATTAAATTCATCTAAAATCTTTTGAAAGGTCGTAAAATAGCCGGGTTTCAAATCCTTATCTCTTTCTTTTGAAAAATAAAAAATTCTGGGAAAATTTTCTAGACTATCTTGTCCGTAAATTTCAAGTAATCGTCCCTGAATTTCTTTAAACTCGTTATTCTTTTTTACCCAGTACTCATAGTTTGTTGTTTTGGTATTTAATTGGACTTTAGGTGGGATATAATTCGTAGAAGTTAAAGATGGTTTTAATTCATCGTATCTTTGATAGCATTCAGGAATAGCAACATGTGTTGTGGTAAAAATTGTTGAAAACGCTTTGCCCGGCGAAGATTTATCGCGGTATTTCGCAACAAACCTAATCTTTTTTGATGGCAATTTTACCCAATCTGCAATTTTCAAAAAGAAATAATCATCAAACTCCACCTCAATTTCTATAGGCTCGGTATCAGAATTAAAATCATCAGGTTTTATTTTGCTTTCTACAAAGGAAAAGCTTGTCGCTAAATTTATCGCTTCTAAAATGCTGGTTTTGCCAACCCCATTTTTACCAACTAAAATTGTATAGTTTTCTTCAAAATCTATGGTCGTGGAATTTTTGAACGACCTAAAATTTTTAATTGTTATCTTTCTTATCTTCATAATATCTATTTAAAAAATTCTTCTATAAACCCGCAAAATCGCTTCGGGTATGGGCGATAATTGGACCTTTTGTTTTACATCTTTAAACTCATCATCAAAAGTTTCATCGCTCAAAGAAAAAACATAGACGCTGAATTTCCCTTTTATATCTTTTATCGCTTTTTTGAAATCTGGAATTGCCACTTGGTCCCAAATAATACCGGTATAATGATCTGAATTTTTGAAAATTTTAAATCTTTCATTATCTATCACTTTCTCAAAAGTTCCTTCCCTTACACAAAGCATCTCTGTTGCCTGCTGGGTAAGTTCAATTTTGTTTCTATCTGTTGGCTCATCATAATTAACAAAATCAGTTTTGAAATATTTAAGATTGCCACCTAATCCTTCAACTCGTTTGCCTTTTAAATTTTCATACCCTTCTATTACTTTTTTAATTCTTGGATAACAAACATCAGTACAAATATTATTTTCATTATTAGTACAAAGGATAAATTGACGATTACCGCCATCTTCTTTGTTAAGTTCTAAAACAGCATGACCGGTTGTGCCTGAACCAGCAAAAAAATCTAAAATATTCTCATTTTTACTTTTGGTGTAGCTTTTGACTAGATTTTTTATTAATAAAGTTGGTTTTGGATTTTCAAAAACAACCTCACCAAAAATATTTCTCAATTCTTCAAACGCGTCTTGATTTTGTCCCCAGTCTAACAAAAGATCGGTAATTGGTTTTAATCTCTCTGATTCTTCATCAGACACCTCTCTTCTTAAAGTATTGTTTTTTGTAATAAAAATTAAATCATCTTCAATGTATTTATCAATATTATTTTGACTATCTCTAAATTTTGCTTTCATTTTAAAGTCATTTTTGGTCCTAAAATTTTCAACTATCACATTGTCCAAGTATTCTATTATCATCGTCTTAATTTTATACTTACCTTTCTTAATTATTCCTTCTTTGTATTTTGCCCTTACTCCTTTACGAAAACTTCTTACGGACTCTTTATTGCTTGGATTAAATAAAGGTTTAGTATCTCCCCTTATCTTCTCTAAAGACAATTTTGGGGCAGAGTTAATATTTCTGGCATATACCAAAATATATTCTGCCATACCTGCTATTTGGTTGTGTAAAAAAGATGGTTGTTTTTTTCGCTTCCATTTTAAAATACCAACAAGATTGCGCTCTCCGAATAGCTCAGGTTGTTTATCCATTAACATTTTTAATTGCGCTACCTCATTATCATCAATTGAAACAAAAATTACTCCTGTATCTTTTAGTAAATTCTTTGCTAATTTCAATCTTTTTTCCATAAAAGAAAGCCATTTAGAGTGACGGTAAGAATCTTCCCTGTCAATATAGC
>ERZ795030.2305-NODE-2305-length-23098-cov-4.540294_pt1 | contig 23098 bp, 14 predicted proteins | sample MGYA00375122_ERZ795030 | MGnify/ENA primary metagenome ERZ795030 (study PRJEB30165, sample SAMN05720146) | activated sludge metagenome | isolation source: anaerobic digester from wastewater treatment plant | place: Japan | collected 2015-04-20 ... | reverse complement strand
GCGAGGAGGGGGAGAAGCGACTCGCTGGCGGCATCCACCGCTTCGCCTGCTGTCACCATCAACATCACCGCGCGCGGCGACGCCAGGTTCGCGCACATCTCGGCGTAATCCGAGGTCCCCATGATCTTCTTGCCCTTGGCCGCGCCGTTCACGAATTCGGCCACGACTTCAGGCCGACGCGCGTACGCCACCACGCCATAACCGCGGCTCTCGAAATTGAGCACGATATTCCGGCCCATGACCCCCAAACCGACCACACCCAAATCCATCTTCGACATGCGTCCACTCCTCATCCGCGCCCTCGAATGGGCAATGACCAAACAATATGGCGCGGCCTCCACCATGGCGGCCCCCGCCGAAAGAAGTCACACTATACCATTCAGTCCGCGACAAGACCAGACTCCGCCCCCCAAAAAACTCCCGAAAACATGCAAAGCCCTTATCGACGCATGTTGCTGTGCCGCTTTTTTTTGTGGACACAAAGTGGGCGAATGCACTATACTTGTGCCTGGTAGGGCATTACGTGGGGACATGCGGGTGTCTCCCAACGTGATGTGCAGAGGTGTGGGGTCTGCAAGTTTGGCTGCAAATCGCATTTCGAAAGGCCGACAGCGGCACGATGTTCGACGAACATGTGTGGCGGCGTGCCTGTCTCTTTCCCGCGCTTCGCGTCACTGGGTCTCGATGGTCCTTTCCCCATTTTGTCTTCCGTCAACTCCTGACGGGGGTCGGTGGAATCAGCCGCTTTCATGAAAGGGAGGTCTGTTTATGTCGCGTTCAAGTAGGCGGATCCTAAATGCAATGCTGATTGCGACGGCGCTTGCGGCCTTCGGGGCGGTGAGTCCCGTGGCGCACGCCATCTTTCCCTATGGGAAGGCGCCAACCGCTTCGGGGGTGTACGATTACGCCTCCTACCTTTTCATCTTGAACGGAAAGATCACCAACGGAACCACCTGGAGCAAAGGGAACGATCTTCCCACCAACTTCGACTCGGACGTTTGGATGTTGTCAGACCACCGGGGCACTGATCTCCAGATCATGTACAACCCCCAAGAGCTTTTCGGCGTCAAGGGCATGGGCGTGAACCGCGCGTGGGAAATTTCCACCGGACGCCCCGACGTTGTCGTCGCCGTGCTCGATTCCGGCATCCGTTGGGAAGAAGACCGCAAAAACCTTGTGAACAAGTATTACCTCAACCGGAAGGAACTCCCCATTCCCCAGGTCGGGGCCAACCCCGGCGCGCTCAATCCCAACGACACCCGGTGGGGCGGCTATGACATCAACGGCGACGGCGTGTTCAACTGCAAAGACTATGCGAACGACGCCCGCGTGGCCGACCTGAACGGCAACGGCGATATCGACCCCGACGATCTCATCCGCACATTCAGCGACGGCATTGACTCGGACAACAACGGCTACATCGACGACATCTCCGGATGGGACTTTTTCGAAAACGACAACAATCCGCTCGATGACACCGATTACGGCCACGGCACGGGCGAAGCCATCAACTCGACTGCGGAAGCCGGCATCGCGGTCGCCACGGGATGCGAATCCTGTCCTGGCGGCGGCCCGAAAGGCGATGTCGGCACCTGCCCCAATTGCATGATGATGCCCTTGCGCGTGGGCGACTCCTTTGTCGCCGACGTGAATCACTTCGCCGAAGCCGTCACCTATGCCGTTGATAACGGAGCTTCCGTCGTCCAAGAGGCCCTCGGCACCCTCAACCGCACCTCCTTTGGCCAATCCGCCATCGACTACGCCTATGCGAACGGCGTTATCATCAACGCTTCCGAAGCTGACGAGGCCGCGCCGCACCACAACTGGCCCGCCGCCTATGAGCGCACCATGGTCGTCAATTCCATCCGGAACCCTTCGCCCCCCGGCATGAACCCGGTGGGGTATCTGGAATTGAACGGCTGCACCAACTACGGCGGCTACACCTTCATGAGCGTCCCCTCGATCGGCTGCTCCTCCGAAGCCACCGGCGTCTCTTCCGGCATATCCGGCTTGCTCATGTCCGCCGCGAAGAATGCAGTCGAACGCGGCAAAATGACCAAATACATCACCGACACCGGCGCAACGGCCGCCTATGCGCTTTCCGCCGCCGAGGCGATGCAACTGTGGCGTCTGTCTTGCGACGACATCGATTTCTCGACCCCCAACCCGGACCATGCCTTCTGGTCCCTATGGCCCAAATACAAGCCCCTTATCGGCGGACCGCAGGGATGCACCGCCAACAACTGGAACTACACGACCACGCCTTTTGCGACGCGTCGTTACCGCACCGCCAAGGGCTGGGACTACTTCACCGGCTACGGAAGGCCCAACTCCGCGCGGTTGCTGCGCTACATCGGCCTTGAAGGCGTCTCCGGAATCGCCGACAAGGAATTCGTCATTGACGATTGGGGCCCCTACGGAGAAGGCAACGACGCCGCCCTCACTGCCCAAGACCGCATTCCGCCGGAAATCGACGTTCCGAGTCCGCGTTGGTGGCGGCAGTATCCCTACGACGCCAACATGAACCTTCTGCTGCCGGACGATCCCGCCGATCCCGGCATGGTGGTGGTGAAAGGGCGCGTGGCCGCCAATCGCGTGACCAAAGCCGGCGGCAGTTACGACTACATCCTTGAATTCGCGCCGCACGAACAGGGCCTTGGCTATCCGGCCGGCCTATCCCAAAGCGCCCCGGATTCCGAGGAAAAAAGCGCAGGCCCCTGGACGGTCGTCAAGCGCGTCAACGGCCTGAAAAAAGCCTTCAACGGCGAACTCGGCCGCATTTCCGTTGCCGCCATGGCGAACGCGCTGGCGCAAACCCCAGCCCCCATCGCCGCGGCGGATGATCCGACCAGCCCCTACCAACCCGAGAAATACGCCGTCCGCATTCGCGTACGCGTCATAGCCCGGCCCGTCAAGACCGCTGACACGATCAACAACGAGGCCGTATTCCAGAAACAAATCGACGTGTACCCCGCCGCCGAAGACGTCATCCGAGACGATCTCGGCAACGGAAAACGTTCCTGCGGCGGCGTCGGTTCGCCCACCTTCTATGACATCAACGGCGACGGCGTCGATGAAATGTTGCTTCCCAGCGAAGACGGCTTCATTCACGCTTACACCGACGTGGCCACGGGGACCGAACTGCCGGGCTGGCCCGTCCACACCAGTCTCTATCCCGGCATCCGCACCACCGGCGTCAATGCCTACACGAAGGGCAAGGTCATGAAAACCGTGTACAGCTCCATCCTGTTTGGCAGCGTCGCGGTCGCCGACCTGTTCGACAAAGGCGACCTCCAGGTCCTGGCCGCCGACCTCGAAGGGCGTCTCTATGCCTGGGAAGTCACCGGAAAGGCCCGCGCCAAATTCCCCGTCACGGTGGACTACAATCTCTCGAAACAACCGCCATGCGGTCCGGCGACCATTCCCAACTGCGACGATTACACATCGCCTCCGCGCCGCGACGTCTACAACGCCCGTGACTGGGCCTTCAACAGCGCTCCGGCCATCGGCGATCTCGATCCCACTTTCAACGGCCTCGAAATCGTCATCGGCAGCAGCGACGGACACATCTATGCGTTCCGCAACAATGGCACTCTCGTTCCCGGGTGGCCCGTGCTCTTGCGCGACCCTGCCAAGGTCGCGACCATGGACCCCGTCTCCCGCGCCATCACCTATAGGTCCGACGCCAATCAAGAGATTGGAACCAAAGTCGTGGTTACGCCCTCATTGGGCGACATCAACGGCGACGGAAGATTGGACGTAGTCGTGGGCGTCAACGAACAGTACAGCGAGCCCATGAACGCCACGGCCAACGATTCCCTCTTGGAACAGGTCGTCAGTCTCATCGGCGCCCCGGGCAATGGCCGCATCTATGCGTTGTACAACACGGGCTCTCTCACTCCCGAGACCCCCGCCAGCAGCGCAACGCCGCATTTGCAGGACCAGGCCTATATGCCCGGATGGCCGGTCAAGATTGCTCTGATCAACCTCGACCTGTTGCCCTACGTCGGCTTGGGCACCAACGGCCAAGCCGCCTTGGCCGATTTTGACGGCGACGGAAAACTGGAGATCGTCTGCGGCACAGTCATGGGGCCTGCCTATATCCTGCGCAGCGACGGTTCCTCCTTCCTCGGCAAAGACGGAAGCGTTTACAAAACCATGAACAAAGGCGCGAGCGAATTCGGCTACTACGCCCGCAACGCCGCCAATCCAACCACCGACGGCACCAGCTTCACGGCGCTCGGCGGTTTCGCCATCGGCAACATGACGCGCGGTCCAATTATCTCGGGGCCGCGTCCGGCCAACTGGCCCGTCGAACACCTGACCATCGCCAGTTCCGCGGGCGGCATCAACCGCACCTTGGATATCCTGTTGGAAGGCAAGCAGCTGGGCAGTCAAGACCAACTCGCCCTCTGGAGTCCCGACGGAAAATACGAGCCCGTCGCCCCCTTGTTGGTGAACGACCTTCAATTCTTCAGTTCGCCGACCATCGCGGACATCAACGGCGATGGCTGGGCCGAAGTTATCCAATCCACCGCCGCCAGCGACACCGTGGCCGCGTGTTACTTCAACACCAACGACACGGCCACCCGCTACTACACGGGCGGCTGGTCGATGAGTTCGGTGGCATTGGGCAACGCTCCCATGGGAGCCCGCAGCGACGGGAAACTGCGGCTGGTCACCGTTACGCGCGAGGGCTACCTACGTCTGTATCCGACTCCTGTCGTGGCGGGAACCCCCGAGGCGGCGCGGGCCCTATCGGAATGGCCGGAATTCGGTCATGATCCGCGCAACACGGGCAATTACCACGTCGATGCCGTGCGGCCCTATCCCCTGCGAGATATCGAAGTTACGCCTCTTCCCGGAAAGAAGCTTCAAGTGAAGGTGACTGCGACCGGCGACGATCGCTACGAAGGCGCGGCAGCGCGCTACGAAGTGCGCTACCTAGCCGGCACCGTTGCCGCCCCCAGTTGGCTCTCGGGCAAGGTGCTAACCTTGGCCGCCAACACGCCATCTCCTGCGGGACAACAGGATACCCTGGTCACCACCAAGGTTCTCCCGGCGGTTGCGGCCTACACCATCGTCGTCCGCGCCTTTGACGAAGCCGGAAACGGATCCGTCGTAGCCAAGGCATATGTGACCTCGTTGCCGTAACGCCAAGACGTACACACAAGAGCCCCCGCAACGTAATCGTTGCGGGGGCTCTTTGCGTGATGTGAAAAGTGGAAAGGGGGGGGAGCGAGCAGAAGCAGCGACGTGAAATGCGTTAACGGGTGCGCTTTCCCCATTTGCCGACGAAAAAAGAGCTCCACTTGCGCCGAGCGGAGATTTTCTCCAACTGCTGCTGCACGCCTTCCTGCGTCAGCCACCCGTATCCCGCACACCCCAACGTATACATAAGCCGCCGGAAATCCTCGTCGTTCCATTCCGGTTTGCCGCGATGCGTCAACGCCAAGGTCGCTTCCTCTTCGGACTGCGGTCCCTCCTGGCTCACGTCCGCGGCATACGGCGTATGCAACGTCAAAAACGCCTCGAGATACGGCCGGGCGCCCTCATCCCAATCTTCCCGTTCCCGCTCCTCGAGTTCCCAATCGAGAATCCACTGGATCATCTTTCCGTCCGCACTGCCCGAAAGCACATACCGTCCATCTCGAGACATGCCCAAGGCTTCCACCGCGTCCGCATGTCCCTGGAACACGCGCACGCATTCCCCCGAAGAAGTCTCCCAAAGCTTGACCGTGCGGTCCGAACTGCCCGACACGGCATACCGGCAATCCGTCGTCAAGCAGGCGGCATTGACCGAACTGGCATGTCCCTCAAACGAGTGCAGACATTCTCCCGTCTCCAGGTTCCACAAGAAAAGCTCTCCGGGCCTCCCCCACATGTTTCCGCTGCCTGACAAGGCGAAACGTCCGTCTTCGCTCAAGGATACCGTGCGCACGCCCCCCGCGTGGCCCGCCAAGGTCATCAGTGAATTGCCGGAGGCGATATCCCAAAGCGCCACGTTTTGATCCGAACTGCCCGAAAGCAACGAGAGTGAGTCGGGACTGAGACACAAGGAAACGATGTCCGACGAATGCCCTTCGAGCGTACGCAGCGGTTCCGCCGTCGCAACGTCCCATATCCAAATATCCAAACCGGCGGAAACCAGGAAACGGCCGTCAAGACTCAAAGCCAACGTCTCGACCGTGCCCGTGAACCCTTCGAAAGTCTGAATTTGATCGCCTTGCACTGCATCCCACATCTGGATGAGGCCGTCTTCCCCCCCCGCAACGAGGAAACGGCCCTCCACGCTGCAGGCCACCGAATGCACCGCCCCATGCCGCACCTTAAGCGTCCGCAGGCATTTTCCCGATGACATATTCCAGATTTTGACCATGCCGTCGGCGCCGCCGGAGACGGCATACCGCCCATCGCCGCTTAGCCGGATCGATTTGACCGCTCCGGCATGACCGTCAAAAGAAGCGCCTTCCCATCCGCCCGCCAGCAGGGTGCGCGGCAGCCGGCGGTAAAGACGCGCCCATTCGCCCAGCGCCTCGTTGCGACGACCAAATCCGGGCAGAACGCGCGCTTGACGAATGGCGGCCGCTGCCCGGACGGCGTCTCCGCGCTCGAGCAGTTGTTGCGCCTGCAGCACGAGCTGTTTGAACGCGATGCCGGTGGAAAGGATGGCTTCGCTGCGTTGGGCCTGGCATACGATCAGCGGCGCCACATACCGCATGGCGAGCGGCCCCAGGTCCCATACCCGCACCGTTCGATCCCGTCCCGATGATAGGGCATAGCGGCCATCCGGCGTCAGCGCCACTGCCAGCACGCTGTCCCCATGCCCCGCAAACGTGCACAGACAGCGCCCTGCCTCCACTTCCCAAACCCGCACCGTGCGATCGGGTCCTCCGGAGACGGCGAGTTTGGCATTCTGGCTCAAGGCAATCGACAAAACTGAATCGGTATGACCCGACATTACCCGAAGGCATTTCCCCGTAGCCACTTCCCACAGCCGCAGCGTGCGATCGGCCCCTCCGGAAAGGGCATACGCCCCGTCCTCGCTCAGGGCGATCGCCTCGACCGCTCCGACGTGGCCCTCGAAGATGCGCAGACACAGGGCGCCGTCCACCTCCCACAGCCGCAACGTGCCGTCGGCGCTTCCGGACAAGGCATACCGGCCGGCAGGGCTGAAGCAGATGGCCTTCACCCAGTCGGCGTGTCCCGCCAGCGTGCGCGCCACCGTCCCCGTGCTAAGTTCCCAGAGCTGCAAGCTGTTGTCGGCGCCCCGCGTAAGAATCTGACGCCCATTGGGAGCAAGACACACGGACCGGGTCGCGTCGCGATGCGTCTCGATCACCCGAACACACTTGCCCGCCATCAAGTCCCAGATGCGGAAGGATCGGTCTCGGCTCGCGGAAACGGCGAACTGACCGTTCGCGCTGACTGCGATCGCGTCGACAGAACCCGTGTGGCCCTCGTATATGCGCATACATCGCCCCGACGCCAACTCCCAAAGCCGCAAGGTGTTGTCCTCGCTTCCGGAAAGAAGATATTTTCCATCGGCAATGACGCTCAAGGCATTCACCGCGTCGACATGCCCCTCCAATATTCTCAAGGCTTTTCGCGCGAAGGGAAGACGCCCCTTGGCCGTTTTCAGCAACACGTTCGCCGCTTCCTGGTCCGCCGATGTCACAACCTTGCTCTCGAGCAAATGGACGGCCGCCTCATAATCTCCCCGTTCCATGTGGACATGAGCGAGCAGGAAAGGGGAGAGCCAGTCCTGGGCGTGATGCTGGGCGACTTCCGTCAACTGTTGCACCAACGCAGTGTCGGACACTGTCCCCTGGCGCCACCGCACCAATCCATAGTTGTATACCGATTCGGGATGGTGCGTTTCCTCTTGCAAGGCCTGAGCCCATAACTTTTCCGCTTCGCTCCTCTTGCCCAAGTCCAGCATGGAAATGGCCCGATTGTTCAGCGTGCTGGGCAACGCGCCTACCGCCTTGGGCGGTGGCTGCGGGTAGGGCATCCCGGTGGTTTCTTTATAGATGCGCGCCAAGACATCGGCGATTTCCTGCATGCTGGCGGGACGCGCTTCCGGCTGCTGCTGCAGGCATGCCTTGAGCAGCGTCGCCAAATGGGCAGGCATGGAAGGCGCGCGCGGATCCGGAACGCTCTGGCTCATGTACGCCGTAAGCGCTTCCGTGCCCGCCGTGCCGATGCGCCACGTCGCTTTCCGCGTGAACATTTCGAGCACGAGCAGCGCCCAGCTCCACATATCGGTTCGGTGGGTCAGCGGCGCATGGGCATGCTGCTCTGGAGAACAATAGGCAGGCGTCATGCCGCGTGAACTCGCCAAGGGATTGCCCGGCGTCGCCCCTTCCAAATCCACGGCCGCCAAAGCCTGTGCCAGGCCAAAGTCCGTCACCTTAGCCACGCCGTCCGAGGTCATCATGACGTTTGCCGGTTTCACGTCGCGATGAATGAGGCGGTGGGCATGCGCATGCTGCAACCCCCACGCCACTTGAATGGCCACGCGCAATATCCGCTCGATGGACCGGTTCGCCCCCCCCTCATAGAGCCGCCCATCGCGTATCCACGCGAGCAGACTTCCCCCATCGACGTATTCGGCGAAAATTCGCGGAATCCCCCCCAAACGCCTAACGTAATAACAACTTACAATGTGGGGATGAAGTCCCAGGTTAATCCAGGTCTCGCACTCGCGCTCGACATATTCGACGCCTTTGGCGCGCGAGAGTATTTCCGGGCGCGGGCATTTCACGGCCAAGTCGATATTCCATTGGCAATGGCGGACCTTGAAGACCTTGCCCATGCCCCCCGTCCCGAGCACCCCATTCACCTCGTACAGATCCAGGATGATATCGCCCGGCGTCCAGTCGGCGGGCACATCCATCTCCGAAGGACCATTGCCAGGAACGAGACCGCTGGAGGAAATGAGGGTCGTGTCGATATTCTCTTCCGAGATGGCAATAGCAACGCCGCACCGGGGACACGCGCCGGTTAGGCCGAAATGTTTCTCGCTCACGCGCATGCGGTTGCCGCACGAGCACGATATCTGATAAAACTGCGTCATGGGGTGCGTTCTCTCGGCAAAAAAGACGTCTCGCAGTCTTCCTTACCCGTTTTTCCACGGCAACTATCGCTCGCGGTAGGGACCAAACACGCCCCCGCCGCGATGCGTTTTCACCCGTCTCCCCCTTTGGCGCACCACTTCTCGATACGCCACCCCCCGCGAAGTATACCATGCGGTCCTATTGCACATCACGGACGTTCCGCGCGCCTTCCCTTTTTGAAGGTTTTTCCGCATGTTGCCGACTTGTCGCGAAAAGAATAGGCGAAACAGTTAAGAAAAAACAACTAGACTGGACTGAAGCAATCAACGAATGAAATAGACGAATATCTATGTATTTCAAAAAACGCTGCGTCTGTGGAGGGGTGGCATGCTTGCGCGCTTGGAGCGGGGACGAAGGGCAATGTCGTCATGCCGATGTCGGTCCACTTACTCCGAGGAAGGCGCGCCGGACGGGGGCGTTTCCCCTTTTTGCGCGGCATCCAGCCATTGCTGCCAAAGAGCGGGAGAATGGCCATACGACAATCCCGTGATGCGCGCGAGCGCTTCCATGGCCGCCTCGCCAACGGGATAGGGGACAGCCGCCATGGAGACAAGCAACGAAACGGCGCGGCGATCTCCCATGCTGCCGAGGACGTGGAGCGTTTGCGCGCAGAACTCGGGATCGGTCAGCCTCGCGGCGGCGGCGGCTTCCATCAAAAGCGCCAACGCCTTGTCTCCGCCGATGCGGCCAAGACCTTGCGCCGCGCACCAGCGGTTCGCTCGCAGCGGGTGTTTCACGAGTTCTTGCAAATACGGAAGCGCCGTTCCCTGACCGGAAGCGGCCAAGGCTTGCCCGCACGCGGCGGCAAGCGCTTCATCCCCCTCCCAAGCCGCCCTTCCGATCGCCTCGATGGCGGCCGGAACGCCGCTCCGTCCTAAGCAATAGGCCGCCCATTGACGCCGGTGCGACGGTTCGCTGCGATCCGCCAGCGCCGTGGCCAGGGGCGTCATCCATACGTTGCCCATGCGCGACACGATATCGTCCGACCGCGCAACGACTTCTGGAGAGAAAGAAGACAACAGGTCCAAAAAAGTTTCCGGCATGGGGGCATCCTGGGAGGTGGTTAGCAGCGATAATGCCATCGTTGCGACCCGCGTGTCGGCATCGAACAATGCGGCCAAAAGATATCGCTGCCTGTCGGGATGCTGCGATAAGGCCAGACCCGCCACGGCATGCAGCCTCTCCTCTGCAGAAGGCGATGCGAACATGCCGTACAACAGCGTATCGGACCAAGAAGGTTCCGCAGAAGGGGCCTGCGTCTCCGAAACGGGGAAAGCAGGCGGGGAGGAAGGGGCACGCGTCTCCGGTTTTCCAGGAATACGGAAAAACCGCATGGCCCAATGGGAGTTGGAGGGGGGAGGAGAGGGCGCGAAGGAATGGGGAGAAGATAATGGAACATGATTCAATGTCTGGGCTTGCACGGCGTGGACATCATGCAGGGATGCGGAAGAAACCATGTAAAAAGTGCAAAAAATAATAATGGCAGCGAGAAAAACAAAAAACCTTTTCATACGCATGCATCGAAGCTCCACTATGCCATGCCGACACGAAATGTTGGCTGTTTTTGGAACAAAAATCAAGAAAAAGAAGCCATGCAGGGCGTGGGATCCGAAAAGATTCCAGGTGATTTGGAAATAACGGCGGTCGCATGGCATGTTTCAACAATGGCTGTGAGCTTAGCCCTTCCCCCAGGCGCTACTCATGGTCTCAGTCAGCAATGACTGGTTCCCACCACCGGCGAGTGCAGGAAAGGCAGTTCCCCCGCTGCCAAGCACTCGCCCCTTCTTTTTGTTTCGGGCCGTGCCGTCCTCGGGTTGATCCAGCAATGCGATCCGTGCGATTGCATTTTTCGGGGCGAACGTGCAACCATGATGGCCTCGCATGACATACGCGACAGGAGGAGGTTGCATGCGCACGGCGATCTGGACGTTCTGTCTTGTCCTGTGTCTGATTCTTCCGGTTGAAGCGACCATCCAAGAACCATCGACCGGCGTTGAATTTCCCGATAGCATCGCCATTGGCGACGTCAAGGCGGCCTGCACGGGCGTCGATCTGCGCACCAAGTTTTTTTTCAAGATTTACGCCATCGCGCACTACGCCGACGTCTCCGCGTGGCCTTCGAACGAAGGCGCCTCGGAGAGGCTTCAGCATTGGCGCCATGCGAACGTCGCAAAGGCGTTTGTTCTCACCTTCACCTATCCTGTGCCCTGTGACAAAATTCGCGACGCTTGGGACGATGGCCTCAACAATGCCAACTACCAAGGGCCCCATCGTGCCGCCCTTCTGGCCATTTTCAAGGACGATCTCAAGGTGGGCGACCAGCTTCGGTTTATCGCGCAGCCTGGCGGCGCGCTTTCGGTGGAACAAAACGGAAAATCCATTGGCTCCATAAACGATTCTGATTTGGTGATTGCCTTGTGGTCTATCTGGATGGGAGAAAAATCCGTCGCGGCGGTCAAGGAGAATCTCGTCGCGCGCGATCCGGGACAGGGCAAGTCGGGGCCATAATTCGGGTTGGGGCCGGGGAACTTAGGGGAACGCCGGGGGGGCGTCTGGGGCGGCTCCGCCACCCTGATCGTTGTTTCTCCGGAATGACAAATTGTGCGCCGCGTCGCCATTGAGGATATGTTTTCGTCGATGTCTTTGGGGGTAGCGCCCTGTCTCGTCCAAGGGCCTGGAAGACAATGTCTGTACAGTAGCCAATACAAACTATGTAAAGTGCGCTATACTACTTTCCCCACGTTTTCTCACCCCAATTTTCCTTCATTACGCGCTGGCCGTGAGCGTATTTTTTATTGATAAAAACGATAAAAATAATATTTATACAAATTTACATCGTCTCGCTTGACTTTTTGTTGTCATTTCGGTATTATCCCACGTTCGTTTATGAGAAGCCGGTTGCTTTTTGTCGTTTTGTTCGAGAACGCTGGTCTGCGTTTCTCCGGAAACGGAGCGTGCGACGTCTGAGCAGGGCGTGTAAGGTCTTGGCATGGGGTATCGTACGACTGCTGCAAGACGAGCGTTCCAGAGGTGTAAGGCGTGATAGACCGGGTCTGGCGACCCAATCAAGGAATGGAGAGTGCAATGTTGCGGATTTCAGTGGCCTTGAGCGTATTCGGAGGGTCTCCTGACCGGTACTGCTCACAGGGTTACCGGGACCCATTGCGGGTGCAGGAGCGTATTACGGCGATTTCGAAGATCAAAGGGGTTAAGGCGATTGAGGTTGCCCAAAACGACGTCTCTTCGGAGTTTCCGGTCAAGGAACTTAAGCGAGTCTTGAAAGATTATAATTTGTTGGTGTCGAGCGTGGCGGCGAATCTGGCCCATGACAGACGTTTTGCCCTGGGCGCTTTTGGACATCAGCACCCGAAGACGCGCAATGCGGCGATTGACGAGGGGCGCAAGGCGGTGGATTTGGCCCGGCAACTGGGCACGACGGAAGTCACGTTGCGCCTATATAGCGATGGTTTCGATTATCCTTTTCATGTGGACTACGCCACGCAATGGAACACCGTTATCAGTTCCATCAAGACGATCGCCAAGTACGCCTCGCCGGACATCAATGTGGCGATTTCGTACAAGAACCGTGAACCGCGCAAGTTTTTGACGATAGCGACGGTTGGCAAAGCGCTTTCGTTGTGTCAGGAAATTGCGATGAAGAACGTGGGCGTGGCCATGAATTTCTCGCATGCCATGATGGCGGGCGAGACCCCTGCGGAATCGGTTGCCTTCCTGTCCCGCGCCAACAAATTGTTCCATGCCTATTTCAGCGATTGCTATGGTCTTTGGGACGACATGCTGGTGCCCGGTTCGGTCCATATGTGGGAGCTGATGGAGACCTTGTTCTATCTCAAGGCGGCTAAATATAAGGGTTACTACATCCTCGACATGCTGCCCGAGCGCCTGGATCCGTCCCAGGCGTGTCAAATCGCCATCGGCAACCTATCCATCTTCTGGAAGAAGCTTGAGAAGCTGGACATTACGGAAATCCGGAAAGCCCAGAAGACGTTGGACGCCGTCGAGAGTCAAAAGATCATTCGCCGCGTCATGCTTCAGAGCTGATGCCAATGCCTTCCTTGATGCGCAATGTTGCTCTGGCGGCGACGCTAGGGGCGTGTTGCGCCGCGACGTGGGCGTGGGGGGATTTTTCCGCAGCGCGCATAAAGGCCGAGGAGTTTTTCGCCGAGCGGAAAGCCGTGGCCGATGCGATGGCGGCGGGAGATGAGTCGGCGTACAGATCCCATGCGTCTGCGGCCGAGAAGGCCTCAAAGGATGCCTTGCTGTTGTTCGAGCAAGAAGGCATCGGGACAGCGAAGGATGGGGCGATCCTCTCGCTGTACGCGCGCGTGCTCCATCAAACCGGCGATTACGATCTCGAGGCGAAGGCGTGGGAGCGCGTTGTATCGGTAAAGCCGGATGACGGCGAATCGTGGCTGGCGCTGGCCCGCGCCTATGAAGCGCTGGGACCGCGGCATGGAGACAAAGTTCGCGGCGCCTTGAAGCATGCGGAAAAGGCTTCAGGGAGCGCCTCGGCGCAGGCGTCCGTATGGGAGATGAAGGGGCGGTTGTTGCAGCGCGAGGGTTTGTACGAGTTGGCGCGGCGTGATTATGAAAAGGCCGTGCAACTCGATGCGGACGCTCTGTTGCCGCAGTTGGGACTTGTGTCGTTGGACATTCGCGAGGGACGCATGGCGGAAGCGTGGGATCGCTTCGAAAAGATAGCGTCGTCCCCCGAGATTGCGGAGGAAGCAGGACCGGCCCTCGAGCGCGCCCTGTTTGATTTTGATCATTCGCGCCGTTGGATCGCTGACACGCCTGCCGATCATGCGGCCTACGGCAAATTCCTGTTGCAGGCTGGGCGCGCCGCCGAGGCCCTGGCCCCCATCAAACGCGTTGCGATGCTTGCGCCCGATGATTACCTCAATTGGAACTTGCTCGGATCCGTAGCGCAGCGTCTTGGGGACAAGGACCTGGCGCGGCAGGCCTTCGAGAAGTCGCTTGCATTGCGGCCCGATCAACCCCGAACGGAGGAGGCGTTGCATGGGATCGACGCGTCCGGGGACAAGCCCGTCCGCTCTCGGTGAAGCCCAGAGCATTTTCGTTAATTATGCCTGCGCCATGTACGATCAAGAAACCCTGGCGAAAATGCTCTCACAAGACTGACCGTAGGCAAGAAAGTCAAACTGCTTTAGCCGGAAAGGGGGGCGTGGGGGCGTTTCCATGTGCGATAGAGCGACGCGCTGATGGCGACGAGGGTCAGGGGGAATGCGATGAACAGCACGGCGTGGCTGAGATGTGAAAGCGCCCAATGGTTTGTCGCTGTGAGCACGATGTATCCGACGTACGTCAGATAATATGCGAAGAAAAGCGTTCCTTCCCAGCGGGCGATCATGTGCCCCGTGAAAAATAGAGGCAGGCACGCCGTCATGACCGCTATCATGATGGGAATGTCGAGACGCCATGCGGCGTAGGGGACCTCGATGCCTTGTGGCGCGACCAAGGACGAAAGTCCAAGCACCGACAAAATGTTGAAGATGTTGCTGCCGACGATGTTGCCGACGGCGATGTCGCGTTCGCCGCGGATGCTTGCGACGATGGAGGTGGCGATTTCCGGAAGCGACGTGCCGATCGCCACGATGGTCAGCCCGATGATCAGTTCGCTGACGCCAAAATGGCGCGCCAGCGCCACGGCCCCGTCCACGAGCCAGTCCGAGCCGATCACCAGCGTGCCAATCCCTAGAAGCGTCAGGGCTATATCCCACAGAACGCCGAACTTTCTGGATGGTTTCTCCAACGCGGCTAAGTGATCGGAGAATTCATCTTGAACCGTTTGGTTTTCGCGTCGGCTCTGCCAGATGGAGTAGACGGTGTACGCGATCGCGCAGGCGAAGAGGAGCAGCCCGTCCCATCGGCTCAGCGCGCCGTCCCACCCGAGCAGCCATAGCGCGGCGGATGCCGCAATCATGATAGGCACATCGACCCAGATCAGTTTCATCGCCACGGTCATGGGAGTGATCATGGCGCATAGTCCCAAAATGAGCAGGACGTTGCAGATGTTGCTGCCCACTACGTTGCCGACGGCGAGAGGGGCTTGCCCGAGGAATGCGGCGCGCACGCTGACCGCGAGTTCCGGAGCGCTCGTGCCATAGGCGACTACAGTCAGGCCCACGACCAGGGGAGAGATGCCCCAATGCAATGCAAGCCGGGACGCGCCCCGCACGAGGGCCTCTGCCCCGCCAACCAACAACGTCAGCCCCAGCGCGAAAAAGGCGAGGGTGAGTGCGCTCATAAAGGATAGTCTCCTGAATCTTGGGGAGGCATTGTATCGAATCCGTCGCAGAGGAGGCAAGGAAAGGGTGACCCAAGGCGGATATGGTCACGTTGCGGCGAAAACGGCGCGGAAAGATCGATCGAACTGGCAAGCGATCTCGTCTAGGGAGGGAGGAGAGGGAACGAGCTGGGCGAGGGAGGTTACGGGTTTGTTGGCGATGCCGCAGGGAACGATGAGGCTGAAATGCTCCATGTCGGGCGCGACGTTCAACGCGACGCCATGGTACGTCACTCCGTGGCGCAGACCTACGCCTATGGCCGCCACCTTCGCGCCGCGCACCCACACGCCGGTCAGTCTGTCGACGCGTTCTCCGGGGAGTTCGTAGGCGGCGAGAAGGCGTATCATGACTTCTTCGAGCGCGCGGAGATAACCGCGAATGGAGAGCCTCCATTCGTTCAACTGGAGCACGGGATATGCGACCAGTTGTCCCGGGCCATGATAGGTGACGTCGCCGCCGCGATCGGCTATATGCACTTCGATGCCGCGCGCGGCGTATTCCTCTTCCGACAGGAGCAGGTTCGAGGCATGCGCATTTCTGCCGAGCGTAATCACAGGAGCGTGTTCGAGCAGAAACAACGCGTTCGCAGCCTGTCCCGCCTCGACCGCTGCGCGCCGTTCGGTCATGGCGGCATACGCGTCTGCATACCGCACTTGGCCGGGAAGATGGATTGTTTCGATCGCGCCATTCACGGGGAAGCCCATTCGTAGACCGTTGTTTGCGCCGGGCGCAAGACGCGCTACGGCAGCAGGCCGCACAACATCTGGAGATCGACGTCCGCGAGGGAATTCACCACTAGGTCCGCCTCAAAAAGCTGTTCGCGCGGGAAGGTGTTGGTCACGGCGAGACAAGGCATGCCCGCCGCTTTCGCCGCCTTGACGCCTTCAATGGCGTCTTCGATGACCGCGCAACAGGCGGGTTCGATCCCCAATTCCGTGGCGGCGCGCAGATATATCTCGGGATGCGGTTTTTTGTGCGTCACCATGTCGCCGGAGATGATCTTCGTGAACTTCTCGACCGGGATTTTCGCGGCGGCGAGCGTCTCCATGGCTTTCGGTCCAGGACTCGATGTCGCGATGGCGAGATCCCAATCGGGCGAGGCATAGGCCGCGTCGATAAGATCGAGCACCCCAGGAAAGGTGATATTGCGCCCGGAATTCAGCAACGCCACGAAGTTGTCGTAGCGCACTTCCAATGCCTTGTCGAGGTCAATCGCAAACCCCGCTGCATCCGCCGGTCCCTGTGTATAGCGTACGGCGCCTGTCCCCACGAATGGGAGAAAATCCTTGGGTTCCAGCGTGACCCCATACAAGTCGCGGTACATCTGGATCGTGGCCTCGGCGATGATGGCTTCGGTGTCCGCGAGGACGCCGTCCATGTCGAAAAGCAGCCCACACGCCATGCGCTACACCCCGACCGGTTCGCCGATGCCGATGGCGTCCAGCACAGCATCCTCTTCGGCCTCGACCGTGATGGGCTGTTCGGCGGCTTTAATGGCGCTGTCCGGGTCCTTGAGTCCATGGCCTGTGAGGATGCACACGATGCGAATCTTGTCGCCTGCGACAGGTTCGAGGGCGTCGAAGTAGCCGTTCTCGGCGAGTTTGAGAAGGCCGGCAACGGTGGCCGCGCTGGCAGGTTCCGCGAAGATGCCTTCCGTCGCGGCGAGCATCTTGTAGCCGATGCCGATTTCGTGATCGGTGACCATGCCGATGAGGCCGCCGGATTCATCGCGCGCCTCGACGGCGGTTTTCCAGCTGGCCGGATTGCCGATGCGGATGGCGGTCGCATAGGTCTGCGGGTTTTCGACGACATGGCCCAGCACGATCGGCGCGGCGCCTGCCGCTTGGAAACCGATCATGCGCGGCAGGTTCTTGACCTTGCCGACGGAGTAGTATTCCTTGTAGCCCTTCCAGTAAGCGGTGATGTTGCCGGCATTGCCCACGGGCAGCACATGGCAATCAGGCGCGACGCCCTCGAAATCGTCCACAATTTCGAAGGCGCCAGTCTTTTGTCCCTCAATGCGGAAGGGGTTCACGGAATTCACGAGCGCGATCGGGTTGGTTTCCGCGATGGTGCGCACGAGGTTCAGCGCGTCGTCGAAATTGCCTTTCACTTGGATGACGCGCGCGCCGTGAATCATGGCTTGCGACAGTTTTCCCAGGGCGATCTTGCCTTCGGGGATGAGCACGGCGCAGCGAATCTTCGCGCGCGCGGCATAGGCGGCGGCCGAAGCCGAAGTGTTGCCGGTCGAGGCGCAGATGACGGCCTTGAAGCCTTCCTCGACGGCCTTGGTGATGGCCATCGTCATGCCGCGGTCCTTGAAGGAGCCCGTGGGGTTGAGGCCTTCGTACTTGAGGTAGACGTCGATGCGTGGATGAATCGCCGCGCTGAGGTTGTAGGCGCGCACCAACGGCGTGGAGCCTTCGTTCAACGTGATGACACAGGTTTTTCCGGTTACGGGCAGATAGCGGCGGTAGCGTTCGATGACGCCTTGATGCAACATCACGGTCACTCCTGTAACACACGCAGCACGTGTGTGGGTTCGACGATGAAATCCATTTGATCAATTTCGCTCAGGGCGGATTGGACGGCGCTTTCGACGGTTTCGTGGGTCATCAGGATGACGTGGACGGCCCCGTTGGCGATCTCGCCTTTTTGGATGCACCAGGCGATGCTCACGCGGTGGTTGCCGAGGGCCGTGCAGACTTTTCCGAGCACGCCCGGCTGGTCCTGCGTGGTTAGCCGCAGATAATAGGCGCCTTCGATGCGGCCCATGTCGCGGATGGGCCGTTTGGGTCCGTAGACGAATGGAGCCGGAGCCGGCCCTGTGCTGCGCCGGGCGATGTCCACGAGATCGGCGACGACCGCGCCCGCCGTCGGCATGCGACCCGCGCCGCGTCCGTAATAGAGGGTCGCGTCGGTGACGTCGCCCTTCACGTAGACCGCGTTGAATTCATGGCGCACCGAGGCGAGGAGGTGCTGTTTGGGCACCAGCGTGGGGTGTACGCGCGCCTCGATGGCGTCTCCCGCTTCGCGCACCACGGCCAGCAGCTTGATGAGGTAGCCCAATTCGTCCGCATACGCGACGTCGGCATGCGAGACGCGGGTGATGCCTTCGACGTAAATGTCGTCGAGCGCAATTTCGGTCGAGTAACAGAGCGATGCGATGATTTGGCACTTGTGCGCGGTGTCGTGGCCTTCGATATCGAGGTCCGGCGGCGTCTCCGCGAAACCCAATTCTTGCGCTTGCCGCAGCGCATCGGCGAAGTCGAGGCCGTCGTAGGTCATGCGGCTGAGAATGTAGTTGCAGGTTCCGTTGAGAATGCCGTAGACGCGCTGAATGTTGTTTGCGGCGAGTCCCTCGCGCAAGGCTTTGATGATGGGAATGCCGCCTGCCACCGCCGCTTCGTAACGTAGTTCGACGCCGTGCTCCTGCGCGATTTGGCACAATTCCGGGCCGGAATGGGCGAGGAGCATCTTGTTCGCGGTGACGACATGTTTGCCCGCGCGCAGGGCTTGGGCGATGAAACGTTTGGCCGGTTGCAGGCCGCCGATGAGTTCGCACACGACCGCGACGTTCGGGTCTTCGATCAGCGCCGTCGCATCCGTGCTGGTGCGCACGTTGGGGCCGAGCGCGAATTCCTTGAAACGTTCCGGGAGCGTGTCGGCGATGTGGACCAACTCAAGCTGGGCCGAGGTTTTGCGCGCGATCGCGTTCTTCTGCGTCAGGAGGGTTTGGATGACGCCTCCGCCCACAGTGCCCGCTCCGATGACCCCAATACCGAGTGACATACATGCCCCCTTCCATCAGAGAAAAACACAACCCACGTTCGGCGAATGAGACTATTGCCACGTGCCCGTGGGTTTATCCAAAATACGGCGTTTTTGCGGGAACAAGAATTAGGAATGTAGGATTTTTTGACAGGATTTACAGGATTACGCGATGGAAGAAAAAAGGAAATGCCTCTTTACTTAATCCTGTCAAAAAAACGTTCCCCTTATCTTGTTCGGCGCACAGTCGCGCGCGGCTTTTCAATTTCAAGAGCACGCCTATGGCGTAGCCGCAACGACACGCTCGTGTCTTACACCTCGAGGATGCAGAGTACGTCGCCGACGCAGACTTCGTCGCCTTCTTCCACAAGTTTTTCCGATACGGTTCCCGATTTTGGGCTGGGCACGCTGAACGCGGCTTTGTCGGTGGTCATCTCGACCAAGTCGTCTCCCTCTTTGACGCGGTCTCCTTCCTCGACGAGCCAATACGACACTGTCGCCTCGTCGGAAGCGTCTTCGCCGAGGTTTGGCAGCTTGATTTCGTAACGCATTACCTATTCCTCCGTGCCGGAGCCAATCGTTCTCGTGCAAACGCGGATTGCATCATTTCGGCGGACCGGTAGGAGCTCCTCACGAACGGTCCCGCCACTGCAAATCCAAACCCAAGGTTCCGCGCCAGTTGCTCGTATGCGGCAAACCGGTCCGGTTCCACAAATTCCGTCACTTCCCTGTGATCGCGCGTCGGGCGCAAGTATTGCCCGATCGCGATGGCCTCGCAGCCCGCCGCCAAGAGGTCCTCGAGCGTTTCTCGGATTTCCTCGTCCGTTTCGCCAAGGCCCGCCATGCAGGCGGACTTGATAATCGGTTTGGGGTCTCTTGCACGGGCTATTCGCAACACGTCAAGCGATCGGGCATAGTGAGCGCGATGGTCTCGAACATCCGCGTACACGCGCCTTACCGTTTCTATGTTGTGCGCGAAGACTTCCGGCCCGGCATCGATCACGGCGCCGATAGCTCTCTCGTCTCCTCCAAAGTCGGGCGTTAGCGCCTCGACGGTCGTTTCTGGCGATCGCGCATGCACTGCACGGATGCAGGCCGCGAAATGAGCCGCGCCGCCATCGGGCAGATCGTCTCGCGTCACGGACGTCAGGACCACATGGGCCAGTCCCAATGTTGCCGCCGCCGCTGCGATTTTCGCCGGTTCCGTTGCATCCGGCGCTTGCAGCGCCTGTCCATGGCGCACGCCACAAAACCGGCAACGGCGGGAACATACATTCCCCAGGATCAGGAACGTGGCGGTCCGGCGTTGCCAACACTCGGCTTGGTTCGGACATCGCGCGCTTTGACAGACGGTGTGAAGATTCAGTTCTTCAACCAGCGCCTTTGTGAAAGCAAAGTCTTCCTGGGTGTTCCATTTTTGCCGAATCCATGCCGGAAATCGCTTTTGCATATGCCGTTGTCTATATGGGATCGGTGTCTGGACAACCTTATCCGCTTTCGCTCGCACGGCGCGGACTTGCGAGTGCTCGCGCGCGGGTGGAGTATAGCACAATCCTTCCCTGGATTGGAAATGCGCGTTGAGTGGTGTTGGGGGTGGAGCGCTCGTTCGAGTCGTTGTCCAGGAAAAAGGAAGGAAACGGCGGGAAGTTGCGGCTCATATCCTGCTGTAGGCAAAGAGGTTATGTGTTTTTGCGTTGTGCGGCGCCTTTGCGAGGGTTCGCTGCGGCGGGGAATGAATTCCTGGACGATGAAATCGTCTGATTGAGTATACGATGAATGGGAAGGCCACGCAGCGTAGCCTGAGGAGTTGAAGGCCATGAAAACGTTATATGGAGTGGGTGTAGCGCTTGTGTTGACGGCCATGAGCGCGTTTGCGGACGCGGATTCGCTTCATGCCCGGGTCAGTGTCGGCAACGGAGACGCCCTTATCAAGGGAAGTGCCGATCAGGACTGGAGTTATGCCACGAGCAACACGCTGGTCATGCCGGGAGATACGGTGTGGGTTGACAAACAGGGCGTGCTCGAGATCGAGCTGCCGGGCGCGTCGTTTCTGCGTCTGGCCGATCAGAGCAAGGCCGATGTCGTGGCCCTGCAACCGGACATAGCTCTTCGCGGGTGGATAGGCGCTTATTTCATTCAGCGGATGAGTCGCAGCACGGGGGCGTTTGCGTTTGCGACGCCCGCATGCACGGTGGAGGCAACGAAGGACAGCGGCGTGCGGATAGATGTGCTCAAGGATGGGTCGTCGGCGGTGAGCGTGTTTTGGGGGCATGCTTCGGTGAATACGGACGTGGGGGGCAAGGTTTTCCTGCGATCGGGAGAGCGGACGTATGTTGACGTGGGCATGTTGCCGTCGGGGGCGGTGCGTTTTGACAGGACGCGGCTGGATCGTTTCGATGAGTGGAGCAACGGCCGGGCGCGTTATTTGGCAGAGGGCGAGGCGAGTCTTCCCCAGGCGGTTTTTGCCGCATCGCCGCCCATTGGCGCCGCGGAGTTGAGCAAGCACGGCGAATGGGTATTCGTCGATAACGAACCGTGCTGGCGGCCGAGCGTGGCGGTCTCGTATGTGCCTTATCAATACGGTCATTGGAGTTATGTTCCCGCGTACGGGTATGTGTGGGTGGACGAGTATCCTTTTGCGTACGTGACGAGTCACTATGGCCGGTGGCGGCGTCATCCCCATCATGGCTGGATATGGTCATATCGGGCGGGATGGGCCCCGGCCTGGGTGGCATCTGTGCGTTGCGGATCGAATTTCGTGTGGGCGCCGCTGGACCCCTTTAATCGGCCCGCGCTGATCGCAGGAGCGGTGGCATACAGTCTGGGTGGCGTACGCTTCAGTGTGGGCGCCGTATCCTATTGTCCGGCAGATTCCCTGCTGCTTTACGGACCGGCGCCTGTTCGGCCGTGTCCGGTGAATCTGATAGCGCAGGTCCCGGCGCAGAACGTCTATGTTTGGAACATTTGGGTTGGGAGCCATCGTTCCCATCGCGATCGCGATCGCGATCGCGATTGGGATTCGGCGTCGCCTCCTGAACGCGTGCGCGAATACACGCCGCACCGCGTGGTCCGGGGCGTTGATACGATGGGGCCGACGAGCGTGCGCGCTTCGGAACGTCATGCTGCGTTGGAGCGGCGGGAAGGGCGGCGGGATTTCACGCCGGCGTCCAGACGCGTCGATGCGCGACCGGCCCCGACCTTTGTCGCGGATTCGACGCATGAGACGCGGTTGCGTTCCGTCGATTTGTCTCCCGAAGCGGCTTCGGTGCGGTCCCGGGCGGATCGGCATCGCTTGCCGGAAGGCGAGCAACTGCGCATGACGCGCGTCGACGAGCCGGTGGGGGGCGGACGGCGCGATGCTCCCGTGCAACGGGAAGAGGCTCCTGCGACGCGCCGAGACCGGATTCGTCAGCGGGAGGAACCGTCAAGGAGCATGCAGCCGCGCCCCTTCTCCGGATCGGAGCAAGGCGAGTCTGTCCGGCAGAACGCCGTTCCTTCGGGACGGCCTGGGCGCACGACGACGCCCGCATTTCCGCAGCAGGTGGAATCGCCTATGCAAGATGTCGCGCCGCGCACCGATGCTGGGGGGGGCGTGACGCCCCGGCGTATGGCTCCGCGCGATGAATCGTTGCGCACTTCTCCCCGGACGTACGAGACGCCGCGTGTGTCGACAGAACCTCAACCGGAGGCGCCGCGTTTTCGTGTGCGGGAGAATCCGGTTCCGTCGGAGCCGCGGATTGTGGATGTCCCGAATCGGAGTCGAGCGCCTCGCGTGGAGACGCCGCCGATGGAAGCGCCGCGGATCGACACCTCTCCGCGGCAAGGGCCGGATCGCAGCATGTTGCGGCGGGAAGGAGAGCGGCCAGGACGAACCGCATC
>ERZ795030.2292-NODE-2292-length-23160-cov-4.782644_pt1 | contig 23160 bp, 21 predicted proteins | sample MGYA00375122_ERZ795030 | MGnify/ENA primary metagenome ERZ795030 (study PRJEB30165, sample SAMN05720146) | activated sludge metagenome | isolation source: anaerobic digester from wastewater treatment plant | place: Japan | collected 2015-04-20 ... | reverse complement strand
GAGCCCCCATGCCGCCAGACCGCGGTGCCCCCCGAGAGAAGGATAGGCGCCATGCGATACAGAAGACGACGGTCTCTTTCTCCCAAAAGCTCCATGAGCGCAGGCACGGCGAAAAGAAACGCATTTTCCCGGTACGCCATGCCGGCCAACGTCAACGCCGTCAAAGCGACGATCCAGGCCAACGCCCCGCGAACGTCGGCATATGTTGCATACGCCAACAACGCAATCAACGCGGCAAGACATGGAACAAGGTCCGCCGCGCCGCACAAGGAAAACGTGCTTTCGGTATGCACGGGATTGGCCATGAACAACACCGCGGCAAGCGCGCCGATCCACGGGGGCGACTTGAGCATGCGAATGACCAGAAAATAAAGGCAGAGCATGCACGCATACATCAGCGCGACATTCACGACATGGTATCCCGCGACCGATGCGCCGAAAGTCTCGATCTCCCATCGCACGAGTTGCGCCGCTCCCATCGGAAGTCCTGCGCCGCGGCTCTCCAACATCGCGTAGTCGCGCCCAAGAGGATAGAGCGTCACGCTCCACGCATGGACCATCGCCGTATAGACAAGAAGCGCGACGATATCATACAGATACGGCCAACGCATGCGCGTGCGAGCGAGAATCGGTTTTTCGGCTTCCGCGTTCATTACGGCAAGAGTCTATTCGCCCGCCCCATGCGGTTCAACCCCCCTCCAACCGTTTTCAAAACAGCGGGCGGCTCTGGCGAAAACGGCTCGATCGAGCTTGAGCCCAACCTCTCCCTCGGACGGCCAAGACAAAAACGCGCGCGGCGCCATGTATCCTGGAAGCGACCGGCGAAGTTCCCGATCCAGCCTGCGCGCATCCACAGGCGCCTCGTTGCGCATGCGCACAAACGCGATCGGAAGCAGGCCATAGACGCGATCGCGAACAGGCGTCACCACCGCGCTTTCGACGCCCTCAATACGGCATAAAGCGCGCTCGATCTCCTCGGGATGAATGTTCTCGCCTCCGGAAACAAACATATTGTCCTGACGTCCCGTCACATACAAATGCCCCTGCGCATCAAGACGCCCCACATCGCCCGTCGCAAACCACCCATCCTGCGTAAGAGGAAGATCAACGACGCCCCCCGTCAGGTATCCCGCGAACAGCGTCTCGCCGCGCACCTGAATCTCGTCATGAGGCACAATACGCACCGTCCCCGGGATGATAGGACGCGCCGGATGGCGCAACGGCATCGGACCGGGCAATCCCGGCGTCGTGGCGATTTGAGAACACATCTCGGTCATCCCATACGTCGCATACACGGGCAGATGCGCCTCCTCGGCCTCCTGCAATATCGATACGGGCAGCGGCCCGCCGCCAAGCAGGATCGCTTTCAGTCCTGCCAGCGCGCGGCGTCCTTCATCCACATCGAGCAAACGCCGGAGCTGCGCCGGAACAAGCGAGACGTGCGTGACGCCCATGTGCGAAATCGTCTCGACAAGCGTGGCCTCTCGGTCGGGCAACGCGATCGTCGCGCCAGCCAGCCAGCAGCGGAAAAGAATGGCCAAGCCCGACACATGGTGCAGCGGCAGCGACAACCCCCAACAATCGTGCGGCCCCAACGGAAGATTCGCATTCGAGGCGCGTGCATTCGCCCAATGCTGGGCAAGATAGTGAACAGCGGCCTTGGGACGCCCCGTCGATCCCGATGTCCAGACGATCGTCGCCGGAATATTTGGATCGACCCGCGCTTCGGACAACGCGGAACCAGAAGCATACAAAGCCAGCGGCGATACAATCGGGATGCTTGCATTCAACGGAATCCGCGTGAGGATATGGGTTGCCTGCGCCTCTTCCGCACGCGCCACAACCTCATCATGGGGAAGCCGTGCATCGATCGGACAGGCGACCGCGCCCAAGCGCCATAGCGCCGGAAAAACAGCCGCCGTCTCCGCCGAACGGTCTTCGAAAATCACGACGCGACTATCTTGTTGCACGCCCTTTGCGCAAAGAGCGCCGGCGACGCGGGCGACGCATTCATCGAAGACGGCGTAGGTGAAAATCCTTTGCGCGGTGACCAATGCCGCCGAGTTGGGAGCGCGCCTTGCAGCCGCATGCAAGGGACACTCGGCGCTAGCAGACACGGGCGACCTCGCGCATTCGGGTGAAATCCGGTCGTATCGCCGCCGCATCTTCCACCACAATATGCCCGCCGGCCGCCATGGGCGTGAAAGCGGCTGCGTCCTCCCCAAACCATGCGCCTGTGCCAAGTCCCGCGTGGGTGTCAGCGGAACGCAACGAGGCCGCCCGTTGCGCCAGGCATGCGAGGCCAACGCCGCTTTCGAAACACGAACTGATAACGAGAGGAATGGATCCCTCCGCCACCAACGCATCCAGCGCCGCCAACGCATCCAAGCCGCCAAGCAACGTAGGCTTGACAACAAAGGCTCCAGCACAGAACGCCAATGCGCGCCAATCAAGACGCGGATCGCTTAACGACTCATCCAACGCAATCGTCACACCCGTAGCCCTCACAAACTCCGGCAATCGGGAAGCGTCGCGCAAGGGCTCCTCAATATAATCGATATGCGCCTCAGAAAATCCGGCGGCAATGTCAACGGCCTCCTCAAAATGCCACGCTCGATTCGCATCAAGGCGCAAACGGGCGCCAGGCCCAATCGCTTCGCGAACGCGAAACGCCGCACGAAGCTCCGACTCCCTGTCGCCGCGCCCAACCTTCAGCTTAAACGCCGAATATCCCTTCTGGACCAACCGCCCGGCGACATCGCCCACATCATCCAAAGGACCCGCCAGTAGCGCATTGACTGCAACGCATGAACGATGCGCTTGGGAAAGCGTTTCCGCAACCGTCATGCCCTCCCCCCTGGCCAGCAAATCAAGAACAGCGCAATCGACGCCAAACTGAACCGACGGCGGCAAAATTCCAGGGCCGCGCCACGACATCCCGCTCAAAACATGATCGAGAACAGGCCGAGCGCACGAAACGCCCTTTCCGCAAATCCATTCCATCCACTGCGTCGCAAATAATTGCGCCGCATCAATCGATTCGCCGCTCGCGCCGGGAAGTGGCGCAATCTCGCCAACGCCTTCCACCCCATCTTCCGCCGCCACACGAAGGATCAAGCCGCTTCGCACGCAAGACGACTCGCCCGACCGCCCCGCGCCGTATCCGGCGAGAGAACGACGCAACGACAGATCGTAGCGATACAGCGAAGCGTTGACGATTTTCACAAAAGCCACCCCGCCGAAAAAGCGGCGCCATATGCCCAGAGAAGACGCCCCGTCTGTGCAAGAACGCGATTCAGATCGCGCCCCGCCGCCCCCATCAAGACGACACGCACCGGACGAATGCCCAACGCAAGCGCCGCAACAGACGCCAGGAACGCCCCGTGGTTTCCCGTGCTCCACGCAAGATACATCGGCACAAGAAACGCCGCCGTGAATATGCAGACGCCATACTCCCCCCGGGCAAAGCCCGCGCCAAAACGCACCGCGAGCGAACGTTTTCCCGCGCGGCGATCCTCCTCGATATCGCGCAGATTGTTCACCGTCAACAACGCAACGGACAATAGCCCCGGGGCCAAACCCGCCACGACAGCCGCTCCCGAAACGTGCTGCACATGCAGCCAATAGGTTCCCGCAAGCGCGACAGGGCCAAAAAAAACCAATACGAACACGTCCGCCAATCCAATATACCCAAGCGGAAAAGGGCCGGCCGTATACAACGCCCCGCAAAGAATCGAGACGATCCCAATCACCGCGAACGGCCAACCGCCACGCCAAACAATGTAGGCGCCCGGCGCGCACGCAAGAAAAAAAACCAGCGCCGCAGCACGGCGCATGGCCCTCGGCGAGACAAGCCCCGCTTGCGTTGCGCGAACAGGCCCCACCCGATCGGACGTGTCGGCCCCCTTGACAAAATCGGCATAATCGTTGGCGAGATTCGTTCCAATTTGAATAAGCATCGCCCCCAAAAGCGCACACAATGCCGACAACCCATCCACGGATCCCGCGCGAAACGCCATCGCCGTGGCCATGACAACCGGAACGATTCCCGCGCCCAGCGTCTTCGGTCGCGCCGCCTCAATCCATATTCGCGCCGAGTGCACGCTCATGACGCGCCGCCGCCAAGGCGTTCCATCCCTTCGAAAATCCGGAATATTTCGGAGCCGCCCATCAGCCCTCCTCTCCGCGCTTGCGCTCCATCCAGTAAAAACGCAACGTCAACGTTCCCTCGCGCTCGATGCGAACATGCGGGCGCAGGAAATCAAACGTGGTCGAATGAATATCTATGTCGGTGAAATGCGGATCCTCGCGCCAATGCTCCCCGACAATACGATACCCCGCTTTTTCATAACACCGAATCGCGCGGGCGTTCGAGGCAGCCACGTCAAAACGAATGCTCTCCATGCGGTTGACAAAACACCAGTCCGACACAAGACGCATCGCGCGCACCCCAACGCCACGATCGCACCAATCGGGATGAACGCGAAACCCCATGTTGCCAATCACGCGATGCTCCCAATCTATCTCAACAAACGTGAGATAGATCACCGCGCGCGCCTCGCCCACATCGCCTACAAGAACGATGCGATTCGGCGACAGATTGCGCTTGATATACACCTCGTTGCGCCGGACAGGAGTCGCGGATCCAAAGCTCAGACGGAAAGGGCCATACGGAAAAGGATACGGCGGCCACGCGGCAAGAAGATCGACATCCTGCCGCGTCCATGCGCGCAAACACAAATCCCCCTCCCTTACCGGCAGCGCAGCAAGCATTCCGCCCTTGGTTATCACGCCCACGTCACACTCCCGCAACCGCAAGGCAGCTCTTCTGGAATCTCCACAACATCCACTGCTTCAGCACAACGCCCCATCTAGATTATCCGCCCCATGGAATACATGCACTACGGCTCTCTTCAGCCGTCCGGCCCCGCCAACGCGCCAGGCGAGAAATCGCCTCCGCGTCCATATTTGAGCAAACCCGGAATGTAGTTGTCCATCATCAAACCCCAAAGTCAAAAAGGTGCGCCCCCTCCCTTCCGATCCCCGTAAAAACCCATCTGGCGGGATTCTGCATCTTCATTTGGGTCAGACCAGCAAAGATCTCACAAGCGGGAAGAACAGGATGACGCTACGTCAAGGCGCAATCTCGATATAGGCGGAGCAGAAAGACCGACAGCAACGTGTTCCCTCTTCCCATGCCCGTCTCCGCATATTGGCGCCCATGGTTGCCAAAGCAAACGCGGCTACAAGTCCATCCTACGCACGTATCGCATTGGTTGTGAATTTCGGCTACGTCTCATCGTCCATCTATGGTAGTATCTGCCTAAGTCTCCGAAAAATTGGCGTGCGTTTCGATCCGTACCGCACATTTTTGTCCATGTCCGTGAACAGGCGGTTCGCGCGCAACGTTCAAGAGGACCTCAGATGTTGCTACAGACCGAGTTTCAGAAATCCGGCGAATGGTTATTTCGATGGAGGAGCTACTTGCCTTTGGTTCTCTTGGGAATCACCCTGATCGCGATGCCTGGTTATCGGCATCCTGGCGGCAATGAGATCGAGTCTGGTCTCTGGGAGATTCTGTGCTTGGCAGTGAGTCTTCTCGGATTGGGAATCCGCGTCTTCACGATCGGCCATGTGCCTAAACGCACGTCGGGCAGAAACACCAAACAGCAGGTCGCCGATATTCTCAACACATCCGGGGCGTACTCGATCGTTCGGAATCCTCTGTATTTGGGAAACTTCTTCATGGGTTTGGGCGTGGCAATGTTCGCCTGTTTCTGGTGGCTGGCCTTGATCTATGCACTCTCTTTCTGGCTCTATTACGAGCGGATAATTTACGCGGAAGAGGCTTATCTGCTTGAGAAATTCGGGGATGAATATGCCCAGTGGGCAAACAGGACGCCGGCATTCATACCGGATTTCAGACTGTACACCCCCCCCGACTTGCCGTTTTCAACAAGGACCGTGCTCCGCCGCGAATTCAATGGTTTTTTCGCCGTGATTCTCATCATGTTCCTTCTCGAGGTCGTTGGCGACATGTTTATTGCAAAAGAGATATTTGTGAAAATCGACCTTTCTTGGATTGTCGTGTTGGCCGTCGGATTCATCACGTGGGCAATTTTGAGAACACTCAAGAAACATACAAAATTCTTGCATGTCGAAGGACGCTAACCGTTCCGCTTGACCTCTTGGATTCTAACGGGCAACCGTTTTGCGGCCGGCAAATTAACCTTCATGCGCCGTCTCCCCAAAATCGCTTTTCGAGCACTTTGCGCGCGGCGGCGCGATCTTTGGGAATATCGATGTGGCGCGCGAGACACTTTTGCTCGAACTCGTCGAGGGTGCAGATGACGCGGGCAGGGTTTCCGGCGACGACGGTGTTGGGCGGCACGTCCTTGGTGACGACGCTGCCCGCGCCGACGACGGCGTTCGGACCGATAACGATGTTGGGCAGCAGGGTGACGTTGACGCCGATCTGGGAATTGTCGCGGATATCGATCGTGCCAAACGCCGTGAGCGATTCGTATTTGTGCTGCAGCGGCCAGGTAAGGTTATGGCAGATGAAGGTGACGTCATTCGACACGCAGACGTGGTTGCCGATGCGAATAAGCCACGGTTCCGGACCGAAGTTCAACGCGTAGATGCGGCAGTCCTCGCCGATGCGCACGCCCATCTCACGCAACGTCGCGATGATGGTCTCCTGCGATCCGTAGCGAAGTTTTAGCTTCTGGATAAGGCGTGTAATGCCCATGACTTCTCCGGAGTCATAAACCCGACATGCCGCGCGATCGCATAGGCAGGCGCTGCATTGCCAAAGCGTCCATCTTTCAACAAGACTCGAAAACGCCCGCCGCGCCCATGCCGCCCCCAATGCACATGGTGACAACGCCGTGTTTTTCGCCGCGCCGACGCAGCTCGTGGATGATTTGAACGGACAATTTCGCGCCGGTGCAGCCCAGCGGATGGCCGAGGGCGATAGCGCCGCCGTTGACGTTGACCTTGGACGGATCGAGTCCCAACTCGCGTATGACCAAAAGGCATTGCGACGCGAACGCTTCGTTGTTTTCGATAAGGGCGACATCGTTCAGCTTGATGCCCGCCAAAGCGCATGCGCGCGGAATGGCCTCCAACTGCGCTGGTCCAAGGTGCATGGGAGAGCCCGCCGCCACGGCATATCCCGCAAATCGCGCCAACGGCTTCGCGTCGTAATCTTTGACGGCCTGTTCGCTCATGAGACAGATCGCTGCCGCGCCGTCGCTTGTCTGGCTCGAGTTGCCCGCCGTGCAAAAACCTTCGCCCGGCGTTATGGTGAACGCCGGCCTGAGTTTCGCGAGGGATTCCAACGAGGTGTCGCGCCGCGGCCCCTCGTCCACGTCGAAAGTTTTGACGCCTGCGGGCGTTGGCGCGTCAAGCGGCACAATCTCGCCGCGAAATTTTCCCGCGTCGATCGCCGCGATGGCGCGTTGGTGACTGCCCAACGCCCAATCATCCATTTCATGACGGGCAATCCGGAAATCCCGCGCCACTCGATCGCCGCACAGCCCCATTCCCAAATATGCTTCTGGGCAATCCCTCACAAGCGTTGGGTTGGGCGCGAAACGCGCCCCGCCCATGGGCACCATGCTCATCGATTCCACGCCGCCTGCTATCGCAATGTCAAAAAGCCCCGCACTGATCTTCGACGCGGCGATGGCAATGGCTTCCAGCCCGGAAGAACAGAACCGGTTCACGGTCATCGCGCTGACGGTTTCGGGAAAACCGGCGCGCGTGACCGCGATGCGAGCGACATTCATTCCCTGCGCCGATTCTGGAAAAGCGCAGCCCATCACGACATCGGCGACCACCGCAGGGGTGATTCCCGCGCGCGCCACGGTCGCCTTCAACGTCTCCGCAGCCATGTCATCGGGTCGAACCCGGGCCAGCGCGCCTCGGTTCGCTTTTGCAACGGCGGTGCGAACTGCCGATACGATGTATACATTCCGCACGCTTGTATCCTCCATTTTTCCTGCTGCCGAACGCTATGGTACGGCGCGGTCTCCATGGGCGTCAACCATGCAGGCAAATTACGATCGCAGACGCAGCAGTCTTCCGTCGCCGGGAGCGATGCTCAGCGTGAAGCGCGCCGCGTCTTCTGCATGAACAGGCTCTGCGACGAGTACGTTGCCGGTAAGGACATCCTGAAGATCGCGCACGGACATCGCGACGGGGTTGCCAATGATGCCGGTGAAGTCAACGGAATTCAGGACGTCGAGGTTCACCAACAACACAAACCGCGATTGACGAGGCCCCTCGAACGTGCGCACCAGCACGTTGCCGCCGCTCGCGCCGATATACGTTGGCGCGGGACGCAGCGTCGCAAACACCGGACCAAGTTGTTGCAGTTCCGACGCGAACTTCCCGATCTCGTCCCACACGGGTCGCGGGTTGAGTTCCTTATCCACGACGCCCTCCAGTTTTTCCTCCTGCGACCATGAGTTGTAGAGGAAGAAAAGAATACCCTTCGAATTTTCCGCGATCGCGCAATAGGCCGTGGCGCGAATCTCCGCGATCGTCGGCATACGGAACGCGCCGCCCTTGGCAAACGTCTGGATGACCATCCAATAGGGCAAGCCGTTCGTCGTCGCATGATCGCGAACGATGCCGCAGAGCTTGACGAAATCATAAAAATCATACTGGCCCGGCGTGGAAGCCTCGCCGATCTGATAGCTGTCGAACGTCACCATCGAATACCCCATGTGCGTCGTGCGCGGCAGTTCCACAAGATTGCACAACGCGCCGAAGGGCGGATGCTGCGGATCGAGCCGACGCAGCGCCCGACACACGCGATCGATGTTCGCCGCCAACGACGCGGGCGGCTCGTCGATGATCTGGTACGCGAACAACGACGCATGTTTCCGCATAGGCTCCACAATCGGCTCGAGACGCCTCTGCAAAACGTCCTCATCCGCGATCATGTCCGCCGAACGCACGGACAGGTCCTTGCCGAATTCCGGCCACGCCAGTTCCGCCACTTCGAGAATAATCTTCACGCCCACGCGGTCCGCGACGGACAGTAGGGTCTCGCGATAGTCCGGCGGCGTGTTCGGGATAATCACGTAGTCTACGCTGTGTTGCTTGATATCGGTGAAGACCGCCTCGTAATACGCGCGCGCTTTCTTCATGTCGCGCGGCACATCCACAAACCTCGGCCCGCAATTGATCCCCTCTACCCGTCCGTCGAGATAAATTCCGATCGGAAACACGCTTCGCGCTAGGATATCCTGCGCGGCGATCGCCGCCGAGTCGTTGAACGGAAAAGATTGGGGATCCGCAAACGCAACGCCCCCTGCAATCCCCAGCAAGACAACAAGCCGCAGGAAATCATGAAGAGGCAGCATGCCTCTCCATGTTCTTAGGCGGGCATTGCGATGCTTTTCTGCGTCCTTCTTGGTTTCTCGCGACATTTCTCGATTCCTCTCATGCGCTAGCAGCGACCGCCTGGAAAAACGACAATATGTTGATTATATATCTGGATAACTATTCAAAACACTAAAAATGTATCTATTCAAACTTAATCCTTGGGTCGATAAGGGCGTAGAGAAGGTCGGAGAGGATGAGGCCTATGAGAGTCAGGAAGGCGGAGATGGAGAGGATGCCCATGATGAGGGGGTAGTCGCGGGAGAGGATGGCCTCGAAACTGAGGCGGCCCATGCCGGGGATGGAGAAGATGCTTTCGATGATGACGCTGCCGCCGATGAGTGCGGGCAGGAGCGTGCCGAGCAGGGTGATGATCGGGATTAGGGCGTTGCGCATGGCGTATTTGTAGACGATGACGCGTTCGGAAAAGCCGTACGCGCGGGCGGTGCGGATGTAGTCTTGCCGGACGACGTCGACCAGCCCGGCGCGCATGAACCGCGACAGGGCGGCGAGTCCGGCGTAGCTCAAGCAGAACACGGGCAACACCAAGTGCCACAGGCGATCGATCATCCATTGCCCGAACGGCATCTGCTCGGCCCCGGAAGAACTGATGCCGAAAATGGGAAACCAGTCAAGGTAACGCCCGCCGCCCAAGAACAACATCAGCAACATCGCCACCCAAAAACTGGGCAGACTGTAGAGGATGAACAGCGAGAGCGTGATGCCCTTGTCGGTGACGGATCGCTCGTGCGTGGCGCTGTACACGCCGAGCGGGATGGAGATCAGGTAGACGACGAGAAGCGAGAGAACGTTGAGTTGAAGCGTGACGGGAAGCACCTCGAGAATCTTCGTGCGTACGGGGCGCTGATCCTTGTACGAGTTGCCGAAATCGAGGACGCACAATCGCCCGAGCCAGCGGCCATACTGCACGTAGAGCGGTTTGTCGAGTCCGTATAGTTTCTTGGTCTGCTCGATGATCTCCTGCGGCACGCTGCGCGAACCCATTGTGCCCTCGGCCTGACGCAGCTTCAGAAACACCGGATTCCCCGGCGCTAACTGTACCACGAGAAAGGTGATGAGGCTGATCCCAATGAACGTCGGGATGACCAGCAACATCCGCCGCAACAGGTAGGCCTTCATGGCGGCTTCTCGCCCCCTACTTGTACCGCTGCAAGGCGACGGGCACCCACCATTCACGGGTGTCTGCTCCGAGCGGATACATGGTGACGCCGTGGAAGCGCTTGTCGAGGACCATCAGCCATTTGGTGCAAAACAGGAAGGTGTATGGCTGCTCCTCGTGCTGTATTTGGTGGATGCGACGGTACATGGCGACACGCTTGTCGCGGTCGAACTCTTTGCGCGCATCCTCGATGATTTTGTCCGCTTCGTCGTTGACGAAGCCGATATAGTTCGATCCCTTTTCGGCTTGCGACGAATGCCAAATTTGATAGGGGTCCGGATCGATGCCAAGCTGCCAGCCCATCATGCACGCATCGAAGCGCTGATTGTGCACGCTATCCACAAACGTCGCCCACTCGAGCGGACGGATGGTCATGCTGATGCCGGCCTTTTTGAGTTCTTCCTGGTACACAGTGGCCAACTGCTCGTACTCGGGAATGCCCGACGGGAACAGCAGTTCAAACGCGAAGGGCGCGCTGTTCTTGTCGAGAACGCCATCGTTGTTCGTGTCGGCCCAGCCCGCCTGGGCCAAGATCGTTTTCGCGTGCGCCGGATCGAAAGGCCACGGATTGAGAGACGGATCGTATTCGGGGCCATTGACGTAGAAGTTGCCCGACACCACGACGCCTAGCCCCCGGAACACCGTCTGCAAAATCGTCTCACGGTCCAGCAACATCGTCAGCGCCCGGCGCACCATCTTATCCTCGAACAAAGGCTTGCGCAAATTCCAGCCGATGTAGTTGTGCGAGGGAGCATAGTAACTATAGCGGTCAAACTTCTCCAAGAACTCCGGCGCGTTGGTTTGGGTCGTCCAGTTTTCCGGCAGCATTTTGTCCGGGGCAAGCCCAATGACATCAAGTTGCCGCTTGTTTAGCACTTGGAGCGCGGCCAATTCATCGGTGATGATCTTGTAGACGCGCTTCGTGATGTGCGGTTTCTTTCCCCAATATTTTTCGTTGCGGATCAGCGTGAGTTGCAGTCCCGTCTCCCAGGATTCCAATGTATAGAGGCCCGATCCGATCGGCTTTCGATTGTTCGGATGGCTATTGAAATCGCCTTGACCGTAAATATGCTGCGGAAGGATCGGAAGCTCGCCCAGCATAACCAGGGTCTTGAAATAAGGCTCCTTGCACGTGAACTTCACCGTGAGCGGGTCGGGCACTTCGCACGACACGACATTGTCATAGTAATTGCGAAGATGGGCCGCATCGACGGCAGGGTCCTTGAGCGTATCGAACGTGAACTTCACGTCGTTCGCGGTGAGGGGCTGCCCGTCGGAAAACACCACGCCAGGACGCAGCTTGAAGGTGTAGCCCAGATGGTCGGGCGTCACTTCCCACGATTCCGCGACGCAGGGCTTGGGCTCGAACGTGGTGTTGTCGCGCTCGATCAACGTGTCGAAGACGAGTCCCAGAATCGCTCCGCCGTAGGCGTCCGTGGAGGTCAATGGATTGAGCGTTGGCATGTCGCTGGGAAGACGCGCCACGAGACAATCGCCATCGACCGGCTCTTCCGCCTCGGACGACTGAGGCGCTCCCGCGACCGGTCCATTTTCATTCGGAAGGGGAACGGATGCCGGCTGTTTGGGAGGCCCCCCGCAAGCAAGCATGCCCGACGCCGTTACCAGAGCCAACGCGCCAACTCGTTTCCAAAGGCCCCCGTTGCGCATATGTTCACCATCCTCCTGGTTGCAGACATTCTAATCAGACAACGCATCATCCTAGCATAAAGCCTACGATCGACAGAATCCGAGGCTCTTGGTTTTCCCCGAAAGCATTGAAGACATCGATGCGGCGGCAAGCTTGAATTTTCGGGGAATATCGGGCAAAATCCACGCGACGTGCGTCAGGCAGGGTAAACAGCAACAAGGGGTGACAAACATGGAAAAGATCAATCCGCAACCGGAACCTCCGGGAAGCATTCTGGCGTATTTGTGGAGATTGCTCCAGAATATTTTCAGCTTTTTCGGGCTGTTCCGGCTCTCTCCAACGGCGGGATAACGCCTGATTCTTTTCAGACGTCGTAACGAGGCCGCTCGCGTTTGCGAGCGGCTTTTGTATTGGGAGGATCGAGCAGCGCGCCTGCATGGGACAACTGGAACAGCCGCATTATCGTTTCCTCGTTGATAGCTCCCGGTTGGTTGCGAAAACGGTAGGGATCGGAAGCGATCCGCCGCGCCCAATCCGCAAATTTGGCATCCGACACACCCGCCGAACGGGCGTCGGCGGGCACGCCGGTCTGCGCGAGCAAGGCGTGCAGCGCCTGGCCGATCGCCTTGGATGCATCCTCCGGATCGGCAGCGCATGGATGTCCCAAGGCCTGCGCGATGGCCGCGACTTTTTCCGGTGCATACTGAGCGTTGAATTGGAACAGCGGCGTGAACAACAGCGCGTTGGCGCGGCCGTGAGGAACGCCGCATTCGGTGGTGTAGCAATACCCCATGCCGTGCACCAACGTCGTGCCGGCATGCGCGATGACGCATCCCGCCAGACACGACGCATACAGCATATTTCCGCGCGCTTCGAGATTGCGGCCGTCTTTCACCGCGATCGGAAGCCACTGGGCTATCAATGCGCATGCTTCGAGCGCGATCGCATCGGTCCATGGCGTCGACGCGCGCGAGACAATGCCTTCCATCGCCTGACTGAGCGCATCAAGGCCCGTGTCGGCGGTGACATCGGGCGGCAAGGCGCACGTTAAACAGGGGTCGAGAATCGCAACTCGCGGAAATAGGCTGCGGCCCGCGAGGTTCTTCTTCGCGTTTTCGGCGGTGTCGGTGATGATGGCGTATGGCGTGACCTCGCTGCCCGTGCCTGCTGTCGTAGGGATGGCGACGATGGGCAACGGCGCGTGGGAGTACTTGTCCGCGCCGAAGTAGTCGCGACAGGAACCGGGATTCGTCGCCGTGACCGCCGCCGCCTTGGCTGCATCCATCGGGCTGCCGCCGCCGAGCGCAACAACAACATCGCAACCATGTTGCCGGATCCGCGCCCCCGCCCAATCGCATGTCGCGACAGAGGGGTTCGCTTCGACCGCATCGAACACGATGGCCTCCGGCGTTTGGGCAAGCAACGCGTCAAGCGCCCCCGTTGCCCGCGCCGAATGACGGCCCGTCACGATGAGCGGTTTGGTTCCCCATTGCAGGATGCGCGCCCTCGCTTCGTGAATTCCCCCCTCGGCAAACACGACCTCCGTCGGCATGAAATAGCGAAATGGCAGCATCGACCCTCTCGTGCGTCGGTCGAAAACCTCGATCCCTTCCCCAAAACGTCGAATGGCCTTGCGCGTATGCGACAAAGCATCAAAACGTATTCGGAGGGGGAGGGGCTTTTTTTCAAAGCGGTTCCCCCTCCCGATCCTATTCCGCGAACTCGCCGACGGTCGGTTGGACGATCCGCTCGTACTCCTTGTAGGCCATGACGATGAGATTGCTGTGCGTGCCGTCGTTGAACGCAATTTCTTCGTCTTCCCGAAGCATGGCATCTACAAAAACAGGCATGCCGAACAAGTCGCCGAACGGAGGCATCGCGCCGATCTCGCAACCGGGAAACAGCGAAGCGAATTCTTGTTCATCGGCCAGCACGAGGCGTTCCACCGCAACCAGCGCGCGCAACGCCTCCAGATCGGCTCGGCGATCGGCCGACAACACCGCCATGAAATACCGGGCGTTCGATTGCACAATCACCGCCTTGGCCATCACGCGCGCCTTGATGCGGGCCGCGCCAGCCGTTTCCGAGGCGGTGAAAGCCCGCTCGTGGGGGACGACGCGGTAAGCGACACCTTCGCTATCAAGAAATTGTCTAACTTTTTGTGCAGGCATGGCGTTTCGCCTCCATCGGTTTCGGAATCAACTCCTCGCCTGGATAAAGGCCCGGAACGACCGATCGTAGGTTCTCTCCGCATCCGGCGGGAAACAGCATCCCGGCAACTGCTGCTGGCTCAGGTGATAGCGTATGCACTCGCAGCACTTGCCATGCTTGGGACATCCTGGATACGAGCACGTACAGACAACGCTGTTGTTGCAATTCGCAGCCATGCAAAACCTCCTCTCCCCAGCATTCTTTGAAGCGCTCGCCTTATTGTACACGCACGCGCCTGGATGGCAAAGACCGCCGCGCTCAGAAACGCCGCAACATGGCCTTGGAAGATCCGCTTCCACGCAAGGCAGACTGCACCATCATGAATTCGCCTAAATTTTCGGCGGTAAGAATGCCCACCAGAATGCCGTTGGCCACCACCGGAATGGTGCGGCATTTGCATTCCTGTATCCTCACAAACACGCCATCCAGCATGTCCGCCGGATTGGCCGTCTGAAAATCCCTCACCATCGTATCGCCCACGGCCCCCTCCGGTCCGGCATCGGCCAACCCTGCCAGCAAATCCGACCGCGTCAACACGCCAACCAGATTTCCCCCATCCAAAACGGGGAAATCCTGCTGAAATCCCGCTATGACGTGGTCCACCGCCGTCTTCAACGTGTCCGATGGAGCGAGCGCTTGAAAGTTCGTAATCATGGCGCGCCACGCCGGAATGCCGGAGAGCGCCGATCGCATCTGCACCATCGACGCTTCCTCGGTGGCGCCCATCCACACAAACAACGCGATGAACATGATGAACGGATTGCCCTGCAACAAACCGAAAAGAATGAACAATAGCGCCATGCCCTGGCCGATGTACGCCGCCACGTGCGTCGCGCGCACATAATCGGTTCGCATCGCCAACAACGCGCGCAGAACCCTTCCCCCGTCCATGGGAAACGCGGGAATCAGATTGAACGCCGCCAGCGCGACGTTCACGCCAAGCAACCAAAGGAACACGGGGACCCCGGGATCGAGAAACAGGTTTGCGACGGGGCCACGGTGCAACTCCGCCGCGGACGATACAACCAGTGCCCCGTAGGCAAAGACCGCCAAAACAACATTCACGGCGGGGCCCGCCACCGCCACAACAAGTTCCTGTTTTGGGTCCTCGGGCATGCGTTCGAGACGCGCCACCCCGCCGATCGGAAGCAACGTGATGTCACGCGTCGCGATATCGAAGCGGCGCGCCGCCAGCGCATGTCCCAACTCATGCAGCACCACAATCGCAAACAAAGCGACGCCCTTCAGCGTCCACATCAACCCCGTTCCTATGCCATCCCCCCTCAAGACTGGGGCCAACAGCAAAAAAAACATCAAAATGAGAAAGGTGAAATGAAGATACACCCCGATTCCAAAAACTGTTGCGATTCGCCACGACCACTTCATGTTCTTCGCGCTCCTACCGATGCACAAGGGATTGCCGCTATGTGCATCGGCCTGCGTTTTCTGTCTGCCCCTCGTGCATGGTAACCGCTCGACCGCCTCGCCGCAACCTAACCTTGCCGAACCGCAAGACCTGTCCCGTATGTTCCGAATCTTTATCGATAAATAGAGAATCGAAAATCCTATCTTCTCTTCTTGCTGTACATAACACGGCGCCGACGCCGCGCATTTCGCCGTGCGTGAGCGAGTCCGTCACGCTTGCGCGACGGCCTGCGCGTCGGATTGAACGAGCGCATACCACGATCTACTATGAAGCAGAAAGACAAAAGCAGCGACGCCCAGGAAACCGAGGCCCCCACGGAGGAGGAGGATATCTGTATGAGCACATCCGCGGACCACGATCCTGTCTCCGACCCCGAAGACCTTCCCCATAGACCATCTCTTCTGTCGGTGCGCGGTTTCGAAACAATCGCCGAAGGGATCGCTCACGACATCAACAACCTCATGACCACAATCCTGGGAAGCGCCGCCCTGATTCGAACGGAAACCGGCCATCGCCATACAGTAACCCCGCTGCTGGATAGCATTGAACACGCGGCCGAAACCGCCGCTTCCCGAACGCGACAACTCCTGGAATTCACTCGCGAGCAATCCAACCGCGCCGAGTGCGTCAGCCTTAACGCCATTGTCTACCACGCATTGCTGGCCGAGGAGCGAAAACTCGCTCCACGCATCCGGATTCATCGATACATCGATCCTGATTTGCCAAGGCTTGTCTCCACGAACCATGCCGGAATCGCCGAATTGACTCTGGCTCTGGCGGCAAACGCCGTGGAAGCCATTCACGGCGAGGGACGCGTCATCATCCGAACCCGTTTCGTGATCGAGGAGCCTTCTGATGCCGAGACGTCGGGGTTGCCCTCAGGCGCCTACGCACTGTTGACGGTCGAAGACAATGGAGACGGAATGTCCCCGGACATATTGGCGCATGTATTCGACGCAGCATTCTCCACCAAGCCCGGACACAAGGGCATGGGCCTCACCCAAGCCCGGGAGACCGTCGATGCGGCCGGCGGCCGCATCGTCATTACCAGTTCCGTGGGCCATGGCACATTATGCCAAGCGTATTTGCCCGCGTTGGCGGCGAATCATGTCGCTCCCCCATCCGTCCCCTCCGACATGCCACGCGGCAACGAAACGGTCCTGCTTGTCGACGACGAACGCATTATCCTGGAAGTGACCCGCGAAACCCTCGGACGGCTCGGATACCGCGTCCTCACCGCCCGGAACGGCAAGGAAGCCGTCGACATTGCCCAAAACCATCCAGGGCCCATTCACATTGCCCTTTTGGACATGGCCATGCCCATCATGGGAGGCGCCGAAGCGTATCCGCTCTTGCAAGCGGCACGACCCGACATGAAGGTGATCGTGTGCACCGGCTTTGACCCCGACATCGCCCCGCCGCTCATAGCGGAAACCGCTTCGAGCGCATATCTTGTCAAGCCTTTCCGGCCCACAACGTTAGCCCAGGAAATACGCCGCGTGCTCGATACACGGGAATGATCCAGGAAGTCTCGCGCCTCCGCTGGATGAAATCTTGGATATTTAGGGATTTCCCCGCGCAGATGCCCTTGATGCCTTCCGGACAAGCGTTTTGAAGGCTGCGTCCTTGCGGAGAGAAGCCAGGTCCGCGTCGGTTTTCGCTTTCGCGATCAAGGTCTTGTCAAGGGAAAACGCTTGTTCCAGGAGGTCTAGCGCCTCTTTTTTCCGGCGCTGCAAGCTATAGAGACATGCCAGGTTATAGTAAGGGGCAGGGTGGAATTTTCCCAACGCAATGGCAGTCCGGTATGCCTGTTCAGCTTCTTCGTACTTTCCCTGAGAAACGAGCAGATTTGCCAAATTGTTGTAGGGCGCCATCTCGTCCGGAGCAAGTTCCACCGCCTTCCGTGCATAGGGCTCGGCTTCCTCAAAGCGGTCCAAGCGACGCAGCAGGATGGCAAGATCGTTGTGAGGACGGCTCCATCCCGGGTCGAGTTTGATGGCTCGAAGAAAGGCCTCCTCGGCCTCGTCATTCCGTTCAAGCTCGTGCAGCACGACTCCCAGTCCCGTATACGGCCAACTCCAGTTTGGACTCAGGAGGATCGCCTCTCGATACGCCCGTTCCGAAATCCGGAAATCGCGGGATGCATACGCGAAAAGCCCCAAGGCAAACCACGTTTCGCTCGTGCGCACCGTCCCGGTCCGGGCCAGTTCCGCCACGGAGGCGACGGCGGCGCGCGTGGCCTCCTCGCGGGCATACGGGTCATGGCGCAAACGAGAGAACATGTCGTCCAGCAAGGCGGCGGTCGCGAGATCCGTTGCGGGAAAACGGCGCATATGGTCCACGTATTCCTGAACGGCAAGATAAAGAATCGCCGCCACACAAAACGCCAGCACGGCGTAAAAGGTTCTACGTGACCTTGTCATGACGCCAGTATATCCACTGCTCCAATCAGAGTCATGCGCGCGAATCTGGAACGAGACGCCTGCCGTTCCCCTTCAACGCGCCGACAAAACATTTTCCTTGACACATGCCGGAAAACGTGGTTCAATAAATCTGAAAATAGATTCAGCATAAGGGTGGCATCATGACAAGACAACTTACCAAGCGACAAAGCGCAATACTGCAGTATGTGGCGGCGAATATCCGCGAGAAGGGATTTCCGCCGACGATTGCGGAGATTGGCGCGCAATTTGGCATTGCCTCGACCAATGGCGTGAATGATCATTTGGTGGCGTTGGAGCGAAAGGGATACATCAGGCGATCTTCGAAGGCGCGCTCGATACAGTTGACGGACAAGGCCGCCTTGGACCTGTACCGCGATCATGTGGGCACATTGCCCCTCGTCGGCCGGATTGCCGCGGGAACGCCGCTGTTGGCGTCTGAAAACATCGAGGATGAAGTAGCCGTGGATCCGGCGCTTGTCAAGGACCGATCGTATTGCCTGCGCGTGCAGGGCGACAGCATGATAGAGGACGGGATTCTTGACGGCGACATCATCGTGGTAGATCAGGACAAGGAAGCTTCGCCGGGGTCCGTGGTGGTGGCGCTTGTTGGCGAGGAGGCCACCGTCAAACATTTTCATCCACACGACAACCTGATCGAGCTTCGTCCCGCCAATGCTGCGTTGCGTTCTTTGTTTTTCGCTCCCGATGACGTGCGTTTGCAGGGCGTTGTCGTCGCGTTGCAGCGAACGCTGAAATGATGGCGCGACGCCACGTCGTTATCGATGGGGCGCGAAGGAATAGAGGATGGAGAAAACCGGGGAGGTTCGCATCGCGTGAGCGCCATGCTGCCGCTGTTCCCTTTGCAGCTTGTGGCGTTTCCGGGCGAAACGCTGAAGCTGCATATCTTTGAGCCGCGCTACCTCCAGCTTATTGGCGAATGCCGCGACGAAGGCATCGCATTTGGCATACCCCCCTATGCCGACGGGGTGATGGAATACGGAACGGAAGTCGTTTTGCACACTATTTTTGCCGTACACCCTTCTGGAGAAATGGACATTCTGGTCGAAGGAAGACGCGTTTTTCATCTCGATACGTTTCAAAGGTTCTTTCCGGGAAAATCATATCCCGGAGGATCGGTTACGTGGCTCGACAATGACGCATCCTGCGCCGCGGACACGGTTCGCGAACTGGTCGATTGCTACAACCGCTTTCATGCCTTGCTCAAAACCGGGCATGATCGCGAAGCCTTCGACGGGCCCCATCTATCCTTTCAGGTGGCCCACGAGATCGGCATGACCCTGGAGCAAAAAGTCCGCCTGTTGGCCATTTCCCATGAGGAAGAGCGCCAACGTCTCGTAATCGCGCATCTCCGCCAAGCCGCCGCGCTGCTTCAGGCAGCCGAAGAAACCCAACGCCATGTCCGCAAGAACGGCCATTTCAAGCGTTTCCCTCCATTGGACATTTAGGCAGTTCCCCTGTCGGTCACGCTTTTGCGTTCTGGAACGTCATGTGCAAGGAGACAATGACGACGGGAAATCATGGCGGTTGATCGATAGACCCTCCCGGAGACATAGTAAGGTATGCAGAAAGGAGTAATACGTCATGTCACATAGACAAGGTTTTACGTTGATTGAATTGCTGGTTGTTATCGCCATTATCGCCATTCTGGCGGCAATATTGCTGCCGGCGCTTGCCCGGGCGCGAGAGGCGGCCCGGCGGGCCGTTTGCGCGAACAACCTGAAGCAGATGGGGTTGACCTTCAAGATGTACGCCGACGAAGCCCGCGGCGATTTCCCCGCCATGTCGGACTACTTGATCGGCGATTCGCATCCCACCTCCCCAAACCCAACGTACTGGAACAATTCGGCGAGTCCAGACATGGAAGTCTTGTTCCCCGATTATCTGAACGATTACCGGATTCTCGCGTGTCCGTCGGACAGCGGCGTGCCCGGCATTCCCGCTGCAAAGGTTCTCCCCCTGGAAGAAGGAATGGAGAAAATTACGTCCGCTATTCTCTCCGGTTCCGCCAATCCCCTATGCATCACGGCGCATCTTACTCCGGTGCGTTCCTATATCTACCTTGGATTCGTCACGCTGACGCCGTGTCAAGGAAGCGTCGCCTTCAATTCGTGGCTGAAGTCCGGCCAGGAAGTGTTTCTGGGCGATGCGGACTATGAATGCCATCGCCTGCCTGTCGGGCCGGATTGTCCATACCAGGATTCATGGCGCATCTATGACCGCATCCAGATGGGCGTCGAAAAAGGTTGGATGGATGCCGCGGGAAATGTGTCGACAGCGTGGCGTCAAGGCATACAGGCGCTCGAGGAAGACGATACGCGGTTGCCGATGACGCTCTATCGTCTTCGAGAAGGCGCAGAGCGGTTTTTGATCACCGACATCAACAACCCCGCGGCCGCCGCGCGCGCACAAAGTTATATTCCCGTCATGTGGGACGTTTGGGCAGCGGCTGCCGCGCCCCCGGAGGTCGAGGATCCAACCGTTTGGGAAACGATCCGCGGCGCGCGCATCACCAACCATATTCCGGGAGGCGGCAACGTGTTGTTCATGGATGGCCATGTCGAGTTCATCAAATTCGGCGTGCGGTATCCCATGCGCGACGACGATGCCAACACAGGGCGCAAGTTTTCCAAGGACCTCTCCCGGGGCGTTCTCGGATAAGGAAGGTTTTGCGAAAGAGTGCGCCGTGGCGAATCCGGTTAGATCGCCTCAACGTATTTTCCCCATCGCGTTGGAAATGCGGCGTAGCCTTCCAGGCTGAAGGGCTGGGTGGCTTGAGTCCAGGACAGCCCGCATTCGGAAAGCAGTTTTCCCGCCTGGGTCGCTGTTTTGATGGTTTCGGCAATGCCCGGAATGATCGTGGCCATGCTGCCATCTTCCGGGATGCGCGCCGTGAATTCGGGCGGAACGCTCGCGATGCCGCCTGCAGACTCGTAGGCCCCGTTGGAGAGAAGCAGAAACCCCTCTGCTTCGGCAAGGGGCATAAGCACGTCTTTCTCGACGCCTTGTAGGACGAGCGTCAGACGCCTGAGCAAGGCTTCCGTCAACGATGCGTCGAGCAAGGGAGGCATGTGTTCGTCTTGGATGGTCATGCCGCGTTCGTCGCTCAACAAGGCGGTCCCCTTTTCGCCGATGACGGTCCACATGCGTGACGCTGGGATGTCGGAGGCTTGGGTCAAATGAATGCATACTTCCACGCCGCTGTCCATGCGTGCGCGCAGACAGTTTGTGTCTTCGCCTTCGATGTCGGCCGCCCGGTACAGTTCGGCCTGCACCGACAGGGGGCGCGCGAAGGACTCGGGGGTTGTCCCCGCGAGAAACGAAGTCATATTCAGAACATGCGCGCAGGCATTGTTCATCGGTCCGTCCAGCACCCACGTCCCATTCAGACATAGTTTGCCTGCCCAAGCGTTGCGCGCATAGTAGGCATCGGTCCGGCGCCAGCGCGCTTCCGCGCGAACGGCCATCACTTTTCCGAGGACTCCTTCGCATAGGCGTTGTTTCAGGCGAATCGCGTCAGGCCGGGCCATGTCGTGAAACCCCACAGCGCATTGCAAACCGGCGCGCTGCCGGATGGCTTCGAGATCGCGCAGATGTTGTATGCAAACAACGGGGGGTTTTTCGAGAAATAAATGCAGCCCTCGTTCCAGGGCTTTCCGAGCCTGCGCATAATGATAGGGAATGGGCGTGGCCAAGGCGACGATATCCACCCGCGACTCTGCAGCGAGCAATGCATCGAAGGAAGCATAGCGGCGGACGTTTTGCGCGGCCAGGAGGGAATTTTCGGCATTTGCGTCGCTGGGTTCGGCAAAAGCGGCGACTTCGATCAGCCCCTGGTCCTGCAACCGCAGCGCCGCCATTTCGTGCACACGACCAAAGCCTCCAACCCCAACCTGCGCCAAACGCAGAGGGCGATTCATAGGGTGTCCTTTCCAGGCATGCAGTCCTGTGGCAAAGAAGGAGCCGTCACGGCTCCAGCGACAAAACGATGCGCTTGCCGTTGGCGTTGAGTTGGCGGAGTTTGACGCCGGCCATGCTCAGAATGCGCCGGGAGGCGACGAAAATATCCTTGTCGGCGTATTTGTCGGAGAGATAGATGACCTCTTTAATGCCGGTTTGGACGATGAGCTTGGCGCATTCGTTGCAAGGAAAAAGGGAAACATACAGGGTTGCGCCTTCAAGATCCTGCCGGTTAGTGGCGTTTGTGACAGCATTCAATTCCGCGTGGCAAACGTAAGGATATTTCGTGTCGAGAAAACCGCCTTCGCGGTCCCAGGGGAGTTCATCGTCAGAACACCCCGTCGGAAAACCGTTGTATCCGATGCCGATGATCCGCTTGCGCGCGTTGACAATGCAGGCTCCGACCTGCGTCGACGGGTCCTTGGAACGCAGAGCAGAGAGTTGCGCCACCGCCATGAAATACTCGTCCCAACTAATATAATCTTTGCGTTTGCTTGTCATAGCCCCATTTCACCGACACCTCCCCCCCGGGTCAGTCGATAGCGATGATCTCCCCTTGACGCACAACAGCCATCCGCACCCCATTGGTGATCGTAACGGTCTGCTCCGTACGGTTGTATTCGCCCACGGTCCAGGAGCCATATATTTTGCCCCCAATGTCCAGCACGCGATCTTCATTGACGCCGCTGGGCAGGTAGAGGGTGAAGCTGAACTGCGGCGGCCGGTTTTCCGCAGCGATGACGCCGTGCAACCCCACCCTCACTTTCGTGACGGTGGGTTTGGGCGGGGACTGGGACGGTTCCTCTTCGCCGGGGCGATCGACATCTGTTTCGGCGGCGGATCCAATGGCAGCACGGGGCGGGGGGGGGGCAATCGG
>ERZ795030.2289-NODE-2289-length-23186-cov-108.875449_pt1 | contig 23186 bp, 21 predicted proteins | sample MGYA00375122_ERZ795030 | MGnify/ENA primary metagenome ERZ795030 (study PRJEB30165, sample SAMN05720146) | activated sludge metagenome | isolation source: anaerobic digester from wastewater treatment plant | place: Japan | collected 2015-04-20 ... | reverse complement strand
CAATCCTTAACAAATCACCTTCCGTGAGGGAATATAAGTCATCAGTGTAAGTTTAAAAGCAAAAGTAGGTGTGGGGTGAACAGAAAGATTCGCCTCGTGAATTGCTTGCAACATCCACCGCAGTTTTAAGTTTGGAGAGCATTACAAGATTTATTTTTCAAAAATATTCTTTCCATTATTCTTTTTTTGCTTTTTGCTCGAATTTTGTAACTTTGTTTCGTAAATTATACGTTATAAGCCATTTTAAAGCGACAGAAACAGACGATTTGACCTAAATATTTTGTAAGTTTGGCAAATATTTAAGACTGAAAAATATGTTCAACACGATAGAAATAGACAGAAGCAATCTGACAATAATGGGAGTTAAGTTTTCGGACTTGAAAACCCTAGAAAGTACTGCAAACGCCTTGGGGAGTAATATGTTTGAAGGATTTAAACCAACACCTAAAGGTGTTGAAATTATAAGGGACTATGTGACAGGGAAAATATCTCTAACAGAACTTGTGGCGTTTGCCAAACAAAAAGCCTATGTCTAATTCCTACAAATACATAGACCCTGACTTCACATACACAGACCCGAAGACAGGAGTTTTAAGGAACTTACAAGACATTACAGAACCAGATGTATTGCTTTTTGTTGAGAGTGGTGCCGTAGCAAAACGACTTCAAGAACTTTGCGAAAGCCCAATAAAAATAAAAGGTATTGATAGCCTTTTTGAAATTCATAGGCATTTATTTCAAGACATTTATGTTTGGGCAGGAAAAAAGCGTGCAGTTGAAATTAGCAAAGACGGCAAACAGTTCTTCCCTACCTCACACTTTGACAACGCTTTCAGATACATTGACCAGTTAATTGCTGAGTTCAAGAAAATTCCGAAAAGCGACAACCGACTATTAGCTGAGAAATTGGCAAAAATTTTAGATAACCTCAACTATTTACACCCATTTAGAGAAGGAAACGGACGAACACAAAGAGAGTTTTTAAGACTGTTGGCATTAGAAAAAGGCTTGACACTAAATCTTAACCCGCCAGACAATAAAAGTGTTTACGAACAATATATGAAAGGCACAATTGAAAGTGACGTAAAGACTTTGACAGAATTAATTTTTGAACTAATTGACACGAATGACAAATAGAAAAACGGCTTATAACACGGGTTTTGCGTCAGGCGGGGTAACGTGCAAACTTGAGCCTTTGTAGCTTGCACCTGTGCGTTCGCCTCGTGTTGACAGGACTTCTTCCCGCAAACCCGCCCGAATGTAAAGCCCGAAACCGTTAATGGAAATTATTGAAATAACTATGAAAAAAGGTATTATTTCAAGGGACAAATGTCCTATTTGCAATTCAACTTCATCGAAAATAATTTTTAATCGCAGTTTTAATGAGGAACTTATAAAAGAATATATGAATGTGGCATATCAAGGTAATGCAGATATCGAATTTCTCGAAGATATTACCTTTGAAATAGTAAAATGCAGCGAATGTAACCTATTATAGTCAATCCTTAGCAAATCACCTTCCGTGAGGGAATATAAGTCATCAGTGTAAGTTTAAAAGCTAAAATGGTGGTGGTGTAAGCTGGAAAAATCACCCCGTGAACTGCCTACAACAGCTATCGCAGTTTTAAGTTTGGAGAGCATTACAAGATTTATTTTTCAAAAATATTCTTTCCATTATTCTTTTTTTGCTTTTTGCTCGAATTTTGTAACTTTGTTTCGTAAATTATACGTTGGTGGCAATAATAAAGAACGACATTAACCATTAATAGATAAAATATGTTCAAAGACAGGATCACACTCTACCAAGAGATTGAAAAAAGACGAGAAAGTAAATTACTTGTTTATGTTACCGGTGACAGACCGGGTTTTGAGACACAAATACATCCTGAAATATTGGATTATTTTATTGACCATTTAGACAGAATTGGTAAGCCTAAGAAAATATCCTTGCTACTCTACACAAGGGGCGGCAATACACTTGGTGCTTGGAGTTTAGTAAACCTCATAAGACAATTTTGTGATGATTTTGAAGTTATAATACCAGCAAAGGCTCATAGTGCAGGAACTTTGATTTCTCTTGGAGCAAATACAATTATTATGACTAAACAGGCTACATTAGGGCCTATTGACCCGAGTTTGAACAGTCCCTTGAATCCACAGAATCCTCTTGCACCTCAAAATCCAACAGCCCGTGTTCCTGTTAGTGTTGAATCCATTAAGGGGTATTTTCAACTAGCACAAGACGACTTAAAAATAAATGATGAAGAAAACTTGAAAGACATTATGATAAACCTATCAAATCAGGTTCACCCATTGGTTTTGGGCGATGTTTATCGTTCAAGAACTCAAATTCAAATGCTAGCAAAAAAGTTGTTATTAAAACAAATTAACGACTCTGAGAAAATAGAAAAAATAATAGCATTTCTTTGTTCTGACTCAGGTAGTCACGACTATTCAATATACAGACGTGAAGCAAGAGATGAACTAGGATTAAATATTGAAGAACCTGATGACAGTTTCTATCAATTGATCAAGGACACGTTTAATAGCATCAAATCTGAATTGGAATTAAACACACCATATGACCCCAATTTAATTCTTGGAAGTCAAATGACTGCTAATTATAGCTCAAGAAGAATCTTGATTGAAAGTTTGCAATTTGGCACTCACGTATTTGTAAGCGAAGGAACTTTGGTGAAAAATGTCCAAACAATACCGCAACAACCACCTTTACCACCTATTCAAAGGACTCTAATTGATGACCAAAGAAAATTTGAAGGGTGGAGAACAGAAGAACAAATAATTTCATAAATTCGCAACGTGATGGAAAATACAATTAAAAATACCAAGTTTGACAACCTAGTCAACTACGAGACTAATTTTTCCTCTAATAGTTCTCGACAGTCCATTGCCTTTCAATCTTCGGCTGACCCAAATTCTTTATCTTCATTAATAAAGAACAGTCAATTAGTCGAGTATTCTCTTGTCATTACACAGGAAAAGACAATCCAACAAACCGACACAGAAAAGACGGCAGAATAAGAATTACTGCTGCCAACAGCCGTTTTGCAAAATGATGGGTTCAGTGCTTCTATGACAGTTTAGTGCAAGGTTCAGGTTCAGTTTTCAAATGAACATTCGTGCTAAAAATCCGCCACTGCGCCAACCGCCAAACCGTTGTGCGGCATACTGAAAAAGCCCACACACAAACAGTACTTTTGGTTTTTGCCGACACAAAAGCCAATCCTTCGCAAAACCAAAAGAGCTTGAATTTTTCCCACCGCACAGACGACAGAACTAAAAATAAATTGTATTTTTGACGAATTAGTCCAAACAATAACGACAAGATGAATTCTTTTGGTGAATATTTGCGAAACAGACGAGAACAACTGGGACTTCCATTAAGGAAAGTAGCAGCCGAACTCGACATTGACACTTCCATACTTAGCAAGATTGAAAGAAGCGAACGAGTGGCGACAAAAGAAATGCTGCCAACACTGGCTAAGACTTTAGAAGTTCAGGTAAAAGAAATTGAAATTGAGTTCATCAAAGCATTTATCCTATCGGACTTAGGAGAATTAAAATTTTTGAAAAGCGGCTTAGAAGAAACGCTTAACACCATTAAAAGCCGCAAATAAATATGAGTATAAACAATAAAATAGACCAAACAGACTTGACTTTCTTCACCAATGAAGAAGGTCATACTTTATTAAGCAGATTTAAATCAACGCTAAAAGACACGCAACTTTTTGACGTGTTGGTTGGATATTTCAGAGCAAGCGGTTTTTACCAACTTTATGACGCACTTGAACCCGTTGAGAAAATCAGGATCCTCGTTGGGCTTAGTGTGGACAGAGACACTTATGATATGATGCAATACCATCATCAAAATGGTGTAATTGATTTTGAATCACATCAACGGACGAAAAAACGTTATCAACAAAATCTAAAAGAAGAAATTGAAAACAGTGATGAAAACGATAACCGACTTGAAATAGGAATACGCAAGTTTATTGAGTTTTTGACAACCGAATGCAAAGACCCTGTAAAGGACAAAGCATTTGAAGGCAATGGAAAGAAACTTGAAATCAGAGCGTACCCATCAAAGAACATTCACGCTAAAGTTTACATTGGAAAATTCAAACCCGAAGACCGTGACTATGGCTTTGTAATAACTGGTTCAAGTAATTTTTCCGAATCGGGCCTTGTCGAAAATCGGGAATTTAATGTAGAGCTACGAAGCAAAAGTGATGTGCTCTTTGCCGAGCAACAATTCAATGCACTTTGGAAAGAATCTGTTGACATTTCAGAAGACTTTGTTGATACCATTCAAAACAAAACTTGGCTCAACGACCAAATCAAACCATACGAACTTTACCTGAAATTGATATACGAGTATTTGGAAGAAGACATCAATTTAGCTGATGAATTTGAGCCTTTCTTTCCGGATGGCTTTATGAAATTGAAATACCAAAATCAGGCTGCTATTCAGGCAAAAAAGATTTTGGAAACTTACAACGGTGTTTTCTTGGCAGACGTGGTTGGTTTGGGTAAAACCTTCATAACCGCTTTATTGCTTCAACAACTGCAAGGCAGAACATTGGTTATTTGCCCGCCTGTGTTGAAAGACTATTGGAAAGATTCACTTTTTGATTTTGGTATCAGAAGTTTTGAAGTGGAATCTTTAGGAAAGCTGGAACACATCATCAAAAAAGGATTGGAACGTTACGATTACATTGTGGTAGACGAAGCACATCGTTTCAGAAATGAAAACACCCTATCATATGCTAATTTATTAGACATCTGCCGTGGAAAGAAAGTGATTCTGGTTACGGCAACACCTTTAAACAATACCGTTGACGATATTTTCGCCCAATTAAAACTGTTTCAAGCACCAAAAAACTCAACTATTCCAGGCATCCCAAATTTGGAAAAATACTTTTCAAATTTCAGAACACGTTTAGCCAAACTGGAAAAGACCGACCCTGAATACAAAAAACTTGTCAAAGCAATTTCCGATGATATTAAAAACAGCATTTTACGTTATGTAATGGTTCGTAGAACCCGAAAAGACATAATGACCTATTTCAAACAGGATGTGAAAATGCGGGGATTGACCTTCCCAAACTTGGATGGCCCGGAAAAAATCGTGTACAAATACGAAGGTGAGTTAGAAACCGTTTTCAAAAACACCATCAAAAAACTACAAGAGTTTACTTATGCCCGATATACACCTTTGCTGTATTACATAGGAAACAAACCCCTGAGCGAATTTGAAATGCAGCAACAACGCAACGTTGGCGGATTTATGAAAGGTATTTTGGTAAAAAGACTGGAAAGTAGTTTTTACGCTTTTCGCCGGAGTGTTGACCGTTTTATCACTTCATATGAAAAGTTCATTGCTATGTACAAAAACGGTACTGTTTACATCAGCAAAAAAGTGGATGTGTATGACTTGATTGAAAGTGATAATGTTGAACGCCTTGAAGAATTTGTAGAAGAAGAAAAGGCTCACAAATACGACTCTTGGGATTTCAAAAAAGAATTCATTGACAAATTAGAGTTTGACCTTGCCATTTTAAAAGAAGTAAAAAAACTGTGGCAAACTGTAAACTCCGACCCTAAATTAGAAGCATTCATTCGGGCACTAAAAACCGAAGCATCTCTGAAAAGCAACAAACTTATCATCTTCACAGAGTCTAAAGAAACAGGAGATTATATCTATGAAGCTCTGCAAGATGAATTCAAAGGCAAAGTGATGTTTTATTCCAGCACGGGCGGACGACATACCGACAAAAAAATGACTTCAAACCACACGGTTTCAAGAGACATCATTACTGCCAATTTCGATCCGAATTACAAAGAGAAAAGAGATGACCTAAGAATGCTGATTGCTACAGATGTACTGGCTGAAGGTATTAACCTGCATCGTTCCAATGTAATTATCAATTACGACTTGCCCTGGAACCCAACACGCGTATTGCAGCGTGCGGGTCGTGTAAACCGTTTGGGCAGTAAATTCCCGGATGTGTATATTTTCAACTTCTTCCCAACTTCACAATCTGACGAACATCTTGGACTGGAAGTCAACATCACCAATAAAATCCAAATGTTTCACGACATATTGGGTGAAGATACCAAATACCTAAGTGATGGTGAAGAGTTCGGAAGCCAGGAGTTATTTGACACCTTGAATAGCAAAACCGCTTACACGGGTGAAGATGACGAAGGCGATTCTGAATTGAAATATCTGGAATTAATGCGAAAAATACGTGATGATAATCCCGATTTGTTTGAGAAAATAAAAAATTTGCCAAAAAAAGCACGTTCAGGCTTCAAAAAGGAAAATTTGGAAAATGATGCGTTGGTCACCTTCTTCCGCATTGGTAAACTCAAAAAGTTTTACATCAACCAAAAAGGAGAATCCAGTGAGATTACCTTTTTTGATGCGGTGAGAGAATTGGAATGTACACCGGATACCAAACGTGCCAAAATTCCTGACAATTACTACCATTTGTTACAAACCAACAAAACACGTTTTAAATCAGACACTACCGTGGGTGATGAACCAATTAAAGGAAGTGGCGGACGTTCAAATGCCAAATACATTGAAACCCGATTGAAAGACAAATCTTTCAAAAACTTCAAAGGCTTTACCGATTCCAATGATGAATTTTTGAATGGGGTTCGTGAGATGTTGGCACAGGGTACCATTGCCAAGAAAACAGCCCAGTTAATCAAAACGGAATTGGAAAAAACCACTGACCCGCTTCAAATATTGCACATTCTGGAAAAACATATCCGATATGTAGCTATTGAAGGAGCACAGAATGCCAAGAAATTTCAAAAACGTGAAGTTATCCTTTCAGGGTACTTAATCAAGTAAGCAGTATGGATAAAAGGACAGCTCAAGAACTTATCGAAAAAACGTTTAACAATGCTTTCAGCGAAAAGCAGTTCACTGTCTTTGCCAAAAACCTGTTGAATGATTTTGAAGACAAGCATAATCATTATAGCGGTAACCTGATTTGGGACGATTACAAAGAGCATATTAATACCTACAAACGCATTGGCAAATATGTTGACCCCAATGGTGAAGCTTTGGATATATTGATTGTAGAAGTAAAAAGTGTTGCCAAATTGGAACGGGCAAGAACGACACTCCGTAATTTTGTTATCAAACATTTAAGCAGGTTTGAAAAAGACTATGCTTTGGTAGCTTTTTACAGTAAAGAAGATAATGGAAGCGACTGGCGATTTTCCTTCATCAAATTAGAATATCGTTCTGAAATGGACGAAGAAAAAGGCAAGGTAAAAACCAAGAAAGAATTTACCCCGGCTAAACGCTATTCGTTTTTGGTGGGCAAATATGAAAAAACCCATACCGCCAAAAATCAGTTATTGCCCCTGCTGCAGAACATTTCCAACAACCCTGCCATTGAAGAATTAGAAGCCGCCTTTAGCATTGAAAAGGTTACAGATGAATTTTTTAACCAATACAAAGATCTGTACATCAAACTATATGAGCATTTTGAAAACGACAATAAGGTAAAGGCGGAATTTGAAAAAGCAGGAATTGACAATACCCGATTTACCAAAAAACTCCTTGGACAAATCGTATTCTTGTATTTCCTGCAGAAAAAGGGTTGGCTGGGTGTTGATAAGAATGAACATTGGGGAACGGGTAATAAACGATTTGTACAAGAACTTTTTGAGCAAGCACGGGATCAAAAACTCAACTTCTTTAGAGACAAACTGCAATTTTTGTTTTATGAGGCATTGGCGAAAGAGCGTGATAATGAAAACTCTTATTACAAACGCTTCGAATGCCGCATTCCATTTTTGAACGGTGGTCTCTTTGAAGCCAATTACAATTGGCAGGAAGCTAATATCAGCATTCCTGAAAACCTTTTCCGCAATGAAGAAAAAAACAAGTCGGGTGATGTAGGCACAGGTATTTTAGATGTGTTTGATCGCTACAACTTTACCATCAAGGAAGATGAACCACTTGACAAGGAAGTAGCCGTTGATCCTGAAATGTTGGGGAAGGTGTTTGAAAACATGCTCGACATCACGGAGCGAAAAAGCAAAGGTGCGTTTTACACACCCCGTGAAATTGTGCATTATATGTGTCAGGAAAGTTTGATTCATTATTTGGATAATTCCCTGAACAATGGCGCAGACAGTTATCAGGAATTGGACTCTGACCAAACCAAACTGTTTAGCGATACCCAAACAAAAAAAGGACAAGCTAAAATTGAACTGGTACACGGCAACCAAACCCTTGTACCCAAAAAAGACATTGAACTTTTCATTCGTGAAGGGCACTTTGCCTTGGAAAATGATGAACGGGTAGCCACCAGAGGCGAAACCAAAACCTATAAATACCAACTGCCCGAAAGCATCCGCAAAAATGCCGATCTGATTGACCAACAACTAAGTTGCATTAAAATTTGTGACCCTGCCATTGGTTCAGGTGCTTTTCCCGTGGGATTATTGCACGAATTGGTAAATGCAATGCTGGTGCTGAAGCCCCATTTGAGTTACAATTACCTGACCGAAAAACTGAAAGGTTTTGGTTTTTCTCACCGTGAAAGTATCAATGATAGCCGCTACATCTACCGCCTGAAACGCCATATTATACAAGAAAGTATTTATGGTGTGGATATAGACAGCTCGGCCATTGACATTGCCCGTTTGCGTTTATGGTTAAGCTTGGTGGTGGATGAAGACGACCTTGACCCGATTGAAACACTGCCGAACCTGGATTATAAGATTGTTTGCGGTAACTCTTTAATTGGTTTACCTGATGGTGCGATGAAAGATTTGGAGGTTGAAGCTGAACTGGAAAATCTAAAGGAGAAATTCTACAACATTACTGACGAAAAAGAAAAGAAAGACCTTCGTAAACAGATAAATACCAAAATACGGGAGCTCTTGGATTCAGCCGAACAATTTGCAGGGTATAATATTGACTTTGACTTTAAACTCTTCTTCTCAGAAGTGTGGCGAGAAAAAGGTGGTTTTGACATTGTAATTGGGAATCCGCCTTATCTAGATTATCGCAAAATAGATACAATAATAACTCAAAAAATAAAATTTAAAAATACAGGAACTAATAGGCCTAATCTTTATATCTATTTTATAGATAAAGCAGACAGTCTTATAAATAACAGTGGTCTTGTAACTTATATTTGTCCAAATCAATTTTTAGCAATTGATTCAGGGAAAAGTATCAGAAGACATTTATTAATAAACAGAGATATTAAGTTCGTGAAAGATGTTTCATACGTTCCTGTCTTTAACAACGCATCTACATATACTTGTGTTTGGATGTCGAGTAAATTAATAAAACACCAAGAAATTTCTATCGGACGAATTGAAACTCTAAATGCATTGACAAATGTCCACTTTACAGTAAAACAAAACACCATTTTAGAACAAAGTGACTTTATTATTCCAATTAACCAAAGGAATGAAGTCATTAAAAAGCTTGATAAATATAAGTGTATACTCAAATCAAAAGCTGAAATATTTTGGGGGACATCAGCATCCGGTTACGGAAAACAAAAACTTTCAAAAGAAGATTATAGGGAACTAAATTCTATTCAAAAATCTAAATACATTCCTCTAATACAAACAGCTGACATTAAATCCTTTTACATAGATTGGAAAGGCGACTATCTTCCTAGGCAAATATTTTCAAATAAAGCATTGGAAAAATTTGATTTGCCTAAAATTGTAATTGGTAGGTTAACAAAATCATTACAAGCATCCATTGACAAAGAGAAATACGGAGTTGGCAAATCAAGTGTTTTGATAAATTTAAAATACAATGCTCATATTTTAGTTTCTATTTTAAATTCTTCCATAATAAATTATTGGTATTTAATAAAATTTGAATCCACACATATGGCAGGTGGCTATATCAGATTTGACATTCCGTATTTAGAGAAAATTCCTTTGCCTGAACCCAAAAGTTCAACTACTTTTGAAATCATTGTTGACTACATTAATTTCGGAAAATTTACTAATGATTTTTCTGTAAATTTCTTTTCTCAACTAAATGATTCTCTTGTCTTCGAGCTTTATTTCCCCGAAGAAATTAAATCGGCAGGAAAAGAAATCTTAAAGCATTTAGGAGACTTAAAGCCCATTACAGATGATATGAGCGAGGAAGAGAAGCTAGCCATTATCCAAAGTGAGTTTGAGCGTTTGCACCACCCCGACCACCCTGTTCGTTTAGCAATAGAAACGCTGGATAGTGTGGAGGAAGTAAGGATAATTAAGGAAGCTTTGAAGTAAATGGAATGCAATGAAGATTAAGAAAGTTGAAATACGGGATTACAAAGTATTCTACGGCTTAAATGAGTTTAATGTAGAAGGCAAAAACCTATTTATCTATGGTGAAAACAGAAGCGGCAAATCAACAATTTACCGGGCATTATATACGCTTTTGGAAAGTGCGTTTAAAAAAAATGAATTTGAAGTTGAAAAATATTTTAGTCAATCCTTAACAAATCACCTTCCGTGAGGGAATATAAGTCATCAGTGTAAGTTTAGGAGCCAAAGAAGGTTTGAGGTTGAGAATTTTTTGAATCTGAAAAAAAATAACCTCTGCCTTCATTTTGCGGAGTAATCTGCGTAAATTGAATCCGGCTGCGGCCATCAATGCATTGATTTTGTCTCCAATTTGGCCTTTGATATAGTTTCTTCCCATTCGGCAATCATGTTTTACATGTCCGATAATCGGCTTGATGGCAGCTCTGCTTCGGCATTCGGCCCGTCGCTTTCGCTTTTCATATTTGCTCTTACCCGCTGCACATCAATTGACATTTTGAAAATCAACTCAACACCTTCTTCACCGATTCTTTTGCGAAAGTGTACAAAATCAATCTGAATGCAAGGAAAAGGCAACTGAAACTCTGCTTATCCACAGAAATATTGATAATAAGGGTTTTGAATCCATTGATCTACAATGCTTTCGTCTCCAAAATCACTCAAAACTTTGTAACATGTAACACCACAAATAATTTATGTGTCAACAGTATTTTGTTGATAAACAGGACTTAAATATGTTTTTAAGGGTTGGCTATTTGAGACCATTTACTCTCGTTAACTCGACAGTGAAATGGCGCATGATAGGCGCTTCGCTAATAATTTTCATACCCGATTTTATTTTGTCGCGTTTTTCCCAAACATTAGCCAGTGCGACAGCCACATAATTCATGTGATTATTAGTATATACTCGCCGTGGTATTGTAAGCCTTAGTAATTCGAGTTCCGGATATCTGTTTTCCCGTGTTACGGGATCACGGTCGGCTAATAGCGCGCCAATTTCTACTCCACGCACGCCGCCTTCAAGATACAATTCAACGGCCAAGGTCTGTGCGGGGAACTCCTCTTTTGGGATTTGCGGCAAAAAGCGCTTTGCATCCACAAAAATGGCATGACCACCATAAGGCTTTTGTACTGTGATACCAAAGTCGGTGATCCTTTGGCCTAAATAAGCAACTTGCCTGATACGTGTGTCAAGGTAATCGAATTCCGTTCCCTCATATAATCCTTGTGCAAGTGCATTCATATCGCGTCCCGACATACCGCCATAAGTGATAAATCCCTCGAACATTATGTTAAAAGTCTGTGCTTTTTTCCACAATTGCTCATCCCTGAAACCAATAAATCCACCCATGTTTACAATCGCATCCTTCTTGCTGCTCATTGTCATCCCATCGGCATAACTAAACATCTCTTTAACAATTTCACGGATTGACTTATCAGCATAACCCTCCTCGCGTAACTTAATGAAGTAAGCATTCTCGGCAAAACGAGCTGAATCGAAAAATACCAAAATCCCATATCGCTTCGCTAAAGAATAGACCTCTTTTAAATTTTGCATTGATACAGGTTGTCCACCGGAGCTGTTGCAGGTAACAGTAACAACGATTAATGGAATACGCTCGCGAGGATACTTTTTTAATACGCTTTCAAGCTTTTCCAGATCAATGTTGCCTTTGAAAGGATGTAAAGCAGTTGTATCAAAGGCTTCGTCAATAGTACAATCAATAGGTATGGCTTTTCGATATTCAATGTGTCCTTTAGTGGTGTCGAAATGTGAATTTCCGGGGACGATATCTCCCTCTTTAATTAAAGAGGAGAAGAGTACATTTTCGGCAGCACGCCCCTGATGTGTTGGCAGGAAATATTCAAAGCCAATTATTTCGCGAATAGCATTTTTCATTTTGTAATAGGAGGATGCGCCAGCATAGCTTTCGTCGCCAAGCATCATTTCCGACCACTGCCTGTTACTCATTGCACCAGTGCCTGAATCGGTGAGTAAATCAATAAAAACTTGATCACTCTTCAGATTAAAAAGATTGTATCGCGCAGCAGCAACCCATTCTTCACGCTCTTTACGACTGCTCTTCCTAATAGTTTCTACGGTTTTAATTTTGTAAGATTCCGCAAAAGGTAATTCTATCATATTAAATACTTAAAGGTTAATAATAAAAAGAAAAGAAAGGAATTCATTAATAACAGAGTACTAAGGGTTAAACTCAGAGGGATATGTAAAGGAAGGCGTCTCTACGCTTAATATTGAGATACTTACGATTACTAAGTGCCGATAATAAGTTAAAAAGATCCATTTAAAATTTTTAATAGGGCAAAGATAAAGTTTTACTTTTAACGAAAAGAAGGTGTTTGTTTTAAATTCAGATTAAGTATTTTACCATGTTACAATAAAACGTTCTCTGACACTCGGATTTAATAAATTTAGAAAAAGGTCAAACAAATTATTTGGTGTGTTGTTAATGCTGAACTATAATTAAATTAAACAAATAGAAGTATGAATATTTTTTGGAAAACTATTGCCTTTGCAATAATTATTGCTTTGGTATCCTGTGTTTCGGGAGGCAAGAAAACAGAAACAAAAGATGCCGAGGAGGTGGGGTCAATAAAGTATGACCAAATCCATGAAATAAACACTGATCTAAGTATTATCACTTGGGAAGGATTTAAACCTACCGGAACTCATGTCGGTACAATTGCTTTTAAAAACGGTGAATTAATGTTTTGGGAAGGCACATTGATAGGTGGTTCTTTTACCATTGACATGCTTTCGATAGTTAATGATGATTTGACTGATCCTGAGATGAATGCAAAGCTTGTAAATCACCTTTTATCATCTGATTTTTTTGAGGCAGAGACCTATCCAGAAGCCATGTTTGAAATTACAAAAGTTGTTGAAATTGAGCCCACTCAGGTTGATCTTTCTAAAGAAAAAGGCGACATAATTCCTACACATGCTATATCAGGTAATTTAACTTTGAAAGACGTTACTAAAAACTTAACCTTTCATGCAAATTTATCACTGAATGGTTCGGATTTTTCAGCTCAAACAAATCAGTTTTTCATTGATCGTGTTGATTGGAACGTTCGTTATGGTTCTAAAAAGTTATTTGCCGAGTTGAAGGATAATTTCATCAACGACGAAATGGGAATTAGCATCAATCTAGTATCTAAAGAGGTTGATAATGAGACTGAAAGTAATTAAAAGCAATTTTAAAGTGTTGGTTTTATGTTAATACAGGAATTAAAAGAAGTGTAATTAGCCTGTTTGGTGTGTTAGAATTGAAATATTACCTACCATCTTTCGGTATAGCATAATCAGAAAGTTTAAGACCTGTACTAAAACAGGGAATTTTTTCGTACGCCAGGCAGAATTGCTTACTGACATTTTAAGGGTATTATTTTTAGAATTTAATGGCTATAAAAACAAGTTTTTTGAGTTTATTTCTAAAGATCATACTCCAAAAAACATAAAGATTATTGACGTTAAAATCAGGCAAAATGTTAATAAGTTGTCTGTTTATCAGCAAATTCAGCAGTTAAAAAATTTATATCATATTGAATATCATTATCTTGAAGGAGGTATTTAACGGTTATCAACATAGGAACTTGTAAATATTTAAAATTTTCATGTATAAGTCTTATCACTAAACAGTTTTGTGGGTTAATAACAATTGTAGATAAAATCTGTTGGTAAGCCGTTGAAATTAAAACCATAAATTACTTGACTTGGGGTGGTCTCGTGTATTATCTTTGTTGCATCAGGCGAGAGATAAAAGGCTTGGCCGGGATTGCCGGAAACCTGAAAGCGAAAATAACGGCAACGATATTTAGCATCAGGTGGAGGTAAGCAAAGGTGAAAAGCATTAGGTTGCCTAACCGAAGCAAACCAGTTCTTTAAAAGCTTGTTTTTCAGATAGTGAGTCCATTCGTGGACACAGTAGGTGAAAATCCAACAGTTTTGCAAAAAGCTTTATCTGAAAGCCTGATAACCTAAAGGAAAGCTCTCCTGAGAGCCAATCGGAAGGAAATCAGGGCTGCAAGAACCAGGATGCCGGATCTGTTGACACAAATGCGTATCAACAAAGAAGGTATCGGGCAACATTACATGAGACTCTACGGAGTCATTAAAGTAATGAAGCTTGCATGAAAAGCAGTAGTTCAAAAAAAGTTAACCGAAAACGATTAACAATATTGAACAACTACCGGAGCAGGAGCCTGAAAAGGCGCTATGCAAAGGTCGGCCAGAATAACAGTAACCTGGCGCGTAACATCCACCACGGTGGATGCCAAGTGAGCGGGAACGAAATCGAAAGAAGTCGTTCCCGCTTTGTTTTTTATCCCAAATAGAACTTTATTAGCGCAAACAAAAAGAGAACTAACTTTTTAGTAGTTAGATAGGAATATGCATTTGCCAACGCGTAAACGATTAAGTGGTTGTAATAACCATAATCAAAATAATAGCGAACAAACTCTAAAGCAGAAGCGCCATCACAAAAAATCTTTCAGCTTAAAAAGGCTTTCTGTTGATTAATTCGGATTCATTTGCTCAAATCATCTTTGCAGAATTGGATAAAGCTGTAATTTTATCGCATTAAAAGAAGTTTAAAACTTGAAACATAGCATCATAGCGCTAAGATGATCAACTTTTTTTAAAAGAAAAATATTGTCAATCATTACATACTTTATGTCGAATTCAAATAAAGTATCAGCCTATACCTTTAATAAATTTTTTCTACGTTTTGAAGAATCATGAACATTATTGATCTTTCGCATCCAATGGAAAATGGTATGCCTACCTATCCTGGCGATGAACCAGCCTCATTTGAGCTGTTAAATTCACATGAAAAAGATGGGTACCAGGTAATGAAAATAAAAGCAATAACTCATTCAGGTACTCATCTTGACGCACCTGCACATTTAATTGCCGACGGTGCGACAATAGATAAAATGCCTGTTTTAAAATTCTATGGCAAGGGGGTAGTTTTAGATTGCTCTGCAGTGGAACAGAATAGTGAAATCGGTCTAAAATATTTTATTCAAAACGAAAAACACATTGCAAATGCCGACTTCGTCCTTGTTTATACAGGATGGGATAAGTATTGGGGTAATAACAAGTATTATGCCGATTACCCTGTGATATCCACCAATAGCGCCATTTATCTTTTAAAATTCAATCTGAAGGGGATTGGGTTGGATACACCTTCCGTTGATTCCGTAACAGCAACCAATTACCCTAATCATAACCTTTTTCTAAGAAAAGGACTAATCCTGATTGAAAATTTAACTAATCTGCAGGAGTTGATTAACAAAACATTTGATTTTGCGACATTTCCTTGCAATATAAAAAATGGCGACGGCTGTCCGGTAAGAGCTGTTGGAATTTTATCAGAAGGTGGATAGCAGTAATTTTTTTCATTTTTTAGTTAAAAGAATTTTCTGTATAATATTAATTACTAAGATGTTATGAAGTGTTTAATTCAGTTTTCCAATGCTGCACTTTGAATGTAATAAATTCCAAAACATATTTTATCCTTTTAGTTTTTAGTGATCTAACAAATTCAAAGTTTCAGGACGTTTTGGTTTTTAAGAATAATTTTAAATGTAGTTTTGTAGCGTAGAAATTCTATTTATTGTTTTACTAGCTAAAATTGACTTTATGCATAAATTACTTTTATTAGGTGATGAAGCCATTGCGCAGGCGGCTTTAGATTCCGGGATCTCAGGAATTTTTGCCTATCCTGGGACGCCTTCTACCGAAATCATCGAATACGTTATGCGTTCAAAACAATCTCGATCCGGGGCCATCAAAGCTACATGGGCTACCAATGAAAAGACTGCAATGGAGACAGCGCTTGGGGTTTCCTATGTAGGTAAGAGAGCTATGGTCTGCATGAAACATGTCGGATTAAATGTTGCTGCCGATGCCTTTGTAAATTCAGCTGTAACAGGGGCAAATGGAGGTCTTATCGTAGTTTCTGCTGATGACCCTTCGATGCATTCATCTCAAAATGAACAGGATTCTCGTTTTTATGGAAAATTTGCCATGATCCCGATTCTTGAGCCAAGTAATCAGCAGGAAGCTTACGACATGGTTCATTACGGTTTCGATATTTCTGAGAAATTTGGCATTCCCGTATTGCTTCGTATCACAACCCGTTTGGCTCATTCAAGGGCAGGGGTATTACGAAAGCCCGAACGCAAACAAAATGAGATTCGGTTACCGTCCGATCTTAAACAATTTATATTGCTACCGGCATTAGCACGCAAAAGGTACAAAGGTCTGTTGGCGAGTCAGGCTCTTTTTGAAGATGAAGCCGAAAAATCAGGTTACAATCAATATATTGACGCTGATGACAAGTCTTTAGGAATTATTGCCAGTGGTATTGCCTTTAATTATTTGAAGGAGAATTATCCTGACGGCAATGTTCCGTATCCGGTTTTAAAAATAACTCAATATCCAGTTCCTGTAAAAATGATTGCCAAACTGGAAAGGGAATGTAAACGTATCCTTGTTTTGGAAGAGGGCGCTCCGGTTATTGAAGAGGCGTTAAAAGGGTTGCTATCTAAAAATTTTAATATCTCCGGCAGGCTTGATGGCGCTATTCCACGTGATGGGGAATTAAATCCAAATATTGTAGCTTTAGCATTAGGGAAACCCGATACCCGTATTTTTGATATGCCGGCTATCGTGGTTGGCCGTCCGCCTTCATTATGTACCGGATGCCCTCACATTGACACATACAACGCTTTAAATACTGCGTTAAGCAACTTTTCTAAAGGGCGTGTCTTTTCTGATATTGGCTGTTATACCCTTGGCGCTTTACCGCCTTATAATGCTATTAACACCTGTGTTGACATGGGAGCTTCTATTACAATGGCTAAAGGAGCAGCCAACGTAGGATTTACACCAACCGTTGCCGTAATTGGGGATTCAACTTTTACGCACTCCGGCATAACGGGTTTGTTAGATGCTGTAAACGATAATTCACCTATTACGATCATCATTTTAGATAATCATACTACTGCAATGACCGGAGGCCAAAAGTCAGCAGCAACAGGCGATTTATTAGTAAACATCTGCCGCGGTGTAGGGGTGCCGGAGGAGCATATTAAGGTAATAAAACCTCTTCGTAAAAATCATGAGGAGAATGTAAAGATAATCCTTGGAGAGTTGAATCACCCCGGAGTGTCGGTCATCATTCCGCAACGCGAGTGTATCCAGACGCTTAACAAACGTATGCGTGCTAAGTTTGCAGAAAAAGAAAAATCGAAAAAAGAGGTATAATTAAGATAGAATTTTAAATCATGAAAATAGACATAATTTTAGCGGGAGTAGGCGGTCAGGGAATATTATCTATTGCCGCAACCATAGGCTTGGCAGCTGTTGAAGCCGGCCTTTACCTGAAACAAGCCGAAGTTCATGGGATGAGCCAACGAGGCGGTGACGTTCAATCAAACCTAAGGCTTTCCGACAAAGAGATACACTCCGACCTTATACCTTACGGCGAGGCAGATATGATCATTGCCGTTGAACCTATGGAATCGTTAAGGCATTTGCCTATGCTATCAAAAAAGGGTTGGATAATTACTAATACAACAGCATTTGTAAACATACCAAACTACCCGGATAAAGAGGCGCTAATGGATGAAATAGGAAAAATTCCAAACCATATTGCTCTTGATGCCGATACAATAGCTAAAGATGTGGGCGCTTCAAAATCGGCTAATATGGTAGTGCTGGGCGCTGCATCACCATTTATAAACATAGATTATTCGCTGCTCGAAAATGGTATCCGGCGTTTGTTTATTAGTAAAGGTGAAGATGTTGTGAATTTCAACCTGGCTGCTATGAAAGCCGGAAGAAATATTACTGAAGAAAAACTGAAAGATTCCCGTTAATCTGAATAATCAATCACATTTGTCCCAAAATTTAGAACTTTGGGAGGATAACACTTTTTATTTCAGTTTTTGGGTAAAACCCTGAAATATGACTAAACTAAAAAAAATCATTTTTATAGTTGCTTTAGTGGCAATAGCGATTTTGATCGCTATACTTTTCTTCAAACCAATAATAAAATACGAATCTGATGATCAGCAAGAAATCGTTGACAATGAAGAAATTGTTGAACCGCAAATAATATTTGGTTTTAATGTTGATACGCTCAACGTGCATAATAATACCGTTAAAGCAAATGAGTTTTTAGCTAACATACTTAAAGGATATAATGTTGATTATGGTACAATTGACAAGTTGGCCAGAGAGACACGCGATGTCTTTGACGTAAGAAAAATACGGAAAGGAAACAACTACTCGGTTATAACTACCAAAGATTCAATACCAAAAGCGAAATATTTTATCTACGAAATATCTTCAATTGATTATGTAGTATATAGCTTACTGGATTCCATTGTAGCATGGCGTGGGCAGAAAGAGGTTGAAAGACATATTGAAACGGCAAGTGGAATAATTAATAGCTCGTTATGGAATTCGATGGTTGAAAGCAATACCGATCCTAACCTTGCGCTCTCACTTTCGGATATTTACGCCTGGACGATTGATTTTTTTGGGATTCAAAAAGGCGATCATTATAAAGTGGTGTATGAAAATGTGTATGTAGAGGGTAAATGTATAGGGATTGGACGAGTGTTAGCTGCCAGTTTTAATCATTATGGTAAAGATAATTATGCTTTTTATTTTGTACAGGACAGTGTAGGGGAGTATTTTGATAACCTTGGCAAAAGCCTTAGGCGTGCCTTTTTGAAGGCGCCGTTAAATTATCGTCGTATCAGTTCCCGTTTTTCAAATAGCCGCTTGCATCCGGTTTTGAAAATAAGACGTCCTCACCATGGCGTTGACTATGCTGCAGCTGCAGGAACTCCTGTGATGGCTATTGGCGATGGTGTAGTTCAGTATGCTCGATGGGATAATAAAGGGGGTGGCAATACAGTACGAATAAAGCATAATTCCGTCTATTCAACAGCTTACCTGCATTTACAAAAGTATGGACCGGGGATAAAAAGTGGCGTTAAAGTAAAGCAGGGACAGGTAATAGGATATGTTGGAAGCACAGGCCTTTCTACAGGGCCTCATCTCGACTTTAGGTTTTATAAAAACAACAAGGCAGTTGATCCTCTTAAAGTGGAATCGCCACCTACTGATCCAGTAAAAGATTCCAACTTGGAACAGTTTAATATCGAAAGAGATGAATGGCTGGACATGCTTAATGAAATCGAAATGAACACAAAAGAAGAGAGTCCGGTTATTTAATCCCGGATTAAGTTTTTAACGAACACTAAATCCTAAATAGTCAATCATTTACAACTTATTTTCGGTGAGGGTATATAAGTCGAGAGTTTTGCAAAAATTTTCTTTCCATTATTCTCTTTTTTTGCCTTTTGCTCGAATTTTGTAGCTTTGTTTTGTAAATTAGATGCTGGCAAACATTTTAACCAGATTGATAATAATTCGAGTTTAATTATTCATTACAAAAAAGTTGAATTCTAAATAATAAAAAGTGATACGATTATTTCTGCTCTCATTATGTTTATTTCTGTTTTCAAGTTGTGATTGTTGGCAGTGTGCCAATGGAATTGTTACTGATGCCACAACTAACGAGCCTCTTGATAGTGTTTTGGTAACTTCCTATACTAAGGATGAATTAACTAGGGAATTTCTTACGGATTCAACAGGAAAATATAATGTATGTACATATAATACTGGTAGATGTAATGGATATTTGAAAGTAACTTTTTCCAAAAAAGGATATAAAAGTCAAGAACATAACAATCCACCAGGCGAACTTAATATTTCATTGGAAAAAGAAAAAACTTTTGCAAACCCGCAGTAAAAAATATAGTTGTAGAAAGGAGCTGGGGAAGCTGGATTGCCCGTCGCTGGCGGTGTTTCACAAGTACCCTACTGCTGTGCTTCGACTTCGCCCAGCAACCATGTTACTTTCGTTGGTTGCTGAACTTGTCGAAGTACTGGCTCAGTTACGTACTTCAAGTACGCTCCTTTGCACTCAATCTCAGCGTCTTGCATTTCGGCGTTTCTAAGACGCCTTGCTGTTTTTTAGTTAAATATTTGTTTTGAGACAGCCCCAGCTCCTCACGCCGCACTCCCCCACATTTTTTTACCGCCAACCGATAGCAAAAATAGCAGCACAGACTTTTAAACTAAAAGACAGCACTAAAGTTGAACTTTAATAAAAACACATAATGAAAAGAAATTTAATTAGTCAATCCTTAACAACTCGCTTTTGGTGAGGGTATATAAGTCGAGAGCTTTGCAAGATTTTACTTCAATTTTTTTTTAATTATTCTCTTTTTTTTTGGTTTTTTCTAAAATGTTGTATCTTCGTTTTGTAAATTAGATATTAATAACCATTAAAAAAAAAGAACATGAAAAAAGTATTAAGTTTTATTGGATTAATCTTAGCTCTCAATTCCTATTCACAATACTACTATGACTACGATATTAATTTTGAAGATAGTAGTCAATTGTTTAGGGTTATAATAGACACTCTAAAATATCCAGAAAATACATGGAAAATTGGTAAACCTCAAAAGACGATTTTTAATTCTGCCTATTCACCTCCAAATGCTATCGTTACTGATTTAATAAATCCATACCCTGCCAATGATACATCAGTTTTCCTGATAAAACATGTGGCTCAGCAGGGATTTGTATATCCACATACGGCAATTCTTTCAGGGTATTATAAAATTGATTCTGACACCTTAAATGATTATGGATTAATTGAATTTTCTCCTGATAATGGTGAAACCTGGATAGATCTTATCAACGATACGATTTACAATCAATATATTATGTGGAACACACAGAAGCCTGTACTTACTGGTAGAACTCATGAATGGACTTATTTTTATGTAAATATTGCTGGCCTGGGATATGTTTTTACTATAAATGACTATGATACATTGCTTTACCGGTTTTCATTTATAAGTGATCAACAATCAGAAGAAATGGAAGGATTAATTTATGACAATCTACATTTTGAAGATTGGTGGGAGGGAATAAGCGAAAAGTCAAATAATCAATTTGAATCAATCTGTTATCCAGTACCTGCTTCAACCTTTTTTAACATTGAATTTGAAAATAATCATTATAAAGATTTCGACTTAGTGATTATTAATAAATTAGGACAAACAGTATTTTCAAAACACAATATCACTGAAAATAGAATTTGCATAAAAATAAATGATTTTACGAATGGAATCTATTTCTACAAATTAATCAACAACGACACAAAACAATATTCGATTAATAAATTCGTGATTAAACAATAGCGGTTGTTAACAGCTCGTCATAACCCATAGTCTCGGCTTTTGGGTGATAAAGAAAAAGAATTGTAAATTCGAGAATATCGAACATTGATGAACTGCAGAGTAAAGAAACGGCTACGGGCTATATGAGCAAACCTTTAGCGTTTATGCAAAAAGACAGAAAATGAAATCAGAAAGAAAAACTTGTAACAAATGTTTATTAGATGATAGCATTGAGGGAGTTATCTTAGACAGTAATGGAGTCTGTAATTATTGTAATGAATACAAACCAATAGTTGCATACAGCGAGTCGCAATTGTTGAAGATATTACAAAAAGCTAGAAAAAAGAAAAGGATTTATGATGCTCTTGTCCCGTTGAGTGGAGGGAAAGATAGTACTTACGTTTTATATTTAGCTGTAAAAAAATACAATCTTAGGGTTTTAACTTACACTTATGATAACGGCTTCATGAGTGATTATGCAAAACAAAATATTAAATCTTCGATTGCAAAATGTAAGATTGACCATATTTGGGTAAAACACAACGAAGAATTAATTCATAATCTCTATCGAACTGTTCTTAATCTTTCAGGAGAAATATGCGGTGTTTGTGGTATTGGCATAGAAAGAAGTATGCTTAAAATTTCTGAATCATACAAAACCCCTTTGATTCTATTAGGCCACACTGCTTCAGAACAAAATTCATTTACATCAGAAAACATCTACGATCAGGATAGATTAAAAGCTATTCTTAAAAAAGATAAGAATATCAGCAACACAATGATTAACCGTTTTTTGATTTATCCAAAATTAAATTTTATCAGTAGCTACCTTTACACTAAGATGGGGCGTTTTGGGAAAAAAGTTAACATTTTGTATTATTTGGATAATCCTGCAGACAAGGAAATTGGAGAAATCCTAAAAAAAGAGATGGATTGGATAGAGCCTTCTGAATCCGATTATACAAGACATTTTGATTGTATTGCAGAACCGTTTACCAATTTTATTCGGGAAAAAAGGTTTGGCAGTTCAAGACGGTTGCCACAATTAAGTAACATGATAAGAAGCGGTGAAATTACCAAAGAAGAAGCCATTAAAATTATTTTAAATGATAGAGAAATGATGCAAAAAGGTAATTTTGATAATGTTATGAAAAAACTAAATCTCACAGAGAATGACATTGAAGAGATCGGAAATATCCCCAAAAATGTTTTTGGCGACGAGACATCATTATCAAATTTGATTTTTGAAAAAGTTAGAAAAGTAGTAAAAAAGAATAAACATTAAGCTAATCAACTGTAATTAGTCAATCTTTAACAACTCATTTTCGGTTAGGGTATATAAGTCGGGAGCTTTGCAAAATTTTTCTTTCCATTATTCTCTTTTTTGTTTTTTTCTCTAATATTGTATCTTCGTTTCGTAAATTATACGTTATAAGCAATAAGAAAAAAAGAAAGGAGGTAAAATGAAAGAAGATTGAAATTGTAAAACTCCGACAATTTAAAAACAGATGGAGAATTTATTAACCCTTAAATATCAATTGAAA
>ERZ795030.2283-NODE-2283-length-23253-cov-6.482111_pt1 | contig 23253 bp, 20 predicted proteins | sample MGYA00375122_ERZ795030 | MGnify/ENA primary metagenome ERZ795030 (study PRJEB30165, sample SAMN05720146) | activated sludge metagenome | isolation source: anaerobic digester from wastewater treatment plant | place: Japan | collected 2015-04-20 ... | reverse complement strand
CCCAGAGGCCTGAGGAAGCGTCCTTCACGGCGGCGAGGCCGTTTGAGAAGGATTGCGCCTCGACGTACTTGCAGGCGATTTCGAGATAGCCCTTCAGGTTGATGTAGCCCCACAGCCCGTCCGACTTGACCGCGGCGTAGCCGTTCGCGAAGGGAAGCGCGCCGTCGTAGCGCACCTTGAACGCGCTCGCGCCCGAGCGGTTGAGGAAATAGTATTGCTCGCCCTCCTGAATGAGCGCGAAGCCTTCGGAATACGGGCTGCCGTGCTGGCGGGAGCTGAGGGTCGCGATCTTCTCGCCGACCTTGTCGATGATGTAGCTGTTGTCGTTGGAAGAGCGCACGAAGGCGACGTCCGCCGAAAAATCCGTGGCGTACGTCCATTTCTGAGGGATCGCGAACGCGCCGTTGATGTCGATGTAACCGTACTCCGCCCCGGTGCGTGCGATGGCGCGCCCGCAGTGGAACGAACCGGCCTCGTTGAACAGGTAATCGATCAAAAGCCTGCCCTGCGCGTCGACGAAGCCCCATTTTCCGCCGGACTCGACCGCGGCGCGTTCCTCGGAAAACGGCTTCACCGCGCTCCACGCGGGCGGGGATATCCAGTTGAAGCCGCGCGTGATCAGCCCGTACAGGCCGCCCTTCGAGGCGAAGGCGACGTCGCCCTGGAATTCCAGCGCCGCGTCGTACGCGGGCTCCGCCACGACCTCGCCCGCGGCGTTCCTGTAGCCCCAGAGCCCGTTCGCGCCCAGGAAGGGGATGAGCCTTCCCGCCGTGCTCGGCGCGGGGGTGGGCGTGAGGGTTGCCGTGCCCTCGGGCGTGATCCCGGCGCTCCCCCCGGGGGAAGCGGACCCGTTCGGCGCGGGAGAATCTGTCGCGGCGGCGGCGAGCACGTTCGCCCCGCCCGCGGAATAGCACAGCGCGAAAACCGCTGCGCCCAAGGCCAGCGCACCGATCAAATAAAGATAGAGCCGGATCAGCGAAAACCTTTTTTCCCGTTTCTTTTCGTCCATAATTACCCCGGATTTACGTTTCTGCATAAAACATCACAATTACTGCCTTGATTCTATCAAATCCGCCGCTTAAAATAAAGGCACCAATCCAGGAATTGTCAGGGAGGCGTTATGAACGATTATCAAATTACGTCCGACTCGACGGTCGACCTCGGCAGAGCGCGCATGGAGGAGCTCGGCGTGCCCTATGTCCGGCTCGTCTACATCCGCGACGGCGTGGAGAAGCAGGACGGCATGACGGACCAATGCGCCCTCGAGATCTACGACAATATGCGAAACGGCGTCGTGTACAAGTCCGCCCAGGCGAATCCCGAGGACTTCATGGCGTTTTGGACGCCCATACTCGAGAGCGGGCGGGACATACTCTACATCGGCTTCTCCTCGGGGCTTTCGGGAACCGTGAACAGCGCGTTCCTCGCGCGCGCCGAGCTCGGGCCGAAGTATCCCGAGCGGAAGATCTATATCGTGGATTCGCTCTGCGCTTCGGGCGGCGAGGGGCTGCTGCTCGAGAAGGCCGTGGAGAAGAAGAACGCGGGCGCGACCATAGACGAGTGCCGAGACTATGCGGAAGCATTAAAGCTGCGCGTCAACCACTGGTACACCGTGGCGGAGCTTTCGTATCTGCGGCGCGGCGGCCGCGTGAGCGCCACCTCCGCCATCGTCGCGGACATACTCAACATCAAGCCCGTCATGGATATGAACGACCAGGGCAAGCTCATCCCGCGCGAGCGGGTCAAGGGCCGCAAGGTCGCCGTACGCCGCATGTTCGAGCATCTGTGCACGCGCGCGGACATGAAGGAGAACCGGTATTTCCGCATCACCCACGCGGATTGCATGGACGACGCGCTCTCCCTCAAGCAGATGCTTCAGGAGAGGTTCGGGGGTATACCGGTCCACATCTCCATGGTGGGCGCGGTGATCGGCTCCCACTGCGGGCCGGGCACGCTCGCGCTGTTCTTCATCGGCGAGCCGAGGCGGGAGTAACGTTCAAAAAGCGGCGATCGCCGCTTTTTTGAGCGTGCGCTTGCCTCAAATACTGCGGCGTTTCCGGCGGGCAGGGCGCGAAAGGTACGAAAGCCAAGGGGCTGCGGCCTCTTGACAATCCCCATAGATTCGTGTGTCGATGCCCTTATTTCTTTTCCAGCACGATCTGGATAAACCGCTCCGCAGCGGGGGAGAGCGGCACGCCCTCGAGCGAGATGAGCCCGATGCTGCGCGCGGGCATGGGCGGCGTGAGCCTGACTTCGAACAGCTCGCCGCTGTGGATCGCCTTGGCCGCGAACTCGTATGTGACGCACGCCGCGCCAAGGCCGATCTTCGCGAACTCGACGAGCAGGCTGTGCGCGCCAAGCTCGATTTCGGGCTTGAGCGTCACGCCGCAGACCGCCGCGAAATCGTCGAGGTACTTGCGCGAGTTGGAGGCCTTTTCGAGGAGCACCAGCGGCTCGCGCGAGAGCTCGTCCATCGTGACAGAGCGCTCGAGCAGGTGCGAGAAGCGGGAGGATACCACGAACACGTCGTGCACCTTGAGCACTTCGCGCACCGACAGCGCGCTGTCGATGACGGGCAGGTTGACAAGCGCGATGTCCACCTTGCCGACCTTTAACAGCTCCACCGTGTCGGGCGTGGTGCGGTTGGTGACCTGAAGCTGGATATCGGGATACTCGGAATGGAACTTCTCGAGATACGGCAGCAGGAAGAACTGGCAGAGCGTGTCGCTCGCGCCGATCATCAGCCCGCCGGACTGGAGCGTACGCATGCGGTTGAGCCTGTCCTCCGCGGCGGCGATGAGGCTCACGGCCTTGTCCGCGTAGCTGTAAAGCATGCGCCCCTCGCTCGTGAGCGAAATGCCGCGGCTGGTCCTCGCGAAAAGCGTGCAGCCGAGCGCGTCCTCGAGCCGGTGCATGGACTGGCTGATGGCGGGCTGGCTGACGTAAAGCTCGCGCGCGGCGTGGGAAAGGCTGCCGCAGCGCGCGACGGTGCAGAAGATGCTGTAAAGGTCGAGGTCGATGGCCATGATATTCACCCCGTTTTATAAACATGAATTATAGGTATTATATGGGCTCCGCAGGAATTATGCAATAAGCTTAACCTATATATCGTGCAAAATCGCAAACTTGGTGTTATAATTTACTCGAATAACGTATTTGCAGGAGGATTGACGGCATGAATCAGATCGACATCGCGTCCGCGACGGGGCTGTGCAGGCTCCACGTCCGCGTCTGGGAGCCGGAAGGCCGCCCGAAAGCCGTGCTGCAGATCGTCCACGGCATGGCGGAGCACATCGGCCGCTATGACGATTTTGCAGGATTCTTTGCGAAAAACGGCATTCTCGTCGTCGGCGCGGACATCGCATCCCACGGAAAGAGCAGGGAGCCGGGCGGCGTGAAGGGCTATTTCGGCGAAAAGGACGGCTGGGGCGCGCTCGTCGGGGACATCCGCGCGATCCATCTTTCTATAAAGCAGGTTTATAACGATGTGCCGTATTTCCTGTTCGGGCACAGCATGGGCTCCTTCCTTGCGCGCGCCTACGCCGCGCGCCACAAGGACGATATGGCGGGCTTCATCTTCTGCGGCACCGCGGGCGGCAACTCCGCGCTGCCCGTGGCGAGGCTCATCGCGAAAGCGGAAATCAAAAACAAAGGCGAGGCGGGTGAGAGCAACGCGCTCAACGAGCTTTCCTTCGGCGCGTACAACAAGGCGTTCCGCCCGAACCGCACGGAGTTCGACTGGCTCTCGGTCAACCGGGAGAACGTCGACGGTTACGTCGCGGACGACGAGTGCGGCTATGTTTTCACCGCGGGCGGCTTCCGCGACCTGTTCGACGGGCTTGCCGAGATCGGCGCGAAGGATTGGGCGGGCAGGGTTCCCCTGAAGCCCATACTCCTTATCGCGGGCGCGCTGGACCCCGTCGGCGCCATGGGCAAGGGGCCGCGCGAGGTCGAAAGGGCGCTGCGCGCGACCGGGCACGACGCCAAGCTGATCCTCTACGAGGGGATGCGGCACGAAATACACAACGAAACCGGGAAGGAACGGGTCTATCGGGACATACTCTGCTTCATCGAGGCCAATATCTGAGGGAGGTGCCGCGTGGCCCGTTACGACTGGAGCGAACTGTATACGGCGCTCGCGGCCTGCGAGGAATGCGGGCTGTCGAAAACGCGCAACAACGTCGTCGTCGGCATGGGAGACCCGCGCGCCGAGATCATGTTCGTGGGCGAGGGGCCGGGCAGGGACGAGGATCTGCAAGGGCTGCCCTTCGTGGGCGCCGCGGGGCAGCTTCTCGATAAAATGCTTGCCGCCGTCGGCCTCGAGCGCGCCAGGGTCTACATCGCCAACATCGTCAAGTGCCGCCCGCCGGGCAACCGCACGCCCGTGGACGACGAGGCGTATGCGTGCCTGCCGTACCTGCGCGCGCAGGTCGCGCTCGTGCGGCCGAAGATCATCGTGTGCCTGGGCAGGACCGCCGCGCGCTTTATCTTCGACGAGGAGATCCGCATCACGCGCGACCGCGGCGTGTGGCGCTGCAAGAAGGGCGTGTGGATGCTTGCGACCTACCATCCGGCGGCGCTGCTGCGCGACGAATCCAAGAAGGCCGAGGCGTGGGCGGATATGAAGGCGATCAGGGCGAAGCTCGATGAGCTCAGCGCCGAAAAGTGAGCCCGCGGGGTTGTACGGGATTCCGCCCGGTGGTATAATCAATCGTTACTTTGATTCGGAGGGGGCAGCCATGTCAGGACATTCCAAGTGGGCGAACATCAAGAACAAGAAAGAGAAAACGGATTCGCAGCGCGGCAAGATCTTCACTAAAATCGGCCGCGAGCTGGCAATAGCGGTCCGGGAAGGCGGCGGCGACCCCAACAACAACTCGAAGCTTCGCGACGTCATCGCCAAGGCAAAGGCCGCCAACATGCCCAACGACAACATCGCGCGCTCCATCAAGAAGGCGGCGGGCGAGCTGGGCAGCGTCAATTACGAGGAGATCACCTACGAGGGCTACGGCCCCAGCGGCATCGCGTTTATCGTGGAGGTCGTCACCGACAACCGCAACCGCACCGCCGCGGATATCCGCCATCTGTTCGACAAGAGCGGCGGCGCGCTGGGCGCCTCTGGCTGCGTGGCGTGGATGTTCAACAAACGAGGGCTTCTCGTCGTGGAGAAGAGCGTTTCCGTCGACGAGGACGAGCTGATGCTGCAAGCGCTCGACGCGGGCGCGGAGGATTTTGTTCCCCTCGAGGACGTTTATGAGATTTACACCGCGGCGAATGATTTCACGGCCGTGCGCGAGACGCTCGAGGCCGCGGGCTACGCCTTCCTTTCCGCCGAGATCTCGATGATCCCGCAGACCACCGTGGACGCGACCGATCCCGAGCTTGCGGAAAAGGTCGAGCGCATGATCGAGCGCTTCGAGGACAACGACGACGTGCAGGAGGTCTACCACAACGCGGTGCTGCCTGAATACGAAGAAGAGGATTGACCGGTGCGGAAACCGAGCGGGCGCGCGCCCGCTTTTTGTTTTTTTGACGGCAGTGGGTCGGAATTTCGTACAATTATGTCAATTCCTGAAAACGCTTGAACGGGCCCGCGGCGCATACTATAATCGCCGTAGAAGCGAAGGGGGAACGGGGTTATGGCCGGCCAGAAAATACTGATTTGCGACGATCAGCCGATCCTGCACGAAACGCTCGGCGTCTACCTTGAGAACGAGTGCTTCGAGCATTTTTCCGCCATGGACGGGGAGGAGGCGCTCGCCAAGTTCGCCTCGGTGAAGCCCGACCTCGTGATACTCGACATCATGATGCCCAAAAAATCCGGCATAGACGTATGCCGAGAGATACGCGCGGCGAGCCGCGTGCCCATCATCATGCTCACCGCCAAGGGCGAGGAGATCGACCGCATACTCGGCCTCGAGCTCGGCGCGGACGATTACATCGTCAAGCCCTACAGCGCGCGCGAGGTCGTCGCGCGCGTCAAGGCGGTGCTGCGCAGGTTCACCGCCGCGCGCGAGCAGCCGCAGAAGGTCATCCGCTTCGACGACCTCGAAATCAACATCAGCAGCTACGACGTGCTCGTCAAGGGCAAAAAGATCCCCTTCACGCCCAAGGAGGTGGAAATCTTCCAACTGCTCGCCTCGCACCCGGGCCGCGTGTTCGAGCGGGAGCAGATACTCTCGCAGGTCTGGGGCTACAACGACTTTTTCGGCGACACGCGCGCCGTGGACACGCAGATCAAACGCATCCGCCAGAAGCTGCCGCAGGAGGGCGTGAACTGGTCGATCAAGACCGTCTACGGCATCGGATATAAATTCGAGGCCGGCAAAGCATGAACTCGCTGCTCAAAAAAACGCTTGCGCTGATCCTGTTGACGGTCATATTGAGCGCCGCGCTGACGGCGCTCGTTTTCCGCGTGACGGGCGCGCAGGCGTACGCGGGCATCAAGCTCAACGAGCTTTTGCCGCGCGCGTACTTCCTTGCGGACCGCACGGGCGAGTTCTTCCAGGGCTTCATCACGCGGCAGGAATACGAGAGGACCATCATCTCCGACCGGCAGATCTGGGACGCTGAAATCTATGTTTACAGCAGCGGCGGCGAGCTGGTCATCCACTCCGCGCGCGGGGATGTGGAGCGCAACGCGCAGCTCATCGAAAAGCGCCTCGCCGGGGTGCTCGCGGGCGAGGCCGTGGGGGCGTTCACCATCCGCAACGGCTCCGGCGTGATCGTGGGCGCGCCCGTGACGGACGTCTACGGCCAGATCATAGGCGCGGCGTTTCTGGTCAAGCCTCTCGAGGAGCTCAACGCGACGCTCGCCTCGTTGTTCCGCGCGCTCGTGATCGCCATGCTTCTGGTGATGGTCATCATGATACTGCCCTCGTACATCGTTTCGCGCAAGCTCACCTGCCCGCTCAAGAGCATGAACGCGGCCGCGCTCGCGATGGCCAGGGGCAACTTCACCGTCAAGGCGCACGAAAAGGGGAAGGACGAGATCGCCCAGCTCGGGCATTCGCTCAACCTTTTATCCGGCGCGCTCTCGGCGAGCATCGGCGCGCTGACATTCGAGCGCAACAGGCTGCGCGGCGTGCTCGACGGCCTGGGAGAAGGCGTCGTGGCGGTCAACGGGCGCGGCGAGGTCATGCAGTACAACCCCGCGGCGCTGACGCTCATGGGCTATGAGGGCGGCCGGCCGGAAGCGAGCGAAGCCTACCGCTCCGTCGCTGTGGAGATCGCTCAGGTGCTCGCGGGGGAGCAGGAGAGCGCCCGCGCCGAGCGGACCCGCAGGGACAGGACGCTCCGCTTCACCGTGAGCGCCCTTCGGGACGACGCGGGCACCACCGAGGGCGCGCTGATACTCGTGCAGGACGTGACCGAGGCCGTCCGCCTCGAGCAGACGCGGCGCGACTACGTCGCCAACGTGTCGCACGAATTGAGGACGCCGCTCGCCTCCATACGCGGCCTTTCGGACGCGCTCTGCGACGGGCTCGTCAAAAAGGAGCAGGACAAACTCCGCTATTACGGCTATATCCAGAAGGAGACCATCCGCCTCTCGCGCCTCATAGACGATCTGCTCGAGCTTTCGCGGCTTCAGTCCGGCGCGGTCGCGCTGACCAAACAGCGCATGAAGGTGGACGAGCTTCTCATGGACGTCGCGGGGCGCTACGGCAAGATCGCCTCCGAAAATGGCTTCGGCATCTCCCTGGAGCTGCCGGAGGACTGCCCGGACGCATACGGCAACCCGGACCGGACGGAGCAGGTGCTCATCGCGCTCCTCGACAACGCCATCAAGCACAACGAGGGCGGGGGCGACGTGATCGTGCGCGCCGAAGCGGCCGGGGAGAGGACCGTGGTTTCGGTCGTGAACCGCGGCGCCATCGCCGACGAGGACATCGAGCACATCTTCGAGCGCTTCTACAAGGCGGACCGCTCGCGTTCGGGCGAGGGGACGGGGCTTGGCCTCTCCATATCAAAAGAGATCATGGACCTGCTCGGGGAAAGGATCTGGGCCGAGAGCGGAGAGGGCCGGGTCAGCTTCGCCTTCACGCTCGAAAAGTACCGCCCGGAGGCCGAAAACGTGCAAAGTCCCGGAAAAAATGAAACGATTGCGCTTCAAACGCCGGAAAAGTCATGATATAATCATAAAATACTAAGTTTGGGGGTACCTGTATGAGCGCTGTCAAGATATTGGTCGCGGACGACGATCCGAATGTGCACGAGTCGCTGGGCATCTACATCAAGGACGCCGGCTACGAGGCCGTGGACGTATACGACGGCGCGGCGGCAGTGACGGCGGCGGCTTCGCCCGATATCGCCCTGGCTGTGCTCGACATCATGATGCCCGTCATGTCCGGCATAGACGCATGCAAGGAGATCCGCAAGACCTCGCGCGTGCCCATCATCATGCTCACCGCCAAGGGCGAGGAAATAGACCGCATACTCGGCCTGGAGCTCGGCGCGGACGATTACATCGTCAAGCCCTTCAGCCCGCGCGAGGTGGTCACGCGCATCAAGGCGGTGCTGCGCCGCACGAACGAACAGCAGCAGCAGAACGAGGAAGGCTGCGTCGCCTACGACAGCCTCGTGATCGACATCAAGAGCTATACGGTCACGCTTCGCGGGCAGGGCGTCGTGTGCACGCCCAAGGAAATCGAAATACTCTACATGCTCGCCTCGAATCCCGGCCAGGTGTTCACGCGCGAGCAGCTTCTCAACAAGGTCTGGGGCTACGACTTCGCGGGCGAAACGCGCACGGTGGATACGCACATCAAACGCATCCGCGCCAAGCTCGACAACACGGGCCTCAACTGGTCCATCAAGACCATCTACGGGGTGGGATATAAGTTCGAGGTGGAATGACCTCATGCGCAGCGTCTTCTTCCGCAGGCTCGTGCTCGCCCTCGCCGTGGCGATGCTCATCGCCGCGATCGTCATGTTCGGCGGCTACGTGTTCCTGAGCCGCGACATTTACACCGAAATCAAGCTCGACGAGCTGCAGCCCTCCGCGGACGCGGCGGGCCAGCTCGCGTACGAGTACATCTCCCGCAACATCGATTCCGATACCTTCCTGCGCCTTGCGGACAAGACCATGTCGCCCGAAAACGGGGCTGCGCTGCTCGTGGACGCGCAGGGTTCCGTGCTCTATTATACGGACGCGCTGCTGCATGTCGACGCGCAGACCGCCGGGACGTATCTTCACGAACAGCTCGAAACCCTGCTCGCGGGGCAAAGCGTGCGGCTCGACCGGCTCAACCTGCCGGGCGGCGGCAGCGTGCTCGCCGTGGGCGCGCCCGTATTTGACGGCGGGGGCGACGTGCTCGGGGCGATACTTTTGCTCAAATCCGTCAAGATCATCACGGGCACCACAACGCGCATGTCCGTCGTCTTTCTGTGGATGGCGGCGTTCGCGATTCCGTTGGGCATGATCAGCGCGGCCTGGCGCGTCAAGACCGTCACCGAGCCCATCAACCAGATGTCCGCGGCCGCGATGGAAATGATCAAGGGCAACTTCAACATCCGCGTGGACGATCAGGAGGCGGGGGAGATCGGCGAGCTCGCGCGCGCGCTCAACAACCTCGGCGCGGAGCTTTCCAAAACCATACGCCAGCTCAGCTCCGAGAAGGGCCAGCTCGACCAGATACTGCAAAGCCTCACCGACGGCGTCGCCGCGACGGACGAGGCGGGCAGGCTCACACACTACAACACGGCGCTCATGCGTCTGTTCGGCGCGGTCAGCGTCGCGCGGCGCGAGGACCTCATCTCCGATGCGAAGATCTGGCGCGAGTTCGACGCGGTGTTCGAGTCCGGCGAGGCGCGCACCATCACCTATCCGATGCCGGGCGACAAGGTGCTCTGGATCACGATTTCCCCCGTGACGGCCGAGAACTGCGACAAGGTCGGCGTGGTCGCCCTCTTTAAGGATATGACCGAGGTCGAGCGCGTCGAGAGCATGCGGCGCGAGTATGTCGCCAACGTCTCCCACGAATTGAGGACGCCTCTGACCGCCCTTCGCGGCCTGCTCGAACCCCTCGCGGACGGTTTGGTCCGCAAGAAGGAGGACAGGCAGCGCTACTATAAGGTCATGCTCCACGAGGTCATGCGGCTCTCGCGCCTGATCACGGACATGATGACGCTCAGCCGCCTGCAGTCGGGCACGGAGTATATGGAGCTCGTCCGGGTCGATCTCTACCGCCTCGTCAACGACATCGCGGGCGGATATTCCTCGACGCTCTCGAACAAGGGCGTACACCTCGTCGTGGACTGCCCGCGCCCCGTGCCGGATTGCATGACGGACCCCGACCGCATCGAGCAGGTGATCGTGATCCTGCTGGACAACGCGGTCCGCTACACGCCGGAGGGAGGCACGATCACCATCGGCCTTCGGAACCGGCAAAAGCACGTCGAGCTCACCGTGGAGGACACGGGCATAGGCATACCCGAAAAGGATCTGCCGCACATATTCGAGCGGTTTTATAAGGTCGATAAATCCCGCAACGAGGGCGGCACGGGTCTCGGCCTGTCCATCGCGCAGTTCATCATGGACAAGCTCGGGGAAACCATAGGCGTCGAGAGCAAGCCGGGTAAGGGCACGCGCTTCACGCTCACCGTCCGGCACTACGTCAAGAACGCCATCGCGCTCGGCCCCGCCGGGGAGAAGAGCAGCCGCTACGGCGACGAGGTCGAAAGCAACGCCGCGCCGAAGGAAAGCGGCGCGCCCGCGGCGCGCGGCGAGGTGCTCGACGCGCACTACGAGGTCATACGGCCCGCCAAGAAGCAATGAGTCTCTGCACGCTTTGCCCGCGCGCGTGCGGGGCGGACCGGGATGTATCGCGCGGCTTCTGCGGCGCGGCGCGGAACCCGAACGTCGCGCGCGCGGCGCTCCACTTCTGGGAGGAGCCGTTCATCAGCGGCACGCGCGGCTCGGGAACGATCTTTTTTTGCGGCTGCAACCTCGACTGCGTTTTCTGCCAGAACCGCGCCATCAACCACACGCGTATCGGCCCTGAATTGGACGCGGGGGCGCTCGCGCTCGTCATGCTTTCCCTTCAGGCCAAGGGCGCGCACAACGTCAACCTCGTGTCCCCCGCGCCGTTCGTCCCGATGCTTCGCGAGGCGATCCCGCGCGCGCGGGGCATGGGGCTCCGCATCCCCGTCGTGTACAATACGAACGCCTACGAGAAAGCCGAGGCCGTCGGGAGCCTTTCGGGCCTCATCGACGTGTATCTTCCCGACCTCAAGTACGTTTCTTCCCCGATCGCGGCGAAATACAGCGGCGCGGCGGACTATTTCGCCTTTGCCTCGCGCGCCGTAGACGAGATGGTCGCCCAATGCGGCATGCTTGAGCTGAACGCCGAAGGCATGGCGGTAAAGGGCGTCGTTTTGCGCCATCTCGTGCTGCCGGGTTCCGTGGACGAAACGCGGCGCGTCGTCGATTACGTCGCGGATCATTTCCCGCCGGATATCGCCTTCTCGCTTATGGGGCAGTACGTTCCCAACGGCAGGGAGCTTCCCGCGCCGCTCGATCGCAGGCTCCTGCGCCGCGAATATGACAGGGCCGTCAATTATGCGCTGCAGCGCGGGCTGAACCGCGTGCTCATCCAGAAACTCAGCTCCGCGTCACTCGATTTTACGCCGGAATTCGACGGCTCATCCGCGTGAATCCTCCCGCAAATGAACGAAACTTGTCCTAATTATGAACAGAAATTTAATAATCATAAAATCGTTGAAAAAACGCGAAATAACCATTGCAAAACACAAGATATGGTGTTAGCATGAATCCAGTGGTTAACGAACAAGCGGATCGTCCAAAGCTAACCGCAGTCATCTTCATTATTGTTTTCCTCCAACCAATACAGGCGAAGAACGGATAGGGGCAATCCGGTCGGAACCACCAACAATCGAAGGACGATCCGAATGGAATCCCGCAGCGATGCGGGGTTCCGTTTTTATGTTCGCTTGTGAATGAATCCGAAATGAAGTAGAATATATACTAAGGTAGTCTATGAGGAGGCGGCATGGGAGCCATAGGCGAGCTGCACGAAACCATCCATACGGCGCATCCCGGGGCATCGCTCGTTCGCGGCGCCGACATGGCGCTTTACACCTCGTTCCGGACCGGAGGACGCGCCAGGCTGCTGCTTGAGGCGTCGGGGCGGGAGGAGGTGTCGTTCGCGCTCGAAGCGGCGCGCGGGCTCGGCGTGCCGTATCATGTGATCGGCAACGGCACGAACCTGCTCGTTTCCGACCGCGGGCTCGAGGCGCTGGTCGTCCGCGTCGGCGAGCGCATGGGCGGCTTCGCGCAAGAGGGGAACCGCTTCGAGGCAGGCGCGGGCATGTCGCTGGCGGCGTTTGCGAAAAGCACGGTCGAGGCGGGCTTTTCCGGCCTCGAGTGGGCGGCGGGCATACCGGGCACCGTCGGCGGCGCGCTCGCCATGAACGCGGGCGCGTACGGCGGGGAGATCGCGCAGGTCGTCCGCGAAGCCGTCGTGATCGAGGAAGGGGAAATCCGGCGCGTCGCCGTGAAGCCCGGTGACATGGGTTATCGAAAGAGCGCGTTCCGCGCGCCGGCGCGCGTCGTGCTTCGCGCGCGCTTCGAGCTGAACGGGGACGACGGGAGCGCCGTGCAGCGCATGCGCGAATACAATAAGGCGCGGCGCGAAAAGCAGCCGCTGCAATACCCGAGCGCGGGCAGCACGTTCAAGCGGCCCGAGGGGCATTTCGCGGGCAGGCTCATCGAGGGGGCGGGGCTCAAGGGCCTTCGCGTCGGCGGGGCCGAGGTCAGCGAACTGCACGCGGGTTTCATCATAAACAGGGACGGGGCGACGAGCGCGGACGTATATAAGCTCATCCGTCTCGTGCAGCGAAGGGTGTTTGAGCACAGCGGCGTGACGCTCGAGCCCGAGGTCATGCTTTTGGGGGATTTCGACGGATAGACGGGAGAGCGCATGGAGCTTCTGATCGTGACGGGACTTTCGGGCGCGGGCAAGTCGCAGGCCTTGCGCAAGCTCGAGGACATAGGCTATTTTTGCGTGGACAACCTCCCCTGGGAGATGCTTCGGGGCTTCGCGCAGCTTTGCATGCGCGCGCAGCCGGAGGTGAAGCGCGCCGCGGTCGTCATAGACAGCAGGGAGAGCGTATTTAAGGCCGATATGGAAAGCGCGCTCGGGGAGCTGCGGGAGAACAGCGTCCGGCACACGATACTCTTCCTCGAGTGCAGGGACGACGTGCTCGTCAGGCGATACAACGAAACGCGGCGGCGGCATCCGCTCGCCGCGGACATCGAGGAGGGCATCCGCCTCGAGCGCGAGATGCTCGGCTTCCTGCGCGACAGGGCAAATTGCATACTCGACACGTCCGACATGAAGCCGCTGGAGCTGAGCGCGAAGATCGAGTCGCTCTATGCGGAAGCGGCGGCGGACGAGTTCCGCCTCATATTCGAAAGCTTCGGCTATAAGCGCGGCGTGCCCTTCGAGGCCGACATCGTGCTCGACATGCGCTTCCTGCCCAACCCATACTACGAGCAGGAGCTTCGTCCCCTCTCCGGACGGGATGGCGCGGTGCGCGCTTTCATCCGGCAAAACGGGATGTTCGACGATTTCATATTAACGGTCAAATCCATGCTAGACAGGCTGATCCCGCACTTCCGCGCGCAGGGCAGGCAAAGGCTTCTGGTCGCCTTCGGCTGCACGGGCGGCAGGCACCGCTCCGTGTGCGCGGCGGAGGAGCTTTACGGCATGATGAAGAACGCTTACGGCGCGCGGCTCATCCACAGGGACGCGCGGCTCGAGGCGGACGACATCGACGAGCGCTTCGGCGCGAAGCGGGAGGGAAGCTGAGTTGTCCTTTTCTTCGGAATTGAAGCATGAGCTCGCCGGGGCGCGCTGCACGGGCGCGGATGAGCGCAACGCGCTGCTTTGCGCCATAACGCACGGCAGCGCCTCTATGAAATTCGGGGCGGGCGGGCTCTCCATCGAATTCGTCACGGAAAACCAATTTGTCGCCGAGCTCACGGCGAAACTCGCGGGCGAGCTCTACGGCCTCGCCGCAACGCTCTTTACGCGCCTTCAGGAGGGCCTTAAAAAGAGCAGCTACGTCATGTCCGTCTCCGGGGCGGGCTGCGCGAGGCTGCTTTCGGATTATGGCTGCCTGCCGCGCGAGGGCGCGGAGGATTTCGTTCCCGGCGCGGTGCCGGACGCGTTCCTGGTCGGCGAGCGCGTCTCGAGGTGCTTCCTGCGCGGCGCGTTCCTCGGCGCGGGCTCATTGAGCGATCCGCGCAAGGGCTACCACCTTGAAATCGTCTGCCGTTACGAGCGCTTCGCGGAAATCCTGCGCGGCCTTCTCGCGGATTTCGAGATCAGCGCGCGCGTGAGCGCGCGCAAGCAGGACTATGTTGTCTACCTCAAGGACGGCGAGAGCATATCGGATTTCCTGCGCCTCGCGGGCGCGGTGGACGCGGTGCTCGCCTTCGAAAACGTCCGGGTGCTGCGCTTCATGGCCAACGACCTCAACCGCCGTTCGAACTTTGAGAACGCCAACATGCAAAAGACCGCGCGCGCGAGCGCGCAGCAGCTCATAGACATCCGGCTGATCATGGATACGCAAGGGCTTGGAACCCTGCCGCCGCCGCTTCGCGAAACCGCCGAAGCGCGCCTCAACAACGAGGAAGGCTCGCTCGCGGAGCTGGCCCGGGAGCTCGACATAGGCAAGTCCGGCCTGAACCACAGGCTCGCGAAGCTCTCCGTGATCGCCGAGGACATCCGGCTGCACGGCGCGAAAGCCGGGAAAGGAAACGGGAAATGAGCGAGTTCGTCCATTTGCATGTGCACAGCGTATATAGCCTGCTCGACGGGGCGGCGCCCATCAAAAAGCTCGTCTCGCGCGCGAAGGAGCTCGGCATGGGCGCGCTCGCGCTGACCGACCACGGCGCGATGTACGGCGTGATCGATTTCTATAAGGAATGCGTCAAACAGGGCGTCAAACCCATCATCGGCATCGAAACCTACGTCGCGCCCAACTCGCATCTCGACCGCGAGGGCATGCGCGAGTACGCGCACCTCGTTCTGCTCGCCAGGAACGAGCAGGGTTACAGGAACCTCCTCAAGCTTTCCTCCATCGCGTTCGTGGACGGCTTCTATTACCGCCCGCGCATCGATTACGACCTGCTGGAGAAGCATTGCGCGGGCCTGATCTGTCTTTCCGCGTGCATCGCGGGCGACATCCCGCAGTACCTGCTCAACGGGCAGGAGGAGAAGGCGCGCGCGCTCGCAAAGCGGCTCAAGGGCATGTTCGGGGATGATTTTTACATCGAGCTGCAGAACCACGGCCTCCCCGAGCAGCTCGAGGTGCTGCCGAAGCTCGCGGCGCTCGCCAAGGAGCTTGACATCAAGACCGCCGCCACGAACGACATCCACTATGTCGATAAGGACGACGCCGAGGCGCAGGACATGCTGCTGTGCATACAGACGCTGCGCTACGTGGACGAGCCGGATCGCATGCGCATGAGCGCGGACGAATTCTATATGAAAAGCGCCGAGCAGATGCGCCGGGCGCTGTTCGATTATCCCGAAGCCCTGGAGAACACGAATGAGATCGCCGGCAAATGCGCGCTCGAGCTGCGCTTCGACGAGAGGCACCTGCCGGGCTTTACGGCGCCCGAGGGCTACGCGGACAATTTCGGTTATCTGCGCCACCTCGCCTACGAAGGGCTCAATCGCAAGATGCCGGATCACACCGCGGCGGAGGAGGAGAGGCTCGAGGCCGAGCTCGCCGTCATCCGCGACATGGGCTTTACGGATTACTTCCTCATCGTGTGGGATTTCGTCTATTTCGCGCACAGCCGGGGCATATCCGTGGGCCCGGGGCGCGGCAGCGGCGCGGCGAGCCTTGTCGCCTATTCCCTCGACATCACCGACGTGGACCCCATCAAGTACGACCTGCCGTTCGAGCGCTTCCTCAACCCGGAGCGCATTTCGATGCCGGATTTCGACATAGACTTCTGCGAAGAACGGCGGCCCGAGGTCATCGACTACGTCGTCGGGAAATACGGCAAGGACAACGTCGCCCAGATCATCACTTTCTCGACGCTCGCCGCCAAGGCCGTCGTCAACGACGTGGGCCGCGCCATGCGCATGCCGGGGGAGGCCAAGCGCGTCGCGGCGCTCGTGCCCGCGACCATAGGCATGACGCTGACAAAGGCGCTCGAGGTTTCGGGCGAATTGCAGGCGCTCTACAACTCCGACCCCGCGGTGAAAAAGCTCGTGGATATTTCACTCAAGCTCGAGGGCTTTCCGCGAAACGCGGGCACGCACGCGGCGGGGGTCGTCATCTGCGCGGAGCCCATCAGCGAATACGTTCCCTTGCAGCGCAACGGGGATACCATCACCACGCAGTTCCACAAGGACCTTATCGAGGAACTGGGCCTTTTGAAGATGGACTTCCTCGGCCTTCGGACGCTCACCGTCATTCGCGACGCGCTCGAACTCATCGAAAAGCAGGGCAAAACCCTGCCCGAGGGCGCGCTCACGACCTACGAGGACCCGAAGATCTACGAGCTGATTTCGGCCGCGGATACGGACGGCGTGTTCCAGCTCGAATCCGCGGGCATGCGCCAGTTCATGCTTCAGCTCCGGCCCAACAACTTCGAGGATATCATCGCGGGCATATCGCTCTTCCGCCCCGGCCCCATGGACCAGATCCCCAAATACGTCGCGGGCAAAAACGACCCGGAGCATGTGACCTACCTTCATGAAAAGCTGCGCCCCGCGCTCAGGACAACCTACGGCTGCATGGTCTATCAGGAGCAGGTCATGAAGATCGTGCGCGACGTGGCGGGCTACTCGATGGGCCGCAGCGACCTCGTGCGCCGCGCCATGGCAAAGAAGAAACACGACGTCATGCAAAAGGAGCGGAACAATTTCGTCAACGGCATCGTCGAAAACGGGGTCGTGCTCGTGCCCGGCGCCGTGCGAAACGGCGTGGACGCGGCGACCGCCAACCGCATCTTCGACGCGATGACGGATTTCGCCTCCTACGCCTTCAACAAGCCCCACGCCGCGGGCTACGCGGTGCTCGCCTACCGCACGGCGTATCTCAAGCTGTATTACCCCGTCGAGTTCATGACGGCGACGCTCAACAGCTACATCAGCGCCCTGAACCGCCTCGTCGCTTACATCGGCTCGGCCACGCGCATGGGCATCAGGGTTCTGCCGCCGGATATCAACAAGAGCTTCGAGAAGTTCAGCGTGGAATCGGGCTCCATCCGCTTCGGCCTCGCCGCCATCAAGAACGTCGGCGAGAGCGCGATGAAGCAGATCATCGCGAGCCGGGAGAAGGACGGCCCCTTCGCGAGCTTCGACGACTTCCTCAGGCGCGCGGGCGACATCAACAAGAGGATGCTCGAGGCGATGATCAAGGTCGGCTGCTTCGACAGCCTTGGCGCGAAGCGCAAGCAGCTCCTCGACGTGTGCGAGCGCGCGCTCGCGGCTGCCGCGAACGAGAAAAAGCAGACCGCGCTCGGGCAGCTCTCGCTCTTCGATTTCGGCGGAAGCGGCGGGGGGATGAAGCTCGTTTCCGCGCTCGCGCCCCTGCCCGACGTGCCCGAGTATCCCATGGCGTACCTGCTCGAGCTCGAGCACGAAACTCTGGGCATCTATCTGAGCGGGCACCCGCTCAACGAGTATGCCGACGCGCTCTCCTCCATACCGGACCGGGCGGGCGTCCTGATCGAGAACGAGGACGGCTTAAAGCAGGAGGGCGACAGGGTGCGCCTGGGCGGCATCATCGTGCACGTTTCGCGCAAGATGACGCGCTCGGGCAGCGGCGTCATGGCTTACTGCACGCTCGAGGATATGACGGGCTCCATCGAATGCCTGGCGTTCCCTTCGGTCTACGCGAAGTACGGGAGCTTGCTTTCTTCCGACATGAGGGTTATCATAAACGGCAGGCTCAACGTGCGCGAGGATCAGAACAACATGGTGCTCATAGACGACGTGTCGCCGCTTAACCGCCGCGCGTCGGACGACAAGCTTTATCTGCGCATGGATACCGAGGACGGCGCGCTCGTGCGCCGCGTGTCGGATACGCTCAGGCGCTTCCCGGGCAACGTGCCGGTCGTGCTCTACGACGAGGCGCGCAACCGCAAGCGGCTCGTCCCCCGGGAGCAGTACGTCAACCCCTCGGGCGCGGCCCTGACGGAATTGGGGGAGTTTCTCGGCGCGGATAACGTCAGGATCAGGAAGGGAGAACAAAGCTCATGAAAACCATAGGCGTGCTCACCAGCGGCGGGGATACCCCGGGCATGAACAGCGCCATACGCGCGGTGTTCAAGGAAGGCGTCGGACGGGGCATGAGCGTGATGGGTATCCTGCACGGCTATAAAGGGCTGATCGCGGGCATGATCCGCCAACTGCAGCACGAGGACGTCGCCAACGTCATGCACAAGGGCGGCACGGTGCTGCGCACGGCGCGCAGCGAGGAGTTCAAGCAGGAGGAGGGCTTTTGCAGGGCTTTGGACATGCTCCGCGCCTACGACATAGAGGGCCTCGTCGTCATCGGCGGCGACGGCAGCTACCAGGGCGCGAAGCTCCTCGACGACGCCGGCATCCCGACCATCGGCCTTCCCGGCACGATTGACAACGACCTTGGCTATACCGACTTCACGATCGGCTTCGACACCGCCGTCAACACCATCACGAGCGAGATCTATAAAATCCGCGATACCATGCGCGCGCACGACCGCGTGGGCGTCATCGAGGTCATGGGGCGCAACTGCGGGGATATCGCGCTCTGGAGCGGCGTCGCGGGCGCGGCGGATCTCATACTCGTGCCCGAGTTCCCCGTACCGTGGGAGCGGGCCGCAAAGCAGCTTGTGAACAACAAGATCCGGGGCGAGCTTTCGAGCATCGTCATCATCGCCGAGGGCGCGGGCCGGGCGGAGGATTTCGCCAAATACGTGCGCGAAAACACGGACGTCGAGATCAAGGCCATCGTGCCCGGCTACATCCAGCGCGGCGGCAACCCGACGGCGTTCGACCGCGTGCTCGCGGCAAGGCTCGGCCAGCGCGCCGTGGAACTGCTTTCAAATAATACCGGCGGCAGGGCGGTGGGTATCCGCAACAACCAAATCATCGACGTGAGCCTCGAGGACGCGATCAAAACGCCCGATCATTTCGACGAAAAGCTGTACCGGTTCAACTCGGTGCTCGCCAAATTCTGATGCGGCCGCCGGAGAGAAACGAAGAGCTTACGCTCGCCATAGACAACCTCGGCTCGGAAGCTCAGGGGATAGGCAGGCACGAGGGCTTCGCCGTGTTCGTGCCTTTCGCTTTGCCCGGGGAGCGCGTGCGCGCGCGCGTCATCAAGCCGGGCAAATCGTTTGCCGTCGCGAAGCTTACGGAAATCCTCGAAAAAAGCCCGGAGCGCGCGGAGCCTCCCTGTCCTGCCTTCGGCCGGTGCGGAGGCTGTACGCTGATGCACCTTTCCTACGCCGCGCAGCTCGAGTACAAGCGACACGAAGTCGAAAACGCGCTCAGGCGCATCGGCGGCTTCGCGGACGTTCCGGTCAAGCCGGCCATAGGTATGGACGAGCCGCTGCGCTACCGCAACAAGGCTTCCTTCCCGTTCGGAACCGAGGATGGAACGGCGCGCTTCGGCTTTTTCGCGCCGCGCTCGCACAGGCTCGTCGCGCTCGACAGCTGCCCCATACAGCAGGGCGCGCTTGTCGATTGCGCGAAGGCCGTGCGCAAGTGGGCGAATGCCTGCGAGATCCCCGTCTACGACGAAACGACGGGCAAGGGCGCGCTTCGCCACATCGTCGCGCGAAGCGACAAAGCGGGCGAGGTCATGGCCGTCGTCGTGACAAACGGCCCGCTCCCGCACAAAGGGGAGCTGATCGCGGCGCTGCGCGAGGGCGTGCCGGGGATCGCCTCCATACTCCACAACCGCAACGATAAAAATACGAACGCCATCTTCGGCGGTCGCTTCGAAACCCTCTGGGGCAAGGATCAACTTGAAGAAACCATCTGCGGCCTTCGCTTCGACGTGAGCGCCGCCTCCTTTTTGCAGATCAACCCGGAGCAGACGGAAAAGCTCTACCGTGAAGTCGAAGCGCTCCTGCCCGAAGGGCTCGGCAACGTTGCGGACGTGTTCTGCGGCGCGGGAACCATCACGCTTCTTGCGGCGAAGAAAGCGAAGCGGGCGGTCGGCATCGAATGCGTGCCGGAGGCCGTCGCCGACGCCGCGCGCAACGCCGAAAAAAACGGCGTCGCGAACGCGCGCTTCATCTGCGGCGACGCCGCCGCGGAGTTGCCCAGGCTCGTATCCTCCGGCTTTTCGCCGGATGCCGTCATACTTGACCCGCCGCGCAAGGGCTGCGACCCCGCCGTGCTCGACGCCGTCGTCGCCTCGGGCGCGCCGCGCGTCGTCTATGTTTCCTGCGACCCCGCGACGCTCGCGCGCGACTGCAAGAGGCTTCGCGAGGGTGGGTATGAGTTGAGGAGCGTACAGCCGGTGGATATGTTCCCGCAGACGGCGCACGTTGAGACGGTTGTATTAATGTCGCACAATATGTAGCGACAGATAAAAAATCAAACACAATATGTTGTATTTTCACGCATTCAAGGAGTGGATATTGCCTACTTATCATTGGCGATAAAACGTGATATAATTAGGCTATATTAAAACAGGAGGTGAGCTTGTGGATTCAAAAATCTGGTATATCCCGGTAAAGAATGACCGTTTAGAAAAGAAAGTCGGAATTTACTGCAGGGTCAGTACAAACGAAAGAGAACAGCTTTATAGCCTTGCAGCACAGATTTCCGCTTTGACAAGAGCGGTTGCGAATGTCAGTCAGTGGAGACTGGCAGATGTTTTTATCGATATCGCTTCAGCGAAGGGAGAAATACCTCGTCGGGAATTTGAACGACTGCTTCGAGAATGTGAAGCTCACAATATCTCCGTTGTCCTCACAAAAAGCATCAGCAGATTTGGCAGAGATACGGTTGAAACCTTATCAGCAATCAATCGGTTAAAGGCAGCCGGTGTCAGAATAATATTTGAGGAAGAAAACCTGGATACCGATGAAATTGACAGCAATCTTATGATTTCGGTGATGGAATCCTTTGCCCAGGCTGAAAATGAGAGTCGAAGTGAAAATATCCGCATGGGACTTGCTATGAGAGCAGCAAACGGAACTTCTGGACTCTACAAAAGAAAGTTGTATGGTTACAAAAAGAACAAAGATGGCGAGCTAATAGTTGATGATGGACAGGCCAAGGTTGTACGGGATATATTCCGCTGGTATCTTGATGGTGCCAGCGTGCTTGGTATCATCAAGAAACTGTCAGTAGCAGGCGTCCCTTCTCCTACTGGTAAAGAAACATGGAGCAAGCGTTCTATAGAGAAGATGCTCGAAAATGAGAAATACACAGGTACAGTTACACTTTTAGATTCCGCAACACAGCAATATGAATTTCAGATGAAAGAATGTCATCCGCCTATTATAACGGAGAGCGAGTTCAGGGCCGTTCAAGAAGAAAGATTCAAAAGGAGTAACGTCGTGACGGACGATGACGGCACTCATCGTAGCAGCAAAAAATACAGTTCGAAGCAAAGGAAACAATAGAAATTTACATGTTATAAGGTGGAAGATTATAATGAATGGTGTAGATTTATTAAATATAAAAGTAAAACATAAAGCCTTTGGTCAAGGTGTTATAACAGAGGTTTCAGGTAATTATTTGACTATCAAATTTGCGGCGAAAGAATCGAAGTTTCTATACCCAGACTCCTTTGAAAAGTTCATAGTGGCTGATGATGCGTCAGTACAGGCTTCAATTATGGACGAAATCAAGACTGTAAAAAAGGCTGAGGAAGAAAGACGTCAGGCAGAACTAGCAGCTCGCAAAGTTGAGGAAGAAAGAAAAATCGCTGCGGAAGTAGTAAAGGGTGCTGCAGTATCACATAAAACAGGATATATTCCGAAGCCAGTTGCTCGTTCTCAGCGTATTGAAGGTAAGCGTATGACATTCTTTGTTTTCCAAGGGAACACCTTTGACAAAGAGTTTAGTGGCGGGTATATATGGGCACCTATTTCAAATAAAGCAGGAACTATGCCTCATCACTGGACACGCCTTCTTGATGTTCGCAAGGGTGATATAATCCTACATGGCTATGATGGATATGTAAAAGCAATTAGTACTGCAAAGGCGCCTTGTTATGAATGTGTTCAACCAAACGAATTAACAGTTGAAGGGCTATGGGAGCGTGACGGCCGTAGAGTTGATTGTGATTACATAGAAATTAGGAATCCTGTAAAAACATCAATGTTTAAAGATGATATTATTAGATTATGCCAGGTGAAATATTCTCCGTTTGATAAGGATGGAAACGGAAATATGGGATACCTGTTTGAGATTAATCGTGAGCTTGCAAAGATATTTGTTGAGGCTTCCGTAATAAATAATAGCTATCTTTCTGAAATTAACTACATATCTGACTTTTTAGCTGAGGAATAATGTGATGAAAACAATAAAAGTGGTAGCTGCAGTCATTTGCGATTCTTTGGAAAACCCTACAAAGATTTTTGCTACCGCCAGAGGTTGTGGCGAGTTTAAAGGACAATGGGAATTTCCTGGAGGTAAGATTGAAGCTGGAGAAATACCGCAACAAGCACTAATAAGAGAAATCCAAGAGGAACTCGCCGTAAAAATCGAGGTCAGTGAACTGATTGAGACCATCGAGTATGATTATTCTGATTTTCATTTAAGTATGTATTGCTTTTGGTGTGTTGTAATAGATGGAGAGATTATTCTTAAGGAAGCAGAATCTGCAAGATGGCTTAATAAAAATGAATTGTTCAATGTTAATTGGCTCCCTGCTGATGTGACGCTGGTTAGGAAATTGCAGAATAGCCTACTTATGTGAGTTAACAGATTGGACGTCGGCACTTCTGATGAATGCGTAAAACGCCTGTAAAATCAAGCGTTTTCATTGCATTTTGGACTTGTTTCCGCGAACACCTACCTATCACACGTTGAGTGCGTGGTATTGATGTCGCGAGTAAAAGAGTGAGTGTGTGAAAAAGCCTTATAAATCAAGGCTTTTCGAACATATGGGCACGAAACCCATTGAGCGAAAACGAGATTTTTTCACTTCGCGGGAACAAGTCCATAATGGCAGTATTTGATAGTTAAGTGGTCAGGTTAGATGTCGGTTCTCCGCGAGTGGTCGGGTTAGATGTCAGGGGTCGCGAGTGGCCAG
>ERZ795030.2280-NODE-2280-length-23289-cov-4.502324_pt1 | contig 23289 bp, 15 predicted proteins | sample MGYA00375122_ERZ795030 | MGnify/ENA primary metagenome ERZ795030 (study PRJEB30165, sample SAMN05720146) | activated sludge metagenome | isolation source: anaerobic digester from wastewater treatment plant | place: Japan | collected 2015-04-20 ... | reverse complement strand
ACATCAAGATCGCCGATGGCTGCGATGCGCCCTGCGCCTATTGCGCCATTCCCAAGATCAAAGGCCCGCAGCGCTCCAAGCCGCGGCACGAGGTGCTGGCCGAGGCGCGGGCGCTGGTGGCGCAGGGGGTGCGCGAGATCATCCTCATCGCCCAGGATACGACCGCCTACGGCCGCGACCTGGGCGACGCGGAGGGCCTCGCCGGCCTGCTGCCCGCTATCCTCGCGCAGGCGCCCGAGCTGGCCTGGCTGCGCGTGCTCTACGCCTATCCGCAACACATCGACCGGCGGCTGATCGACATCCTCGCCTCCGACCCTCGTATCGCACACTACCTGGACCTGCCGCTGCAGCACGCGCATCCCGAGGTGCTGCGCCGCATGCGCCGGCCGCACGATCCGGAGCGCATCGCGCGCCTGGTGGAGGAGCTGCGCCGCGCCATCCCCGATATCGCCCTGCGCACGAGCTTTATCGTCGGCTTTCCCGGCGAGACGGAAGCCGAGTTTCAGGCGCTGCTCGACTTTGTGGGCGCCATGAGGTTTGACCGCGTCGGCGTCTTTACGTATTCTAGAGAGAAAGGAACGCCGGCGGCCGAGATGCCGGGCCAGGTGGCGCCGACGGTGCGCCGGGCGCGCTTCGAGCGGGCCATGGCCTACCAACAGGGGATCTCGCGGCAGCGCAACGCCGAGCAGGTCGGGCGCACGCTGCCGGTGCTGATCGAGGGGGCGCAGGAGGGCCTCAGCCTGGGCCGCAGCTACCGCGACGCGCCCGAAATCGACGGGCTGGTGCTGGTCGATGGCGTGCACGAGGTGGGCAGCTTTGTGCCCGTCCACATCACGCGTGCCATGGAATACGACCTGGCCGGCGAGCGCGCGTTGGAACCCAAAGGGCGCATATAGCGTCTACCTGGCGTATGGCAGATAGCATATGGCAGATGCAGCAGCTCAGCCCATCATGCTGAGTCATCTGAACCGCGAAGAACGCCAAGGGCGCGAAGGCAGCGCGAAGCCTCTGAAGGAGCATTCGTCAGTCTCCCTTGGCGTCTCCTTCGCGTTCTTGGCGCCCTTCGCGGTTCAAGACGCCACTCACATCGGCAGGCTGAGCGGTCACCAGCCATCGGCTATTCGCTACACGCCATCCGCCGCGCACAGCTCGCGGCCCCAAAAGTGGTCGCTGCAGAGTGTGCTGCGCAGCAGCCGCTCGGCGAGGGGGTCGGCGGCGTTGAGCGCGGCGCGGTCGAGCCAGTAGCCGGCAAAGGCCCAGGCGAAATGGGCGTGTGGGTCCGCCGGGCCGTAGCCCAGGGCGGCGACAGTCTGCAGGCGGCGCCCCACATCGCGCAGACCTGGGGTGGCGCCGGCGCCGTCGGAGAGCCAGGGGCCCTCGGCGGCGCCCAGGCAGCCGAGCAGATGGTCGAGCATCTGGGCCAGGGCATCGAGCGCCGTGCGGCCGCTGCCGGTGAGATCGGCCAGCGACACGCGGGCGACCGCGGGCAAGCCGCCGCCCGGCCAGGGCAGGCCACCGGGCAGATAGGCCGTCGGCCCGGCCGTCAACACGACGTGGCCGGCCGGCGCGCCGAGCCAATAGCCGAGCAGCCCCAGCGGCCAGGCCGCCGGCCATTCGAGGAGCGTAGCGGCCGGCGCCCAGGCATGGGCAAAGCGGCGCTGCACCTGCGGCGGGCTCGCTTCGAGCGCGCCCGGCTCCACGTGCAGCCGCTCGCGTTTCAGGCGGCGCAGCAGGCTTGTATTGGTGTCAGGCATAGTCCACCAGTCTCAAGCAAAAGTCGTAGCCTGATACAACAACCATACATGACCGGAGAATCGTGGCATCCGGGCGTTACGCTTCGCATGTAGCCGGAACGGACCCCTTGTGAGGGGTTTGGGTGGGTTGGTTGGCCCTGCAGGCTGCCCCTGGCGCGCCAGGGGCAGCCTGCAGGGCCAACCAACCCACCCAAACCCCCTCCTGGCCTGGAGCCGGGCGAGGGCGAAGCCGGCACCCGGCGATCGCCAGGATGCCCAGGTGGATGAGCTAGCTCTACGATAAGCTGTCAGGCTGCGCTCCGGGCTGGGGTGGGATCTGGGCTTTGGCTCTAGCCATGCTAGAACAGGCGATGACAGTATGATCGAAACCAACAGGCGTGTCAACAGCGCCGCGGGCCGCTCGGACCTGGCCTGGGCGACAGAGACAGGCGCCACGCTACGCGCCACGGGCAGGCGCCAGGGCGGGGGACCCTACCGGCTGCTCGTGGGCCTGCTCATCTCGCTGCTGACGACGGTGGTCGTCCTCGGCGTGGCCGGGCTAGCCTGGCAGCAACACTACAACGGCCGCGTCATGCCCGGCGTCTGGGTGGCCGGCGTGCCGCTGCAGGGCCTCACCGCGCTCGAGGCCGAGTCGGCCCTGGGCGAGGCCTGGTCGACCGTGGGCCCGCGCCACCTGACCCTGCGCGACGGCGACCGCCAGTGGGTGCTGCCGCTCGAGCAGGTGGGCATCACCTGGGACGTGCAGGCCACGGTGCGCGCCGCTATGGCCGTGGGCCGCAGCGGCTCCTTCGGCAGCGATTGGCTGGCCCGCCTGCGGGGCATGCAGCGCGGCGTGGCCGTGCCGCCCGCCTGGTCGTTCGACGAGCCCCGCGCCAACCTGGCCCTGCGCCAACTGGCCAAGGAGATCGACCAGCCGGCGCGCTCGGCCACCTTCGAGCTCACCGGCGTGACGCCGCGCAGCGAGCCGGCCACGACCGGGCGCGAGCTCGATGTGGACGCCACCCGCCGGCAGATGCTCGCCGCCGTGAGCAGCGGGCTGCCGCTGACGCTGGACCTGACCGTGCGCACCATCGAGCCTGCCGTGGCCGACGGCGAGGCGGCGCGGCAACAGGCCGAGGCGCTGCTCTCGCGCCAGGTCACGGTGACCTTTGAGGAGGACGGCGCGCAGCGCGCCTGGTCGCTGAGCCGCGACCTCATCGTGCGCATGATCCAGCCGCGGCAGGAGGCCGGCGCCGATGGCCTGATCCGCTGGGTGCTGGATGTGAAGGCCGACCCGCTGGCCGAGTGGGTGGCCGCCATCGCACGCGAGATCGACCGCCCCAAGCTGGAGGGCCGCGTGCGCATCGACCCAACGACCATGTTGGCCAGCATCAGCGTGCCCAGCCAGAGCGGCCGCACCGTCGACACGGCCGAGGCCCTCAAGCGCGTGCTGGCCGCGCTGCAGGGGGACGAGCCGGCGGTGCAGCTTCCGGTGGCGATCGACCGCCCCTACATCACGCCCGAAGAAGTGGCAAGCTGGGGCCGGCTGAACCTGCTGAGCGAGGGCACGACCAGCTTCAGAGGGTCCGACGCCGCGCGCTCGCAGAACATCGTCGTCGGCACCTCGCGCTTCCCGGGCATCGTCGTGCCGCCCGGGGCCATCTTCTCGTTCAACAGCTACGTGGGGCCGATCACCGCGGCCGAAGGCTGGGCCGAGGGCTATGTGATTATGGGCGACCGCACCGAGCCGGGCATCGGCGGCGGCCTCTGCCAGGTGGCCACCACCTGCTACCGCGCGGCCTTTTTCGGCGGCTTTCCCATCGTCGAGCGCTACCCCCACACCTACCGGGTCACCTGGTACGAGCCACCCGTCGGCATCGACGCCGCCGTGTTCACGCCCGATGTAGACATGCGCTTCAGGAACGACCTGTCGATCCCCATCATCATCGACAGCTCGGCCGATCCGGCAACCGGCAAGGCGAGCTTTCGCTTCTACGGACCAGGCGAGCTCGGCCGCACCGTGGAGATGGAAGGCCCGATCATCACCAACCAGGTCAAGGCGCCACCGCCGATCTACGAGGACGACCCCACGCTGGCGCCGGGCCAGATCATCGCCGTCGACTCGGCCCACGACGGCCTGCGCGCTACCGTGTACCGCATCATCAAGGTCAACGGCCAGGTCGTCTCTCGCGAGACGTTCGTCAGCGACTATGTGGCCTGGGCGGCACGCTACAGGCGGGGACCGAGCCGGTAGTGCGTAAAACGTGATGCGTGATGCGTGTTGCGTATTCCGTTCGCCGTCAGCGCTGGCCGAGTGCAACGGAACACGCAACACGCATCACGCATCACGTTTCACGCATTACGTTCTACGCATCACGCACCGGAGGCAGCTCATGAGCCTCGACATCGGCATCGTCGGCCTGCCCAACGTCGGCAAATCGACCCTCTTCAACGCGCTGACCCACGCGGGGGCGGCGGTGGCCGGCTACCCCTTTACGACCATCGAGCCCAATGTGGGCGTCGTGCCGGTGCCCGACCCGCGGCTGGAAGAGCTGCGCGCCATCGTGCAGCCCGAGAGGGTGGTGCCCACGACGCTGCGCGTGGTCGACATCGCCGGGCTGGTGCGCGGGGCCAGCCAGGGCGAGGGCCTGGGCAACCAGTTCCTGGGCCACATCCGCACGGTCGACGCAGTGGCCATGGTGGTGCGCGGCTTTGAGGATGCCGACGTGCCCCACGTCACGCCCGAGCTGGACCCGGCCGCCGATATCGAAACGGTGGACCTGGAGCTGATCCTGGCCGACCTGGCCACCGTCGAGCGGCACCTGGAAAAGGTGCGCGGTCAGGCCAAGGGGTCGAAGGGCGCCTACGACGCCGAAATCGCAGCGCTCGAGGGCCTCGAGCAACGGCTGGGCCAGGGCCAGCCGGCCGCAGGCGCCAGCCTCCCCGAGGCCGAGGCCGGCGCGGCCCGCGAGTTGGAGCTCCTCAGCGCCAAGCCACGGCTCTACGTGGTCAACGTCGGCGACGGCAGCTTGCCCGACGGCGGCCGCTACGCTATGGCCGTGCGCGCCATCGCCGCGGCCCAGGGCGCCGAGGTGGTCGTCCTCTCAGCGGCGATGGAGGCCGACCTGGCCGATTGGCCCGCCGATGAGGCCGCCGCCTACCGCGCCGAGCTGGGGTTGCCCGAGCCGGGGCTCATCGCCTTTATCCACGCCGGCTACCGCCTGCTGGACCTCATCACCTTCTTCACCACTACCGGCGGCAAAGAGGTCCGCGCCTGGACGCTGCGCCGCGGCGCCACCGCCCTCGACGCCGCCGCGACGATCCACAGCGATATGGCCCGCGGCTTTATCCGCGCCGAGGTCATGCAGGTGGCCGACCTCGTCGCCGCCGGCTCGGCCGCAGCCCTGCGCGAGCGGGGCCAGGTGCGCGTTGAAGGCCGCGATTATGTCGTGCAGGATGGCGACATCCTGCACATTCGCTTCAACGTGTAGAGCATCGGCCAAGTAATCCCGCAGAGGCTCGCAGACGGCCGAATCGGCGCCCTGCAACGCCCACAAGGGGCTAGGCTACGTCGCCCATGCGATTGCCTGAACGATGTTCTAGCTCCGCGATGCGCTCATCCAGCTCCTCGCGCTCCGTGTCGCCTCCCTCGGGGCACATGCCAGTGCCCGCGGCCACCACGTGCTCGTAGTGCGGGAGAGTGGTCGTCTGGCCCGTCGATGCGCCGCGGCGCATCGACGGGCCAGACGACCACTCTCCCGCACTACAAACGAGCTGCTCGACAAAGCCGCAAAATCGGCTATACTGTGGGCGACGGCCATACCCCCGCCGGGTATGCAGGCATCATGCCCCTGACTGCGGGCCGCGTTAAAGCGCGGATATGGCCGTGGAGGAGAGGTTCAATGGAAAGCGTGCTGTCGATAGCCTTTGTTGTGCTGCTGATCGCCGTGTTCGTCGCCTCGACGCGCAGGGGTGGTGGCGGTTGAGGAGTCAATCGCAACTGCTGATCCCGTGTGGATCGGCCTGCTCGTAGTACGGGAGAGCGAGTGTCGGGAAAGCCGGCGGCATTCCCGACACTCGCTCTTCAGTACCACACACTCACTTGGCAAAGAGGACGCCGCGCGGGTCGCCCATGCTGCGCAGGTAGAGCGCCGGGCGATACCACGACTCGTCATCGAACTGCGCCCGCGCCCGCGCCATGGCCTCGCTGAGCGGGGCCCGCTCGGCGAGCGCGCCATAGAACGCCTCGGCAAAGCTCACCGTGGTGTAGAGCGGCACCTCGAACTGCATCGCCGCTACCGCCGGCACGCCCATGCCGATCAGCGCCGGCGCCGTGCCCGCAAAGACCGGCCCCTGCCCCACCGCTGCCGAACGGCAGGCACTGAGCACCGCCAGCCGCAGTGCCTGATTCCTGAAGAGCGCCGCGGCCAGATTCTCCGCGCTGCGCCAGTCGGCCGTGCCGTCGGACCGTTCGAACGCCAGGTGCCCCTGCGGGCTCACCTGCTCCAACGGCGCCCCGCAGGCCCGGCCCGGCCCGATGCGCGCCTGACAGGCCAAATCGCCCGCGGGCACCAAGCGGCGGCAGGCTGGGCAGCGCCGGCCAAAGTCGCCATGCCCGTCAAAATGCACGATGTGATAGGGCGTGCCGCTCATGGCATCGACGAAGGCACGCCAGGTCGGCGGCTCGAGCACCTGCAGCTCGAGCCCCTGCTCCTCCGCCAGGATCGCCAGGCTCCCCTTCAAGGCCAGCAGCTCGGCGCTCTCGTCGAGGCCGGGCAGGTCGCGCGGCCGCGCCACGACCACCAGCACCCGCAGCGGCCCCTGCAGCGCCAGCGGCGTCGCCGGCGCCCGGAAGGCGATGTAGCGCGCCAGCGCCAGGCGACCACTGCGCACCAGATACTCCTGGCCGTCGTAGAGCAGTTCCCACGGCAGGCGCGCCAGATGGCCGGCCTCCCGGTCCAGGTGCAGTTGGAGGAGCAGCGCCTGACGCGCCTGACGCGCCTGGCTCAGACCAATGTTCAGCACCGTGCGCACCGCGCCGCGCGGGAAGAGCGTGTCGTAGAGGCGTGCGCCCACCTGCTCGAGCAGCCGGGGCCGCGGCAGGCTCAATTGCGTGCCCTGCACCCAGCCCAGCCCGCGCAGCGCCGGCAGCTCCCGCTGGAACTCGGGCGCCATAAAGGTCGGGCGCTCGATCAGCTTGAGCACCACGTCCGCTTGCTCCGCCGTATAGGGCAGCGCCACACGCGCGCTCGGCGTGCCCCAACGCGACGAGAGCACCCGCGTCTCCAGCGCCGGCCCCTCGCCGTCGTCGTAGACGGCAATCAGGTGTTGCAGAGCGTCGATCGAGCTCTCAGCCATCAGCCATCAACCCTCAGCCCTGTAGGACGGGCTTTCCAGCCCGTCGGCCGCACGCCTCTGCAGGGCAGGACAGGCTAGAAAGCCTATCCCACATCCCCGTGGGACGGGCTTTCCAGCCCGTCGGCCGCTCGCCTCTGCAGGGCAGGACAGGCTAGCAAGCCTATCCCACAGGCTAGTCGCTCTTCTCCACCGCAGCCATCAGCCGCTGATAGTTCCGCTCCACCTGCGCTTCGGCCTCCTCCGGCGTCGTGCGCCAGACTTCGGCCAGCCGCGCCACGATCTCACGCAGCGCCAGGGCGCGGTCGCCCGTGCCCAGCCGGCTCCACGGCCCATTCGTCTCCGTCAGCACCTGCTCGCGCGGGATGGCGCGCAGCCACGTGCGCATCGCCGCGCTCGCTGCCAGGTCGGGCCCCACCGCCAGGAAATGCCCCGCCTCGATGGTACGGAAGAGCAGCGACTTGGGGCCCTCAGGCCGATAGTCGTGCCAGATGACCCAATTGACGTGCTGCGCCACCACAATGCCCCAGGCCTCGGCCTCCGCATAGCGCGAGTGCAGCATAAGCGGCCGGTTCTCGCGCCCGCATACGGCCGCGATCTCGCGCAGCACAGTCACCTGCGCCGCCCAATTCTGTTCCTTGCCGTGGCGAAAGTCCAGCCCCGCCTCGCCGACGAGCGACGCGCCGCCCAGCACCTCCTGCCACTCGGCCCACTGGTCGTAGCCGCCCGCCACACGGTGGGGGTGCAGCCCCAGCGCCACATGCACATCGGGGTGATGGCGGCACAAGAGCCGCGTGCGCACGTACGAGGCCAGCGATGTCGTCACGGCCACCGTCCGCACGCCCGCCGCCTGCCCCGCCGCCAGCGCCTGTACCGGCTGCGGATAGGCATCGATATGGCAGTGGATGTCGATGAGCATACGTGTCACTCCTGTGAGTACTGCGTAATGCGTGTGCGTAAGGGGCTCGGCGCGGATGCGTTGTATGCTCGTTTGTGCAGGGTGTGAATCGGAACACACAATACGCAACAGGCACACACCTTACGCATTACGCATCACGCATCACGCATCACGTCTCACGCCTCACGCCCTTGTGATGCACCGCCCAACCCGGCAACACGAGCACTGCGCGGCAATCGTCCACGCCGCCCTCGGCGCCCAGCGCCCGGCACGCCGCCAGGGCCGTGTCGTGGAACTCGGCGCCGGCGTCTGGCTCGTCGCTGTGGGCCAGGGCGCAGTAGGCCCACGCCAGGCGCTGCCGGTCGGTCTGCGAGAGGCGGCGCAGGTCGAACTCATCGCCCCTCGTGCCCATGGCCACCGAGCGCGAGAGCGCCTCATAAAAGTCGCTCTTGGCCTCGCCGGGCATGCGCAGCTCGAGCCACCCTTCGCCCCGGCGCAGCAGCGTCGCCACCACCGTGCGCCGGCTCCAACGGTCGTGGTAGCGCACCAATCGCTCCAGCGCCCGCGAATGCAGCTCCACCGCCCGCCGGACGCTACGGCCGCGGTAGCCCGCCTCCTGCCACACCTCGCCCTGCTGCTTCCAGGCCATGGCCTCCTCGCGCTCCAGGCCCAGGGAATGCTGGATCTCTTCATATTCCTGGAAGCGCCTGAGCGCATGCTTGAAGCTGTGCTCGTCCTGGTAGATCTTGCCCAGTTGCAGGAGCACATCGCCGTAGGCGCGTCGCAGCCCTTTGCGCTTGAGGGCCTGCATCACCTGGCGATAGATGCGCTTGGCCTCTTCCCTATCCTCCGCCGAGCCGGTGCGCAGGATCTCGGCGCGCTGTTTGTCGCTCGTCGCCCGGCTGATGGGGTCGCGCAGGCGCTTCCAAAAGCCCGCGCTGGCGGCGTAGAGCTGGCGCGCGAAGGCCAGGTCCGCGGGGCCGGCCAGTGCATACTGGTAGACCACGGCGATATCCTGCAGCAGGCTGGCCATTTCGCCGTCGAGCCAGCGGCGCGTCGCGCGGTCGAGGCCGCCCGAGCCGGCAGGCTGGGAAGCCGGCCCCACAGGCGGCCCGGCAGGCTGGCTAGCCGGCCCCCCAGGCCCGGTGACCTGGGAGGCTTGCCCCTCGGCCGCCAGTTCCTCGCAGATGGCCAGGGCCTCGCCGTAGAGGTCGAGGGCGCGTTGGTGGTCACCCTGCTCCTCGTCGTCGAGGTCATAGGAGATGCGTCCGCGCTCATGCAGGGCCAGCGCCCGGCTGGGCGGTGCCAGGTCGGGCACGGCCAGCAGCCGCTCGAGGCTCTCCAGCGCCTCGGGCAGCCGGCCCAGGATGCGCTGCACCCCCGCCCGTGCCAGCAGAAAACGCTCGTCAAACGCCTCAGGCTCGGCCAGCGCCGCGTCGAGCAAGCCCAGGAGCTGGCGGAAGCGTCCGGCATCGAGCAGGGCGTCGAGCAGTGTATCCCGCAGCAGCGTGCGCGCCGCCTGGTGATGCCCAGCGGCCATGGCGTGGCGGTAGGCCTCCACCAGGCCGTCGATATCCTTGCGGCCGGCAAAGTAGCGGTAGGCCTGCTCGTGGCAGGCGCGCGCTTCCTCGGGTGCGAGCAGCCCGCAGAGGTAGTCGCGGGCCGGCACGTCAAAGGCATAGTTGGCGCCGTCGAACGAGAGCAGCGAGAGCTCGCGCAGGCGCTTCACGTGGGGCAGCCACTGCGCCGTGCCCGCCACCCTGGCGATAGCCGCCTCAGGGAAGGGGCCGCGCAAGACGCTGAGGCGCGCCCCGACGCGGCGCTGCTCGTCGCTCAGCCCCTGGGCCACCGTCGTGCGCAGCGTGGCCACCAGCGGCGGCGGAGGCTGAGCGCGCAGCTCATCGCGGATGTGCGCCCAGGGGCAACTGCGCGCCAGCGAGACGACCAGGTCCACGCCCAGAGGATAGCCGTCGAGCAGGCCCGCAATCTCGCCGAGCAGCGGCTCGTCGGCTGCGGCCACGGCGAGGCGCTGCGCCGCGGCCTTGCAGCGCAGGATGCGCTCGATGTCGGGCGCCGCCATGGCGCGCAGCTCCACCGGCCGCCAGCCCTCGCCCCCAGGGCCGTCCAGGCCCGCCGGCTGCACGCGCGTCGTGGCCAGCACGTGCACCCCCGGCGGCAGGCCGGCCAGGAAGACCTGCAGGTCCAGGTCGGCGGCCACATCCTCATAGTTGTCGAGCACGAGCAACACGTCGCCCGCGCCGGCCGTGCGCTCGGCCAGCAGAGTGCTAACTTGGCGGCGCGCCTCTTCGAGCACCGGCGCCAACTGCTTCAGCGCGCGGAAGAAATCGGCGATCTCGGCGAGCACCGCGGCCAGCGAGCGGCCGCCCTGCAGGCCGAGCCAGATGATGCCCCCCCCAAAGCGCCAGGCGCCGCGGCGCACCACCTCGCGCGCCACCGCCGTCTTGCCCACACCCCCCAGACCCCAGAGGGCGCCGCGCGCGCCCGGCTGCGCGAGGATGTGCAGGCACTCGGCCACGGCCTGCGCGCGGTCCACAAACACCGGCTCGGCCCGATAGCCCGCCGAGATGCGCCCCGGCGCCCGGGGCACGCGCCGCAGCGGCTCGGGCGACCCGGCCACGGCCTGGCCCACAAAGAGCCGGCCCGTCCCCTCGCCATCCTGCAGATAGACGACCGGCGCGAAGCGCGCGCTCTCGGCCGGCAGCAGTTGGCCGCGCGCCTGGACCATCGCAGCCCCCAGCGGCGCCAGCTCAGCCAGGCCGCTGTAGAGCTGCCGGCAGAAGCGCTCAATCTGCTCAGCCGTCAGCGCCCGCTGCATCGCCACCACCGCCGGCACCCCCGCGCGCACCAGCGCCGGGGCCAGCGCCGCCGCCCCGAGCTGTAGGGGCGGGGTTTCCCCGCCCTCGCCCTCCGCCCAGCGCAGGGCCTCCCCGCCAGGGTGCGGCGGTGGAGTCAACACCGCCAAGGCCGCCTTGGAGAGAAAAAGCGCGTTGTGCAGCGTCTCGGCGCTCACCGGGCTCGCCGCGGCCGCCTCATCCTCAAAGATCAGGTGCGGCGTCGCATCGCCGCCCGGCCGGCAAGCCGCCGTGCCATCCAGGTGCACCACCTGGTAGGCCGTGTGGCTGAGTGCCTCGCCGAGCGCCGCATATGTGGGCGGCGAGAGCACATCGACGTGCAGCAGGCCGCGCTTGCGCAGCTCATCCAGCGCCTTGAGCACAGGGCTGTCGCCGCGCTCGCCCGGCTCCTCGAGGTCCACCGGCCGGGGTGAGGCCACGAGCACCCGCAGCCGGCCCTCGACCTGGGCGGGTGCCGCTGCCTGCGCGCAGTCGAGCGAGCGCGCCAGCGCCAGCGCCCCGTCGGCCACGAGGAACGAGCGGCCATCGTGGATCAGCTCCCAGGGGTAGCAGGGCAGCGTGGGCGAGCCGGCGTCAAAGCGCAGTTGCACCGTCAGCGCCTGGCGCGCGGCACGGCTCTCGGCCAGCGCCTCGGCCAGCGCGTCGCGTACCTCGCCCTCGGGGAACAGGGTCGCGTAGAGTGCCTGCCCCACCCGGGCATACTCGCCATCGGCCAGCAGCCCCGCCAGCTCGTTGGGCGCAAACGGCAGTGGCGCCGTGGCGTGGGCATAGCCAATCGCCCGCACCTCGACCATGCGGTTGGGGCGCTCGATCAATTGCAGGCGAAAGGCTTCGCTCATCACACTCCTGACTCAGATGGATCACTCGCGGCCCACACATACTGGTCGCCTCACAACCGGGCTGGCCTTCGCCCTCATGGTACGCCCCTTGCTCCAGCAGAACAACGCTTCATCTGCATGGCTATGCCTCTCCGAAGGCAAGTGCCTGGTAGTACTCTGCCAGTAATCGCCATGTGCAATGGGTTCGTAGTCGGCGCTTGAGCGCCTTGACCCTCCAACATGGCGCCAAGTGCAGATGCGGCGCCAGTCCGCAGGAGTCAAGGCGCTCAAGCGCCGACTACGAACCTGGCCAGCCGCTTCGTACGGCATGGTGACAAAGTACTACTAGAACATCGGTCAAGTATTCGTACAGACGACGTCGCCCTGCAGCGCCCACAAGGGGCCAGGTCGCCCATACGACCAGGCCGATGCTCCAGACTGTCAGTCTGAACAGGCCGTCCACACAGGCACGGCACAAGGAGACTGGACATGAAAGGCAAACACTGCCACCTCGCCGCAGCGTTGGTGCTGGCCCTGTCGCTCGCCGCGGTTTCCGGCTGTTCTAGCCTGCTGGGCAATCGGGCGCAAGTCGGTGGCACGACCACGCCCGGCGGCACCGGCACGCCGCCGGCGACCCGGGCGACGGGCACGCCCACCAGCCGCAACAGCACACCGCAGTCAGCGCCGGCCACAGCCCCTGCCAGCGTCGTCCCCGTCTCGCGGGCCATCCGCGACGTGGTCGAATGCGTGCGCCCGGCTGTGGTGCAGGTCACCAACCAGCAACATGTCAACCCCGAACTGTCGCAGGGGGCCGTCCTGCAGACCATCGGCATCGGCTCGGGCGTCATCTATGACCCCAGCGGCCTGATCCTCACCAACGACCATGTCGTCATCGGCGCCGAGCGGCTGCTCGTGACGCTGCCCGATGGCCGGAGCTTTGACGGCCGCCTCGTGGGCAGCGATCCGCAGACCGATCTCGCCGTCCTCAGGGTCAACCAGCAAGGTCTGCCGACCGCCGAATTGGGTGATGCGGCGAGCCTCGCCGTCGGCGACTGGGTCGTCGCCATCGGCAACGCACTCGCGCTCACCGGCGGACCAACGGTGACCCAGGGCATCGTCTCCGCGCTCGATCGGGCCATCCAGGCGCCACCATCATCGTCGAGCCAGACGGCCACGCCGCAGGCTGGCTCGCAGGGCGGCCGCTTCCTGTTCAACCTGATCCAGACCGACGCCGCCATCAACCCCGGCAACTCGGGCGGCCCATTGGTCAACCTGCAGGGGCAGGTCGTCGGCATCAACACCCTCGTCGCGGTGAGCACGCCCAGTGGTGAGCCGATCGAAGGCATCGGCTTTGCCACCTCCATCAACACCGCCAGGGCCATCGCCGACCAACTCGTCGCCACCGGCCGCGCCGTGCATCCCTACCTGGGCATACAGTACGTGCCCCTCAGCCCTGCCCTGGCGGCGCGGCTCAACGTCTCCGAACAGCGCGGCATGTACATCCAGAACGTCGTCGCCAACTCGCCGGCGGCGCAGGCCGGCCTGCGCCAGGGCGATGTGATCGTCAGCGCCGACGGTCAAACCCTCGACACCGAGTCGTCGCTGGCGCGCGTCATCGAATCGCACAAGCCCGGCGATACGATCGCCCTCACCGTCGTACGCGATGGCCGCCGGCTGACCCTGCAGGTCACCCTCGGCCAGCAGCCTTCATAGGAAAGGGCGAGAGCCCTTACTACAAAGGGGCTCTATGGCACAGAACATGCTAGACCATCGCTGTGCCTGAAGGCAGGCCCGTCCTCCTGGTCATCCCTATCCGTGGCAGCCTCTGGAAGCAACCCGACCTGCAGGTGGGGTCAAAGACCGTCGGGTCGTAGGGGCCTATGCCCGATGCTGCTCTGACCAGGGTCCGGCCTCGCACAGCCGCCTGCCGCCAGGCTCCCCACACGTCCGCAGATGAGCGGCGAGAGGTGGTCGGATAGATGAGCAGCAATCGGGAAGACGACGGCAACCGGCCGGACCCTCCCCTCGGCAGCGGGATGAAGAACCTCTCCTGGCTGTGGGTCCTGCTCGCCGTGGCGCTGGTCGCCTGGAACCTGTGGGCCTTCCTGGGGCCCGCCACCAGTCAGGGCAGCGTGGAAATCCCCTACAGCACGTTCCTCGAGCAGGTTGAGGCGGGCAACATCAGGAGCGTCGAGATCAAAGGTACCCACATCCGCGGCCTGTTCAGAGCGCCGGTCGAGGCGCAGAGCGAGCCTTCGGCTCCTGGCTCTCGGTCCGGCGCCTGGGCAACGCCATCGCCAGCGGAGGATTTTACCACCACCTGCCCCGAGGCCATCAACGACCCCAGCCTGATCCCACTCTTGCGGGCAAAGGGGGTGACGATCAAGGTGGTCTCTGCCGGCACGCCCTGGCTGCTGACGGTGCTGAGCAACGGCATACCGATTGTCCTGCTGATCGGCTTCCTGGTCTGGATGAGCCGCCAGGCCCCTCAGAACCAGGGCGACATCATGGGCTTCCTGCGCAGCAAGGCACGCCGCTACAACGCCTCGAACCAGAAGCGCGTGCTCTTTCACGACGTGGCTGGCGAGGAGGAGGCTAAGCGTGATCTGGCCGAGGTCGTCGACTTTCTCAAGAACCCGCGCAAGTACCACGAGCTGGGCGCGCGCATCCCGCGCGGCATCCTGCTCATTGGCCCGCCCGGCACAGGCAAGACGCTGCTCGCCCGCGCCGTCGCCGGCGAGGCCGACGTGCCCTTTTTCTCGATCAGCGCCTCCGAATTCGTCGAAATGTTTGTGGGCGTGGGTGCCAGCCGCGTGCGTGACCTCTTTGAGAAGGCCAAGCGCTCGGCGCCGGCCATCGTCTTTGTCGACGAGCTCGACGCCGTAGGCCGGCAGCGCGGCGTGGGCGTCGGTGGCGGCTCCGACGAGCGCGAGCAGACGCTGAACCAGCTCCTGGTTGAGATGGACGGCTTTGACGAGCGCCAGAGCGTGATCATCATCGCCGCCACCAACCGCCCCGACGTGCTCGACCCGGCGCTGCTGCGCCCTGGCCGCTTCGACCGCCACGTCAGCGTGGGCCTGCCCGACCGAAGCGGCCGACAGGGCATCCTCAGCATCCACACCCGCCGCCTGCCCCTGAGCGAGGATGTGGACCTGGCCGGCCTCAGCCGCGCCACCTCGGGGTTCAGCGGCGCCGACCTGGCCAACCTGTGCAACGAGGCCGCCCTGGCCGCCGCGCGCCGCAACCATCCCAAGGTCGCCCTGGTCGACTTCGAGGAGGCGCTCGACAAGCTGCTCTTGGGCAACACGCGCAGCACGCTGCTCTCCGACAAGGACCGCCGCGTCATCGCCTTCCACGAGGCCGGCCACGCCCTGGTCGCCATGAGCCTGCCCGAGGCCGACCCCATCCGCAAGATCAGCATCGTGCCCCGTGGCCAGTCGCTCGGCGCCACCGCCCAGACGCCCCTGGAGGACCGGGCCAACTATAGCAGGTCGTACCTGCTCGCCCGCGTCGCCGTCATCCTCGCCGGCCGCGTGGCCGAGGAGCTCTTTATCGGCGACGTCACTGTCGGCGCCGAAAGCGACCTGCTGCAGGCCACCGAGCTGGCGCGACGCATGGTCACCCGCTGGGGCATGAGCGAGCTCGGCCTCGCCTCCTATCGCTCGCTGGGGCAGGAGCAGCCCTTCCTGGGCTACGACCTCGCCCAGGGCCGCGACTATAGCGAGGCCAAAGCGGCCGAGATCGACCAGGCCGTCGGCGCCCTGCTCAAGAGCCGCCACCAAGTCGCCCAGGCCATCCTCCAGGGCCAGGAAGAGGCGCTGCGCCGGCTGGTAGAACTCCTGCTGCGCGAAGAGACCGTCACCGCCGAACAGGCCGCGGCCGCCCTCGCCGGGCCCGATAGCGTACACGCCTTCAGGCCCGCGCAGGCCGAGGCCGTCCCGGCGTAGTAGTCTGCCGCAATGATTTTGATGGGCTACGACGCCCACAAGGGGCTAGGCTACGCCCATCAAAATCATTGCGGCAGGCTGCTACCAACCGCTCGCCTACCTAGAATCTCCACTGGAGCGTGTTACATGCGCAAGATACGTCCTTCGAGCGCGGTGTTTATTGCCATCACACTGGTCATCATCTGCACGCTGACCATCTCTTTCTTGCCGTTCTTCGTCGAACAGGTCTGGCCGCCCCTGTGGGACGCGACCTGCCAGCCCCGCGGCGCCTCGCCGCGCGGCTTTGCCGCCGTCGGCCCCTTCTGTAGCGTTTGGCCGTGGCCGGCGCTCCTCGCCGTCCCCATCTCGTCGGCCCTGCTCGTGGTGTTGTTCATGCTTGTTGCCGGAGTTGCCTTGCTGCGCCAGCGCCAGCCCTGACCTCGCCCTCCAGACCAATTCCTAGCAGCGCCCCGCCTGCCGCGGCGAGTCGCCTGGCTGTTATTGCGAGTGACCCAGGGTCTCCGAACCCTGGGTCACTCGCAATGGCAGGCCGAGGAATCGCGATTTCTGTTGCAACCTGCCGCCCGTCTGTGTATAATGGATAGCCGACAGTTGAAGCGGAGATCAACCGACGGGAGATGGTATGCCGGACAGACATACGGTCCTCATCGTCGACGATGACCCACCCATCCGCGAGATGCTCTCGGACTTTCTCAAGGAAGAGGGCTACGACACCCTGGTCGCCAGCGATGGCGCCAGCGCTTTGCACACCCTCCGCCACTCGGCCGAGCGCATCAACCTCGCGCTGCTCGACATGCGCCTGCCCGACGTCCAGGGCCTCGAGATCCTGCGCGCCATGGCCGAAAAGGGCATGGAGCTCCCCGTCATTGTCATGACAGCCCACGGTACGTCCTCCACAGCGATCCACTCGATGCAGCTCGGCGCCTACGACTATCTGACCAAACCGATCGACCTCAACCAGTTGGGCTTGACGATCAGGCGCCTGTTGGAGCATCATGCGCTCGCACAGCAGGTCAAGTCGCTGCAGACCAAGCTCAACGAATACCTGATCCACGAGCGCATCGTCGGCTCGAGCCCGGCGATGCAGGAGGTCTACAAGCTCATTGGCCGCGTCGCCGCCAGCGATGCCACCGTGCTCATCAGCGGCGAGACGGGCAGCGGCAAGGAGCTTGTGGCCGAAGCCATCCATGAGAACTCGGCCCGCGCCGACCAACCGCTGATCAAGGTCAACTGCGCCGCCCTGCCCGAGACGTTGCTCGAGAGCGAGCTCTTCGGCCACGAGAAAGGCTCCTTCACCGGCGCAGTGACCCAGCGCAAAGGCCGCTTCGAGCTGGCCAGCGGGGGCACCATCTTTCTCGACGAAGTCGGCGAGATGAGCCCCAACACGCAGAAAAAGCTCCTGCGTGTGCTCCAGTTCGGCGAGTTCCAGCGGGTCGGCGGGTCTGAGGCGTTGTACACCGATGTGCGTGTCATTGCCGCCACCAACAAGAACCTGGAGCGAGAGGTGGAAGAAGGCCGTTTTCGCGATGACCTCTACTACCGCCTCAATGTCATCCGCATCCCCATGCCGCCGCTGCGCGAGCGGCGCGAGGACATTCCGCTCCTCATCGCCCACTTCCTCGACCGCTACCGCTACCGGCCTGGGGTGCCGCCGACCAAGATTTCTGAAGAAGCCCTCCGGCTGCTGATGGACTATTCGTGGCCCGGCAACGTGCGCCAGCTCGAGAACACCATCGAGCGCGCCGTCGTCTTGGCACAGGGCAAGCTGATTACCGCCCAGCATGTCGCCCTCGACTCGCCACTCACGACCGACAACCTGCTCAACATCACACAACGGGTACGGGCGCGCACCGCGCTGGCAGCCATCCTGGAAGACGTCGAGCACCTGGCAGTCGAGATTGCCGTCACCCAGGCCCGCGGCGACCGCGAAGAGGCTGCCCGCATGCTGGGCCTGCCGGCCAGGGAGCTGGAGGCCAAGCTCCGCGCCCTCGGGGCCAGGCGACAGTCGGACCTTTCCTCAGCAGCCGGGCAGGGAGAAGGGGAGGCCAGGTGAAGCTTTCGCTTGACCAGACCGCAAGCCAGCAACCGGCCCACGAGATGGAGATGCGCCCCTCGCCGGGGCTCATCACGTTTGCCCGCCTGCTGACCTTGCCGGCGTGGGAGCTGGAGCAGACCATCCGCGACGAGATCCAGGGCAACCCGGCCCTCGAGCTGAGCGAGCCTGAGCTCTGTGCCGTCTGTGGCGCGCCCCTCGTCGACGGAGTCTGCTACGAGTGCTTACGCCGCGACAGCGAAGTGCTCGACCGCGAGGAGCGCTCGCATCAACAAGAGATCGACGAAGAGTTCGACCCGTTGACGCTGATCGCCGGGCAGGTCAACCTGGGCGAGCAGTTGCTGCACGAAGTCGGCGCCCAGGTCCACGAAGAGGATATTCCCATCGCCCGCTACCTCGTGGGCTACCTCGACGACCGAGGCTTTCTCGACTGCGACCCCGAGTTGGTCGCCTTTACCCTGAACGTGAGCACCGAACAGGTCGAGCGCGTGGTCCGGGCGCTGCAGCAGGCCGGCCCCGTTGGCGCCGCGGCGCGCAACGTCAAAGAGTGCCTGCTGCTGCAACTGGAGCGCCTGGCCGATGCCGGCTTTGAGCACCCCCTGGCCGAGGCCATCATCAGAGACCACTTTGAGCGCCTGGGGCAGGGCCAGTACCACGAGATCGCACGGGCGCTGGGGGTCTCGAGCAAAGAGGTCCTCGACGCGCGCGACTTTATCCGCCAGCACCTGCGGCCCTTCCCGGTGCCCGACCTGGTCAGCCCAGAATCGTGGACCAGCACCAGCGACGTGCCCTATACGGCGCCCGACGTGATCATCCACGAGCGCCTGGAAGAGGGCGACTTTGCAGTCGAAGTTGTGCAATCGCGCCGCTCCTTCCTGCACGTCAACCCCGTCTACCAGCGCGTGGCCCGCGAAATCCGCAAAGGCAACCTGGCCACCTCCGAGCACGAGCGCGAGCACGTCATGGAGCACCTCAGCCGCGCCCAGTCGTTCCTCTCACATCTACGCGAGCGCCGCGAGACGCTGCAGGCCGTCGCCGAAGCCGTCGTGGCCCGCCAGATCCCTTTCCTGAGAAGCGGCGTGCGCCATCTGCGCCCGCTGACCCGCGCCGAGATCGCCGAAGCCACCGGCCTGCACCAATCCACCGTCAGCCGGGCCGTGGCCGACAAGTATGTGCTGCTGCCCAATCGCAAAGTCATCCCCTTTAGCGCCTTCTTTGAGCCCTCGCGCAGCGTCAAGGACGTGCTGCAAGAAATCGTCGAGCGCGAGGACGCCCCCCTGGCCGACGCCGAGCTGGCCGAAGAGCTGAGCAAGCGCGGCTACAACGTCGCCCGGCGCACCGTGGCCAAATACCGCAAGCGCATGGGGATATTGCCTTCGACGATGCGCTAGACATGCCTGAGGAGGGGGTTTTGGCGGGTTGGCCCTGCTGGCTGCCCTGGTGCGCCCGCGGGCGCACCAGGGCAGCCAGCAGGGCCAACCCGCCAAAACCCCCTCCTGGCGTAGAGCCGGGCGGCGACAACGCACATGGCCCGGCTGTTTCCAGGATGCTGAGGGCAACAAGCGCCCTTTCCGACAAGCTGCCCGCCCCCCTGGTACGCTTCTTGCTACTCTTCTCCCACCAACCCCCTATCTGAAAGGTAGCAGAGGCGGCTGCCACAGCCTGCCCTGAGCAGAGCGAATGGGCCGCCCGAACCGCTGAAGGAGACGGGCCATGAGCATGAGCGATTATCCCTGGCGCAGTGCCACCCCCAACCCAGCGTCCGAAGGAGAGCCCAGCGGCCAGCGCCTGCGCGAGGCCGCAGCGCAGGCCGGCCAACGGCTGGAAGAGACGGCCGGCGAGACGGCGCGACAGGCAGAGAAGCGGACGCGCCGCATCGGCGCCAACCTCTACCGTGGCGCCGAGCGCGCCCGCATCCTCGCCGCCGAGGGCCTGGCCCGCGCCGCGGGTGGCCTGCGCGGCTCGAGCACGGGCAGCGATACCACCGCTCACCGCTTCGCCGATAGCCTCGACCGCAGCGCCGATTACCTGCGCCGCACCGAGCTGAGCGGCATGCAGCGCGATGCCGCGGGGTTGGTGCAGCAGTACCCCCTCCAGGCGCTCGGCCTCGCCTTTGTCGTCGGCCTGCTCGTCGGCCAGCGCCTGAGCCGCGACTGAGCGGCAACCATCCGAGCACATCGGTCAAGCAGTCGCTAGACGACGTAGCCTAGCCGCTTGTGATTCTGTTGGTCAATGCGGGCGCCGGATGGGTTCGTTTCGCAGATTTCGCAAGTCGGCGACGCGGGGCGACCCCCTCGCGCTCCCCCGGCGGGGGGAATTGGGTGGGGCCGGCAGGCTGGCAGCACCCCGGGGCGGCGGCAGGCGCTGCACGGCACGGGCTGGGTGGGCAGCAGCGGCGATGGCGCGGGATGGCCGGCTGCGGCCGCGAACCGCCGGCAGCGGTGGCAGGGGATGGCGTTCGAGGGCAAGCGCGAAGCGGACACAGGGCGCCTCCTGTCGGTCATGAGCCGGGGGCACACGACGTGGGCGACGAACACACCCAACATAGCACAAATGTGCCAATCTGTCAAATCCACAGAGACGCGTACCTGTTCAGACTGTCATTGCGAGCGCAGCGAAGCAATCCCCAGCTATGCCTGCAATAGCCACGTTGGAGATTGCTTCGCTGCGCTCGCAATGACAGTCTGATTGTTTCAGAGACCCCGATAGGCTCCCGCGAGCGGGACGAGGGCATACGCTCGTCCCGCTCGCGATACGTTGGCCCTACGGTGCGACAAGCCCTGCATACCCCGCTGCGCGGCCCTCGGCCGGCCAGAAGGTCTCGGCCACGCCGGCGATCTCGACGCCTGTGGACGGCGTGAGCCACAGGCTGCCCGAGAAGCCCGTCCCCAGTGCGTCCAGCGCCGCCTGCGGCAGGTCGAGCCCATCCTTCAGGCTCAGTCGCACCTGGCCGCCGGCCGGGATGAGGACAGTGTACGTCTCGCCCACCTGCGCGCCGCCCGCGTCGTAGAACGCGACATCGACCGTGCCCGCCGTTGCCGCGGCGTTGTGCACGAGGATTGCCGACCACCGGTCGTCGTCCGCGCCAGCGAGCCGGCGATAGACCGCCGGGAAAGCCAGGGGCCTGGCGATGGCGGCGCTGGCGACATTCCAGGCCAGGTTGTCGGCCACGCCCAACGAGGGCAGCCGAGCCACGCCCACGCCGGTCAGGGCCTGCCCCGCCGTGCCCGTCACGCGCACTGTCCCTATCCAGTCGTCGCCCTCCGTGCCGCAGCACGAAGCGGCGAGGTCACTGGTGCCATAGGACATCGTGCCGCGGGCTGGGATCATCCCAACGAGCATGTGAGTCACCGTGCCGTCGTGCCCGACGAACTCGACCTGCACGCTCGCCGCGGTGCTGCCGAGGTTCTGCACCACGAGCTCGCTCCAGTCGTAACGGCCATCGGCGTTGAGCCTGCGCACCGCTCCCGGCGCGAGGAGGGTGGTGGCGCCGGCGCCTGGGACGCTGTAGGCATCGGAGGCGTGGGGCCAGTGCACAGCAGCGACCACGGCGATAGCGCAGTCAGCGGTGACCTCGGCTGCGCCCAGGCCATCCGTCGCCGAGAAATCCGCCTCCGGCACCTGGCTGAGGTCGATGGTCGTTTCGCTGCCCGCGGCCACGGTGAGGGCTTTGGTGGCCGGGGCGCCTGCGCGATCGCGGAACGTGATGCTGACGGCCGCTTCGGCCTGCCCGGTGTTCTGGATGGTCAGGTCGGTGCGGTAGCCCGGCGCGGTGATGAGCAGCGGCAGGTAGGCCGTGGTTGTGGGGCTCACCACGCCGCTGTAGGTGGCCGCAGCCTTGCTGCTGGTTGCTGCGTTGTCCCAGAACATCTGCACGACCGCCGCCACCGGCTCGCTCGAGCCGACGTCGCCCGCGCCTGCCCAGGCGCCCGCTGCCGCACCACCGAACTGGCTATAGGGCAGAGCGAGCGAGGCGCGGGGCATGGTGGGCGCCAGGACAGTCGTCCAGGCTGTGGCCGTGTTGGCGGTGGTAAAGGTGGCGGCCACGTTGGCCTCCTGCGCGCCGAGGTTCTGGATAGCCAGGTCGGTGTTGCAGGCGCCGGGGTCAGGAAGGACGGGGTAAGCGTCGATGTAGCTGGCCCTAGCCAGGGTATCGCTGCCCGCGGGCCCGCTCACTGTCAGGGTGACGGTGTACAGGCCGGCGGCCGTGTAGGTGTGCAAGGGGCTGGTCAGGGTGCTGGTGATCGTATCGCCGAAATCCCACAGGCTCGAGGTATACTCGCCCAGCGACGTGTTGGTGAAGGTCACTTCCAGCGGCGCCACGCCGGCACTCGACTGGGCGGTAAAGCCCGCCTGCAGTGACAGGATGGCAAAGCTCCCTTCATCTGCAAAGGGGCCACCTGTCCAGCCCGCATCTACCGCCTGGACGCTCCAGTAGTAGGTGCCCTCGGGCAGCTCGAGCCAGGCGCTGGTGCCAAGGTTGGCGTTCCCCGATTGGGGGAGAAGGCGACGGCCGCTGCCAACGGCCATGGGCGAGAGGACGTCGGCCGCACCAGGTGCAGTGCCGATGCGCACGTTGTAGCTCAACCCGGCCGACTGCGTCTCGGCGTCCTCGGCAGCCGTCCAGCTCAGGTTCACAGTTGAGGCGCTGGCCACTGCCGCCAAGCCGGTGGGAGCACTGGGCGGTGTGTTCGCCTCGCCCACCTCGTTCCGGTACACCCGCGCGATGCGACCCGGATCCGCATTGCCGGTCAGCAGGATGTCCAGGTCGCCGTCATTGTCATAATCGCCCCATGCCACCGCGCCTCGGCGACGCCCACCAGCCCGGCGTTGACGTCGACAAACGTGCCGCCGTCGTTACCATAGACGCGCGTGATGTGCTGCCAGTTTGCGTTGTAGCCACTCAGCAGGATATCCAGGTCGCCGTCATTGTCATAGTCGCCTCAGGCCGCCGAGCTGTAGCGCACGCCCGGTAGGCCGGCATTGATGTCCACAAATGGTAGAAGGGCACGCAGCACTCGAGGCTCGAGCACGAGACGCCGTCCTCGATGTCGCCCTGGCCGGGCAGGGGGCGCGCGGCGCGCACAAAGCGCACGCGCGAGCCAGGGTTGGCGCCGGCCGCGTCAAAGTTGTACATGACCGTGTCCAGGTAGCTGGCGGCCTCGCGCCCCTGGGCGCAGGTGCCGGCCGTCTCGGGCGACTCGACGTAGGAGAAGCGCACCGTGTTGCCGCGCGTGTCCTTGATCTGGTCGACCCGCCAGCGGAAGGCGACGCGCATGTAGGTGTCGCCGGCATAGCAGTGGCCGCCCAGCGGGGGCGAGTACGGGTCGACCCAGGCACAGCCGCCTTGCAGCTCGTCCGAGTAGTAGCGGCTGAGCACCGTCTGCTCGGAGTCGGCGTTGTAGCCCAGGCGGTACTGGGTGCCGTCGCGCAGGCGAACCACCCAGTACTCACTGGTGAGGTTCGCAGTGCTGCCGCCAAAGCCAAGGCCGTTGCCCCAGGCGTTGAAGCGCACGATCTCGAGGAACTGCTCGTTCTCGGTGCGGTAGTAGGCAAAGGCGGGGTACTTGTAGTCGGGCTTGAGCCGGTAGGCGACGCCCTTGTAGATGAGG